>Ga0207639_10002091_pt1 | contig 13437 bp, 15 predicted proteins | sample KBSCornC32_FD_184299 | JGI IMG/M metagenome (GOLD analysis project Ga0207639, IMG submission 184299) | Corn rhizosphere microbial communities from Kellogg Biological Station, Michigan, USA - KBS Corn C3-2 (SPAdes) (version 2) | ecosystem: Host-associated > Plants > Roots > Rhizosphere > Soil ...
CTTCCTGTTCGGCGTCCTGTTTTTCGTCGGGAAGTTGGAAGGGGCCCATCTCCGTAGCTCGCGCGGGGTGATTCTTGAGAAGAGGATGTCCCACCCAAGTCTTCGGCATCAGGATTCGCTCCAGGTGCGGATGCCCACGGAAACGGATTCCAAACATGTCCCAGACTTCTCTTTCGTACCAGTTCACTGCAGGCCAAAGATCGGTGCAGGTATCCATCGTCGGCTGATCGAGCGTCAGCGGCACTTTAATGCGGACATACTGGTTGCGGTCGAAGGACAACAGGTGGTAGACCAGCGTGAAGTCGCTTGCCGGCGGACCATAGGGATGGGCCCGCATACTTTCGTCGATAGCAGTGAAGTCGTAGAGCATCCGGTAAGGCTGATGCACTTTCTCCTTCAGGTAAGTGAGTGCATCGTGAGCGCTCTCGCGCGCGATCCAGAAGGTTGGGATTCCGTCTGCGGTAGTTTGAGCGGTCAACGCGTCTGTGCCCAGCCTCTCCCGCAATTCGCCAGCAAGAAGATCGGTCGGGACTGCTCGAACGTCGATTTTGGCTGTTGCAGTCATAGACTTTCAGATTTCGTCAACGGGCCGCAGAACGGTAGCGCGCTGCCGCTCCGTCCGATGAAGATCGCGTTCGGAAGGCAGCGGTGGACGGGTCGTCTCCTGCGGCCCCACCACCCAACTCAACGGTCGTCTCTCTGACCCGACTGCCTTTTGCAGTAGCAACAACCCTTGCTCGAAAGCGTCGGGGCGCGGAGGACAGCCGGGCACGTAGACATCGACAGGAAGAAACTTGTCCACGCCCTGCACGACGCTGTAGATGTCATACATTCCGCCCGAATTGGCGCAGGACCCCATGGATATCACCCACCGCGGCTCCATCATCTGCTGGTAGAGCCTCAGGATCACAGGGGCCATCTTGATGAATACCGTGCCGGCAACCACCATCAGGTCGGCTTCTCGAGGTGTTCCGCGAATCACTTCGGCACCGAAGCGGGCGATGTCGTACTTGCTGGTCAGACTGGTCGCCATCTCCACGTAGCAGCACGAGAGTCCGAAGTTGAATGGCCAAATGGAATTCTTTCTCCCCCAGCCCAATAGATCCTGAAGGCGTGAAAAAACGACGCTGCGCCGGACGGCGTTCTCATTGGGATCGTCGCCGAGATGTACTAACTCCGCGAAGGCGTTACGTTGAGCGTGCGGAGACGGCATCAAATCCTCCTCTTTGCGTGATACCCCGCCGGATACCAGTCGAGCGCTCCAGTGCGCCAGAGATAAGCAAGCGTTGCTGTAAGAACTCCGATAAAAATGAGAACTTCTCTGTAGCCTGCCCAACCGAGTTCGCGACCCGCAACTGCCCAGAGGACGATGAAGACCGCCTCGAGATCGAATACTACGAAGAATGTCGCAACGAGGTAGAACTTGACGGATAGGCGTATTTGCGCGGAGCCCTCGGAAACAATTCCCGACTCAAACGGAGCACCTGTGGCTGGTTCCGCATGCCGTTGCCCTAGAACATATGACAAGGACAACATGACCGCGACGATGATAATCACCGCTGCAAAGTAAATAGCCAAAGGCCAGATCGTCATTGTTTTGCCCCCGTCGCTTTGTCATTCGGACTCAACGATGGACAGTGAGGCCAAATGTCAGATTGTCCGCCAGGGAATCGTTTCGCAATAGATCGTTTATCACGGCCTAGAGTACGCCTATCACGGTTCAGGAGAAGGAGAACTCATGACAGCTAACAATAACGCCCAACTATTCTGCGTGCAAGTCAGACGGAAGCACCTCGTTATAAGGATTGGATAGATCCAATCCGAAGCTCTCCTAAGACTCAAGTCATGGACCGCTTTTTGGATCTGGCATAGCCTCCGAGTAAAGGCGTCTCGCCGAACGGTAAGCACGGGGGCACGAGTAAAGCAATGTCCGCACTTCGAGGTCATCGAAACAGTCAGGTCGCGCATTGCTCTCCGAGCGGCGACGCATGAAGAAAGGAGAGAGGCGATGCGGAGAGGATGTTTCAAGGTTTACTTGCTAGTTGGGTACTTTTTCCTGGCCACCTTGGCAGCGACTGCTCAAGAGGTGGTGCATGCACTGATTGGGACTGTAAGTTCTATCGATCCGGCTGCAAAGACGATTGCGGTCAAGACCGATGACGGCTCACTAGGTCTCTTCAAAGACCTGATCAATTCCAAGACAAGAATCGAATTCGACAAGAATGTCCGCAAGGATGCAACCGCTGCGGAAGAATTCAAGAAGAGTGGTACGCATGTAATTGTCTACTACTTTGGTCTTGGTAGAGGGCGAACGGCAGTCGCGTTACGGGGACTCGGTTCAGGACCATTCACAAAAGCCGTCGGAACGGTCGACAAGTTCACAGGCATGGAGCATTCAATCTCGATCAGGGAAGATTCGGGAGTAGTCGAGTCGTTCAAGATCACTTCGGACACGATAGCTGAAACCGACACCGGGGTCATTGAGGGTCTCAAGTTTAGACCCAACAAGGGCGATCACGTCCGAGTGACGGCTACTTCAGAAAATGGAAGCGCGACAGCAGTGCTTATCAATGCGTCGTATGTTCCCTAAGCAACCTTGAATAGGCGAAAGCGGGACAGCTTTGCCACATTTCGAGCTCATTGATGGGGATCCGCGGGATCAGGATCGGAATCGAGGGGGCAGGGTAATAAAGGCGAATCCGGTTTCGGTAGAACAGGTCTGTCCGTTTTTCAACTTCCGGAAGAGGCGAACGGATGCCTGGTCCTGAAGCCGCGTGGCCTGGACCGTAAGGTTCGGCTGCGACGTATGGAGTTCTTCCGCCGCAACGCGAAATCCGCTCTTTTCCAGGATCTTGAGTAAGTAAGAAAGATGACGAAATTCTGCCCAATCGTGCATGTAGCGTCGAAAAATGAGGCTGGATTGCGGGTGTCTCTAATACAAGTCGATGCGACAATCCGGCTCTATTCACGATGCCTGTTCTCGCACTAATAAATAGTCACGTTTGGCAAATTGTGTTTTTATACGCCGCCCGAGAAATTCCTAATTTGCCACTTGCAATTGCCAAGCGGCTCGGACTATCGTCAGGCCATCATCTGGCGCTCATTTCGGTCTTGAAAGGAGAGGCGATGCCCTCTTCCGAACAGCTGAAGTTCGCCCACCGGTTCATTCCGGATGGAACAGTTGACTCCATCTGCCCTCGGTGCTTTGTCACGGTGGGTTCTGCTTCAAACGAAACCGATTTGGTGCCCAAAGAAGAGCACCATGTCTGTGACCCGTTTCTGGTTGCGCATTACGAGTTCTTCAAGAAAATGCCCCGTTCTGAGATAGTTTCCGAGTGCATCAGCCGTGACCAAAAACGTCCTTTATGAGCCGAATGTCAACCGCAATGACCTTTGGCCCAAGCGGGTTCACACTCTCTGCAATCAGCCCTCCCCCAACAATTGGACAGTCTATGTTTTCGTTAACCAAGAATCGAGTGTTTCCGGTGCGGCTCAACATTTGTTTCACGGCTACAGAACAACACTGTTCAAAGGGAGGGTTCGCGAACGCCCCGAAACGTTGCAAGGCCAAAGCAGTCGACGGACACTAAAGAATCGAAGTGCTGCCCGGCGAATTGCCTGGTCCGGATCCGCAGAACCATGTGGTCGCGGTTTCTTTACCAGCCTTTGGATGATCGGATGGCTCATCGCCCGACGCTGCTACCGCACCTTATGTCCGCGATTGTGCCAGAGTCATCAAACCTCGTCTCTAGGGATGTGCATCTACTCGCTTCGCCGCCGATATAAATTCGTTGCATCGTGATACGATATTAATGTCAGGTGTCGCTCATGTTTCCTAGCGGCCAAGAAGTTTGCTCGGGACGACGATGCAGAGAGATATCGGCTGCGGGTTACCGTCAGCTTGCCGAGTTCCGCTATCGAATCCGCCAATTCCTGCATTTAAGCGAAGAGGCCGCTCGTTCGAAGGGAATCGAACCGCAGCAACACCAAGCTCTCCTGGCAATAAAGGGGTTGCCTGAGGGAAGTCGCCCCACCGTTAGGACACTTTCGGAAAGACTTTGCCTGCGCCATCACAGCACAGTAGAACTGATCGATCGCCTTGTGGAGCAGGGAGCGGTTGCGCGCCGCCACAGTGTTCAGGATCGTCGTGAAGTGCTTATTGAACTGACTGCACACGGTGAAGAATTGCTGCATCAGCTCTCCGTACTGCTCTCGCAAGAGTTGAGAGTGTCAGGTCCTGCTCTCTCTGAATCGCTTTTGACTGTGTTGGCTCACTCGGCAGGGCGGGGAAGGAGTCAGCATGGGTCAGCAGAGTCAAGCCAGACAGCATAAATCCACGTTGAAGGACCTCGGCGACTTTACGACGACTTTCCGTGTCGTTCCCATTATGCTGATGGCTATTGTCCTTGGCGCGATTGGTGCATATGTTGCGTGGTTTTTGCTCAAACTGATCGGCTTCTTTACAAATGTTTTCTACTATCACCGGCTGAGCACCGCATTCGCTTCGCCTGTCGGCAACCAACTCGGCGTCTATGCGATCGCTGTTCCTATCGTCGGATCGTTAATCGTCGGGCTCATGGCACGCTATGGATCGGAGCAGATCCGGGGACACGGCATCCCCGAAGCAATCGAATCAATTTTGATGAATGGCAGCCGCATCAGCCCTCGGTTAGCCATCCTGAAGCCAATCTCGGCGGCAATTTCCATAGGTTCCGGAGGTCCATTCGGCGCTGAGGGGCCGATCATCATGACCGGCGGAGCTTTCGGATCGATCTTCGCGCAGTTTTTCCATTTAACCAGCATGGAACGTCGTACGTTGCTTGTGGCGGGAGCGGCTGCCGGCATGTCGGCGACGTTTGCGGCTCCGCTTTCTGCCGTGCTGATTGCAGTAGAGCTTTTATTGTTCGAATGGAAGCCTCGCAGTGCTATACCGGTGGCCTTGGCAAGCGCTACGGCCTGCGCGGTACGGCGATATTTACTTGGATTGGGGCCGCTATTCCCGGTTCCTACTCACCCGGTCTACATCGGTCCGGTGGGGCTCGGTGGTTGCGTTGTTGCCGGGATCGCCGCCGGGGCCTTATCGGCTCTATTGACGCTCGGGGTCTACGCCGCAGAGGATCTTTTCAAGCGGCTGCCGATTCATTGGATGTGGTGGCCTGCGATCGGAGGAGTGTTTGTTGGATTGGGCGGATACATTTTCCCCCAAGCCCTCGGCGTGGGATATGACACGATCGGGAAGCTTCTCCAGGGAAATGTCCCGCTCAGCATCTTCGCGGGAGTGCTGTTAGTTAAATCTGCAATCTGGATGATTTCGCTCGGGTCGGGAACTTCCGGAGGCGTCCTTGCGCCTTTGTTGATGATGGGAGCCGCACTTGGGGGCATTGAGAGCCTATTTCTCCCTCATTTTGGTCTGGGGTTCTGGCCGCTTGTCAGCATGGGGGCGATTCTCGGTGGAACCATGCGTTCGCCCTTTACAGGCATCATCTTTGCAATTGAGTTGACTCACGATCTGAACATGCTGCTGCCACTTCTGGTCGCATGTTTCCTCGCTCATACCTTTACCGTGCTTACGCTTAAACGCTCCATTCTCACCGAAAAGATTTCACGTCGTGGTTATCACTTAAGCCGCGAATACGGCCTTGATCCGCTCGAAATCCTGTTTGTGAGGGAAGTGATGCGAACGAACATAGTCGCCCTGCCTTGCGATGGAACTCTTCAGGAAGCGCGAGAACTCGTTCACCATGATCGCCGTCCACGCGGCCAATATCTCTTCCCTGTGGTCGACTCTGAAAGAGGATTACGAGGAGTGGTTACTCAAAAACAGCTATTGAAATCCTTTGAGGAACGACAAAGCGAAGAACTGGCAACGAGAATCTTGGATATTGCGTCCACAGAGCCGCTTGTAGCTTTCGCCGACGAGCCTCTCGGCGTAGTCGTGCGGCGAATGGCCGAGTCAGGTTTGACCCGTTTTCCGGTCCTGGATCCCCAGGACCGACGGCTTGTCGGCATGATCTCGCTCAACGATTTGCTCGGCGCACGAATCCAGAATCTCGGGGATGAGCGGGCTCGCGAGAGAGTGTTGCGGATTCGCATGCCTTCCAAGCGTCAAGCAGGAACTCCAATAACGCCGTAGCGCTTGACGCAGGAGAGCGTCAATCATCAACGTGAGTTGAGCGAAACGTGATTCAGTAGGTTCGCCCAGGATATTGAATCAGATTCGCCAGCGTAACTTGCGTCGAAAGCAATATCGTGTCACGATATATAGATGGACGCTCAACCCGCGACGCTTGATCCGGACTTACTCCTCAGGACATTGGCTGAATTTCGCTATCAGTTGCGACGCTTTTTGCTCTTCAGCGAAAGCGCAGCTTTGGAGGCAGGATTACAACCACAGCAACATCAGCTTCTTCTCCAGGTTGCTGGCGCACCTGAGAATACTGCGGTGACAATTTCGTACGCCGCCGAGCGGCTGGCGCTGAAACACAACAGCACGGTGGAACTTGTAGATCGATCAGAGCGCGAAGGACTGCTGGAGCGTAAGGCTGATTCCGAGGACAAAAGGCGAGCGATTCTGCGCGTTACTCGCAAAGGCAAACTAGTTCTTGGTCGGCTCGCCGGCGACCATGCGAAGGAGTTGAATGAACTGGCGCCTCGTCTGACAAAGGCGTTGAAGCATATCTCCTTCAGTACGCACAGATCAACCTACGCGGAGGTTCGATGAGGTCTCGACCGTCCGGGTTGCGCGACTTCACCGTAGATCGACGAGTATGGCTTCTGACGGGTGTAGCGCTTTTCATCGGCGCAGGCGCAGCAGGTTTAGCTGTGCTCTTGTTGCGAGCCATCGCTCTGGCGACTAATGTCTTTTATTACCACCGAATAAGTTTGGCTTTGGTCGGACCTGCGGGATCCCCGCTCTCCCGATGGATCATGCCTCTCATTCCGGTTCTCGGCGGACTATTGGTGGGATTCATTGCGCACTACGGTTCGGACAAGATTCGTGGGCACGGGATTCCAGAGGCAATCGAGGCGATTCTGCTGCGCGGCGCGCGCGTAGACCCCAAAGTGGCGTTGCTGAAACCTCTTTCGGCGGCGATCGCTATAGGGTCAGGCGGCCCGTTCGGTGCGGAGGGGCCGATCATTATGACGGGCGGCGCCTTCGGCTCACTAGTCGCGCAGTGGCTTCACCTTACGGACGCTGAGCGAACGACATTGTTGGTGACCGGAGCGGCGGCGGGAATGTCTGCAACTTTTGCAGCGCCGATCGCTGCGATTCTGCTGGCGGTCGAATTGCTACTTTTCGAGTGGCGGCCGCGTTCGCTGGTGCCCGTTGCCATGGCAAGTGTTGTCGCTGCGGCATTACGCGTTACTTGGCTTGGACCGGGGCCACTGTTCCCTGTGGAGTTGCACGCGTCCATGCCAGTAGGGTTGTCGCTTCTTATTGCCTGTCCACTTGGAATACTCGTTGGCCTTGCATCCGCGGGACTCAGCCGCTTGATGTATAGCCTCGAAGACGGATTTGAGCACGTTTGTGGTCACCTGAAGGTGCACTGGATGTGGTGGCCTGCGATCGGCGGCATCGGCATCGGCATCGGTGGCTTCTTTTTTCCGCGTGGGTTGGGCGTTGGATACGACAACATTGCAGAATTGCTGCGCGGGAATGCTCCAGTCTCGATGTTGCTCGGTCTGCTGGTAGCCAAGTCACTGATGTGGGCATTTTCCCTAAGCTCCGGCACATCAGGAGGTGTATTGGCTCCCCTATTGATGATCGGCGCGGCCTTAGGTGAATCAGTTGCGCGACTGGCTCATATGCCGGGAGAGACACAAGCTCTCTGGGCCTTGATGGGAATGGGAGCGATGCTCTCGGGTGCGCTGGGCGTGCCGCTCACGGCGATCCTCTTCTCGCTCGAATTGACCCATGCTCTGCCGGCGCTACTTCCGCTGACACTCGCATGTACGGCATCGTACCTGGTCACCTCGCTTGTCATGCCTCGATCCATTCTCACCGAGAAGCTGAGTCGCCGAGGCTACCATCTGTCGCGTGAATATGGCGTCGACCCGCTTGAAATGGTTTGTGTGGGAGATGTCATGACGGAGTTGTCGGCAGAGATTAATGAGACAAGAAGAGGACCTTGGCACCTGCCTGAAGTGCTCGCATATACAGATGAGACCTGTCGGGCCGTTGCAGAAGAGATGGCCATGAATGGCGTGATGCAGATGCCGGTGGCGGATCGGGACACCGGCTTGATTTGTGGAAGTATCAGTGCGCAGGAATTATTGACCGGACGGAGGCGGGCTGTTGTGCGGGAGTCCGAGCGGAACAGAACCTTCCAGCTTGAGTCGCAATGAGAAGGATGACTCAAGCTGGGATTTGAACGGATTGCAAGGTCCGTCGTAGACCGGAGTCAGATTATTTCCATCTTTAGTAGCCGCATGTTCTGCTAGTACGCCGAGCGGTTCAAGAGTTGCCGAGATCACTCCATTCGACCTGGCCATGAGCGGATAACTCTCGAAGTACCAGTGGATCGGGGGTGACTTTGGACTGGGAGTCAAGCAGTTGTGGGTCCCGTTCGGCAGGAATGGCTATGCTGAAGATCAGGGTAATTTTAGCTTCGTCTCGCGGCTCTCGATAGGCCAAAAGTTCTGCTTGGAGGTTCTACCCGTATGGCCAACGATATGTACTCTTCAGCGCGCGCACGCATTCAGGCTTTCACTGATCGTTTAGGCATTCAGATCCCGATTCTCCTCGCACCCATGGCGGGGGCGTGCCCTCCGTCCCTTTCCATCGCTGTTGCAAATGCCGGAGGGATGGGGGCCTGCGGAGCTTTGTTGATGACGCCGGAAGCGATCAGGTCATGGAGCGCCGAATTTCGTCAGCAGAGTAAGGGAAAGTTTCAACTCAATCTTTGGATTCCAGATCTGCCTCCCGTACGCGATTACGAGTTGGAAAGGCACCAGCGAGAGTATCTAGCCAGGTGGGGACCTCCGGTTCCGCCGGACGCGGGCGACACGATCCTGCCGGACTTTGAGGCACAGTGTCAGACAATGATCACGGTCGGTCCGAAGGCCATTTCGTCGATTATGGGGCTATATTCACCGGCTTTTGTTTCTGAATTGAAGTCGAAAAGGATTCTGTGGTTTGCCACTGCTACGACGGTCATCGAAGCCAAGCTTGCTGAAGCCGCAGGTGCGGACGTCATCGTTGCCCAAGGTATGGAAGCTGGTGGACACCGTGGAGCCTTCCATGCGGGTGAGGCTGAACGCCAAATGGTTGGCCTGATCGCTCTCCTACCGCAGATTGTGGATGCAGTAAATGTGCCAGTCATCGCGACGGATGGAATCGCAGATGCACGCGGAGTCACGGCAGCATTGATCCTGGGTGCCAGTGCAGTACAGATTGGGACTGGTTTCCTAAGGTCTCCGGAAGCGATGGTACATCCAGTTTATGCAGACGAGATCGCAAAGACGGAATCCCAAGATACGATGATTACGCGTGCATTCACTGGTCGGCCCGGACGTGCAGTCGCAACCGCGTACGCTAGGGCCTCGGTTTCATCGAGTGCACCTCCACCAGCTTCATATCCTGTCCAACGTGGGCTCACTCGCGCGATGCGGGAAGACGCCCGGAAGGTGGGGGATGCCGGCAGAATGCAAATGTGGGCTGGCCAGGCCGCCAAGCTAGCTCGAGCTGAGCCGGCCGGCATCATCGCTCAACAGCTGTGGGAAGATGCCTGCCGCCTGTTGTCGTAAGTACCTAGACCTTTCGATCCTTCGTGTTGCATTTGCACAACTGCCTCGCAGTGATTTGGCTTCGCAGCTTAAAGCTCCGAGTACATTTAGATACAGCGCCCTAAGGGCCGTTCTACACTTCAACGAGGTTCACAATGAGGTACGACTTTCTGATCGAGACTTATGAAACGGAGCGCATAAAAGTGATCAGCGCCTGGAGCATGTTCACAGATATTGATCTAGCGGTCCGTCCAAACGCTTCCGATAGACGTGGCCGCAGTCTCCACGAACACATGGTGCATCAGTGCGTCAGTGAGGACACTTGGTTCCGGACCATGCTCGATATAGACGTCGGAGCACCGCCGCTGCCAAGTGAAGAAGTCAGGTTGGAATTCATGCTGCGGTATGAGGAAGATAGCCACAAGCGCCTCGCCGTTCTCCGGACCAAGAATGAGGAATGGTGGGAAGGAGATACGGTGTTCTTCGACGTGCGCCGATCACGGGCGTGGGTAATGACTCGCCGTATGACGCATACCTCCCATCATCGTGGGCAGCAACTGGCTCTTTTACGGATGCTCGGTCGGGAAGAGTACAGCAATTATGGCCCAACTGCCGATACAGGCGGTCTGATGCAAAGCCGCGCCCCGACAATCTACGCTTACCCAAACCTGCACGCTCTCTTGGAAGGCGAAGCTGCCGGAGGAAGGAAGGCGAAGTTGCCAGGCGCAGGAGATAAGCCGGTCACGGAACGGCCCGATGAACGGTGATAGTGATCAGGATGCGAAACGTACTCAATTATTGGGCTCGAAGCAGCAAAAATATCCGGTTTGGATTGCACCGCAGCGGTCGCTCTTCATCCGAGAGATTCGTTGCAACCAGGATCGTTTGTGGCGCAGACCACAAACGCAGCTCTCTTACGGAGACCGGTTCGATCTTTGGGTTGCAATCGATTGCTACACATTGTGCAAGTCGCATTCCAATAATCCTCCCGTGGTGCTGTTTCGCGTACCGAGGCGCGACGTCCCTTGACGCTGAAGAGCGCCTTGAGGAACGATGTGCACGACGTGTTGACTCCGAAGTTCGTGGCCCTGAGCAAATCCTCACCTTCTGAGGAATGTCCCTTTCTCCTTCTTGTCCAGATCCTGACTGTTGTGAGCAGGGAAGTCCTGATCTTTCGAGAGATTTCTCATGACAGATTTCAGGGCCTCAGCCGTCACCGAGGTCAAGCGATCACTGGAACATCTATTTCCGGTTCTAAGCTGCAGTTCTGACCGCCTCAGGCTGATATTCGACATCCAGAATTCGGAAACGTCGAGTCCCGGAAGGGACTCGCCATTCGACAGTAGTCCCGGTCCGATATCCAATCAGCGCCGTCCCGATTGGAGCCAGGACGGAAATTCGGTTCTCGTCCAGGTCTGCGTCTTCCGGAAAAACGATCTGGTAGGTGTGCTCTCCGCCACGGCTCAGGTCTTGTATCCGAACGCGCGAATTCATCGTGACCACATCGGGCGGGACTTCGTCGGATTTCACGACCGTAGCTCGTCTCAATTCATTCTCCAGATCGTCGAGGCGCTCGGCGTCGCGCGGAGAGAGCTGTTTCCATGATTCGATCAGCCATTGCAGGCGCTCAAAGTCTGTTTCAGTTATCACAAGTTTATTGCGTTTCACGATTACTCCTCCTCTTGCGAGCCGGTATACCATAAGCGCACTTCCTAGCTCCGTTCACAACTTCACCGGACCAGACGGACAAAGCCGATCCGTTCAGCGGTTTCGTTCATCGCGAATCCAACAGCGATCAACCTGGGGTATTGGCGAATGGCGGGGAGCGCTCGATCCATCTAGAAATACAGCTGGAGCGTGCTCCATATCGTCCATGCGGTACTATAGGCGCTGCGATCCGATCGGTCTGTTTTGTGTTCTTTCATTCTTGCCTCGGTTGGCTACTCTGCTGCGAAAACACATCTCCTGTACCGATAAAAAACCCTGCCTTCATCAGACGCTACAAATATGGACTGTTAGTTAGTCATCCGCTCCGGATGATGCGAGTCTGTACGAAATTGGTCAACTCGGCGTCATTGTCTCAGCACTCCGGACTCTTTCGAGTAGTAAATCGCGACGAACCGGTTTGGTCAGAGAGTCCAGAGTTCCAGCCTTCATAATGGTCGCCTTTCTCACAGTTTGGAGGTGTAGCTCGTCATCGCTTCTGGTATCTGGATCAGTCTGGACTCATGCTCAAAAATGTCATCATCAAGAATCCAATCAACAAGACCCAGACGAGGAATAGCTGCGCGTGTTCGATCAGAGTTCGAAGCATCGAGGGACTCCCCTGTAGTCACTTTGTCGAGCAGCTGCCGGAGGCTTAAGCGTCTAGTCCTGAAATGCATCGACGTGCGGCCCTAAGCGGACCGACTCGCGACCAACTTTGCCGCCCTGGACTCGTTCCAACTCGCGCCCCAACAAGTGGCCGATCTTTCCGGTTGCGCGATCAATGGCGGCAAACAAATCAGAATCACTCTCCTCGACCGTGATGAGGCCTAAAGGCCGGACATTGACATTGATAGAGCAACGGTTCCCCGCGGGGCCGTCCGGACATAGGCGGACAATGACCCGACCCACGCGTTGACCAAAACGGTTAAGAGCAAATTGCAGCCGACGCTCCACATATGACTTGCAAGCTTCGGCAAGATCCGTACGGTAGTTGTGTATTGCGACCTGCATCGACCCCTCCTCGTTCATATCGTTCTTCGGCTAAATTCAGATTTAGGTAGCAGCCACTCGACAATTCAGAGAGTAGCAACCTGGGAAATCGAATACTATCCTGCTTTAGGAGGAGACGCGTCATCACTTCCTCTTTTCGACAGAGCTTGCTCACCTCGCCGTTTCTCGACTGCGCCAAAGACGGGCTCATCTTACCCAGGACTGGTTGCGCGAATGCTCAGTGCGTGTCGTAAGGCAACCTTCAGGGGCTAATGCCCCGTTGTTTATGCACCTTTTGCGGCACGGCTGAAGCCGTGCCCTTTCAAATTGGGATTTATGCAACCAGTTCCAGGACGTAATGAACCAAAGAGCCGTCTACCTGCCTCCGCTTCACCGGGGAGGGGTTGTCGAGCATCCTCCGGCTGTCTCCGATTGCTAGAGGACCGATTACTGCGAAGAGGAACAAGTCGAACAAAGGGAAGTGAAGGGACATGGAGGAGCACGACAGTTGTCGTGCGGCAGAAAAGCAACGGGCCGGTCAGTATGGAGCTGAACGGCCCGTCATGTTTAGAGGAAACGGTTTGGGGATGATCAGTCTCCTCCGACGGGCTCGACCATCTGTTGAGTTACCGGCTTGGCGGGGGTGATGGAGTTGACGCTCACCAAACCTTCGACGGGCTTCTCTCCCAATACCTGCTCGCGGTAAAGCTTAGCCATGCGGGCGTTCTCGGCATCAGACTTGACCTTGTCCGCGGTGGTCATGGCGCGGGCGCGAATCTTTTCCTCACGAGCATTTTTGGCGATGCCGAGGTTGTCGAGCGTGTGGTTGGCTTCGGAGTTGACGTGTTCCATGTTTAGAGTCAGATCGTGACCCACATGGCTCATACCCACCTTCTTGCCGCCAGCGAAGATTTCGTGACGGCCGTGCTCTTCGTACCACTTGGTCAGAGTCGCGGTCATGTGCATCTTCTCGATGATGTTGCGCCAGCCTACGCCGGTGTTGTACGCGCAGAA
>Ga0207639_10002093_pt1 | contig 13434 bp, 14 predicted proteins | sample KBSCornC32_FD_184299 | JGI IMG/M metagenome (GOLD analysis project Ga0207639, IMG submission 184299) | Corn rhizosphere microbial communities from Kellogg Biological Station, Michigan, USA - KBS Corn C3-2 (SPAdes) (version 2) | ecosystem: Host-associated > Plants > Roots > Rhizosphere > Soil ...
GGTGCTCGCCAATGCCGGCGCCGACCGCGCGCTCCACGACACATATTACGTGATCGCGCACTTCCACTACGTGCTGTCGCTCGGCGCGGTCTTCGCGATCTTTGCCGGCTGGTACTACTGGTACCCCAAGATGTTCGGCTACATGTACAACGAGACCCTCGCCAACTGGCATTTCTGGATCACCTTCGTCGGCGTGAACGTCATCTTCTTCCCGCAGCATTTCCTCGGCCTTGCGGGCATGCCGCGCCGCTACATCGACTACCCCGACGCGTTCGCCTTCTGGAACCGCGTCTCCTCGATCGGCTACTACATTACCTTCGCCGGCATGCTGCTATTCCTCTACATCCTCTGGGAAGCAGCGCAGAAGAAGCGCAAGGCCGCCGACAATCCGTGGGGCGAAGGGGCAACCACGCTCGAGTGGACGCTGCCGTCCCCGCCGCCGTTCCACCAGTTCAACACCCTGCCGGTGATCGGCGGCGGCTCGGGGCACTGACGGGCCTGACGCTCGTTGGTTGACTGACGACAAAACGCCTCCGGGCATCCCCGGGGGCGGCGCCTTGAAGAGGCGCAGAGAATGGGTGGCCCCTGCGGCCGCCGACTTGACGCGAAGGTTCTGACGCTTGGCCTATCTCGACGACACCCGCAACATCGCCCATGCCGATGGTCGGCCCACGGCGCTTGCCGGCGGCGCGCGCGTCGAGGACTATCTCGCGCTGCTCAAGCCGCGCGTCATGTCGCTGGTGGTGTTCACCGCCATGGTCGGCATGTTCCTTGCGCCCGGCCACATCAACCCGATCATTGCCGCGATCTCGATCCTCTGCATTGCCGTCGGGGCGGGGGCCTCGGGCGCGCTCAACATGTGGTACGATTCCGACATCGATGCCGTGATGAGCCGCACCCACAACCGGCCCATTCCGGCCGGCCGGGTGGAGCGCAACGATGCGCTGATCATGGGCCTCGTGCTCAGCGGTTTTTCGGTAGTGATCCTCGGCCTCGCCGCCAACTGGGTCGCGGCCGCGCTCCTCGCCTTCACCATCTTCTTCTATGCCGTCATCTATACGATGTGGCTGAAGCGCTCGACGCCGCAGAACATCGTCATCGGCGGCGCGGCCGGCTCCTTCCCGCCGATGATCGGCTGGGCCTGCGTGACGGGCGGCGTCGACCTTTCGTCGGCGCTGCTGTTCCTCATCATCTTCCTCTGGACGCCGCCCCATTTCTGGGCGCTGGCGCTCTATAAGCAGGGCGACTACGGCGCCGCCAACATCCCGATGATGCCCAACGTCAAGGGCGAGCGGCACACCAAGATCGAGATCATCGTCTACTCGGTGCTGCTCGTCGCTTCGACGCTCGCGCCCCTGTGGACCGGCCTCGCTGGCTGGCTCTACGAGACCGTCGCCGTCGTGACCGGCATCACCTTCCTCGTGCTCGCCGTCCGGCTCTTCGGCACCGAGGGTGTCGAGATGAAAAAGCTCGGCCGCAAGCTCTTCATCTATTCCTCGTCGTACCTCTTCGTCATCTTCCTCGCCTTCATCGTCGATCACGCGCTGGCGCTCTGGGGGCACTTCTGATGCCCGTCGAGACGCCGCAGCACGCCGAGGTCGATAATGCAGAGCTGTTCGTGCGTCGTCGCCGGCGCCGCAACATTGCGCTCGGCCTCGCCCTCGCGGCGCTGGTGATCCTCTTTTACGTGCTCACCTTCGTGAAGATGGGCACGTATCACCAGCTATGACCGATACGCCGCACCACGAGCCGCTGATCTCGCGCAACCGCAACCGCTGGGCCGCCTACGTGCTCACCGCGTTCGTGGCGCTGATGGTCGGCGCCGCCTATGCGGCCGTGCCGCTCTACAAGATCTTCTGCCAGGCGACCGGCTACGGCGGCACGACGCAGCGCGCCGAGGGCAACCCCAAGGGCGTCATCGACCGCGATATGACGGTGCGGTTCGATTCGAACATCGCTGGCGTGCCCTGGACCGTTACCCCGGCGCAGCCCATCACCGGCAAGATCGGCACGGTCGAAACCATCGATTTCGTCGCCCACAACAATTCCGACAAGCCGGTGACCGGGCAGGCGGGCTTCAACGTCTCGCCCGAAGGCACCGGCGTCTACTTCAACAAAATCCAGTGCTTCTGCTTCACCCAGCAGACGCTGCAGCCCGGTGAAACCGTGCACATGCCGGTCGTGTTTTTTGTCGATCCGGACATCGCGAAAGATCATGACCTCGATACCATTCGCGATATAACCCTCTCCTATACGTTCTACCCGTCTGCCAAACAGGGAAGCTGATCCATGGCCGTCGACGTCGCGCACGCCAAGCCCAACCACGACTACCATCTGGTCAATCCTAGCCCGTGGCCGGCTGTTGGCGCAGTTTCGGCCTTTGTGCTGGCCATCGGCGCCATCGTCTTCTTCCGCACGCGTATGGCGGGCGACGGCAATCCCTGGATCATGATCATCGGCTTCGTCGGCGTGCTCTACACCATGTATGCGTGGTGGACCGACGTGATCCGCGAATCGCAGGAAGGCGACCACACCCGCGTGGTGCAGATCTCGCACCGCTACGGCATGATGCTCTTCATCGCCTCCGAGGTGATGTTCTTCGTCGCCTGGTTCTGGGCCTATTTTGACGGCTTCTTCCGTCACGCCGATCCAGCCCAGTTCGCCCGCCTCGCCGCGACCGGCACCGCCTGGCCGCCGACCGGCGTCGAGCTCTTCAACCCCTGGCACTTCCCGCTGTTCAATACGCTGACGCTGCTCTGCTCAGGCACGACGGTCACCTGGGCGCACCACGCGCTGCTGCAGAACGACCGCGAGGGCCTGCGCTGGGGCCTGGTGCTCACCATCCTCCTCGGCATGATGTTCACCTGCGTCCAGGCGATCGAGTACAGCCACGCCGGCTTTGCCTATGCGGGCAACATCTATGGCGCGACCTTCTTCATGGCGACCGGTTTCCACGGCTTCCACGTCATCGTCGGCACCATCTTCCTCATCGTCTGCCTGATCCGCGTGCAGATGGGGCAGTTCACCCCCACCAAGCACCTCGGCTTCGAGTTCGCGGCCTGGTATTGGCACTTCGTCGACGTGGTCTGGCTTTTCCTCTTCGCCTCGATCTACGTCTGGGGTTCTTGGGGCAATCCGGTCGCGCCGGCTTGATCGGCTGGGACGCGATCGCCGGCTAGAACAAGGGGCGCGGCAATGCTGCGCCCCAAGCATTTTGGAGAACATGTCCACAACCGCAGCAACGCCCACAGCGTCATTCCCGCGAAGGCGGGAATCCAGTTTCCAGGCAAACGCCGAGCGAGCGGCAAAACTGGATTCCCGCCTTCGCGGGAATGACGTCGTGCAGAAATGAATGTCCCCGGGGACCAGGCATCGATTTCCCCCTTTGCCGCTGGGCTGGCCTGCCGCTGCCCGCGCTGCGGCAGGGGCCGGCTGTTCTCGGGCTTTCTCGCCGTCGTGCCGAAGTGCGACGTCTGCGGCCTCGACTTCGTCTTCGCCAATAGCGGCGACGGACCGGCGGTGTTCGTCATCTTCGCCGTCGCGCCGATCGTGATCCTGCTGGCCATCATCTTCGAGGCCGCGGTGCATCCGGCGCCCTATGTTCACCTCATCGTCTGGCTGCCGGTGACGGTGATCCTCTGCCTCGCGCTGCTCCGCCCGTTCAAGGCGACGATGATCGCGCTGCAGTACCGCAACGCCGCCGGGGAGGGGCGCCTCCAATGACCGAGGCCGCGCTCGAGCAGCCAACCCGCCGGCCGCGCCGCTGGCTGAACTGGGTATTCGTCATCGTCATGCTGGCGCTGACGGCGATGTTCCTCGGCCTCGGCAAATGGCAGCTCGACCGCCTCGCCTGGAAGGAAGGGCTGATGAAGGAGGTCGAGCAGCGCATGCACCTCAGTCCGGTGCCGCTGCCGCCCGTCGCCGAATGGGGCGCCTTCGATCCGGAGGCCTACCAGTACCGCTCGGTGACCGTCACCGGCCACTACCTCCCCGAGCAAGCCGTGCGCGTCTTCGTGGGCCTGAGCGATGCCAAGGGTCCCTATTCGGGTCCCGGCGACTGGATCATGACGCCTTTCGCCATCGAAGGCGGCGGCACCATCTTTGTCGACCGTGGCTTCGTGCCGGACAACGTCTCGGCCAACTACGTCGACGACAAGACCGCGCCCACGGGCACCATCACCCTCACCGGCGTCGCGGTCGCATCCGAGCAAGCCTATCCCTTCACGCCCGGTCCGGACCCCGCCAAGCGGCTCGACTGGATCCGCAACATCGATCGCCTGAGCCAGATGGTCGATCCGGGCCTGAAGCCAATCGCCCCGATCTACATCGACCTCCCCGCCGGCCCGCCTGGCGCGCTGCCGCAGGGCGGCGAGACCACCGTCGACTTCCCCAACAACCACCTCGGCTACGCCGCCACCTGGTTCGGCTTCGGCCTGACCACCATCATCATGCTCGCCGAGTGGCTGCGGCGGCTGCGAAAGGGCGGCAAGGCTTCGAATTCATGAGTTCTTGGTCGCACCACGCGACCTCGAGCTAGAGCAGCAAAGCCGGCAGCGAGAACGATGACAATTGGGATGTTTGCCAGCTTTGTTTTTGCGGCGTTGACGATCGTGGTTCCCATCACCTTGACCGTGATGATGAGTAGCAATCCGCATCTCCTCACACCGCCGCGCAAGTTTGGTATCTCAATCGCCTTGATGGTGGTTGCCTTCGTCGTTCCGTTTTTCTTCCCCGACCTCATCGCCGCCTTCGCGCCAACCAACCCGATCATCGTCGCAGTAATTTACTCCTTGGTGGTGATGCCTCAGGGTGTTGTAGGCGCCGCAATCGCTTCCGCCCTGCTGGCACGAAAACTCGATGGGCTAGCGAGCTACAACGTCAACTTCGCCTGGTGGTGGACATCGCTGCTTGGCATCATCTGGTCCACAATAGCCTTCCTGGGAACCGGTGTTGCATTCGCCAATTGGTGAGGCGCGGTTGCGACGGCTTGCGCCCGCAATGCCCGTCCTTGCGCCGCCACGCCCCTTTCACTAGGTTGCGCCAACTTTCACGGGGCGGCTTTACCGACCGATGCAATTCGTTTCGACGCGCGGGCAGGCACCGGCGCTCAGCTTCTCCGACGCCGTGCTGACCGGCCTTGCGCGTGATGGTGGCCTTTACGTCCCGCAGACATGGCCGCAGATCGACGCCGCGACGATCCAGAGCTTCGCGACCGCGCCTTACGCCGCGATCGCCGAAAAGGTCATCGGCCCGTTTGTGGGCGACGAGTTTCCGGCCGGTGCCGTCGAAAAGATGATCGCGGAAGCCTACGCGACCTTCCGCCATCCCTCGGTCACCCCGCTCATCGAGCTCGAGCCCGGCCACTATGTGCTGGAGCTCTTCCATGGTCCGACCCTCGCCTTCAAGGACGTGGCCATGCAGCTCCTCGCGCGGCTGATGGATCACATCCTATCGGCGCGCGGCGAACGCGCCACTATCGTTGGCGCGACCTCCGGCGACACTGGCTCGGCGGCAATCGAAGCCTTCCGTGGCCGCGAGAACATCGACATCTTTATCCTGCACCCGGAGGGGCGCACCTCCGAAGTGCAGCGCCGCCAGATGACGACGGTGCTCGACAAGAACGTCCACAACATCGCGTTGCGCGGCACGTTCGACGATTGCCAGACGCTGCTCAAGGCGCTGTTCAACAACCACGCGTTCCGCGACCGCGTGAAGCTTTCGGGCGTCAACTCCATCAACTGGGGCCGCATCGTCGCGCAGATCGTTTACTACTTCAAAGCCGCCGCTCAACTCGGCGGCCCGACTCGCAAAATCAGCTTCACCGTGCCCACCGGCAATTTTGGCGATATCTTCGCCGGCTATGCCGCCAAGCGCATGGGCTTGCCGGTCGACAAGCTGAACATTGCGACCAACGAGAACGATATCCTGGCCCGCACCCTGGCGACCGGGCGCTACGAGACGGGCGCCGTCATGCCCACCATCAGCCCCTCGATGGATATCCAGGTCTCTTCGAACTTCGAGCGCCTGCTCCTCGAGGCGCTCGGCCGCGACGGCGCAGCCCTGACGGGCCTGATGAACGGACTGGGCCAGTCCGGCGCTTTCGCCATTCCCGAGCCGGCGCTGGCGGCGATCCGCGCCGATTTCGCCGCCGCCCGGACCGACGAGGCCGAGACCCGCGAAGCCATCCGCGCCACGCTCGCTGGCTCGGGCTATTTGCTCGATCCGCACACGGCCGTCGGCGTGTCGGTCGCCCGGCGCCTGCACGATCCCGCAGTGCCTATGGTTACCCTCGCCACCGCGCATCCGGCGAAGTTTCCCGCGGCTGTCCGCGCGGCGGCGGGCGTCGAGCCGCCGCTGCCGCCATGGCTCGCCGATCTCTACAACCGGCCCGAACGCTATGACGTGCTGGACAACGATGCCCGGAAGGTCGAAACGTTCGTTCTTGAACGGACCCGGGCGGTCTGAGTACCGAGGTGCTTTGCCGCTTGCGGATCAACGCCACGATAACCCTAGCCGTATGGCCAGGCCCGGTTGCGGCCCCGCGGCACGATATGGAACCGGACGCCCTCGGGCGCGGCTCCGGGAGGAATGATTGAGCGTTAAGGCGACCAAGCTCGACAACGGCATGACGGTGCTCACCGACGACATGCCGCATCTCGAAAGCGCCTCCATCGGCATCTGGGTCAAGGCCGGTTCGCGCAGCGAGTCGCTCGAGGAGCACGGCATTTCCCACGTGCTCGAGCACATGGCTTTCAAGGGCACGCCCTCCCGCTCGGCCCGCGAGATTGCCGAGGCCATAGAGAACGTCGGCGGCGACCTCAATGCGGCGACATCGATCGAGCACACCGGCTATTTTGCGCGTGTCCTCAAGGAAGATGTAGCGCTCGCCGGCGACATTCTTTCCGACATTTTGCAGAATTCGGTGTTCGACAAGACCGAGCTCGATCGCGAGCAGCAGGTCATCATCCAGGAGATCGGCGCCGCCCGTGACAATCCGGACGACCACGTCTTCGATCTCTTCCAGTCCGCCGCCTTTCCCGACCAGCCGATCGGCCGCACCATCCTTGGCACCATCGACTCGGTGAACGCCTTCCAGCCCGACTCCATCCGCTCCTACATGGATCGCAACTACGTGGGCGACCACATGGTGGTCTGCGCCGCTGGCAACATCGACCACAACCAGCTCGCCGACATCGCCAACGACCGCTTCCACACGCTGCGCCGCAATGGCGCGCCCGAGCCGCTCCAGGCGCGCTATGTGGGTGGCGAGGAGCGCCTCGTCTCCGACCACGAGCAGGCCCACATCGTGCTCGGCTTCGAGGGCCGCGCTTACAACTCCGACGGCTTTTACGCCGCGCAGGTGCTGGCGTCGGTGCTCGGCGGCGGCATGAGCTCGCGGCTCTTCCAGGAGGTCCGCGAAAAGCGCGGCCTCTGCTATTCGGTCTATGCTTTCCACTGGGCGTTCGCCGACAGCGGCGTCTTCGGCATCGCCGCCTCGACCGGTGAGGAACAGGTGACGGAGCTCCTTCCCGTCATCCTCGACGAGCTGCGCAAGGCGACCGATACCATCACCGAGGAAGAAGTGGTGCGCGTCCGCAACCAGATTCGCGCCGGGCTCCTGATGTCGCTCGAAAGCCCGAGCTCCCGCGCCGGCCAGCTGGCCCGCCAGCAGATTCTCTGGGGCCGAGTCATTCCGCTCCAGGAAACCGTCGACCGCATCAACCGCATCACTGTCGATCGGGTGAAGCAGGTCGCCCACCAGATCTTCGCCAACGCCCGCGTTTCGCTCGCCGGTGTCGGGCCGGTCGACAAGCTCCCCGACTACGAAACCATCACCGGCTACCTCAAGCACTAGCGGATCGATGGTCTGGCCGTTCCTTCCGCGTGACGAGACGCCGGTCCTGCGTGGGGCGCATGTCTTGCTGCGCGGGCCGCGGCCACGGGACTATGTGGGCTGGCGCAACCTCAGGCGTGACAGCCGGGAGTTCTTAAAACCCTTCGAGCCGCGCTGGACCGAAGCGGACCTGACGCGGCGTGTCTTCATGGCCCGCTTGCGACGTGGCCGGCAGGAAGCGGCGCTGGGCACCGATTACAATTTCCTGGTCTTCCTCGTGTCCGGCCGCCGCGAGGTGCTGGTGGGCGGCCTGACCCTCTCCAACATCCGCCGCCGCGCCGCCCAGCATGTGAGCCTCGGCTACTGGATGGGCCGCGAGCATGCCGGCCAGGGGCTGATGACGGAGGCCGTTGGCCTCATCGTTCCCTTCGTCTTCAACACGCTTGGCCTCCACCGCCTGCATGCGGCGTTCCTTCCGGACAACGCTGCCTCGCGACGCGTCCTTGAAAAAAACGGATTCCGGGAAGAGGGCTACGCCGAGAACTACCTCCAGATCGACGGACGCTGGGCCGACCACGTCCTCTTCGGTCTGACTCGAGAGCAATACGACCGGACGGGGCGCCCGCCGCAGCGCTAAAGCTTGTCGCAAGCTTTAAAGATCGCTACGAGTTTCGCCTGATTTTCCGGGGATAGCCTCATCTTAATGCGTCAACTCCTCACCTTAGCGCTGAGTCTGCTGTTCGCGCTGGTCGGGGTGTTGCCGGTCTATGCCTTCCAGGTGATTTCGATCCCCGAGGACGTCAACGCGGTCAATCTGACCAACGTCATCGAGATCGCGCACGGCCAGAACGGCAAGGTGCAGCTTTCGACCGCTGCCGATGCTTCGGGCATCATCCGCCGCATCGAGGTGCTGGCTTCGAACCAGGGTTCCAACCCTGACTGGGCACTCTTCGCGCTCAAGAACGATTCCGACGCGCAGATCGAGCGCCTGCTCGTTGCCCCGTTCTTCCGCCTGCCGGGCTCGGGCATTTTCCGCCCCGATCTCGGCAACGACCGCATCAAGGCGCTGACGCCGAGCCTTGGCATCCGCCCGGCCCGCGTCACCGACGCCGAGGCCGACGTCTACGACGTGACGCTCGATCCGGGCGCGACCGTTACCTTCATCGCCGAGTTGAGTTCGGGCTCCTTGCCCGAGCTCTACATGTGGAAGCCCGACGCCTACCGCGACTACGTCAACTCGTTCACGCTGTTCCGCGGCGTGGTGCTGGGCATCTCGAGCCTCGCTGCCGTCTTCCTCACCATCATGTTCGCGGTGAAGGGCAGGGGCGTCTTCCCGGCGACGGCGGCGTTTGCCTGGGCCGTACTGCTCTACCTCCTCATCGACTTCGGCGTGCTCGGGCGCCTGCTCGGCATTGGCAATGGCTCGATGCAACCGTTCCGCGCGGCGTCGGAGGCATTGATCGCCACGACTCTGTTCGGCTTCCTCTTCATCTACCTCAATCTCCACCGATGGCATTTGAGGTTCATCCACCTGGCGCTGGCGCTGGCGGCGGTGTTCATCGCGCTCGTTGCCTTCGCCTTCTTCCAGCCCGCCATCGCCGTCACCGTCGCGCGGCTGGTGCTGGCGCTCCTCGGCATCTCCGGCTTCTTCCTGATCCTGCTGCTGGCGCTCCGCGGTTATGATCGCGCGGTGCTGATCGTGCCCACGTGGATCATCTACATCGCCTGGCTCTTCTACTCATGGCTCGTGCTCAGCGGGCAGGTGTCGAACGACGTCGCCCAGCCGGCGGTCGCCGGCGGCCTCGTGCTTCTCGTCATGCTCGTCGGCTTCACCGCCGTGCAGCAGGCCTTCTCTGACGGCCAGGTCTCGATCGGCACACTGAGCGAGGTCGAGCGGCGGGCGCTGGCGCTGACCGGCTCAGGCGATTTCGTCTTCGACTGGAATATCGAGCGCGACCGCGTCTCGGTGTCGGAGGAGCTGGCCACCCGTCTCGGCGAGCGGCGGGGGGCGCTGCGCGGCGCCATCAAGCGCTGGCTCGACCGCATTCATCCGGAGGATCGCGACCGCTTCCGCACCGCCTTCGACACGCTGGTCGAGCTGCGCCGCGGCAAGGTGTCGGCGGATATCCGCATCGCGAGCCATGACGGCTCCTACCGCACCTTCCGCCTGCGCGTGAAACCGGTGCTCGGCGGCGACACCCAGGTCAACCGCATCGTCGGCACGTTGCAGGACGTTACCGAAGATCGCTCCGCTCGCGACCGGCTGCTGCACGACGCCGTGCACGACAGCCTGACGGGGCTCCCCAACAAGCAGCTCTTCCTCGATCGGCTCGAGCGCGCGCTGGTCCGCGCTAAGCAGCCCAATGGCATCAAGCCGGCGGTCTTCCTCATCGATATCGACCGCTTCATCGAGCTCGAGGAAAAGGTCGGCCACTCGGCCGCCGATTCCGTGTTGCTCGCTATTTCGCGCCGCATCGCCCGCGTCATGCGCCCGCTCGATACGGTGGCGCGCCTCGGCGGCGACCAGTTCGCGGTGATCCTCTCCTCCGAGCAGGCGGCGACCAAGATTGCCGAGACTGCCGAGCAGATCCGGAAGGCTCTCAAGGCCCCGTTCAATTTCGGCGAGCGCGACCTGACGCTGAGCGCCTCGATCGGCGTCACCATCTACGACAACCAGCCGATGACGGCGGTCGACGTGCTGCGCGATGCCGAGCTCGCGATGTATTACGCCAAGCGCCTCGGCGGCGACCGCATCGAGGCCTATCGCGCCTCGGCCCGCACCATCACGGCCTACAACCGCGCAACCGAAGAGGATCTCGACCGCGGCCTGAGGCAGGGCGAGCTTCAGGTGCAGTTCCAGCCGATCATGGACATCCACTCAGGCGCCATCGCCGGCGCCGAGGCCCTGATGCGCTGGAACCACCCCAATCGCGGCCTCGTCAATCCCGACGAGTTCATCCCGCTTGCCGAGCGGTCGGGCCTCATCGAGCGGCTCGGCCGCCTGGCCTTCGAGCAGGCGGCGACGCAGATGCGCGACTGGCTCAACACGCTCTCGCTGCCGCAGGATTTCTTCGTCTCGATCAACCTGTCACCGACCCAACTCGCGACCGAAAGCCTGCTCTCCGACCTGCGACGGCTGGTGCAGGAGCATCGTGGCGTCGCCGGTCATTTGAAGCTCGAGATCACCGAGCAGCAGGTGATGACCAACCCCGAGCACTCGGCCTATATGCTGGGCGCGCTCCGCAACCTTGGCGTCGGCCTCGCGCTCGACGATTTCGGCACTGGCCACTCGTCGCTGAGCTACCTCCACCGCTTCCCCATCGACACCATCAAGATCCCGGCGCCGTTCGTCCAGATTTCCGACGACAACGGCATGGCGCACACCCAGGTGCCAATCATCCGCGCCATCGTCGCGCTGGCCAGCGACCTCGATATCCTCGTCGTGGGTGAGGGCGTCGAAAGCCTCGACGAGATCGATCGCCTCCGCCAGCTCGGCTGCCACTATGCCCAGGGCTTCGCCTTCGGCGCCGCCATGACCGGCGTCGAAATGCAGAAAAAGCTGCAGGGCCAAGCCGTCGGCCGCAAGCAGTTGGCGTAGGCTGGAAATCCGATCTCGCCTCAAACGGCGGAGGTAGGATAGCCGGCTGGCTACCTAGTGCCGTCGGCCTTGCCGTTCTTTGCGCGACTGCCAGGCAAGGTATGTAGCACGCAACACAATACCTGCCGCCAATCCAGCACAGGGGATCAGGACGAGTGTGCCGAACTCGATCCCCGCGCCCCCGCTGGACACCAAGGTGAATCCATAAAGCCCTATCAAAGCGCACACTACCCCTACGACGGCCAAAGACCTGAAACCCGGCATCACGAGAGCGATGAGCATCGGGAAGCCTAGGGCAACCAACGTGCCATTCATAGGCTAACCCCCTCAGCGACAAGGGCTGTTTGAGGGCAAGGATGGTCGGGCATCACGCCCGTCCGGCGACCGAGCTCAGCGAGGCGCGGGTGATGCCGAGACTGCCCAGCGCCTTGTCGTAGCGCTTGTCGAGGGGGGTGGCGAAGAGGAGCTCGCGGTCGAAGGGGACGGTGAGCCAGCCATTGCCGCGGATTTCGCCTTCGAGCTGGCCGGGGCTCCAGCCGCAATAGCCGAGCGCGAACAGCGAGTCGGCCGGCGCATTGCCGAACGCAACTGCTTTGAGCACGTCGAGCGTCGCGGTGAGGCAGATGTCGCCGCTCACCGAATAGGAGTTGCCGTCGCGGAAATAGTCGTCGGAATGGAGCACGAAGCCGCGGCCGCGCTGTACGGGGCCGCCGCGCAGCACCTGGCGGTCGCGGATCTGCGAGGGCAGGCGGATGATATCGCTCTTGGGCCCGAGCTCGAGCTCCTCGAGGATGTCGCCAAACCGCATGTCGTCGAGGCTCTGATTGACGACAAGGCCCATCGCGCCCTCGTCGCCGTGCCCCACGACGTAAATCACCGTGTCGCGGAAGCGGTCGTCGCCCATTTCGGGCATCGCCACCAGGAACTGGCCCTTGAGTGACAGCATCGTAACTCCTAGCCCTCCCACGCATATATTAGGACTTTGTTTCCGGCCCGCCTAGCGCCTTGGCCGATCACATAGGTCTGATGCGTCCGTGCATTCCGCTTTACCGTCGCATCGGCTATGCCCTCCGCCCATGCGTATTCTTGCCCCTCTGATCCTCGCCGCCCTCGCAGCAACGCCCGCAATGGCCGCGGCGACTCCCTGGCAGGACGTAGCGCCGGGTGCGCGCCTCCGCCTCATCACCAGCGATGTTCTGAAGGCCGACGGCACGACCCTTGTCGGGCTCGAGCTCGATATGCCCGACACCTACAAGACCTATTGGCGGCTGCCGGGCGAGACCGGCATCCCCACCGAGCTCGATATCAAGGGCTCGGCCGGCGTGACCGGCGCCGAGATCGGCTGGCCCTATCCGACGCCCGAGATGTCGGCCGGCTTCCTTGACTACGTCTATCACGGCCCGACCGTGCTGCCGGTCGTCCTCCACATCTCGGGCGACGCCCCGGTGCTTACGGCGAGCGTGTTGATGGGCGTGTGCTCCGAGGTGTGCGTGCCGGCCAAGGCGCAGTTCAACCTGCCGCTGACGTTCGATCAGGCTGACATGGCGGAAGGCATCCGCCTGGCGCAGGCCGAGGCGCTGGTGCCGATCGCCTGGACGGCGCCCGACGCACCCTTCTCGGGGCTGCGCTATGATGCCGCGGCGCACGGCGTCAGCTTCGCCGTCAACGATCCGGGCATCGACCCCGCCTCGATCATCCTCTCGACCAGCGACCCCACCGTGATCTTCGACGCGCCGCAAAAAAGCCCGGATGGCCGCACTATGCTTTTGGCTCTTCGGGCCAAGGATGCCGGGACGCAATGGGCCAAGCAGCCGATTCGGCTCACATTCATGACCCCGAAGGGATCATTTGACATCTCGGAACAGGTGACGACGCCCTAACCCTGCTCTAGGGTGGCCTCGTTGCCGCGGGCGCGTGAGGACCAGGACAGCATGACGAGCCTAATTCAGCCGGGCGATAGGATTCCGTCCGTACCCGTCAAGCTCGTCGAGGCGACCGGCAT
>Ga0207639_10002096_pt1 | contig 13429 bp, 11 predicted proteins | sample KBSCornC32_FD_184299 | JGI IMG/M metagenome (GOLD analysis project Ga0207639, IMG submission 184299) | Corn rhizosphere microbial communities from Kellogg Biological Station, Michigan, USA - KBS Corn C3-2 (SPAdes) (version 2) | ecosystem: Host-associated > Plants > Roots > Rhizosphere > Soil ...
TGCGACTGCGTTCAACGCGCAGAAGCGCGGCACGATCAGCGGCAAGGGCGTCATCAACAACCGCATCTCCGAGCACATCTTCACGGCGCTCCAGACGATCGGCGTCCCCACCCACTTCATCCGCCGGCTCAACATGCGGGAACAGTTGATCCGCCAGGTCGAGATCGTCCCGATCGAGGTCGTGGTCCGCAATGTCGCCGCCGGTTCGCTCTCCAAGCGGCTCGGGATCGAGGAAGGCACTCAGCTACCCCGAACGATCATCGAATATTATTACAAGGACGATGCGCTCGGCGACCCGATGATCGCCGACGAGCATATCGCCTGCTTCGGCTGGGCCACGCAGGACGAGATGAACGACATCGCCGACATGGCGATCCGGGTGAACGACTTCCTGTCGGGCATGTTCGCGGCGATCGGGATCCGCCTTATCGACTTCAAGCTCGAGTTCGGCCGCGTCTACGACGGCGACTATGCCCGCGTGATCCTCGCCGACGAGATCAGTCCCGACGGCTGCCGTCTGTGGGACATGAAGACCGGCCAGAAGCTCGACAAGGACCGCTTCCGCCAGGACCTCGGCGGCGTCGAGGAAGCGTACCAGGAAGTGGCCCGCCGGCTTGGCCTGCTCCAGCCGGAGGAAGAGGTTTCCGTCCTCGACTTCGACGAGCATCGCAAGAAGCGCGGGAAGTAGCGATACGTCATCCCGGGCTTGACCCGGGACCCGCCTTCTCTTCTCTGAAGACCATGCAACAAAGCAGGCAGGCCCCGGCTCAAGGCCGGGGTGACGGATAAGTGCAGCGAGCCCGCGTCGTCACGTTGAATGCCGCGCTCGGGCCGCTCGATTACCGCGTGCCGGACGGCATGCATGTCGAGCCGGGCTCGGTCGTCATAGCGCCGCTCGGACCTCGGCAGCTGCTCGGCGTTGCATGGGAGCCCGATCGCCTGCCGACCAACGAAGTGCCAGACAGCCGGCTGCGGCCCTTGGCCGGGGTGATTGACGTTCGTCCTCTCGCCGGCCCCCTCCGCCGGTTGTGCGAATGGACGGCGGATTATTACCTCGCGCCGCTCGCCTCGGTGCTGCGAATGGTGCTGCCGTCGTCGGCTGCGCTCGACGGGCCGAGGCAGCTTACCGAGTATCGGCCCACCGGTGCCGTCCCCGATCGCCTCACGCCTCAGCGCGAAAAAGCACTCGCCGGCATCGAGGGCCGGCAGGGAACCATCCGCGAGCTGGCCGATCATGCCGGCGTTAGCGACAGCGTCATGCGCGGGCTCGCGAACGTCGGAGCGCTGGAGGCTGTAGCGGTCGACGCCGATCGGCCCCTCGCCAAGCCCGATCCCGATCACGCGCCGCCGAATCTCAACGACGACCAGCAGGAAGCGGCCAGCAGCCTCGCCTCCGCCGTCGGGAAAGGGTTCGATCCGATCCTGCTCGACGGCGTCACCGGGTCCGGCAAGACCGAGGTCTATTTCGAAGCGATCGCCGAGTGCCTTCGGAGAGGCAAGCAGGCGCTGGTGCTCCTCCCGGAAATCGCGCTTACCGAGCCGTTTCTCAAGCGCTTCGAGGCGCGCTTCGGTTGCGCGCCCGTCGCCTGGCACTCCGACCTCCGGTCATCGCAACGGCGGCGTGCCTGGCGCGGAATCGCCAGCGGCGAAGCGGAGGTGACGGTCGGCGCGCGATCAGCCCTGTTTCTGCCCTATCCGAACCTCGGGCTTATCGTCATCGACGAAGCGCACGAGCCCAGCTTCAAGCAGGAGGAAGGGGTCCAGTACCACGCCCGCGACACCGCGGTGATGCGCGCGAAATTCGAGGACATTCCGGTCATTCTATCGACCGCCACGCCGCCGATCGAAAGCCGTCACATGGTCGAGCTCGGCCGGTACCGCGAAGTCTCGCTGCCCGAGCGCTTTGCCGGAGCGTCCATGCCGGAAATCCGTGCGATTGACCTGACACGGGACCCGCCGCCGCGCGGTCGCTGGCTGGCGCCCGAGCTGGTCGGCGAGCTTCAGTCGAATCTGGAACGCGGCGAGCAATCGCTCCTGTTCCTCAACCGCCGGGGCTTCGCGCCGCTGACCCTGTGCCGCCACTGCGGTCACCGCTTCCAATGCCCGAACTGCACGGCGTGGATGGTCGAGCATCGCCTGATGCACCGCCTCGCCTGCCATCATTGCGGCCACGTCATGCCGCCGCCCAAGGCCTGCCCCGAATGCGGCGAGCGGGACAGCCTCGTCGCTTGCGGCCCTGGGGTCGAGCGCATCGCCGATGAGGTCGCGGAGCTGTTTCCCGAAGCGCGGACGGCGATCGTCACCTCGGACACAATTTGGTCGCCGCTGCGCGCGGCGGAGTTCGTCGGGGCGATGGAGGCGGGCGCGATCGATATCGTCGTCGGTACCCAGTTGGTCACCAAGGGCTATCACTTCCCCAACCTCACTTTGGTCGGCGTTGTCGACGCGGACCTAGGCCTCGCGGGAGGCGATCTTCGCGCCGCCGAACGCAGCTTCCAGCAGATCCAGCAGGTCGCGGGGCGGGCCGGCCGCGGAGAAAAGTCCGGCCGTGTGCTCGTCCAGACCCACGACCCGGAAGCGCCCGTGATCGCCGCATTGGTCTCAGGCGACGCGCCCGGCTTCTATTCTGCGGAGACCGAAGCCAGGCGCGAGGCCGCAATGCCGCCCTTCGGTCGCCTCGCCGCGATCGTCGTGTCCGCGGAAGATGCCTCGGAAGCGGAAGGGGTCGCCCGCCGCATCGGCCACGCCGCGCCCTCGGTCGAAGGCATGGCGGTATTCGGCCCCGCCCCCGCCCCGCTCGCCATGCTCCGCGGCCGCCACCGCCAGCGGCTCCTCGTCCATGCCCGAAGAAGCCTCGACGTCCAGGACGTCATCCGCGACTGGCTCGCCGAAGTCGAATGGAGCCCAAAGGTCAGGGTCGGAGTCGACGTCGACCCCTACAGCTTTCTTTGAGGCCGAAAGCTTGACGCTCATCAGTATGATTTCGCGCCGGAATTTTCACTTGTTCCAGCGTGCAAGGGCTTGCTAGCCATTGTTTTTCGAGGGGGGATTCATTTGTGCGTAACTTGCTGCTGGGGGTTGCCTTGCTTTCGCTTGCCGGACCGGCAAGCGCCGAATGGTGGGAAGCCAAGACCGATCACTTCATCGTCGATTCCGAAAGCTCGTCGAAGGACGCGCACGATTTTGCTCTGAAGCTTGAGCGCTACGACGAGGCGCTACGCGGGCTCCAGGGCATTGGCGAGGACGAGAAGCTTTCCGACAGCAGCCGAGTAACGGTGTTCCGGTGGGGTCACACCGGAGAGATCGCGGCGCTTTACGGAAGCAGCGAGTCGGGCGTGGCGGGTTTCTACATTCCTCGCGCGGAGCCGGTGGCTTTCGTGCCGGCCAGGGAATATGTCGGAAAGAAGAGCCTGATCGACGCCCAGACGGTCCTCTTCCACGAATACGCCCACCACTTCATGTTCCGACATTTCGCGGCTGCCTATCCCACCTGGTACGTGGAAGCCTTTGCCGAGGTGAACTCGACGATCCAGCTGAACGACGACGGCAGCTTCAAACTGGGCGCCCCGCCGCAGGCGCGGGCGGAGGCGCTTTCGGGCGGGCTCCAATATTCGATCAAGAAGCTATTGCTCAACAGCAACGAGCCGGACTTCGAAGACGTCATCGCACGCTATACCTACGGCTGGCTGCTGGCCCACTATCTGACGTTCAACAAGGAGCGCGCTGGTCAGCTTCAAAAATATCTCAAGCTGATCAACCAGGGGGTTTCTCCGTCGGATGCTGCTCCGCAAGCCTTCGGCGATCTCGACCAGCTCGAACGCGACGTGATGGCTTACAAGGCCAGGAACAACTATCCGGGCGCCTTGGCCAAGCCGCTTCGCGCCCAGGCGCCTACAGTCGCGATGCGCAAGCTCGGTCCCGACGAGGAAGCGATCATGTGGGCCCGCATTCGCTCGGCTCGCGGCGTCAACCACCGGCAAGCCGGCGATGTCGCGGGCGACGCTCGATCGGTGGCCACCAAATATCCGCGCAGCCTCCCCGTTCAGCTTGAGCTCGCCGAAGCCGAGCTCGACGATCAGCAGTTCGATGCCGCTGAGAAGGCGGCGGACAGTGCCTTGGCGATCGACCCGAACTCCACCGAAGCACTGCTTTACAAGGGCGAAGCGTACCTCGAGCAGGCAAAGAAGGATCCGAAGCTGTTCGAAACGGCGCGGACCTGGTTCGCCAAGGCCAACAACACCGACCCGCTCAACGCCAGTGCGCTATTCGGTTATTATCAGACCTACATGAAAGCGGGCGTCACGCCGCCCCAGATCGCCGTCGCCGGACTGGAGCGCGCTTATGGAATCGCGCCGTTCGATGCCGACATCCGGATGGTGCTGGCGCGCGAGCTTCTCATCGAGAAAAAGGGTTCCGTGGCTCGCCAGGTGCTCCTGCCGATCGCCCTCGCGCCGCACGAATCCGATCGCGCCAAGGCGCTGAACGCAGTCGCGCAACTGATTCAGGGTGGGAGGACTGACGAAGCTTTAAAGAAGCTCGACGAGCGGATGGCGAAAGAGGAGAAGGACAACCAGGACGGCTAAGCCGCAACTGCGATCGCCGCCGCACGGCGTCGGCGTACCCAGCGCGGCTGCATCAGCTCTCCCTGCTTGATCGCCATCCACAATAGCCACAGTCCGAACAAGGTCGCGACCACGATGGCGATAATCGAAGCTTCGAGGCCGAACCCGTTGCCCGTCAGCAGGGGCGGACCGCTGAGCTGGGCCTGAACCATCCCGTGCACAGGCATGCCTGAAACCGGAATGTCGTAGACCTCGCCTTGAGCGAAATTCCAAGCGGCGTGCAGCCCCATGGGAAGCCACAGGCTACGCGTCAGCATATACGCGGCGCCGAGCATCACGCCCGCTTCCAAGGCGATGCCTACGGCCGCGATCGGGCTAGCATTGGGATTGAGGAGATGGGCGCAACCAAACAGAGCCGAGGTCAGGAGCAGCGCAACCCAGCTGCCGCCCCATTCCTCTAGCCAGCGAAACAGGATTCCGCGGAACAGCAGCTCCTCGTTCACCGCCGGAAATAGCGCTGCCCCGATCAGGGCGGGAAGCATTTGGCTGAGGTCCCCCCGACCGGTGACTCGATAAACACCGAGCGCGGCGGCGACGCCGACTGCCACGGAAAATACCGCGAACCCCGCTCCAAGACCGATCACCAGGCGTTTCACCGCCTTGGGGTCTCGGTAATCGTCCCGGGGATGCTCACCCATCCGCCGGATCACCAGCTCGTACAGGAGGAGCAGAAAGACGATGGCCAAGACACTGAACTTCATGTCGAAGGTGAAGCCAGGGATTTTCAGAGGCACCAATTTTGCGATCGCGGCGGCAATCGTGATGGCGATGATGAACATCGCGACCGCAAGGATCATCGTCACAAGCGGATAATCCACGATGCGCCGCCAGAGCGGCTTGCCGCTGGGTAAAGTCTCCGCCTGCTCCATTGAATGCCCTCCCCTTTCGGCCTGTTGAGCCGAACTTGAGGAGGGCGGCAAGCGCTTATTCGACCAGCGGCAGCTCCGGCGCTTCGGTCACATGCCCTTCGCTCGCGAGCAACTTCTTCTTGCGATCGATCCCGCCGCCGTAACCGCCGAGAGAACCATCGCTGCGGATCACGCGGTGACAAGGAATGAGGACGCAGATGTGATTGTCGCCATTGGCAGTTCCCACGGCGCGCACCGCCTTGGGCTTGCCGATGGCCGCCGCGATGTCGGCGTAGCTGCGCGTTTCGCCCGCCGGGATCTTGCGCAGCTCGCGCCACACCGCTTCCTGAAAGGCGGTGCCAGCGACGTCGATCGGCAGGTCCGGCATCGCCAGCGGCCGCTCAATCGCCTGAAGCGCGCCCTCGACCAGCTCCTTGAGGCCGCCCTCGTCCTTCACGATGCTGGCGTTCGGGAACAGCCGACGGAGGGAAGCTTCGCTGTCGTCAAACGTCAGCCGACAAATGCCCTTCGACGTGGCCGCGATCTGCATCTGCCCCAGCGGGCTGTCGAACGTCGTCCAGCGGATCGTCTCGCCGCGGCCGCCGTCGCGCCATGCCGATGGAGTCATGCCCAGTCTCTCCTTCGCATCGCTGTAGAATCCGCTCGGGCTTTGATAGCCGGCGTCGTAGACCGCGTCGGTCACCCGTGCATTGGCCTTCAGCGCCTGCTCGGTGCGACGGTTGCGGAGCCCGCGCGCATATTCAGCGGGCGACACGCCGAGATCGCGCTTGAAGATGCGTTGGAAATGGTGCGGCGCATAACCCACTGCCGCGGACAGTTCGGTCAGGCCCGGAGCCTCCTCCGCTCGCTCGATCAGCCTGACCGCCGAAGCCACCGCCTCACGGTCGCGGCCAACCTCGTCCGGCTTGCAGCGAAGACATTGACGGAATCCGGCGGCCCTCGCTTCCTCCGTCGAGGCGTAGAAGGTGACGTTCTCACGCTTCGGACGCCGCGCCGGACAGCTCGGCTTGCAATAGATGCCCGTCGTGTGGACCGCGCCGATGACACGGCCGTCCCAGCTCCGGTCGCGGTGCATGAAAGCAGCCCATGCAGTGTCGGGATCGAGGCGGGTCACGGTCGCCATGGATTCCGATCTAGGCTCGTGCGGTTGGGGCGCAAGAGTGGCCATCGTCAGTACCTTTCAATCTTCGCCGAGAAGCAGCCGCGCGTCGCATTGTGCGCGTGGATGGTCTCGATCTCGGGGTTGGAGAAAAGTTTGCGAATTCCGGCATCCGCCTCACCCGGCTGGGTGAGAATCGCATCGGCCATCATTCCGTCCTTGTCGAAGCCGCGGAGCGACAGGACGCGCTTCTCAAATACTGGCGGGACCTGGTCGACATATTCAGCTGCCTGCTCGGCTCCCTCTGTGACGAAGATCGCGTGCGTCGCTCGATAAGGGTTGGCGACGTCGTGGCTGACATGATTGAGAAGCAGCACGCTTTCGCCGATCGCACGGTCGGTCAGGCTGACCCGGCACGGAAAGGTCGGCTCGGTTACCGTCATCCGGACAACCCCGCGCTCGGCAAGCTCGTCGTCCGAAAGTCCAAAGAGCGGCTTATAAGGCGCCGGATCCAGCCCTGTGATTCGGTAGGTCATGAGAGCGGTCTAATGGCGCGCAGCGTGTCACGCTTCCGCTCGCTTGCGGTCAAACAATTCCTGTGGATTTCTGGGCCGCGGCTCCTTGCACGGGGAGCGGTCGTTCACTATTTGTGCTCAGTCCTCATTAGAGGGGATTAGAAAGAGCCTCCCTAGTGGAAGCATTTTTGGATTCCCCTACTTTGCCGCGGACGTTGCCGCGTCAGAGTGCTTAGCCGAACGGGGACGAATTGGAGTGAACGGCAAAACACAGGCACTTCGAAAGGGCCCGGAGACGGACAACCCCTAGAAGAGCTGATCGGGGGGAAGCGGCAACTGAACCTCGGCAAAAGGCGCTGTCGCGACAGACAATGCGCTGAGTAGATATGTCGGGAGGTCGCGGCTGAGCGGCTGTCCATAGGCGAACTCGAACGGCTGCGCCGAGCGAACCATCGTCGAAAGATAGCTCGGTAAAGGCGGCCTCCCACTCCGCTCATTCAACCCGCCTTGCATCGCCGCGCACCGCTTGCTACGGGCCGCGCAACCCATGGGGGCGTGTCGGGGCTAAGCCCGTGGCAACGCCCCGTTTTTCGCATGGGGGGCAAATATTTCCGTTTCTGGAGCTTTTCGCGCGTGGATAATTCCGGCGGCATTCGGGCCAGCTTAGCAGGGCGTTATGCATCGGCCCTGTTCGACCTCGCTCGCGACCAAAGGCAGATCGAATCCGTCGGAAAGAGCCTCGAAGCGCTGAACCAGGCTTTGGTCGATTCGAAGGATTTCAACGAGCTCGTGGCGAGCCCGCTGGTCTCTCGCGAGGAGGCCTCGAAGGCGCTGGCCGCGATTGCGCCTGACCTCGGCCTCGATCCGGTCACGACCAACTTCCTTGGCGTTCTCGCCAGGAACGGGCGCAAGAACCAGCTTCAGAACGTCATCCGCGCCTATCGCCGGCTTGCCGCAGAGCATCGCGGCGAGACGACGGCGGACGTCATCACCGCGCGGCCGCTCAATGATGACCAACTGGCGCAGCTGAAGCGGCAACTCCGCGCTCGCGCCGGCTGCGACGTCACCATCGAAGCTCAGGTCGATCCCGCCATCCTTGGAGGCATCGTGGTCAAGCTGGGAAGCCAGCAAATCGACGCCTCGATCCGAACCAAACTCAACCGTCTTGCACAGGCAATGAAGGGCTAAGCTAGAACCATGGAAATCCGCGCCGCTGAAATCTCCCGCGTCATCCGCGACCAGATCGCGAACTTCGACGCCGAAGCGCAGGTCTCCGAAGTCGGGACCGTGCTCTCCGTCGGTGACGGAATCGCCCGCATCTACGGGCTCGACAACGTCCAGGCGGGCGAGATGGTCGAGTTCGAGAACGGCACCAAGGGCATGGCCCTCAACCTCGAGGCCGACAATGTCGGCGTCGTGATCTTCGGCTCTGACGCCGAGATCTCCGAGGGCTCGACCGTGAAGCGCACCGGTACGATCGTCGACGTTCCGATCGGCAAGGGCCTGCTCGGCCGCGTCGTCGACGCGCTCGGCAACCCGATCGATGGCAAGGGCCCGATCGAGTACACCGAGCGCCGCCGCGTCGAGGTGAAGGCGCCGGGGATCATCCCGCGCAAGTCGGTTCACGAACCGGTCCAGACTGGCCTCAAGGCGCTCGACGCGCTGGTTCCGATCGGCCGCGGCCAGCGCGAGCTGATCATCGGCGACCGCCAGACCGGCAAGACCGCCGTCGCGCTCGACACCTTCATCAACCAGAAGGAAATCAACAAGTCGGGGAAGGAAGCTGAGAAGCTCTACTGCATCTACGTCGCGGTCGGGCAGAAGCGCTCGACGGTCGCGCAGATCGTCCGCGCGCTCGAAGAGAATGGCGCGATGGAATATTCGATCGTCGTCGCCGCGACCGCTTCGGAGCCAGCGCCGCTTCAGTTCCTCGCGCCCTACACCGGCTGCGCGATGGGTGAGTATTTCCGCGACAACGGCATGCATGCGGTCATTGTCTACGACGACCTTTCCAAGCAGGCCGTCGCCTACCGTCAGATGTCGCTCCTGCTCCGCCGCCCGCCAGGCCGCGAAGCCTATCCGGGCGACGTCTTCTATCTCCATAGCCGCCTTCTCGAGCGCGCCGCGAAGATGAACGAGGACAATGGCGGCGGATCGCTGACGGCGCTTCCGGTTATCGAGACGCAAGCGGGTGACGTGTCGGCCTACATCCCGACCAACGTCATCTCGATCACCGACGGCCAGATCTTTCTCGAGACCGACCTCTTCTACCAGGGTATCCGCCCGGCGATAAACGTAGGACTGTCAGTCAGCCGCGTCGGCTCGGCCGCTCAGACCAAGGCGATGAAGAAGGTCGCCGGCTCGATCAAGCTGGAGCTCGCGCAGTACCGCGAAATGGCCGCGTTCGCTCAGTTCGGTTCCGACCTCGACGCTTCGACCCAGAAGCTCCTCGCCCGCGGCGCCCGCCTGACCGAGCTTCTGAAGCAGCCGCAGTACGCGCCTATGCCGGTCGAGGAGCAGGTCGCGTCGATCTACGCCGGTACCCAGGGCTTCCTCGACGCCGTCGATACCAAGGACGTCGTCCGCTACGAGGCAGCGATGCTGAGCTACCTTCGCTCGGACAAGCCGAAGATTCTCGCCAAGATCCGCGACACCAAGACCCTCGACGACGACACCGCCGTCGCGCTCAAGGACGCACTCACCGAGTTCGGGAAGCAGTTCGCCTGAAATGGCGTCGCTTAAAGCTCTCAAGATCCGCATCGGCTCGGTGAAGTCGACGCAGAAGATCACCAAGGCGATGAAAATGGTCGCCGCGGCGAAGCTGCGCCGTGCCCAGCAAAATGCCGAGGCCGGCCGGCCCTACTCGTCGCGCATGACGGACGTCGTCCAGTCGCTTGCGTCGCGGATCACGGTCGGCCCGCAGACCCCGAAGCTGCTCGCCGGCACGGGCAAGGACGACACGCACCTGATCGTGCTTGCGACCGCCGACCGCGGCCTCGCCGGCGCATTCAGCAGCAACGTCGTCCGCGCCGCTCGGCGCAAGGCCGATGAGCTCCAGGCGCAGGGCAAGACCGTCCTGTTCTACATCGTCGGCCGCAAGGGCCGCCCGGTCATCCAGCGCCTCTATCCCAAGAGCATCATCGCCCAGCACGACACGAGCGAGATGAAATCCCCGACCTACGCCAATGCGCAGGCAATCGCGAAGGACCTGGTCGACCGCTACATCACCGACGGAATCGACGTCGTTCACCTCGCCTACGCGAACTTCCGCTCGACGTTGGTGCAGGAGCCGACCGTCGAGCAGATCATCCCGGTCGCGGTGAAGCCCGCCGAAGAGGCCACACCTGCGAAGGCTGGAGCGCCTGCCGCTGTCGAATATGAGCCGGACGAGGAGGAGATCCTCGCCGACCTGCTTCCGCGCAACATCGCGGTTCAGATCTACCGCGCGCTGCTCGAAAACCAGGCCGGCTTTTACGGCTCGCAGATGACCGCGATGGACAATGCGACCCGCAACGCCGGCGACATGATCAACCGCCTGTCGATCCAGTACAACCGCCAGCGCCAGGCCGCGATCACCACCGAATTGGTTGAGATTATTTCGGGAGCCGAGGCTCTCTAGTTATCGTCATCCCGGCCTTGAGCCGGGCCCCGCCTTCCTTTGGTCGGCGGGAAAAGAACAAGGCAGGTCCCGGCCCAAGGCCGGGATGACGTAAGAGGAAGAACGAAGACATGGCTACCGCCGCCGAGACCAAGCCCAAGCCCCGCGCCAGGAAGCCTGCCGCTGCCAACACGACGCAGCCGGGCCAGCCGACCAGCAACCTCACCGGCCAGGTAAGCCAGGTGATCGGCGCCGTCGTCGATGTGGCGTTCGAGGGCAATCTTCCGCCGATCCTTTCGGCGCTCGAGACCGACAACCAGGGCAATCGCCTGGTGCTCGAAGTCGCACAGCACCTCGGCGAGAACGTCGTCCGCACGATCGCGATGGATTCGACCGACGGCCTGACCCGCGGCCAGTCGGTCAAGGCCACCGGTTCGCAGATCCGCGTCCCCGTGGGTCCGAAGACGCTCGGCCGCATCATGAACGTCATCGGCGAGCCGATCGACGAGCGCGGTCCGATCGGAAGCGACATGTCCGCCCCTATCCACGCCGAGGCTCCGCCCTTCGTCGACCAGTCGACCGAAGCGGCCATCCTTGTCACCGGGATCAAGGTCATCGACCTCCTCGCGCCCTACGCGAAGGGGGGCAAGATCGGCCTGTTCGGCGGCGCCGGCGTCGGCAAGACCGTGCTGATCCAGGAACTAATCAACAACATCGCCAAGGGCCACGGCGGCGTCAGCGTGTTCGCCGGCGTCGGCGAGCGGACCCGCGAGGGCAACGACCTCTATCACGAGTTCCTTGACGCGGGCGTTATCGCCAAGGATGCCGACGGCAATCCGACGCCGGAGGGCTCCAAGGTCGCGCTCGTCTTCGGCCAGATGAACGAGCCGCCGGGAGCGCGCGCGCGCGTCGCCCTTTCGGGCCTCACCCAGGCCGAGTATTTCCGCGACCAGGAGGGCCAGGACGTGCTCTTCTTCGTCGATAACATCTTCCGCTTCACCCAGGCCGGCTCGGAAGTGTCGGCGCTGCTCGGACGTATCCCGTCGGCGGTGGGCTACCAGCCGACGCTGTCGACCGACATGGGTCAGCTTCAGGAGCGGATCACCTCGACCAACAAGGGTTCGATCACCTCGGTGCAGGCCATCTACGTGCCGGCCGACGACCTGACCGACCCGGCGCCGGCGACCTCGTTCGCCCACCTCGACGCGACGACCACGCTCAGCCGCGCGATCTCGGAGCTCGGCATCTACCCGGCGGTCGATCCGCTCGACTCCGTCAGCCGCGTTCTGACCCCGGCCGTCGTCGGCCAGGAGCATTATGAGGTCGCCCGTGCGGTCCAGGAGACGCTGCAGAAGTACAAGAGCCTTCAGGACATCATCGCGATCCTCGGCATGGACGAGCTCTCCGAAGAGGATAAATTGGTCGTGTCGCGCGCCCGCAAGATCCAGCGCTTCCTTTCGCAGCCCTTCCACGTCGCCGAAGTCTTCACCGGCATCCCCGGCAAGTTCGTGCAGGTCGAAGACACCGTCCGCTCGTTCAAGGCGGTGGTGAACGGCGAGTACGATCACCTTCCCGAAGCGGCCTTCTACATGGTCGGCGGAATCGACGAAGCGGTCGCCAAGGCCGAGAAGCTGGCGCAGGAGGCCTGAGCCTTGGCCGACGAACTCCGCCTCGAAGATTGCGTCAACGCGCGCTGCCCCTGGTCGGGAGACCCGGTCAGCGCCGACAGCCTGACGCGCTACAAGGGCAACGTCGTCGGCTTCTGCAACACCGGCTGCCGCGACAAGTTCGAGGCGGCCACGCGCGCCTTCGACGGCGCGATTGAAGGCAAGGAATAATGGCCGATCTGCATTTCGAGCTCGTCACTCCCGACCGGCAGGTGATGTCCGAGGACGTCTACATGGTCGTCGTCCCCGGCACCGAGGGCGAGTCCGGCATCATGGCGGGCCACGCGCCCTATATGACGACGCTGAAGAACGGCGACGTCGCGGTCTATCGCAGCGCTGGAGCGCAGCCCGAACGCATTCCTGTCACCGGCGGCTTCGCCGAAGTCAGCGATCGCGGGCTGACGGTGCTTGCGGAGAGCGCCGGCTAGTCGCCCGGCATGCTGATCTTCAGCAGGCGGTTCTGCTGGTCGATCGTCAGCACATAGTCCTTCAGAAATTCCGTTCCGATGACGATGGTGTCGCCGGACGGCTCCGCATAGAGGATCTTCTGATGCGTCGCGGTGATCCCGGCGATGTGCACCGGCTCGTTCAAGGTCATTTCGTACAGCGTCGCAACGCCATTGGTCCGAAGCCCCTGCCCGATCGCCGCCGGTTCGCTCGCGGACAGGCTGGGCACCAAGCCCTTCGGAACGACGAAGCTTCGGCTTGAGCCTGTATCGATCTTTCCAGGATGGCAGCCATTCGCAAAGCAGACCGGGACGGTGAAGCTGGTGCCGTAAGCGACCACCCCTGCCTCGCCCAGCTTCAGCTGCCCTCGACTGAACGTGATTTCCCTCGCTGGATAGTCGATCGTCACGAGCTCATCCGCGAAGAAGTCGCGAGCGATGATTCCCATGATTGGCTGCAGGCCGGGGCTTCGCCCCGCGTTGTAATCGCGCGAGATCAGTTGGACGTTGCGTTGCTCGAGATCGCCAAGGCGGAGACTTTCGACGGCGACGACGTCGGCGGTTGCGGTTTTGGCCCCGTCCGAATTCGCGGTCTCGTCAACCTTCGGAAGCG
>Ga0207639_10002097_pt1 | contig 13423 bp, 11 predicted proteins | sample KBSCornC32_FD_184299 | JGI IMG/M metagenome (GOLD analysis project Ga0207639, IMG submission 184299) | Corn rhizosphere microbial communities from Kellogg Biological Station, Michigan, USA - KBS Corn C3-2 (SPAdes) (version 2) | ecosystem: Host-associated > Plants > Roots > Rhizosphere > Soil ...
CAGCTCACGGTTGCCTTCAGGCGAGAAGAGTGTCAATCGGTCATAGGCGATGCGCCCCTCGACCTCAACGACCGCAACTGCCGTATGGGCGGACGGCGGCCCTTTCTCGACGGCTCCGACCAGGGCACTCAGCCGGGCGATCACGGCGGCGAACGATGAGATGGACTGGAACTGATTGACAATGAGCGAGAATGCACCGAGCAACTGGGCGAAGGCCATCGCCGATTGCGTGATTACGCCGAATTCCACCTTGCCACCAATGAATAGGGGAGCCACAATCAGCGTCGGGATGATTTGGATCAGATAGTTGTACCCAGTTGTAAAGAAACCCAGGTTGCGGTTCACCAAGATGATCCGCCGATAATTGTCGGCAAGGCTGTCTATCCGTCGGAGGAGACGAGCCGTTAGCCGGCCTTCGCGCCGGGGAAGGGCAACCGATTCGGCGTTTTCGCGGAGGTGGATCAGGTCCGAGCGGAAGCTGGCCTCACGATCCGACTGGCGATAATTTAAGCCGATCAGCGGCCGGCCCAGATAGATCGTCGTCAACGTACCAAGGACGGCATAGCCAATGGCGACACCAAATAGGAACGGGCTGATTGTCCACAGCACTCCCGAGAACGACAAGACGGTCAAAGCGCCGTTCATGAACATCAGCGTGAAAGAGAGTGTGGTGGACGTGAACGCGCGAACGTCTTCGGCGATCCGCTGATCAGGGTTTTCAATCGTGGCCGATTCTTTGAGGTGAAGATACGTGCGATCCGCGAGGTATTGCTGGATGATTCGCCGCGTCAGCCAGACCCGCCAGAACAGGCCCAGCCGCTCCTCGGTGAACCGATAGAGGACTGCGATCGCTGTCGATCCCGCGAACACAGCAATGTAGAGGACGGCTTGTCGAATGAATCCGGCTTGGTCACGGTGGGCAATTGCCGTCATGAAGTCGCGGCCGACATAGCTGTTAATGACGTTCAGGCCGTTGACAGTCAATGCGAAGGCTATGAGTAAGGCGAACAGTCCACGGGCTTGCCAGCGCACCTCGGACGTCAAGAAATCCTTGACGGCGCGAATGAATCGCCGTGCGGTTGCCCGGTCAAAAGTGATGAGTTGTTCGCTCATACACGGTCTAGTAACGGGTCACAGCCACCCATCGGTTAAACCCAGCGCCGCGCAAGCCCGTGGTGATGTAAGGCGACCGGCGGATGATATTCCAGATCAGCGCCGTGCGGTAGTTCTCGATCATAAGCGCCATCAAACTGCCATTGGAAATTTTGACATGTCCTATGGGCTTATCTCAGCCTCCACCGCGGCTGCCAAGAGGGCCCATCAAATCGTGACTGTGGTAGAGGAACAAAGCTTCCGCTAATAACTTCAAGAAGATGGGCCGCCATATTCCCACCGCCGGTCGGCATAGTTTGCACCCTTGTTCTGACGATCCTGCCATCTTTGAGTCGATGTTCCATTCGAGGGCCATCTGGCAAGAATGATAAATCATCGTGAGAAATCACCGATGGCTCCTGGTAAGGGATTGCGGCAGCATCTATTGACAGCTGCCTTCTCGAACAACGATGTCAAAAATTTAAATCGCCAAGTGCGTCTGGACAATCTTAAGTCTGAGAGTCTTCTTTTTACCGGCTTCGCGGACAAGGCCCGGGAAAACTGTTTCCCGTTGAAGGGACTGGATGGATCGCCTCACAATCCTTGCTACAAGTCAGTCCGGGTATGTGATGCAAGTGCGGTTTGACCTATTAACCTGTCTCCTGCGCAGGTGACATCCTCATGAACCCAACAGCAGGAAGACCTGTCTGGTACTTGCTCACCCTTCACTGGCTAAGCCTTACGGGCGCGGCATTGGTCACAACCGCCGTGGTGTCGTGGCTCGTTGTCCTACCGCAGAGCGTTCGGGGTCACGCGGGCAATCCTTACCTTGGAATCGTAGTTTTCCTGATTGTTCCGATGGTCTTTTTTGCTGGATTGGCGATCATTCCAATTGGAATCTATCTGGGCAGGCGGCAGCTGCGTAAAAGTGTGGCCCAAACGCAATTCGATCGCAAGACTGCCTTGCGGCGCGTAGGTTGGTTTTTTGCCGTAACTACTTTGGCCAATCTCCTTATTGGAACCCAGATTACATACAGGGCTGTCAAGCAGATGGAGACACCACAATTCTGCGGAGCGACCTGCCACGCGATGAAGCCCGAATTCTCGGCCTATCAGAATGCGCCGCATTCCAAGGTGGAGTGCGTAGATTGTCACGTTGTGCCCACTCAAGCCGGCTGGGTCCGCAGCAAGGTGGCGGGGGTCCGCCAGCTCGTCGAAGTCGTGTTGAATACTTCTCCCCGGCCGATCCCATCGGCACTCGAGAGTAATCGTCTCGTCCCGTCCAAAGAGACTTGCGAGAACTGCCACTGGTCACAGAAGGTCGCAGATTCGAGGCTTCGCGTAATCAGCAGATATGCGGATGACGAAAAAAACTCGCGCACACAAACAGTCCTTTTAATGTTGATAGGCGGAAGCAGGAGCTCCGGTATTCACGGTGCTCACTTTGGTCCGGGCATCCAAATTCGCTTCGCAGCGGCCGACCCAAGCCGGCAGACCATTCCCTGGGTCGAATATCGAAACGCGACAACTAAGAAGGTTGAAACCTTTGTCACTTCAGACTCTGTTCCGGATACAAACCGAACTGCTCCAAAATTCGACATGCAATGCGTAGATTGCCACAACCGCCCGAGTCATTCGTTCGACCTGCCAGATCGTGCAATGGACAAAGCTCTTAGCCTCGGAGACATCCCGGTAACCTTGCCCTTCATCAAGAAGAAAAGTGTGGAGCTGCTGAAGACAAACTACAGCACCAGCCAGGACGCAGCGGAAAAGCTACCGCGAGCGCTAGTTAATTTTTATCAGCAAAACTACCCTAGCGTTTACGCTCAGCGTTCTAAGGACATTCAACAAGCGGCGAATGCAGTCCTCGCGGTCTACGACCGGAACGTTTTCCCGGACCTGAAAGTATCATGGGGCACCTATCCAAACAATCTGGGTCATACGGACTCTCCGGGTTGTTTCCGGTGCCATGATGGCTCGCATACCTCAGCGGGCGACAAAACAATAACGCAGGACTGCAACAGTTGCCATGAGGCACTGGCCACCGACGAGGCCTCGCCGAAGATCTTGAGTACACTCGGCGTCGCGGAGCGAATCTCGAAAACCAGAAATAGCAACGTGAGGGGCATACCGATTATGCCTATGAAGATGTTTTGAAAGGAGCTGATATGAACGGCAAGCGCTTAATTACAACAGCAGCACTCTTACAAGTCACCTTGGCAGCCGCCTGGGGGGCGGAGGACGGAGCCGCTCTTTACAGGAAGAGATGCGGAGGCTGCCACGGCGCGAGTGGCGAAGGTAAGCCAGCCATGAAAGCCCCTGCAATTAAGGGGACGACGATGGATGTGGACCAGCTGGTACAGCACCTAACCAAAGGCGAGTCAACCAGTAAGGCCCCACACAACAAGGGAATGTCAGGGCTGAAAGATGAGCAGGCCAAGGCGGTTGCTGAGTATGTAAAGACTCTCTGATCGTCTGAGGGTTGCGCTTACCGGAGCCTCCCAGTGTACAGTCCATTCCACACGGAGAGCCGGCACCAGCACGCGAAAAGAGGAGTTCGACTGTGAAAGTCTCTGAATGGTACAAGCAACTCCTGGGACAAGCCGTAGCAGCAATGTTGCTACTGTTCCTGGCTCAAGCGGAGCCCGCTGCAGGCGGGCAAGACAAGACTGCCGCGGCGCCTAACGACAAGGCAAAGGCCGAATATGTTGGGGTGGACGTTTGCAAGACGTGTCATGAGGACCTTTACAAGAAGAACTTCGAAACCACACCCCATTTCAAAACCACCCTGCAAAACGGGCATGGCTGTGAGTCCTGCCACGGTCCGGGGTCCGAGCACGTGGGAGGTGGAGGGGACGTTAGCAAGATCGTCAGGTTCAGCGAGCTGTCAAAGCAGGAGGCCTCTAACCGTTGCCTGACCTGCCATGGTGAAAGCCACCCGCAGCGGCATTTCTCCGGATCTGTACACGCCGGTAACGATGTCGGCTGTCTGGACTGTCACTCGCCTCATCATGCCAAGGAGCCAGAGCACCTGCTGACGCGGGCACAGCCGAATCTTTGCTACGGATGTCACATCTCCGTGAAAGCAGACTTCGCAAAACCCTATCGCCATCGGGTCAACGAAGGCCTGATCGGTTGTAGCGACTGCCATAACGTCCATGGCACTACCACCTTGCGCCAAGTTAGGGCTTTGCCTAGTGGAGACGCTGTCTGCTACAAGTGTCACGCGGACAAACAGGGACCATTCATCTATGAGCATGTCCCGGTCAGGACGGAGGGCTGCGCCAGTTGTCACACGCCACACGCCTCCACTAACCCGCGGCTTTTGCGCGTTGTTCAGGTGAATCTGCTGTGCTTGCAGTGCCATACATTTCCTGGGCAGGGGCCATCGGGTCCCTCTCACAATCAGGCGGCCCACTACCAGGCGTGCACGATGTGCCACACGGCCATCCATGGATCAAATGTCAGTGCTCCGTTTTTCAAGTAAGGAGATTGTCGATGGTTCAGGACGTTCTTTGCTTTTTGACTCAACGTGTTAAACGTCCCAAGTCGGACAGCTGGGGAGGCCATACGTGAATTTTCACTTACAAAAAATCTGCCTAGTCTTCTCGATTTTGTTTCCGGAGTGCTGCGCGCTGGCCCAATCATCCAACCCAGCTCAAGCTCCTGAAGGATGGCAAAACGGCGGTTATCTCATTCATCAGTCAATCGAAGCGGGCTTCCGTATCTCCGATACCACAGGAAGTCAAGAGATGTACGACAGTCTCGTCAACCTGCACACCGGGCCGCGGATACTTGAACAGACGCTGTCGATGCATTCGACAACGCATGAGACTCTGCTCTTCGACAATCTTTTCATTAGCAGCTTCGGCTGGGGTGGCGACCCGAATAACACATTGCGAGTCCGGATTGACAAGAATAAATGGTACGACTTTCGGTCGAGTTTCATCAGAGACCAGAATTATTTCAATTACAATCTGCTGGCCAATCCGCTCAACCCCCCGACCTCATCGCCCAACATCCCGGTTCTCTCCTCACCCCACAATTTCGGCACGACGCGTCGCATGAGTGATCTGGATCTTACGCTATTGCCTCAGTCTCGAATCAGTTTCCGGCTCGGATATTCGCGCAACAATATGACGGGTTCCTCTTACAGCAGTCTGAACAACGGAGCGGTTGGCCTGCTGTCCCAGCCCTGGAACACTACCTTGAACTCGTACCGCTTCGGCGTGGATTATAAGTTTCTTCCGCGAACCGTGATCAGTTACGATCAGTTCCTGGATTATTACAAGGGAGATACGTCCTGGCAAGTCGCGCCATTTGTTTCCGCACTCGTCCCTGGAACTTCGAGTACCGTTGCTTTAGGTCTTCCCTTTAACACGGTTGGCGGCACACCCTGTGCACCGCCTGCTGGCCAACCGCTGATCGACTCGACTGGAACACTGACGAATATCGCGTGCAACGGCTATTTCAATTACACCCGGTCGGACCTCGTCCGCACTTCCATGCCTACCGAACGAGTCAGCCTACACAGCAATTATTTTGAAAGGTTGAATTTTAGTGCCTCCTATGCTTATAGCTCGGCCCACATGAACGCTCCTCTGGATGAATTCTTCAACGGGCTGGTGTCGCGTTCCGAACTCCGGCAATCTACTGATACGGGACCCGCGGAGGCAAAACGGATCTCGAATGTGGCTGATCTGGGGGCGACGTTCCATTTCACCAAACATCTGCGACTCGTCGAAACATTCCGCTTTTGGTCCTATCGCATCCCGCAGAATTTCAATCTGACTGAAACCGACTGGATCATTCCGGGCGTGAGTTCCTGCGCGCCGCCTGCTTGTTCCTTACTGACTCCCATCAGCGGCACTGTGCCAGCGGTAAGCACTACTTCCGATCAGTTATCGTTCAACCAGAAGTGGACACGCAACCAGGTTGACCTGATTTGGGATGCTTCGAAACGTTTTGGTGGCCGCGTCGGTTTCCGATATGACGATCGGGCGTTTACTAGCCTGAATCTCACGACCGCAGCCGAAGATCATATACCCATTCACGGATACACCGCCCTGCTGGGATTCTGGCTAAAGCCGACGACGGCCTTGCGACTCAATTTTGACTGGGAAAACATTAACAACGATAACAGCGTTGTACTCATTGGATCGCGCAAAGAAAGTCGCTATCGCTTCCTTGCCAACTACACACCAAAGCCCTGGGCCGTGCTTGGAGCATCAATGAACCTCTGGCAAAATTCGAACGGGAACGCCTTCACTGACTATCGCGGGCACAATCGCAATTACGGGTTCACGGCGTCTCTTGCGCCACAGGAGCATCTCGGTTTCGAATTCGCCTTTAACTCCACCGATTACCTGCAGAACGCTTTTATCTGCTTTAGCGATGCGGACACCTCTTTGTCCGTGGTGGCAAACGCTGGGAGCTGCACAGCAAACGGGTACAACGACAGCCGCAACCCACTCCTAACTTCTGGTTTCTATAACAGTCAAACTTACTATGGCTTAGCTTCGGTGATGTTCAGGCCCATTCCTCGGCTTACTCTCCAGTTAGGATATAGCGTTACTAGCGTAGGTGGAGGGACGCCGCAGTTCAACAGTCTGCAACCCCTCGGATCACTGCAATATAATTACAATCAACCGCTGGCCAATCTCGCGGTTGACCTGGGCCACAACCTGACGGCAAGGGCGGGGTGGAACTATTACCAGTACGGAGAAGGATCGTTTGTAGGGCCAACGGATCCACGCTATTTTCACGCCAACAATACCACGCTGGGATTGCGCTGGGCTTTTTGAACAATTATCGATTCCGAAATCGATAGTGCAATGGAGACTCGATCAGGCCGACAATTCGTAACTCATCTGCGAAGAGTCCTTAACGACGCCGACGATGGTCGGACCGGGCGCACGGCCGGTGCCCCCGCCAACACTTTGGGACTCGGCAATGTGATTGGCATCTTCGCCCTTGCGGTTTGCGTCCCACTTGCCGCCCGGCAAATGGGAGGAATGGGCAAAGACAACGGGTGCTACCAATTGCAAACTGCGCTGGTACTGTAGTGGGATATCCAAAAGGACGACCCCGGTCGAGGAGAACAGAACCTTGAGAATCATAGAGCGTAGAGCTAGTGTGTGCGTCGTGATCATGACGGCTATGAGTCTGGCCCAGCCCATGCTGCTCCGGTCACAGAATTATGTGCACGATTCGGAACCTGCGCTGTTCTCTTATGACGAACTTGTCCAGCTCAGCTTGCCCCACACGTTGAGCCCTGAACTGGCAAAGAAGCTCCAAGTGGTCACAACTACACCCTTCGTCAGTAATGAGGCCTATTTTAAGGGTGCAAGGCCGAGGCCGCTGGAAGTGGCCGGGCTGGGGCCTTCCGTGCGGGTGGCGTTCTGGAACCTTGAGAGGGGACTGGAAATCGATAACATCCTGTTGTTCATCACGGACAAAGACGCATTCATGGCGAAGGTGAACGAGGAGCGTAAGAAGGCCAAAGAAAACGGCAAAAGCGTCCGAGACGTGGACCTTGAAAAGATCCCGCAGGAAATCGACTTTCTTAAAGCTGCGGACGTCTGGATCCTCAATGAGGTGGATTGGGGTGTGAAGCGCACGGGTTACCGCGAGATCATCCGCGAATTGGGAAAGGCCCTGAACATGAACTGGGCGTATGGCGTGGAGTTCCTGGAAATTGATTCCAAGCAACTCGGGACAGACCAGTTCAATGACGGTGAGGACAAAGCATCCCAGGAACAGCTCGTCGAAGAGTTCAGCGTCGATAAAGATCGGCTGAGGGCACTTCACGGGAATGCGGTGCTTTCACGGTATCCCATACGTAGTGTGCGTATAGTTCCTTTCACGGTTGGGTATGACTGGTTCAAAGAGACCAAGCTCCGGCCGCTCGAAAAAACCAAACGGCAAGCGTCGAAATTAGTCGGAGAGGACATGATGCGTGAAGTGCGGCGCGGCCAGCGGATGACCTTGTACGTCGATCTGGACATGCCCGAAGCACCAGGGCAACGCGTCACAATTGCCGCAACGCATCTTGAGAACCGGACCAGGCCAAAGACCCGTCGCAAACAATTGCAGCAATTGCTGAAGGAAGTACATGAGGTGCCGAATCCGGTGATTATAGCCGGGGATATGAACACTACCGGGTCCGATTCGACGCCGACAAGCGTCGAGAACATGCTGTATAAGCGCTATGGAGACCTGGATTTTTGGGCTACAAGAGGTATTCAATTGACCGGTGTAGGCCTGATATACACGGGCGCCAAAACTGTTCGAAACCTCGCTGGCTTTGAATACCGTGTGGATCCTACGTCCGCTAATATCCCCGGTGCCTCACCCAATTTGGAGCGCGGCTTTTTCAAAACTCTGGAGAAATTTCGATTTGCCGACGGAAAGGCGATCGATTTTCGAGGCGTTGAGACGCGTACCACGAACGGAACCGCGGGGACGTTGGCAAATTCGAATCAGAGGCAGAGCATGGGATTCACGCCCACGTATGTAACCGAGTTAATTTGGGGCAATGTTGGAGTCGCCAGATTCAAGCTCGATTGGATTTTCGTTAAGGACAATATAAATACACCCCGCGATATAGCGGCGTCATACATGTTTGCACCACACTTTCCGCGAGCCCTGGCTGACCTGAACAATTGTCTGCCGGAGCCAATTTCCGATCATAGCCCGATCACGGTAGATCTGCCGTTCCGTGAACCCACAGGACTGAGTGCCAAGCCCGAAACGAGCAAATAGGGGAACGATTGACGTGCCCCGATCTTCGGTCGAATCAGCTTATTGAAGTTGCCACGCTCTTCAGCGACCGGTCTTTGCCTATTCGACGCTATTGCGCCGTCCGTGCCCGCACGAAGAAATAGACCGGCACTCCGATCGCCACAATCAGCAAGCCGGGCCACGTGGTGGCGGCCCGGTAGAGAAACAAGCACGCGAGAATTGCCGCGGCGCCGGCAATATAGACAATGGGCACGACCGGATAACCCCAGGCGCGATACGGCCGCGGGGTGTCCGGCTGTTTGATCCGCAGGCGAAAAACTCCGGCGATGGTTAGCGCATAGAACAGCAGCGCGGCCGAAATGATGTAGTCAAGAAGATTGCTGTACAGACTTCCGTAGGCGTGTGTTTCCGGATTGTAGGTGCGGGGAAGCACCAGCGCCGCAGACCAGAGCCCCTGGATCAGTAGCGACCAACCCGGCACGCGGCGCGCGTTCAACTCGCCGGCCTTCTTTGGGAAAAGGCCATCGTGAGCCATTGAGTAACATACACGCGGTCCGGCCAGGATCAGACCATTGATGCAGCCGAACGTGGAGACCATGATGGCGATAGCCATCAGCGCCGCGCCCCAGCCGGGGAAGAGCATCTGCAGCATGGCCGTTGCCACGCGATCGGCGGGTGCGTGCTGGATGGCTTCCAACGGCAGTACCAGCAGATACGCAACGTTGGCCAGCAGGTAGAGGCCCAGCACGCACATCGTGCCGAGAGCGAGCGCGCGCGGCACGTTTCGCTGCGGATCGCGAACTTCGCCCGAAGCGAATGTGATGTCGTGCCACGAATCGGCGGCAAAGAGTGATCCGGATTGCGAGACGCAAATGGCTACAAACAGACCTGCCGACGTAAGAGCACTGAGCGAAGCGGTAATCGGTGTCACATCGTGCGGGGTCCAGAGGCTGGTGAAGTTAGCGGCGATGGCGGTATGCTGCGAAAAAATCAGCCCGCACAGAACGAGCGCGGCGAGCGCGGCCACTTTCGCCGTGGTGAACAGATTCTGTACGATCTTGCCGTAGCGAACTCCCCGGCTGTTCGTCCAGGTCAACAAGGCGATGACTAAAATCGCTGTCAGTTGTCCGGTTGAAAGCGAGATGGCGTAGCCGCTTGAAAGGTGAATGGGCGCGATCAGATAGCGGTCCTCTGCAATTGCGGGCCACAGGACGCCCGTGAAGCGGGCGAAAGCTACAGCGACGGCCGCGATGGTGCCCGTTTGGATGACGGTAAAGAGGGTCCATCCGAAAAGGAAGCCGACAATCGGGGAGAACGCCTCGCGCAGATACACATACATTCCGCCCGCGCGTGGCAGCATAGAGGCAAGCTCACCGTAGGAGAGGGCCGCGGCCACTGTCAGCACGGCGGCGATTCCCCAAGCCACCAGCAGCCATCCGGCGCTGCCTATATTGCGCGCCATATCCGCCGGGACGATAAAAATGCCCGAGCCGATCATCACGCCCATGGTGACCATCACGGAATCGAAGAGTCCCAATTCGCGAACGAACCCCGTCTCACGATCGACTGCGGCGCTCTGATTGGTTTCGATGCTCACGCCGGAATGCCCCAGCAGAATGGATCCCGCTCGTCGAGTATCAACTCCGATCGGGCGGTGACGAAGGCGGAGCCGCGAATGAACGGAATAACCTGGTCGTCCACTATTTCGATGTGTCCCTCAAAAAGGCTTCCGGTGATGCTCTCCTGTTTCCAGATATCGCCGGGCTTCAGCAGGCCGTCGGCAAACAAGCAGGCCATTTTCGCGCTGGTGCCCGTGCCGCAGGGTGAACGATCGTAACTCTTGCCCGGGCAAAGCACAAAGTTACGGCTGTCCGCACGGGCATCGGAGGGGGCAGCGAAAATCTCGATGTGGTCGATTTCGCTGTCCTGCGCACCCGTGATTCCCTGGCGGGCGATCGCCTGCCGGATGCTCCAGGTGAGATGAGTCAGTTCCTCTACGTTGCCGAGTGAGAGTTCAACCGGACTCTTATCTTTTGCAAGGAAGAACCAATTGCCGCCCCAGGCTACATCGCCACCGATCGGTCGGTAGCCGCTCACGTCTACAGTGACGTCCTTCGCATACCGGTAACTCGGCACGTTGCGTACTGTGGCTTCGCCGTCGCCATGCCATTCCGCGCTGACAATGCCGACAGGCGTAGCGATGCGCAAAGGGCCGGGCTGGATGCGTCCAAGGTGCGCCAGCGTTGCCACGAGGCCAATGGTGCCGTGCCCGCACATGCCGAGATAGCCGACGTTATTAAAGAAAATGACGCCGGTCTGGCAGGAGGAATCAGGAGGATCGCAGAGCAACGCGCCGACAATGGCGTCGGACCCACGCGGCTCGTTGACGACCGCGGAGCGAAAACTATCGAAGTATTTGCGGAAACGCGCCAGCCGATCCACCATGCTGCCGTTGCCCAAGTCCGGGCCGCCGTTCAAAACAAGTCGTGTCGGCTCGCCCCCCGTATGAGAATCCACCACCGCAACCCGCATGTCTTAACTGCTCATCATGGCACGGCAGTCCAGTTCGGAAAGGTTGTTGAGAAGAATATCGGGCGAGTAGCGCGCCAGCTCCGCCGCCGGCATAACGCCGCTGGCGACGGCAATAGCCTGAAATCCGTTGGCTTGCGCGGCCCGGATATCGTTGGCATGATCACCGATGAGTGAAACACGGCAGCCGGCCGAAGCAAGCTTTTGATCGCATGCCCGGGAGACGGCGACGCGCGCCAGCTCCGCACGGGTCGCCCCGTCTTCGGAGAAACTCCCGAACGAGAAAAAATCGCGCAGCCCGGCGAGCTCCATCTTGCGCCATCCAATCTCGCTCAAATTGCCGGTTACCAGGCCCAGCACTGCACCGTATTCGCGCAGTTGGCTGAGTGCTTCGCGTGCACCCCGGCACACGAACCCGCTTAAGTCCGCGGCGCAATTTGTGCAATACGCCCGCTGGCACTCATTCGCAATCTCCGCAATCACCGCCGCCAGATCGACCTCATCGGCGCCCACGGCCCGCAATAGCGCGGTAATCAGATCGCGATCGAGTTGGCCGGAGGTGTCGATTCCCTCGAAGTTGGCGGATAAGCCCGTCACACGCCGTACACCGTCGATCAACGCGTTTTTGTGGTGAGGTCCGGCGCCGCGCAGCAGGGTGCCGTCGATGTCGAAGAGAACCAAGCTCACTTCGGCGACAGCCTCGGCAGGAGGGCGCTCAGCAGCTTCAGAAAGGTTCCCGATATGCGCCGGCCGGTTTCGAGAACTTCTTCATGGCTCAGTCTCTCTCCAGAGAGGCCGGCCGCAAGATTCGTCACACACGAGATGCCGAGCACCTCCATTCCCATATGGTTCGCGGCAATTGTTTCAGAGACCGTGGACATACCGGCCAAGTCTGCGCCGATCGTTCGCAGGTACCGAATCTCGGCGGGCGTTTCAAAGCTCGGGCCCATGAGTCCCGCGTATACGCCTTCGTGGAGCGCAATGCCAAGCTCAGCCGCGGTTTCGCTGGCGATGCGCCGGAGTTCTGGTGAGTACGCTTGCGTCATATCGGGAAATCTCGGGCCCAGCAGGTCATCGTTCGCGCCAACCAGCGGATTGGCGCCTTGAAGGTTGATGTGATCCGTAATAAGAACGAGGGAGCCGCGTGTATATGCCGGATTGATGCCGCCCGCGGCATTAGTGAGCACCAAACGCTCGACACCCAATTCATGGAGCAGCCGCACTCCACTTGCGACCTGCCGCGCCGTGTAGCCTTCATACAAATGAAAGCGCCCTGACATCACCGCGAGATCGACGGTTCCCGAGCCGTTCGCCCCGAGCGTACCCAATACAAGCTCGCCGGCGTGCCCCACGGCGGTAGAAGCCGGAAGATCCGGCAGGTCCCGATACGGTAGGCGCACGGCATGCACGAGCGAATCGGCGAATGTGCCCAAACCGCTCCCGAGCACCACGCCGACACGCGGGCGGATGGACGTTCGTTCTAAGACCAATTGTGCGGCGTCACGCATCAAGTGATCTTATTTTCGCAGCGGCATTTCAAAATTGTCTAAGCTGGCCCACTCTTGGGTCCTCCGCCGGGGGCAAATTGCAACTTTGGTTCTTTGCCGGCCTCATCCCACAGAGCCGCGATCACACGATCGTCAATGCTCAGAGCGTGCTCGGCGTCAACCGGATAGCGCATCAGAATCTCGACACCGGCATCTGTAAAATTCGCACGCGTTACAGGGCGGGGAACGCTCGTCTGCATGTTTGTGTTGCGTTCAAAGGTGGCGTGCTGCCGCTCGATAGTGGAGCGATATTCGTCATAAACCTGTTCTACGGCAGCGGCGAGTCGCTCGCGGATCTTTCCATGGTCAGCTGGGTCGGCCACGGTGGCGGAGGCTGAATGCCAGACGTAATCCATACCGGGCGCTTGTTTCATCAAGGCGGACGGCTGAAAGATGATCGAATTAGCAAAGGAGGCCACGCGCCCTGTCGGGTGCATGTCGGCGCCCGTTCCGACGAGTTCCATGAGAAACAGACGCACCAGACCTACCTCCATCACTTGCCCGGTAACGCC
>Ga0207639_10002099_pt1 | contig 13420 bp, 11 predicted proteins | sample KBSCornC32_FD_184299 | JGI IMG/M metagenome (GOLD analysis project Ga0207639, IMG submission 184299) | Corn rhizosphere microbial communities from Kellogg Biological Station, Michigan, USA - KBS Corn C3-2 (SPAdes) (version 2) | ecosystem: Host-associated > Plants > Roots > Rhizosphere > Soil ...
GGTTGGGCAAACGGCCAAACTGCGGAAGATTTTGCAAACCTAGTTAAAGAATCATTGGGGGAAGCTGAAGCAGGCTTAGTGACGATTCCTTTCGAGGACTTCACCCTACCTGATGCTGTCGTATTTGGTGCAAGCTTTGAATACGATGGTGGCGCGATTCCTTACGCACAACTATTAGGTGGAGCAGTGAAACATTTCCACGGTCTTGAAGTTACTGGCTTCCAGGCCGTACCCACTAGATCCTACGGTCGCGCCTATTCGATGGGTCTTCAGCTTTTTGTTACTAAACCGGCATAGACGATAGTTCGAAGTACGTCAACTAAGGGCAGCCAAGTTGTACAAATAGGTTCAAGCTCAAGGTTTCCAATCTGTAAATCTTAGGGTTGAACCTTTTCTAATTGTGCTTTCAGTTCTGGCAACCCTTCTCGAGGCTAGCCCCAAAAGTGCGTCCGGCATCGTAGCGCTTAGCCGTGGTTCAGCGCCGACAATCGAAGCATTCCCGCACCCAAACACTCACTAAAACAGCAGCCCCAGGGAGCTCTTAATGACGAAACCCCTTCGTCGATAAGGTTAGGCCATTCCAGATGAAAACAACCATTCCTGTGCAGCTATCTATAGTACCTATACGTACCACGACACGTGTGACTACACAGACACTCCACATTCTTACCTTCATACACCGCTTCCGTCACGTCACTGCCAAACACTTGCAAGCTTCCCTGGGACACACGACTGTCACCACAACCCATAACCGATTGAGTCTCCTCTACACCAAGGGCTATCTTGTTCGACAGTATGGTCCAGATGACGTTGCCCATAACCAGCCGATGTCGTATTGCTTGGCACCTGAAGGACTGGTTGTACTTAGGGCTTACTATCCGCAACGGCAGTTTCGACAACTTCGTTCTATTCAGTTAGATGCGACGCTTGGCTTACGTAGCCGAGAACGCTGTCACATTCTCGCTGACGTCTACGTTCACTTCAAACGTCACTTCAACGGCCGCTTCGAATTCTTTGCGGCCCACGACATTGCCAACCTTGAGCACATGCCAGATGAAACACCGGATGGCTACGTCCGTGTCGATCTGCCGGACGCCAGCACTCAGCACTACCTTATTGAAATCGCCGGTACCAGCCGGGCAACCTACCAACAGCAACGGCGCTTCAATAGCTACCTCCAGTTCTTTGAATCCAACCGCTGGGAAACTAGCCAGGTCAGCCGCAACCCGAGCTTACTAGTTATTACTGGCAGTCCTGAAACGCAACGCCGTCTCCAATACCAGTACCGTAGTTACTTAGCAGACTGCATGGTAAATGATTTCTGCGTCCTGACAACGACCCGTCGGCAGCTCGATACGCCTGAAGTATCTATTTGGCGAGAGGTCCAGCATGGGGAATGGGATCATGTACATCCGAATGACTAGTTCGAATCCTTTGAGGCTAAGAACATCGAATGGGTCTTGGCCCACTGGGAACAAGCCTTAGGTAATAAGGCTGCTGTACGCAAGGTAGTTTTTAGCTTCTTGCGGCGCAAGCAAAGCAAACCCCATACAGCATCCTCCATTAATGATTGGCCTCAACTTGAGCACAAGCTTAATGCAAGTACTCGAGTTTTAATAAATTGCCAGTCCAATAAGAGTATTGTAAAATATGACCCATTATGCCTGAGCTAGAGCCGGTAGGTTCCATTGATGATATAACCAACCGCTGGCCGGGTATTGCTGATCATGATCTCGAACAAGGTGCGGCCTTTGTAGAATACTGTGTATCTCCTCACGGGAATGTCGTTCGCGATTTCCTCCATGACTCCGATGATCCTCGCGCTGAATTACTGTGGGAGCTCGCTAGAAGCGCCTTATGGCGACTTGACTCCCCCGAAGATCAGACTCGTGAACGCTTCTTGAGTATAGCTGCCCGCACATTTTACTCTGAAGATGAGAGTGAGGCTGTAGAAGCAATCCAAAGTGGCGATCCAGAGAAAGCTGAAGCCAGGGTGCAACGTTTCTTGGCTAGGTGGCCCATGCAACTAGAAGTCTCTTACCAAGAGAGTCCTCTCTTTCCTCATGGTCGAGAAATTCACATCCCGGTCGACCTCAAAAACGGCGAGAAGATAAAGGCACCTGAACGATCAAAGTATGTGGTGGACTGTTATGGTGGAAAGGAAACAGTTAGAGATCAAATCATCGAGTATATTAAACGGCCTAGGGATTTGGACACCACGGCTTACAATGCTGCTATCCGGTCATTAGCGGAAAACTTTGTTAGGATCGACCAGGAACAATACACTACACTACGTCAAACATATGGCACCAAGGCTGCAAATCTTTTTGTATTTGCTGAAGCTCTGGACGGTCTTCGTACTGCCGCTACGGAAAAATACGACATACCGGATATCAAAGTTCCGAAATTTACCGCAGCTCCCACTATGCTCCACCGTATGTATAAAACTGGTGATCCACGATACGAAAATTACTTGGAGCAGATTCGACAACAAGCGATTGCGGTTAGTTCTACAGAGTTCGACCCAGAATTATACCGACCGTTAGTGGCCGTGCGGAGTAGCGCTGTTTTGAGTGAGGATGGAGAAAATGCTTCGGGTGCAGGTGTATATGCGAGCACCGCCGCGGATCCACGAAATCCGCAAGCATTTCGCCAAGCTGTAGAAGAGGTATTTACGTCGCTAGAAAGCAAACAAGCCAAGGCATATCTAGCAAATAAAGGGATAGAAAACGAGGAAATGGGACTTGTAATCCAAGATTATCTAGAAGCACTACAAGGTTTTCGATCAGATTATGCCTATGGCTATATTGCTAGCAGTGATCCGTATGGACGCTTCATTCCACTCTCATCCAATCACGGCGAACTTGTATATGATAAAAATGCAGTGGAATCTGTATTTATGACAGGTGTGCCATTTTCGCGTGGGCAGCCAACATTACACTACGTTCCAGATCATAGCGAAGACATCGCCAACTTCACACGCCACGGCGCTGCCGCAGCCCATGCAGCATTATTTGGTGAAAAAATGTTCGGTAAGCAGGTAGAACTTGAGTTTGTCTTTAATGACAGCTTCACAGCAAATATTGTCCAAGTAAGGCCGCAACCCTCCTCTCAGAAACCAAAAATGGAGGTGGAATTCCCGATAGATACGGAGCCATTATTCGAATGTAAAGCAATTGGGGTTGGTGACGTAGTAGTAACGATTCGCGATGATCTAGACTACGAACCAGATGAAATAAAGATTAATTGGGTAGATACAGAAAATCGTCAGGGTGATTCTCTTGCATACCGCCCAACCGATGCTGTTTTTGTGATTGGCCACAACGACGGTTACAGCGGACACATTCAAATGCTTGCAAAAGAGCGCGGCCAGATATGTCTATACCCAGAAGCACAGACCCGTCTTCCATGGGAAATTGAGCAGTTAGTGGTTACAGATCCCCGAAAACATCGCGTCAGAAAGCTAAGAATTATTGCGGATGGCTACCGCGGTGCAATTTATTCGGTAGCTGAGAACCCTGTCCTCAGCCAAGAACGAGAGACCCTACTGGAACGACTAGCCTCAGATTTAGCGGCTTTAGTTTTTGAGAAAAGTAGAATCGAGTAGCATATGCCAGGTCCTAGACTAGCCCCTAATGCCCCACTTAATATTCCGGCCCTTGAGGCACTTGAGAGTATGACAGGCTTCGTTCCAGAAGATATGCGTCAACAAATCCTCACCGCCCCGCTTACTGATGATCTATCAGGACTCAGGGAAATTGGTCTCAGAATGGTTGATGCTGACAATTGGGAAGGCATCAAGCAACCCAAACAGGAGATTGGTGACTATGTTGAAGCCTGTGGGTTTAAGGTACCTCGACGTTATGGGTCATTTGATGGCGCAATGCAAGCCGTAAACGGTGGAGCAACCGTACTCATGCGGAGCGAACATCCACAAGAATATGCTGGCTTTAGCGGGCTACTGCGTACCTACCGGTTAAATACCGAGGAAATTGAGCAACAAAAAATAGCAAAGTACTACTTGCAACCTGGTGATCGCAGTATGGCAGCAAGGTATATTGCGTCCGGGCTGCCGCTTGAAGATGTGGAGTTTAAGGTCCAAGAGGATTCTTTTGAATCGCTACCCCTGACTCGCTATCTTTCACTAAGCGGCCAGAGCGAAAATGACTTCGTAAGAGATCTTTCCTATTCGTTTTGGGAGTACATCCCTGGTAAAAATGTGGCGGTGGTGGCCGATGATGCAATTCCTGATCGCTATCACATTACCACCATGGGCAAGAAAGAGTTTGGCGGTGGCATATACCTACCTGATGGTATCGAGGAGGCAGAGTATCCCAAGGAATATCCTGCACAAAAAGACCCGTTGGATGCTGCTACGCGTGCAGCACTCATTGAAACTTACGAAGCTATTCGTCAGTTGCCTCGCTTCGCAGCTCGCAACTGTCCCATTATGGAGATGCAACTTGGAGAAGATGGCACAATTTGGTTCTTGCAGTACCACAAAGCGCGTCCATTTAGGCCAACGAGCGAGCGATTAGATCCGAGTGATTACCCTGCAAAGGATGGCTGGTTCAAAGCTGAAGCCGTACGGGGAGCTTTGGGTTCATTTGTTACCCTTCAAACAGCTCTTTGGTATACAGTCCACCCACGCCGTGCTTCAATGCCTGGCTATGTGCCGGGGCCGTCCGAAGAAGCATCGTTTGATCTGCACTATGATACTGGCCTCACCGAGTACATATCCCCCCGACGAATTGCCTACTTATCCAATAAAAGTTACCAACGTACTTACCTGGATATGTCGGACGGGTGCCACGAAGTACGAAGTCGTTGGTTTAAGCCGCATGCAGCTTTGAGCATCGGCAAAGCAGCCTATGAAGCAATGCTACCCAAGGATGGGCGAGACAAACTTTCCGAAGGCGTGCACAACCAATACAAAATGGGCGGCTTTGTGCTCGATTACGCCTCCGATGGACTTCGAGGCTACGTACGTTCAAACCCAGATGCTAAGCAACCCAAAATGCACTATGTAAGCTCAGATGAACTTGTTGGATACTAAACATGGGTGCAGAGTACGACAGCTAAGGACAGCCAAGTACGAGTACTTTAAAAGACTTCTTCGGGAGTTTTTTGTTTATGCTTGCAATTGATCGTTAACGCAGGATAATAATTCCGAAGGAGATTAAATGATTGCATTAGAACATCTAAGGGCTAGTGAAGAGTTAGAGATCATCGATTTCAAGGATGCACGTACTCTGGCTAGACTGAGCAAAGCCGTTGCTAATATCAAGGCTGTACGATTGGCACTAAAGCAAGGCGTTGATCTAACTCCTCAAGTAGGCCCAGAGGTCAGAATCGGCGATTCACTCAAGATGAGCTTAGGTGTTGATGGCGTACTGGCTACTATCTTTCCGCTGCGTACCAATGATGGTACGGGTTACCAAGTTAGCGTTTACGATGAAGGGTCTGCAGTCACCTTTAAATCGGGAGATTCAGAACTTTCTGAAGCGCGAACATATACCCCTAATGATCTCATGAAACTTGAAGACGGCTCCATACGCCAAATGTATATCGAGGCTTACTCCTATTTTGCCGGCCAAGCACTAGACTTCCTAGAGGAACAGCGAAGCCGTTGAGTTTCAGTATAGTTGCGAAGTACGTTAACTAAGGGCCATCAATTGTAATATTTGTGTTTTATGGTATCGTTAGTAAATGCTTTATAGCGTTACTGAACCGATAAAAATTGATAACCCAATAGAAGCTACAGCCTACATGACGGATCGGCCAGGGCAACTATTAGCACGATTTTATGGCTATCTCGGCCTTAGCGCTCTGTGCGCCGATATACCAGAACATGCAAATGTACTTGATATGGGTTCTGGCGCCTCCGATTTAGGACATGAGGTTTCGCGACGTCGACCCGACATTCGATGGACTAACTTTGATGCTCGGTACGGCTCGGACGAATACCCCGATGATGAAAAAGCCAGTATTGCTAGAATGCAGGCTACAGCTCCACATAATCTTACGTATGTAGGCGGTAACGTCCTAAGTCTTCCTGCGCAGATCACAGAACAACGATACCATCGAATATTTAGCTATTATATGTTTCCGCATGTTCTCGACTATTGCGGCAAAAGTGCAGCTTTTACTGCAATGAGGGACACGCTTGGGTTGCTAACACCCGATGGTTTATTGAGTACCGGACCGAATAGATACCGAGATGACGCGTGGACAGCGGCACGTTCTGACTACCCAAGTCTGCGTTCAATGGCAGCTGATATGATCCAGCGATACACAGAGTCTTGGAAAGCTTCTCAGAAACGCTTACAAAGTGAACGTTCTAAAAAGTATCCTGTCCATATAGGCTACCCCGAAGTATAACCCTGCTCAAACAGCCCCTGTGTGATCAACAACATCCTATCTGGTAGGGTGTTCCACCTACGGTCCTCATCCCCAGCCAAGCATAAGCACTATGTAATGTACCGCAGATATGGTACTTTTCATTTTATGGTAAAGAATGAAACAGAAATCGCACTCGGCATCGTGATTAATGACAAAAAAGCACTCTTGATAGAGAGAAAGCAACGGGAAATAGGCCGCAATGGCAAGCCGATAGTCTTGGCATTTCCTGGTGGTAAGCTGGAGCCAGGCGAAAGCCCTGCAGATGCTGCGGTGAGAGAAGTCAAGGAAGAAACGGGCTACTTGGTGGAGGCTACTGAAGCGATAGTTGCAAGAAGTCATCCTGAATATCCAGTGTATGTTCATTACATTGGTTGTAGGTTGCTCGGTCAGATGGCACTCGATCAGCTTCCAGAGACGATCGTGAACACCCAATGGGCACCACTGGACTCGCTTGACCAGCTTTTCACTTGGCCAATGAACGATCAAGTTCGAGCCTATGTCCAAAATCATTTAAGTCAGTAGGCTTGAAGTTGCGAAGTGTGTCAGCTAAGGGCAGCCACATTGACTATTTAGCATAGGCATGACATTATAATGTTTATTAAGTTACGGGAGTTTTCAGTATGGCGTCATATGAGGTTAAGGTTTTAGGTTTTACCGAACGTAGTGGCGATCACTTTACCCAGCGTCCTGATTCAACGATTGGATTGATTGAGGTTAGGCCACCAATTACCGTAGGCAAAAAGTTTGGCGCAGTAGTACTAGGCAGAGATGGGCATGGTGTCACCTTAAGCGAAGTCGGTTCTACGGCGGATGCAACTGTTCTTAGCGCCGAATCCGGGGCTTATGGTTCAAACCAGGAATCACGGCGGGAGCATATTCAAACTATTGCCGAGCGAGTACTGGAATTTAGTAATCATCCCGAAGACTCACTTGTACTAATGGAAGGCAACCCGTTCCCAGAACCGCAAGAACGCTGGTAGCTACACCGATAGAGGCTGCTCGTAGTTGCGAAGCGTCAACTAAGGGCAGCCACGTAATTTTAGTACCGTACTATTCGCTAGCGTTAGTAGAAAATTTGGGTTGCAGGCTATACTGATGCGATGAAAAAGAAAGTAATAATTTTGCTGTTATCGCTCGTGCTAGGAACCATACTTACGACTGCAACACTTTTAGTTAATCGAAAATCGTCATTTGAAGGCTGTGAAGGCCTTGGTCTTCATCAAGTTCAAAAAGGTCTTCCCCTACCTCTTATTCTAGTAAGACCATCCATGAGCATCTGTAATTCCGTGGAACCGATATCGATATTGTGGAAGGGCAACGCGTATCACGAACAATACGCCACTAACGCTATCGTGGACATAGTAGTCTGGAGTGCTATTTCAGCATCAGGAATACTAGGCCTTACCAAGTGGCGGGAACCAAAAAAGCGCTAGTATCGCAACTTACTGAAATTCAAATCATTTTAATAAGGAGTGGGCAACAAATACTGTACGACGCAAAAATGGTATGCTAGCGAAGTCGGGATAATTAAGATTATGAGAAAAACGCAGAAAGAACACATCGAAGCCAAAGAAGTGGCTGAGCTCCTAAAACGAATTAGCGAGTCGGCAACTACTGACACAACCTCCTTGAGTGAAGTCCTTAGGCTTTGTATGCGACTAGGTAAACAATTAGAGAACGAAGAGCTTTTACATTGGGCCAGATCAGAAGCGTCAGGATATAAAGAGCAGGAACAGCTACCTGATTATCGTGTTCTTGATACCGAAGTAAGGGCAACAGTAGTCAATAGGTTCGGGCGTGGCTGGAAAAATGTGAGCATAGCACATGCGGCAATAGAAAAGGAACATCGAGATAATCTGTTCAAAGCGCATATGATGCAGCCGGTCGCTGAGTTAGAGAGGCTTGCTGCTGCCAAAAATAAAAACGGATCCATTAAGGCAAGCTGGCCGGCGGATGCAATTGTCTATTATCAAAGCAAAGATATTTTTGAGAACGACCTTTACATACAATCGGCAGACCGTATCTTAACTCAATTCGCCATAACTGGCATCTTGGAGACGATACGAACACGAGTTCTTGACTTTGTGCTACGGATCGAGCAAGAACTCGGTGTAAACAGCGCAGCAACCCATATACCTGTGGATGTGCCTAAGCCGGATAATAATGTGGTAACCCAGATATTTAATACTGCTATCTATAATTCTGAAAATGTAGCAGTTGGCGTGACGGGTTCGGTAACACAGAACAACGTACGTGTTACTGCGGGAGACCTGGAAAGTTTAAAAGACTATTTATCAGCACTGGGCATCAAGGATACACTTATCGAGGAGCTGGAAGTCGCCTTAGAAGACGATTTACAAGCTGCTGATAGCCCAGGACCCGCTACCCAGTCTTGGATTGGTAAAACAATGATTATGATTGGCAAGGGAACCTTATCTCTTGCGGCTAATGCCTCTGGCTCTTTGATCGCCGAAGCCATCATGCGGTTTCTTGGCATAAAAATATAGTTTTTAAAAATTGCAATCAGGACTCGTTGTCATAATAGCATTTTTTTATAGCAGATAGACCAGAGACTGTCTATAATGACCGCTATGGAGCTTAAACTAAAATCCACGTGGAAAACTGGCAAGCAGTTAGGCGAAGGCGGGTTCGGTAAAGTTTACGAGGCGGAGTCAGGTGGAAAACATGCCGTGGCTAAACTCGTACCAAAAGCCCCCGGAGCAGATAGAGAACTTTTGTTTGTTAACCCAGGGGGTGTGCGAAATGTAATTCCAGTTATTGATGAAGGTGAGACGGACGACTCATATGTGTTAATCATGCCAAAGGCCGACAAATCACTAAGGCAGTTCCTAAAAGAAAAAAGTAAGCTTACCGAAGCTGAAACGAAAACAATACTTCATGATCTATTCGAAGCGCTCACGGATATGGCGGGCAAGATAACGCACCGCGATATTAAGCCAGAAAATATCCTTCTGTTAAATGGTAAATGGTGCCTAGCAGATTTCGGTATATCCAGGTATGCAGAGGCTACCACGGCGCCGGATACTCATAAGTATTCTATGACGCCTGCGTATAATCCGCCGGAACGATGGCGCAATGAACGTGCTTCAAGCAAGAGTGATATCTATTCAGTAGGCATCGTAGCATTTGAGCTTTTAACCGGGAAAAGACCATTTCCTGGTCCTCAACCTGAAGATTACCGCGAGCAACATGTTAGCGACCGACCACCTAAATTGAATGGCGTCACTTTGGCTTTGGCTGACTTGGTAGACACTATGTTATTCAAAGCGCCTGATGCACGCCCCACAGCTCACCAGCTAAGTGAGCGGCTTGATCCCCAAGGAGGAGGCACACCTATCTTAGTAGTTGAAGCGCTTCAGCAAGCAAATAGTGCAGAAATCGAAAAGAAAACCCAAGAGTCTATCGAAAAGGCTAAAGCAAAAGACGCACTAGATAGGCGCGCACAGCTTCAGGAGACCGCAATACAAAGTTTTGACCGCATTTCCCTCAGTCTCAGGGACACGATAACTACAAGCGCCACAACAGCGCAACTTGCTGGTAACTCGACCTCTACATGGTTCGTCCGGCTAGGGCAGGCTACTTTAGAAATGCCACCCTTGAATTTGCCAATGTTTGATGACTGGGGGGATCACAATTCACCGGGTATAGAAGTAGTTGCAACTGCAGAGATTATACTTAAAGCGCCGTCATCAGTAGGGGGTAAAACGGGAAGAGCCCATTCTCTTTGGTTCTGCGATGCGCAAAATTCCGGCCAGTTTGAATGGTACGAGACTGGTTTTATGATAAGCCCTCTAATGGCACGATCAACACAAATCGAACCATTCTCACTCGACCCTGGTGACGATGCCGCCAAGGCCTTGCTGCCAATGATGGCGGAAGTACAGGTGGCCTGGCCGTTTACTCCACTTACTGGGGAGAACCTCAACGAGTTCATTACTAGGTGGGCAACATGGTTCGGAATGTCCGCAAATGGTTACCAGCCCCCCACACAGATGCCGGAAAGGGATCCCCAGGGCTCCTGGCGACGAGGGTAGACGATAAATTAACCACGGTTGCTTAACTGCCAGTTACCCTTAAAAGGCTACTTGTCCTCCAGTCTGATAGTAGTATTTCCCTCCATCTCCTCTGTTCCGAATAAATTAAGCGCCAACTTTTATCACTTGGTCCACCAAAAACACATCAGCAAATGCTGGTGCTTGTTGAGGCCAAAAACCCTATAAAGCTATATTGCACAAAATAGCAGATATAAAGGCGAGACTCTATATAACACTTCTGTGACTTATCTCAGGTACAGGTGCTTAGAGTTTGCTGCTAGATCATCAAATGTATGAGCATACGATTGAGGGAGGTCGTCTAGGGTATGGTAGTAGGCCGACAAATTGTAGTGATTCAATTCTTGATCAGTGAATAAGATTAGATCAACATCTGATTCTGATAATTGCTTGAATCGCTCAATCTCATCATGAGTAAAGGAAGCGGTCTTACCAAAGACAAGGTAAGTCTTCAGGCCTGACTTGTCTAACATCCTTTTTGTGTCCATAAGATTGGCAATATCATTGTCATTGATTGTGTCAGAGTTTGATTTCATCTCACCGATAGCTATGGCTAAGTGATCTTCGCCCATAACGGAACGGCTACGGCCGAGTACAACAAGGTCTGTCTCGCAATCAAGACCTTCACTCGGTGCATCTAACTTTAGTGCTGTCGTATGACTAAATTGATCGCTGCTACTCAGATGTGACATCAAGTGCAGAGCCAAGATTACAGGTATTGCTCCTTCCTGATTGTTGTCTGCTCCAAATAACCCCGACTTACGGAAATGCCAATCCCTATCCTTTAGCTGGGAAATTATCTCAACACTCGCACCACAATATTCACATTTTGCATTGATATGCAGCTTGTCAATTGCAAGCCAGGGTTTGAGCTGGCAACTAGGACAGGTCAACTTTAATCCAGCTTGAAACATGCCCAACCTAAGCATGTAGTCGAACGTTTCGTCAGGGGTAAGAACAGGGCGAGTCCTCGCCTGAATATGTAAATCTTGGTGTGCAACAAAGCTACTTACATCAGTTTCAGGATCTATATCCCTGATAATTTGTTTTGCCGTTGATCTAATAATGAGATCATTTTGGCCCAAGGATCTAATTAACTTTCTAACCCCTGGTATCTTAAATACCCTGCAACCTTCTAGGCCGCCCATCTGCTCAATAACCTTCTTGGTTATAAGCCCCGCTTGGGAATCCTCTGCTTTAATACCCGCACGCTCAAATAGTTTTTTTATAATTTCATCGTTACTTATCGGGTACAAACTTTTAGATGCGTCGTATGTATCAACGACTATGACCAGCCCATCCTCTTTAACTCTTACGTCGTCACTTGCAAATGCGATTTTATGACTGTACCAATTATTCAAGTCTGGGAGGTTCGGAAGTTTTAACGTGCTGTCCTCATATGCGAACTCTGTAAGCGGCCTAATATGCATAGCTAAGTGCTGTCGTCGATGTTTATAGAAGTCATCACCATCAGTTGGCAGTGTAGGTAATTGGAAGTTTACCTGGTCTGTATCATATTTTGTATGGTCAACAGAAGCGACTATCTGTTTTTCGGACAACTTTAGTTCTATGGGATGCTCATTGAGTCCATTCCAGGTTATTGGGCTTGAGGCGTTGTGTAGCATAGTCAAGCCTTTCTCAATACCAAGCTTCTCTAGCACCTCCATAGCGCGGCTGTTATCAAGCCCGAGTGAACCAGAACGCCATAGTGAAATGCCGTTATGGAATCGGTCTTCCTTGGATTTTTCCTTTGCATTTTTTGAAAAGATCTGAGAAATTGTAGCCACTTTGTCCAGGGATTCATAGGGTACAAAGACCATATCATGACCACTTGCGCGCAGGTTCCAAAAATCAACCAGGTCATCGAACTGGAGTTTACCAAGGTAAAGTCCATCACGTGTATCGTATCCTCTGTTGGTGAATGACCTTATGCCGATGAGCGAGCTCTCAATCGGTGTGATATTACGTATAAGCGCAGGGTCTCTCGGTAGGTCAGAGCTAATTGCTAAAGTTCGTTCATAGAATGCACCCGGTACGGTTTTAGGTAGATCATAGAGTGAGCCGTCAGAGTCAAACATGCCATATTCAACCGCAAACAGTACTTTTAATGGATCATCCTGACCCCAAACTGGCTGTAGGATTTTATTCGAGCTTCTGTCGGCAAGGTTACTAAGTGCCCATATGGTGTCTAGTACTGTGAGGTATTTTGTAGATGCTTTACCAGTGTTGCCTGAGGCATCAGCCCAAACTCCTTGATGGTCAAGCTGCCAACTCCTTAGGTGCTGATGTTCTTTAAGGAACTGTTCAATCTTGGGTGATGAACTGATTGGGAGTAGTATGTCCACGGCAAATACCTTTACTATGTTTTGAGCGCCTGGATCATCGACATTTATTATTGGATTCACCATCCCGCCACTGACAATACTGCTAAGTTTCGCAATCGTCACGAGATCATTCATGTCGGAGCCAGAGACACAGTACCCAATTCTCAAAGGCATGTAGTGCGTAAATAAGTTCATAGTTGACATAAGCTAAAGCACTTCCAACACAGGTTTGTTTAAATACTAAATGCGTGTCTATATATTATACTTGTGTAGAGGCTGGCATGCTAGGATTTGGTAACAACTGTTGAGGTGCACTTACGTGGGCAAGACAACAGAGTACTGTGACTAGAATTAAGTGTACTAACCCCCAGGCACATATCTACTTTGGTAGCTAGGCCACAATTCTTATCCCTGCACGACCCGACCGGCACCCCAAAATCTAATCATCCAAGCATTCCCCTTATCCTTGCATTCACTAGCACTTTACTGAATGATAGTAGCAACACGAGTAAGGAGTAGGTATGTCAGAAACACGATACGACGCACAGGAAATCGCCCAAGCCACTCGGCAGGGGTTAGTAGAAGTCTTTGGGGAAGATTCACCAACAGTCGACCTACTGG
>Ga0207639_10002103_pt1 | contig 13405 bp, 11 predicted proteins | sample KBSCornC32_FD_184299 | JGI IMG/M metagenome (GOLD analysis project Ga0207639, IMG submission 184299) | Corn rhizosphere microbial communities from Kellogg Biological Station, Michigan, USA - KBS Corn C3-2 (SPAdes) (version 2) | ecosystem: Host-associated > Plants > Roots > Rhizosphere > Soil ...
CAGGTTGGCGCCCGTCGGATTGTGGCAGCAGGCGTGGAGCAGCACGATGTCGTCTGGCCCGAGCGCATCGAGCGCCTTGATCATGCCGTCGAAATCGACGGCGCGCGTCTTGGCGTCGAAATACGGGTAGTATTGCGGCTTGAGCCCGATGAGCTCGGCCATCGGCCAATGGTTCGGCCAGGACGGGTCCGAAATCCAGATGCGGCCGCCCTTGCGGGCCCGGCCGAGGACGTTCATCAGGATCGACAGCGCGCCGGTGCCGCCCGGCCCATTGACGCAGCGGATGCGGCTCTCGTCGACCTTGCCGTCGAACACCAGCTTGACGATGCCGGCCGAGAATTCCTTGTTGCCGACGACGCCCTTGTAGGTCTTGGTCGCGGCCTTGTCGTGGATGCGCTGCTCGGCCTTTTTCACCGCCGACATGATCGGGGTGTTGTTCTTGTCGTCTTTGTAGACGCCTACGCCGAGGTCGATCTTGTTGCTGCGCGGATCGGCGGCGTATTCGGCCATGAGGACAAAAATCTTGTCCAAAGTGGCCTTCTGAAGCGTCTCGAACATCTCAGGGTTTCCGGGAAAAACTGCGCCGCCTTTATAGGCGGTGGCAGGGGATTTGCAAGGCGGGCGCCTCCTCCCCTCTCCCGCCTGCGGGAGAGGGTGCCCGAAGGGCGGGTGAGCCCTGGCCGAGGGTCCTTCGAGGCTCAGGCTTTGCCCTCGCACCTCAGGATGAGGTCATCCAGACGTCCTCATGGCGAGGTGCGAGCCGAAAGGCGAGCCTCGAACCACCCGCGGCGTTTCGCAGGCGGCCTTATCCGAGCGCCTCGATCAGCGCTGGCACGACGGTGAACAGATCGCCGACCAGCCGGTAGTCCGCGAGCTTCATCAGCGGCGCTTCGGGATCGGTGTTGATGGCGATGATCTTCTTGGCGCCCTGGATGCCGGCGAGGTGCTGCAGCGCGCCGGAAATGCCGATGGCGATGTAGAGATCGGGCGCGATGATCTTGCCGGTCTGGCCAATCTGCCAGTCGTTCGGAGCGTAGCCGGCGTCGACCGCGGCGCGGGTCGCGCCGACCGCGGCGCCGAGCTTTGCCGCCAGCGCCTCGATCAGCCGGAACCCTTCGGCGGAACCAACAGCGATGCCGCCCCCAACGACGATACGGGCCGTGCCGAGGTCGGGGCGATCGCCTTCCGTGCGGTGCGTGGCAAGGAGGCGCACCACCGCCGTGCTGCCCGCGTCAGCAATGGGCTCGATCGGAGCGCTGTTCGGCGCAGCAACAGGTGGCGGGAGGAAGGCCGACGCCCGCAGCGTGAGGATTTGCCTCGACTGTGCCGAAACCACCGTCTCGATGGCGTTCCCGGCATAGATCGGCCGCTCGAAGCGATCCGGGCCGTGAATGGCCGTGACGTCGGTCACCGGCATCAGGTCGAGCTTGGCCGCAACGCGGGGGATCACGTCGCGCCCAACGCCGCCCGAGACGGCAACGATATACGTGTAGTCTGCAGCGAGGCTGGCCAGCAGCGGCGCCAGCGTCTCGGCTTCGAGGCCGACATCGGCGGCGGTGCGGACACGGGTAACGCCCGCCAGTAGCGCCGCCTGATCGGCGACGGCCACGGCGTTCTGGCCGGCGACGAGCACCTCGACAGGGCCGAGGGCGCCGGCGGCGGCAACCACGCGGGCCGTGGCCGGCGAAAGCGCGCCGAGATCGTGCTCAGCCAAAACCAAGACCGTCATCAACCGATCTCCGCTTCGGCGCGGGCGTCGGCGATGAGGCGCGCCAGCGCTGCAATGTCCGTGAGGGTTTCACCGCCGCTGCGCTCGGGCGGTGGGGAGACACGTTCGATCTTGAGTTTTGGCGCGAGGTCGATGCCGAATTCCGCGGCAGGACGCACCGCCAGCGGTTTGCTGCGGGCCTTCATCACCATAGGCAGCGCAGCGTTGCGCGGGGTGTTGAGCCGCAGGTCGGCAGTGACGATGGCCGGCAAGGGCAGCGCGTATTCGACGCGGCCGAAATCGACTTCACGAGTCACTTCAACCCCTTCGCCGGCGACCTTGATGCCCGATGCGAAGGTCGCCTGCGGCCAGTCGAGAAGTCCCGCCAGCATCTGGCCGACGTGGTTCGAGTCATCGTCGACGGCCTGCTTGCCGAGCAGCACGAGGTCGGGCTTCTCCTCGCGCACCAGCGCCGCGAGCAATTTGGCCACCGCAAGCGTCTCGACCTTTTCGTCGGTTTCGATCAGGACGCCGCGATGCGCCCCCATGGCGAGCGCGGTCAGGATCACGTCCGTCGCGCCCTTGGGCCCGATCGAGACGACGACGATCTCGGCGGCCTGCCCCTGCTCCGCCAGTTGCACCGCGGCTTCGACCGCATGCTTGTCGAAGGGGTTCATCGAGAGGCGGACATTGTCGGTTTCGACGCCCGAGCCGTCGGGGCGCACGCGGATGCGCACGTTGTGGTCGACCACGCGCTTTACCGCGACGAGGATTTTCTGCACCGGCGCTTCCTCCCGTTCTCGCGAGGCTCTTCGCAAATCCCTTTGGCGCGGACAAGTTCCGAAGCGGGAATATCGCGCTCCGTTCCGGTATGGCCCGGCAAAAGCATACCTGCCCGGCCCTGCCGAGGTTGACGGCCCGCAAGGCAGGCGGGCACAGTCACTCTTTGCCTACCGAGGTTGGTTTCATGCCCGTCATCAATCGCGTGGCCGAGTTCACGGCCGAGATCGCCGAATGGCGACGCGACATCCACACGCACCCCGAGTTGCTCTACGACGTCGAGCGGACCGCCGGAAAAGTCGCGGGTCTCCTGCGCTCGTTCGGCGTCGACGAGGTCGTGACCGGCATCGGGCGAACCGGCGTCGTGGCTGTCATCAAGGGCAAGAACGGCGGCGAGGGCAAAGTCATCGGCCTCAGGGCCGACATGGACGCTCTCCCCGTCCGCGAACGCACAGGGGCACCCTACGCCTCGCAGGTCGACGGCAAGATGCATGCCTGCGGCCATGACGGGCATACGGCGATGCTGCTCGGGGCGGCGCGCTACCTCGCCGAGACGCGCAATTTCGACGGCACCGCGGTGCTGATCTTCCAGCCGGCCGAGGAAGGCGGTGCTGGCGGGCGCGCCATGGTCGAAGATGGCCTGATGGAGCGCTTCGGCATCGAGGAGGTCTATGGCCTCCACAACCTGCCGGGGCTGCCGCTCGGCTCGATCTCGATGCGGCCCGGCGGCACCATGGCGTCGACCGACGAGTTCAACATCACCATCGAGGGCGTCGGCGGACACGCGGCCATGCCGCACAACACGCACGACCCGATGATCGCCGCGGCGCACCTGATCATCGCGCTCCAGACCGTGGTGTCGCGCAATGTCGATCCGCTGAGGTCGGCCGTGCTTTCGGTCACGATGATCAGCGGCGGCGATGCCTTCAACATCATCCCGCGTCAGATCAAGCTCACCGGGACTATCCGCGCCCGTGACGACCAGGTGCGTGACCTCGCGGAGCGCCGGCTGCGCGAAATCACGGACGGGGTCTGCAAGACCTTCGAAGTCACCGGCAAGATCGACTACCGCCACGGCTATCCGGTGACGGTCAACACGGAGCGCGAGACGGCGTTCGCGGCGAACGTCGCCCGTGAGGTTGTCGGTGACGAGCGGGTCGACGACAACGCCGACGGCACGATGGGCGGCGAGGATTTCGCCTACATGCTCAAGGCTCGGCCGGGGGCCTACATCTTCCTCGGCAACGGGGACTCGAGCCAGCTCCACTCCGACACCTACGACTTCAACGACGAGGCGATCCCGGTGGGCGTGAGCTATTGGGCGAGGCTCGTCGAAATGGCGCTGCCGGCGCGGGGCTAGATGACCGCCGCATGAACTGAGATGAACGCGACTTCATGAATTTCATGAAGCCGAGTTCATCCACCTCACCGTCTTTTAACGCAACAACGACAGGGGGTTGGCGGTTTCCTCGGTGCCAGTTTGAAAACCCAGGAGACCACCATGAACAAGCTCGTTGTTGTAGCGTTTGCCGGCCTGATGGGCCTCGGCATCGCCGCCGCCGTCTCGCCTGCCTCCGCCGAAACCCTCGCGTCCTGCCGCGACAGCGTCGTGCAGAATCACGATGACCCCGGCAGCTTCACCAACCAGATCGACTCCAACTCGGCCTCGATCATGTCGGCGATGCGGGACAAGGGCATCAACGTCCAGGACATCACGGACTGGAACGGCTGCATCAAAGCCGATGTGCTGCAGAAGAATGGCCACGTCGCCATGCAGTTCTTCGATCCGGATACCCTGCAGCGCGTCCATCGCAGCTAGGCTGCCCGCCGTTCCTCCGACCCGGTGTTTGCCGGCAGGCGAGCTCCCTCCCACCCATCAACCTGCCGGTTTTTCGACGGCACGGGCGTACCCTCCCCTCGGCGCCCGTGCCGTCGGCTTTCCACCAGGCGCCAAAACCTCAACCATATGACGCGCTTGTAACTTGCGGATGCAGCCATTCGGCCCCACATCAGGGGCAGCATCCAAAAGGAATAGTGCGATGACCAGATTGCTCTTTGCCGTCGCCACCATCGTGGGCCTCGCCGTCGTGCCGATGGCCGCTTCTCCGGCCTCCGCCGAAAGCGTCGCAAGCTGCCGCGGTGAAATGACCTACACGCCGGATGGACGGCTGGTCGATGCGATCGACTACAACGCCGACACCTATGCGATCCTGCTTCGCCAGCGCGGCTACAATGTCGAGTCCATCGAAGGCTGGGGCGGCTGCGTCAAGGCGACGATCAGCGACGCCGGCGGCCGCTCGCACTTCGAGTTCTTCGACCCCGATACGCTCGAGCCGCTGACCCGCTAGGGCAGCGCAGCTTATTGTTACCCTCCGCCGGGCGGCATAATATTGCCTGCCCGGCCCGGTTGCGTCCCGCGCCGGTCTGGAGGGGGAAATGCCTGAGATTCCGATTAACTGGCTGGCGGTGATCGTCGCGGCGATCATCCGGCTGGCCGTCGGCGCCGTGTGGTATTCGCCGGTCGCCTTTGGTCCCACCTGGCAGAAGACGGTCGGCATCACCCAGGAACAGGTGATGAAGGCCATGCCGCGTGCCATCGCCGTGGACGCGGTCGGCTCGCTGATCATGGCGTTCATCCTGCTGCACCCTGTGGTCTATGCGGGCGCCAACACGCTACTGCTCGGTGCCGCGGTGGGCGGGCTCAACTGGCTCGGCTTCGTCGCCGTGGTGCTGATCGCCACCAACGTCTACGAGCAGCGCCCGATGCGATCCGCCTGGATCGGCGCCGGGTTCAATCTCGTGGCCTTGGTGCTGATGGGCGCGCTGCTCGCGATCTGGCGGTAGCTGACTGCTAGGCCGTTACCACCGCCTTCCGCCGGCCGCCAAACTTCACCACGGCGCCGGCGGTGTCGGGCAGGAATGCATACCCGTTCGGCCCCAGCGTCAGCCGCTGGCGGCGGAGAGACGCGCGCTCCGAGATGGCTTCGATCGCGGCCTCCCCCGGCAGGCCAGCGACCGTTACCGTCTGGACGTGCGGCGAGAGATTGAAGATGGCGATGAAATTGCCGCTCTCGGCGGTGCGGCGGAAGGCCAGCACGGGCTCCGCGACCTTGAAGAACTCGATGCCGCCATCGATCAGCGCCTCGCGATTGCGCCGCCAGGTGATGAGCCGGCGGTAGAAATTGAGCATCGAGTCGAGGTCGCTCTCCTGCCCCGCGACGTTGAGCGCAGCCTGTGGCGCCTTGACCGGCAGCCAGGGTTTGCCGGTGGTGAAGCCGTTAGGGGGCTCGCCTTCATCCCAGGGCAGTGGCGTGCGGCAGCCGTCGCGGCCCTTATATTCGGGCCAGAAGCGGATGCCCGGCGGATCGGTCAATTCCTCGAAGAGCATGTCGGTCTGCGGCAGCGCCAGTTCCTCGCCCTGATAGATGCAGACCGAGCCCTTGAGCGAGAGCAGCAGCGCCGCGCACTGGCGGCCGAGCGCACGCGGGCTTTCGCCATGCTCGGCCCAGCGGGTGATGTGGCGATCGACGTCGTGGTTGGAAAAGCTCCAGCACGGCCAGCCGTCCTTGCTGGCAGCAAAGAATTCCTCGATGCGGGTGCGGAAATGGGCGGCGGTGAAGTGCTCGCCCAGGAACTCGAACGAGTAGCACATGTGGAGCTTGTCACCGCCCGAGGTGTACTCGGCCATAAGCGGCACGCCGCGGTGGCTGTCGCCGACCTCGCCGACCGAAGCGCGGTCGGGGAACCGATCGAGGAGCTGTCGCACGCGCTTCAAGAACGGCACGTTCTCCGGCTGGCTCTTCGAGTAGCGGTGCTCCTGCATGTCGTAAGGATTCACCGCGTAAGGCAGGTGCTCCTTGCGCTTGGCCGGCGGGTTGTTCCTCAGCTTGGCGTCGTGGAAATAGTAGTTGACCGTGTCGAATCGGAAACCGTCGACGCCGCGCTCGAGCCAGAAGCGCATGACATCCAACACCGCGTCCTGCACGGCCGGATTGTGGAAATTGAGGTCGGGCTGCGAGACGAGGAAATTGTGGAGGTAGTACTGGCGGCGGGCCGGGTTCCACTCCCAGGCGCGGCCGCCGAACACCGATGGCCAGTTGTTGGGCGGGGTGCCGTCCTTGTTCGGATCGGACCAGACGTACCAGTCGGCGCGGGCATTGGTCTTGCTGACGCGGCTCTCGCGGAACCAGGGATGGCGATCCGAGGTGTGGCTCAGCACCTGATCGATGATGATTTTCAGGCCGAGCGAATGGGCCTTGGCGACGAGCGCGTCGAAATCCTCCAGGCTGCCGAACAGGCGATCGATGTCGGTGTAGTTGGAGACGTCGTAGCCCATATCCTCCTGCGGGCTTTCGAAGATCGGCGAGAGCCAGATGGCATCGACCCCGAGGCGGGCAATGTAGTCCAGCCGGCGGAGGATACCCGGCAGGTCGCCGATACCATCACCATTGCTGTCCTGGAACGAGCGCGGATAAACCTGATAGATTACGCCGCCGCGCCACCATTGCCGCATTTCGTCTCTCCGCTACTGCTTGCTGAATCTAAGGAGGTGCGACAGGCTTAGTCGCGCCGTTCGGGGCAAGTCAAACTTCACTGGCGCGATTGTTGAGGGGCACCGCCTGATGAATGGGGCGCAGGGTCGCTATGTTCCGCTGGTGAGCGGACCGCACTGGGTGATCGAAGCCGGCGCGGGCCGGCCGCTGGTGCTGCTGCATGGAGGCCTCGACAGCAGCGATGCGTTTTCGGCCAGCATCGGCACGCCGCTCTCGGCCACGCGGCGCGTCGTCGCCTTCGACCGCGCCGGCCATGGCCGGACGGCGGATACCGAGGGGCCCTATCACTATGCCGACATGGCAGGCGAGACGGCGGCGCTGATCGAAACGCTGGGCGCTGGGCCCGTCGACCTCTGCGGGTGGAGCGACGGCGGGATCGTGGCGCTGTTCGTGGCGCTCGAGCGACCGGAGCTGGTGCGGCGCGCCGTGCTGATTGGCGCCAATTTCCGCCATGAGGTGATGGACGAAGCGCTGCTCGATCCGGATGCGGCCTGGCTCGAGCCTGTCGCCGAGCGCTACGGCGCCCAGTCGCCGGATGGCGTCGGCCACTTCCCTGAGGTCGTGCGCAAGACCTTTGCACTCTGGGTCAGCGAGCCAGCCCTCACCGTCACCGATCTCGGCCGCATCCACCGGCCGATCCTCGTCCTCAACGGCGACCGGGACTCGCTGATCCCGCTCGATCATACGGTGCGGATGTTCGAGGCGATCCCCAACGCGCAACTGGCCATCGTGCCGGGAGCGAGCCATTTCCTGCCCGCCGAAAGGCCAGCGCTCACCGCGGGCCTCATCGCCGATTTCCTCGATGCACCCGAGCCCTTCGGCTAGATGCGCAGCTCGGGGCGTGCCTGCATGTAGTCGTGCCAGCGTATGGCTCCGGCGCGAAAATCCTCGATCTCGGCATTCGGCTCGGCGAGCTCCGCCAGGAACTGCACGGCGGTGCGCACCGCAACCGTGCGGCGATCGATCAGCCGTCCGGTCGGCCGCTCATAGCCGCCGATGATCCGCGCCGTCAGGTCACCGGCAATGAGGTTGGAATAGGTGAACTCCCGGCTACGCGGGCCAATGCCCGCATCCGCAAAATCATAGACGCCGTTGAGCACGCCGCGCTCGTGGTCGAACGCCATGTTCCAGCCGTGGCCGTCGAAATAGCCCAGCACCTCATCCTCGGGCGGCAACGCCGCGTAGGCCGCGAAGGCCTTCCGCGCGAAATCGTGAATGGCGCCCGGAAGCCGGTCGGCGAGGATGGGAAGGACGACGTCGGCAGCCGGCCACTCGGGCTTCGGCTCGACGCCGACGGCGACCGCTGCCTCGACCGGGATGGCGTGCAGCGCCGCGTAGAGGCCGGCCAGCGCTGCCGCCATCGCGTCGCGCTGCGGGTCCTCCAGCGCCTCATACTGCGGCGTCACGATGGTGCTGCCCGGGATCGCCGCGTGCTCGGAGAAAAGCTGCGGTGTCTCGTGGAGGCGCATGTCCGGCACGGCCAGCGGCACAAGCGGCCGGATCAGCACCAGAAGCCGCGCCTCGCGCCGGAGCCGTGCCGCCGCTTCCGCGTGCTTGGGAAACTTGAAGATCGTCCCAGCCGCCTCGACGGCGTCGCTGTCCCAGCTATGCGCGTGGATGGTGAGCGGCGCCGCGGCGAGGTCCGGCCGCACGGCGGCGATGGCGTCGCGGTAGCGCGCCTCGCCGTCCGCCATCGCCTCAGACCACCGGCGAGATCAGCGGCTCGCCGTTGAAGTGCGCGACGAGGTTGTCGACGACCAACTGCCCCATGAGGAAGCGGGTCTCGTTGGTGGCGCTGCCCTGGTGCGGCGAGAGCACGACATTGTCGAGGCCAAAGAGCGCGGCGGGCACCTGCGGCTCCTTCTCGAACACATCGAGCGCCGCGCCGCCAAGGGCGCGCGACTGCAGCATCTCGACCATCGCCGCCTCGTCGACCAGCGTGCCGCGCCCCATGTTCACGAACCGGCCCTCCGGTCCCAGCGCTTCGAGCACTTTTCGCGACACGATGCCGTCGGTCGACTTGCCGCCCGGCGCGATGGCGACCAGCCAATCGGCGTCGCGCGCCATGTCGGCGAGGTTGTCGTAGTAGATGTAGGGCTCGCGTGGCTGGCGGTGGCGGCCGTGATAGACGACCCGCATCTTCATCGCCTGGAGCCGCACCGCGACTTCCTTGCCGATGCGGCCGAGGCCCAGAATGCCCACGGTCTTGCCGGTGAGCTCGCTCTGCAGTGGGAAGCTGCCACCGGGCCACTTGCCGTCGCGCACATAGCGGTCGGCCTGCGGCAAGCGGCGGGCGAGCGAAATCATGAGGCCGATGGTGATCTCGGCCATGGCGTCGTTGAGGACGTTTGGCGTGTTGGTGACCCGAACGTTACGGGCGCGGGCCGCGGCGGTATCGATCGAATCGTAGCCGACGCCGAAATTGGCGATGATCTCGAGCTTGGGGAGGTTGTCCATCAGCGCCGCGTCGACCTGGCCACCCGCAATGCCGCGGATGCGCGGCCCTATTTCGGCCAGCAAAGCCGCCTTGTCCTTGGCTTCGAACAAGCGGTGCACGGTGAACTTTTCGGCAATCGCGTCGGCGCAGCTCTTGAGAAGCGCGTGAGTCTGGAGGATTTCGGCAGGAATGGCGGCTCTCCCGGCGGATTGGCTCTGGGCGTGGCGAGGGCCCTGTCTTAGCCGCCCGTCCGGCGGCTGTCGACCCGAAGGAACGGCCGGATTACCGCAATTTAACCGCGCTGCAGGGATGCCGACGCGCCGCATTGGCGTTCTCACGAGAAGCAGCCAAAATAGCATGCAGCCACAAAGAGCTACGAGATGACCGACAAGCCCCCCGAAGCCCCCGGAAAGCCCGGCAACGATCCCACCTGGTCCTCGAGCGCCAAGGACATGGTTTCGACTGCGCTCGGGGCCAGCCGCATCTGGGCGACCTTCGGCTACGGCATCGTCAACGAGGTCTACTGGCCCTCGACGGGACAGCCACAGATCCGTGACCTCGGCTTCATCATCCTCGGTCCAAAAGGCTGGACCGAGGTGAAGCGTGCCGACCACTACGTCATCACCACGCCCAAGGCCTATGTGCCGCTGCCGACGATCGTGCACGAGGGCGAAGGTTACCGGCTCGAGCTCGAATACCTGCCGCATCCCCTCCGCGACACACTACTGATCCGATATCGGCTCGAGGGCGAAAACCTCAAGCTCTACGCACTCTTGGCCCCGCATCTTAACAGCGACCGCAAGGATAATTCCGCCTGGGCGGAGATCGACCTTGCGGCCCAGCTCGGCGGCGTCGCGGTCAGCCTTCGCAACGACGCGGGGTTCAGCAAGGCGAGCGCCGGCTATGTGGGTTTCTCCGATGGCTGGCAGGATTTCCAGCAGAACGGCGCGATGACCTGGAGCTATCCGCAGGCGGGCGACGGCAATGTAGCGCTCACCGGCGAGCTGCCCGCCAACAGCGGCGTCATGGCGCTCTCCTTCGCCGGCACCATCGAGGGGGCGCGCACGCTCTCACGTTCGAGCCTTGCCGACGATTTCGACGAAATCCGCGATATGTTCGTCGACCAGTGGGAGGCGTGGGGCAAGACGCTCAAGATCCCCTATGCGGCCCCGGAGCTGCAGCGCGAGGCCGAGCTCTCGGCGGCCGTCATCAAGATCCACGAGGACCGCACCTATGGGGGCGCGCTCGTCGCCAGCCTCAGCGTCCCCTGGGGCCAGGCGCATGACGACCTCGGCGGCTATCACCTCGTCTGGACGCGCGACGCGGTCGAGGCGGCGTTCGCCATGATCGCCGTGGGGCAGATGCAGGATGCGGCGCGCACTCTCGCCTACCTCATCGGCACCCAGGCCGAGGACGGAAGCTGGGCGCAGAACTACTTTCCGGACGGCAGCGGCTATTGGCACGGCAACCAGCTCGACGAGGTGGCCCTGCCGGTGCTGCTCGCCTGCAAGCTCAAATCGGTCGGCGCACTGAGCTTTGCGGTGCCGGTCGAAACGATGCTGCGCAAGGCGGTGCCCTATATCGCCCAGAACGGGCCGGCCACCGACCAGGACCGGTGGGAGGAAAACGCCGGCGTCAGCCCGTTCACGCTCACCGTCGCCATCTGCGCGCTGGTCGCCGCCGCCGAGTTCTTCGCGCCGGCGGAGCGCGACTACCTGCTTTCCCTCGCCGACAACTGGAACGAGCGGATCGAGGATTGGACATATCTGGCGGGCGGGCCATTCTGCACGGCAACGGATGTGCCGGGCTACTACGTGCGCCTCGCCCCGCGCGCCGTCGATGGCGGGCTTCGCGGCCATATCCTCGTCCGCAACCAGGACGATGGTCAGCCTGTTGCCGCGGGTGATCTCGTCGGCATGGAGTTTCTCTACTACGTACGATCGGGCCTCAGGGCCGCCGACGATCCACGCATCCTCGACACGCTCAAGGTGGTCGATACGCTGCTCAAGGTCGATACGCCGTCCGGCCCGAGTTACCATCGCTACAATGGCGACGGCTATGGCGAGAACGCCGACGGCACCGCCTTCGACGGCGCCGGCATCGGCCGTCTCTGGCCGCTGTTGACCGGGGAGCGCGGCCACTACGCGATCCTCGCCGGCGAAGACGCCAAGCCCTACCTCGAGGCGATGGTGCGCATGACGGGGCCAGGCGGGCTCATCCCCGAGCAAATATGGGATGGGGAGGCGATCCCCAAGCTCGGTCTTTATCCCGGCAAGCCCTCGGGCAGCGCCATGCCGCTGGTCTGGGCGCACGCCGAGTTCCTGAAACTGCTGGCAGCCCAGACGACGAAGCGCCCGGCCGAAATGCTCGACGCCGTCGAAACGCGCTATGGCGGTAAAGTGCCGGACGCCCAGCGCTGGCACTGGCGGGTGGCGAGCCCCGTCGACATCCTCCCCGCCGGCAAATCGCTGCTTATCGAGGGTCACGAACCGTTCCTGCTGCACTTCGGCTTCAACGGCTGGCATCGCGCCGAGGACGCCAAATCGACGCCGCTGCCTTTCGGCATGCATGGCGTCGAGATTTCGGCCGAAGACCTCAAGAGCGCCGCAACGCTCGAGTTCACGTTCTATTTCACCGAGCGGGACAAGTGGCTGGGCAAGGATTTCGTGGTCACGCTGGGGGAGGCGCCGGCTTCTCCGTAGGTTGGCCTCGAGTAGCGGCCCACCCCTCATCCGGCGCTTCGCGCCACCTTCTCCCGCAAGGGGAGAAGGACGATCGTTAGAGCACGGCGCAGCAAGTCCCTCCCCTCTCCCCTTGCGGGAGAGGGTCCGGCAGGGGGTGAGGGGTGGGCCACAAGAACGTGGCTGGTCGCAATGCCGGACACGCCCGCGACCCCGCTTGCCGCCGCTGGCCAATTGTGTAGCAATGTGAAGGCGTTTGGGACGGCCGCAATCTAGTTACGGAGCGCAATGGGCGAAACATCGCCGTTCGATGAGATGCGTGATGCCGATGGGTCGGTGCGCGAGCCCTACCGCGAGCTCGATGCCTGGCTCCGGGAGCAGCCGGAGGAAGCGCTCGGGCTGATGGCGGCAGACGCCGAAGGCATCTTTCGCCGCCTCGGCATCACCTTTGCGGTCTATGGCTCGGCCGAGGCCATCGAAAAGATCATCCCGTTCGACGTCATCCCCCGCATCATCTCGGCGATCGAGTGGCGAAAGCTGTCGCGCGGCATCGAGCAGCGTGTCCGCGCGCTCAACGCCTTCCTCCACGACATCTACCACCGCCAGGAAATCCTCAAGGCGGGCCGCATCCCGGAAAAGCTGATCCTCCAGAATTCGGCCTTCTGCCCGGAAATGATGGGACTCGAGCCGGCCCGCGGCATCTATGCGCACATCATCGGCACCGACATCGTCCGGGTCGGAGCGGACGAGTTCTACGTGCTCGAGGACAACCTCCGCACGCCCTCCGGCGTGAGCTATATGCTCGAGGATCGCGAGGCGATGCTGCAGCTCGCCCCCGATCTTTTCCAGCGGCTCAAGGTGGCGCCGGTCGAGACCTACCCCGAGAACCTCCGCCGCACCCTCGAAAGCGTGGCGCCGGCGACGACGAGTGGGGTGCCCAATATCGCCGTGCTGACGCCGGGCATCTACAACTCGGCCTATTTCGAGCACTCGTTCCTGGCCGACCAGATGGGAGCGCTGCTCTGCGAGGGGCAGGACCTCTTCGTCGACGGCGGCAAGGTTTACGCCCGCACCACGACCGGGCCCGAGCGGGTCGACGTCATCTATCGTCGCATCGACGACGATTACCTCGATCCGCTGACCTTCAAGCCGGAGTCGATGCTCGGCGTTCCGGGGCTCTTCGACGCCTACCGCGCCGGCAACGTCACGCTGGTCAATGCACCCGGCACCGGCATTGCCGATGACA
>Ga0207639_10002104_pt1 | contig 13403 bp, 11 predicted proteins | sample KBSCornC32_FD_184299 | JGI IMG/M metagenome (GOLD analysis project Ga0207639, IMG submission 184299) | Corn rhizosphere microbial communities from Kellogg Biological Station, Michigan, USA - KBS Corn C3-2 (SPAdes) (version 2) | ecosystem: Host-associated > Plants > Roots > Rhizosphere > Soil ...
CGAACCCGCTGCTGCTGTCGTCGGCTGGTGGTCCGGTGTGACCGAGGAAGTCGTCGAGTGCGGCTTCGATGTGATCGGCGGGGGAAAGGGAGAACTTGTTGCCGGGGTTCGCTTTGGTGTGGAAACGGCCAAAGCCGCCGTTGAAGCCGCCGTTGGCGGCCCCGGAGACAAAGTCGCCAGACAGACCGAACACCTTATCCTGCGCGGCGGCTTCGGCCATGCCCGCGAGGGCCCCGAATCCGGCGTCCCCGGCCAGGTTTACGAGCGCCTTGCCCACAGCCTTTCCCACGGCCTTGCTCACGGCCGCAGGGGAGTTGTTGCTTCCGGAGTCGTCGCTTCCGGATCTGGTGTGTCCGAGGGTGGCGATCATGGAGTCGTCGTCGCTTCCGAAGTCGTCACTTCCGAACGCGGAGTCGTTGCTTGCGGATTCGGGGGGTTCGATGTTGTGGGTGCTTGGGGAGTTGTTGCTTCTGGAGTCGACGCTTCTGAATTCGGATTCGTTGCTTGCGGATTCGGAGGGTTCGATGCTGTGGGTGCTTGGGGAGTTGTTGCTTCCGGATTCGGAGGGTTCGAGGCGGCGGGCGCTTAGGGCGTCGTCGTCGCTTCCGGAGTCGTTGCTTCCGGAGTCGTTGCTTCCGAATTCGGAGTCGTTGCTTGCGGATTCGGGGGGTTCGATGCTGTGGGTGCTTGGCGAGTCGTTGCTTCCGGATTCGTTGCTTCTGAATTCGGAGTCGTTGCTTCCGGAGTTGGAGTGTTCGAGGAAGGTGTCTAGGGAGTCGTCGCTTGCGGATTCGGGGGGTTCGATGCTGTGGGTGCTTGGCGAGTCGTTGCTTCCGGATTCGTCGCTTCCGAACGCGGAGTCGTCGCTTCCGGATTCGGGGGGTTCGAGGCGGCGGGCGCTTAGGGCGTCGTCGTCGCTTGCGGATTCGTCGTTTCCGAACGCGGAGTCGTCGCTTCCGGAGTTGGAGTGTTCGAACTCGGAGTCGTCGCTTCCGAATTCGGAGGGATCGATGCTGTGGGTGCTAAGGGCGTTGTCGTCGGTTCCGGACCCGGTGTGTCCGAGGTCTCCGATCATGGAGTCGTCGTCGCTTCCGAACCCGGAGTGTCCGAGGTCGGTGCTTGCCGCCTTGCCCGCGGCCAGTGAAGCACCCCTGCCGGGGAGCCGGTTGGCGGCCATGCCGGCCAGCTTGCCGCCGCCGGCGCGCAGCAACCCGCCGGCGAACCCCATACCGACGCCCACCGCGCCGCCCACCGCCCCGTTGATCGCCGCGGTCCGCAACTGGGACGCGTCGAGCGAGTGGCGATGTCCCTGCGCCATCTCGATCAGCTGCGCGAGCAGGGTGAAGCCGACCTGCGCCAGTATCGATTCGGCGACCCGGGTGACCACGGTGGTGATCGCGCGACGCACGGCCATCTGCAGGACGGCCCGGGTGATGGCGGTCTCCACGGCGGCCGCCTCTTCGCCACCGAACAGCCATAACGACGTGTCGATGATCAGCTGGGCCGCCAACACCGCCAGGCCGCCGATGATCGTGATCCGCAACGTCTCGATCTCGTTGGCCAGGTCGTCCAGCGTGTCCGCGGCCGAGTCGCAGGTGCTGGCCAACATCGGCAGGACCGCCGACTGGTCATCCGGCCCGGTCCCGACCAGCGCCGTCACGTTGTCGTCGAAGGCTTGCCGCGTGCCGCCCTCCAGTCCCTGATCCACCAGCTGCTTGACCGTGATCACCTGCTCGACGCGGTCACGGACCGCGCTTGCCGCATCGCGCCAGGCATCGGCCTCGGCGCGCAAGGCGGTCTCGTCCCCGGTCGGCCATTTGTTGCCGACCAGGATCATCAACAGGTTCTGCAGTCCCGGTGGCACGTCATGGGCGTCGGTCACTGCGTATCGGCATCGACCGCAGCGAACGACTGGCTGGTCTGCCGCAGCGTGTCGGCGAGCCCGCCAAGCACCCCGGGCAGCGTGTCCATGGCCTGCTGCAGTGCCTCGCGGGGGCCTGCGAACGCCGATCCGAAACTCTGCCCCAGTGCCGGATCATCGCCCCACGGAGCCGATCCGGACCGGCTCACGGCACTATCCACCCGTTGGGCGTCGCTGGTCGACTCGCTGGCCGCGTCCGCCGCCACGGAGACCGCTCGGTTCAGTGCGTCGATGTTCACCAACACCACCCCGGACAGGGCCGACGGCCCGCCGGGGATATCCGGCACCGTTGACGGGAACCCTGGCGCCGAGACCGGGGCGTTGCGATAGCCGCCGACCGGGCCGGGGATCTCCGGCGCGTTGGTGGTGCGATCCGCCGAAGGGGTGGTCACCCGACGACCTCCTTAGAACGTCACGACTGCTGGTGGTACCAGCACAGCAGCCCGTCGCTCCGATGAGAATCGGCCTTGACGACTTCCTAACGGGCACGTACTCGATCTTGACGCTCTCAGTGCGCCAGTCCCGCCCTCCATGCCGCGGTGCGGACGATTGACCTGCCGGCGGAGCAGCTGTTGCAGACTGCCGTCTCACGAAGTTCGTTGCTGGAAAAGGAAATACGCGGTGATGTGACCATCGTGAGTTCGGTTCGACACTGCTGCCGACGATCGCCTGGAACTAGGCGGTGAAGAACCGAGTCAGGCCCAGCGAGCGCAAACCCCGGCGGTATGCCACCGAGCTGCGGTCGGCGGCGATGTTGACCTCGATGCGCGGATCCAGGGGGAGGTTCTCCGGCTTCTGGGCCTCGACGATCGCACGGTCCTCTTCGAAGATCTTCAAGTTGAAGTCGAAGATGTCTTGTTCGGGCTGGTCAGTGTCGAAGTTCTTGGCGATGGGGGCGAACATTCGGGTACGGCGCGCGGATACCGGCGAGGCGGCGTTCATGATGCACAACCTCCCTCCACGGGGGAAGTGCACGACCAGGGTCGCGGTGAAGGGAAGAAAAGCCTCGAAGTGCCGCAACCACAGGAAGCCCGGTTCGTCGATGGTCGCGCCGCGCGGATGATTCCCGACGGTGCTCCAGTAGTCGACGACGAACCCGGTGTCGGTCACGATCGGGGTGTACTCGGGTACCTCGACGTTTTCGGGGTCACCGAAGGATTCGACGTGCACGAAGCCGAAGTGCGCGACGTCGAGGAAGCCTTCGACCTGACGGCCGGCAAAGGCTGCGACGTCGAAGCCCGGACAGGTGACCTGCGCGTAGCCGGGTGAATCCCACCCGGGCATCGGCGGTATCGGTGCGGTCGACGGATCAGCGACGTGACGTGGGTGGGGACGCAAGCAGGTCCAGATCAGGCCGTACCGCTCCACTGCCGGATAGGTCTGCAGGGTGAGTCTGGCGGGGATCTTGGCTGCCGGGTGCGCGGGCACCGCCACACAAGTGCCGCCCGACCCGAAGCGGATGCCGTGGTAGGCGCATGCCACAGTCCGTCCGTCGCCGGTGCCCGCAGACAGCGGTACTCCGCGGTGCGGGCAGATGTCGTTCGCGACGACCATCTCGTCGCCCGCGCGGTAGACGACGAGCGGTTCGTCCAGAAGGGTCGCGCTGAGTGGCGCGGTGCTCACTTCGCACGAGCGCGCAATCGGATACCAATAGCGGGCAACGATCGCGAAGTCGCCTGCATCGAAGGTGCAATTCCTTGGCAGGTCGGTGGTGGCCGCTCGCTGGTCGGAGTCTCGGGTCACCACTGGTAGGGGAGGAACTTCCCGTTGAAGGTGACGACGACGCGATCCCCCTGGGGGTCCTCGTGTTTGGCGAAGTCGACGGAGAAGTTGATCGCGCTCATGATGCCGTCCCCGAACTCTTCGTGGATCAGTTCCTTGAGAGCTTGGCCGTACACGTCGAGCGCTTCGTGGAAGCGATAGACGGTCGGGTCGGTGGCCAAGCCGGCGTCGGCGATCCGGTAGGGCTGGCGCTGCAACGCGTCGATGACGTCGGCGTCGAGGCCGAGTCTTTCGCCGACGGCTTCGGCGGTGTCGCGTGGCACCGGGTGTTTGCCCAGCAGGGCTGACACCGTCCACACCACCGGCTTGTCGACGTGGTCGGCCAGCTCCTTCCAGGTCAGACCCTTCTTCAGGCGGGCCTCGTTGAGGATCTGTCCAGCCGCTACTTTGTCGATCACGTTGTGGGACATGCGTACTCCTGCAGTCAATGGGGTCAAGCTCGAACGGTTTGGCTCAGGCGTGGAACAGTGCGGGGATCTTCAAGACCAGCTGCACGAGTCCGTAGCAGAAGGGTATCCCGACCCATGCCCAGCCAACAGTGCCGAGGACGAGGTTCTGGGACGAGGAGACAGATGCTGGACTCGCTGCTGCTGAGACGTTTTCGGTCACGACATTCTCCTTAGGCTAGGGCGTCGACGGCAGCGTCTGGCGTCGGGTGGACCCGCTCGACCGTCGGGGGCTTCGGTACCTTGATCAATTCGTTGCAGGTCAGTGCCACCACCAGCAGCACCACCATGATGGTGAAGGACAGCTGGTAGCGGTCGGGTCCCACGATGCCGGCGGCGATCTGGTGATCGGCGATCTCGTTCACGATGAGGGGTCCGAGCACGCCGGCCGTGGACCACGCCGTCAGCAGTCGACCGTGAATCGCGCCGACTTCCTTGTAACCGAACAGGTCTCGCAGATACGCCGGAGCGGTGGCGAACCCGGCACCGTAGAACGAGAGGATCAGGATGCAGGCGACGAGGAACAGCGGCTTGCTGGTGTCGGCGACCAGAATCAACGCCACGTACAGTACTGCGCCCAATCCGAGGTAGAGGCGATACATGGTCTTGCGTCCCAGCACGTCCGAGAGCGACGACCACAGCAGACGGCCGAGCGAGTTCGCCAGTGACAGGACCGCGACGAAGCCCGCTGCCGCCGCGGTGAGTGCCCCGGCCGAGGTGGCATGGGGGAAGTAGTCGCGGTAGATGGGTGCGGCCCGCTCGAGGATCCCGATACCGGCAGTGACGTTGAAGCACAACACAACCCACAGCAGCCAGAACTGCGGAGTGCGGACCGCCTCGGCGGCGGTCCGGTCCGGACCGGCCGGGCGGTGCCGTGGATCGACGGTACCGGCTGCGAGCCCCGACGGTTGCCAGCCTGCCGGGGGAATCCTGATCAGCAGGACGCCCATCGACATGAATACGGCGTAGACGAGACCCATGGTCAGAAAGGTCCGCGCCAGCCCGGCCTGGTCGGTGCCGAACCACGACATCAGTTGCGACGACCACGGAGAGGCGATCAGGGCGCCGCCGCCGAACCCCATGATGGCGAACCCGGTCGCCATCCCCGGTCGGTCGGGGAACCACTTCATCAAGGTGGACACCGGAGAGATGTAGCCGATGCCGAGTCCGATGCCGCCGACGACTCCGTATCCCACTACGACCAGCCACATCTGACCCATCGCCGCCGCCAGCGCGGAGATCAACAACCCGCTGCAGAAGCACGTTGCGGACACGGCCATCGCCCACCGGGGGCCGCGACGTTCGACCGTGGTGCCGAACACGGCCGCTGCCAGTCCGAGCATCACGATCCCGAAGGTGAAGGGCAGGGCACTGGTCACACCCGATGCGCCAAGTGCGTCGTGCAACGGGAGCTTGAAGACGCTCCACGAGTAGACGCTGCCAATCGCGAGATGAATCGACAGGGCTGCCGGTGGCACCAGCCACCGACTCCATCCAGGTGGCGCAACGATCCGGTCGGGACGTAGCGCGGCAGCAATCGACAAGGGTGTCACTTCCTCAGCGTTCGAGCGATTCGTTCATGGCCCCGCGCCCCAGGAGGGGAGGGGAGGGCACCCGCATCTGATCAAGCTGCGGACGGTGCCGGTTATCGACTCGGATGACGGTAGCGCCCCGGAGCGTCCGGCGACAGGAATTTCTTCATCGATTTTTGAAATGCTTTGATGGTGCAGAACTATCGACGGAATGGAGCGAGCGGCGATGCGCAGCGAGCTACTCGTACAGCAACGCGAGTACGTGATTTCGTTGGCGCGTGAGAGGCATTTCGGACATGCCGCCACGTCGTGCAATGTCAGTCAGCCGACGCTGTCGGTGGCCATCCGACGCTTCGAGAGCGAACTCGGTGTGGTCAGCGTTGTGCGCGGTCACCGGTTCGAGGGCTTCACTGCCGAAGGTGGCCGGGTCGTGACGTGGGCGCACCGCATTTCTCGCCGAGCGCGACGAGCTGCTGGCCGGCGTGGGAGGCGCTGGTGACAGCCGCCACCGAGGTGGACTTTGCCAGAGTCCTGCAGTCCACACTCGATGGCTGGCTGTCCGCGTCCAGCCGTCCCGACTGAGTTCGCTCGACGAATCAGAACGGCTGGTCCGGCCCGCCTTCGGTGGGGTTGTCGAAGTCATCGGTTCCGGAGACGTTGTGCGCCAAGTCGTGTCCCTCGCCCACGCGCACACAGCCGGCCGTGCAATCCTGCATCACCACCGTGTCGGTGCCGCCCTGCACCAGCCGCCACCGCCAGGCCGTCTGAACGGTGGCAACGTCGGCAAGCATCGCGTCGCGCTGCCCGACGGTGCACGTCATCGTCCGCGTCGTGCTGTCGCAGGTCTCGTGGAGCATCTCGCCGTCGGAGAGTTCCAGTGGGTTGCGGATCAACCGGACGCCGAAGCGTCCGATCTTGTCGTGGGCGCGCAGGCGTTCTGCGATGCCGGACAGCACGGCCTCGTCGCCATCGCCCAGTGGCGCGGCGCCGGCCAGATCGTCCTGTGCTGCGAACTCCATGCCGACGACGGCGACACCATTGTCGGTCGCGTCGTCGAACCGGATCGCCGTGGTGCTCAGCGCCCGCTGGGGGAACGTCGAGCGTTCGACGGGCGTGGTCTCGGTCTTGCGCGGCTCGCGCACGGTGTGTTCGACGAACACCTCACCCGGTGCCGGCTCGAAGTGCTTGTGCAGCAGCCAGATACCGAAACGTTCCCACGCCTCGGTCGTGACCAGGTACTGGCCGAGCTCTTCGAGGCAGGCCTGGTCCTCCTCACGCAGATCCCCGACGTCGGTGGTATCCATGTGTGGCAATGCCTCGTAATCCTCAACGCCGTGATCTCGCACCGACAGCATTGCTCTTCTCCTTCGTAGGTGGATGGACCGATCTCCGATCGCATTCGACAACCGGGGATGCTAACAGCTGAAAATGCAGGTCGCGCAAGGGCTTTACGAGGTGCTCAGCGGGCATGTACGCGGGCAGCCCATTGTTAACCAGTGGTTGGGATGGTGTTCATCGGAACGGGCCGACGCCATCGTGTCGGCACCCCGTGCGCACGCTAGGCCGGCTGCTCGAACTGCAGACGGTGCATTCGCGCGTACACGCCGTCGAGCAGCAGGAGTTCCTGGTGGGTGCCTTCCTCCACCACACCGCCGTCCTTGATGACGACGATCTTGTCGGCGTCGCGCAGGGTGCTGAGTCGATGGGCGATCGTTATGACGGTCCGGCCTTCCATCAGCCGTTCCAGGGCTTCGATCACGAGGTGCTCGGACTCGGCGTCCAGGGCGGCCGTCGGTTCGTCGAGAATCAGGATCGGATTGTCGCGAATGACCGCGCGAGCGATGCCGATGCGTTGACGCTTACCGCCGGAGAGCGTGGTCCCGCGGTCGCCGACCAGGCTGTCGTAGCCATCGGGCATGCGGTCGATGAACTCGTCGGCGTTGGCGAGCTTGGCCGCGGCGATGATGTCCTCGTCGGTGGCATCGGGGCGGCCGAAGGCGATGTTGTCGCGGATCGTTCCCCGCAGCAGCACCGTGGACTGCAGGACGAAGCCGATCTGGGTCCGGAGCCCGTGAAGCGCGTAGTCACAGATGTCCACGCCGTCGATCGTGATCCGACCGCCCGTCAAGTCCCGGAATCGCGGGATGAGGCTGACCAGCGTGGATTTGCCACTGCCGGTGGGGCCGACGATTCCGACCATCTGCCCGGGACTGATCGAGAACGAGACGTCCCGGAGCACCGGCACGGCGGTGTCGTAGCCGAAGGCGACCTGCTCGAAGGCGATCTCACCCTTGAGCGGCGGTGGGACGACGGGCATCGGCCGTTCCGGGATCACCACGTCGGCGTCACACACCGCGACCACCCGCTGGAATCCGACCGACACCTGGGCCAGGGTGTTGGTCATCTGGGACAGCGAACGAACCGGCTGGAAGAACCTGGCCAGGTACGCCAGGAATACGGTCAGTGCCCCCGCGGTCATCGTTCCCGCCAGGATGAGGAGGGCTCCCCGCCACAGCACCACGCCGGTGCACACCGCGACGACCAGGCTGACCGTCGGTGACAGTGTCGCCGACAGTCGACGGGCCCTGAGCCACGCCGTCACCGTGTCCTTGCTGACACTGCGGACCCGGCCCTCTTCGTAGTCCTCTCGGGAATAGGCCTGCACCACCTCGATCGACTGAAGGCCCTCCTGCAGCGTGGCCAGAAGGTCGGACTGCTTGGTGCGCACCTCCTTGACGGCCATTCTCATGGCCTTGTTGACGCGCAACAGGAACACGATCAGCAGGGGTGCCACTGCGAGCGCGATGAGTGCGAAATCCCAACGCAGCACGAACATCACGACGATCATCGCGATGAGGGTCATCGAGTCGGTGAGGATGTTCAGCGTCGAGGTGGACGCAAAGCTCTGAATCGTCTGGACGTCGGTGGTGAGAGTGCTGAGGATCGTCCCGACCCGATTGGTGTCGTAATAGGCGAGGGACAGCTCTTGCAGGTGGTGATAGATCCGCACGCGCAGATCGTTGCCGATGTTCTGTCCCAGCTTCTCGGTCGAGAAGCTGGCGACGTAGAAGGCGATGCCGCCGACCGCCGCAATCGCCACCGTAGCGATGCCGGCCGCCGCGGCGATGTGGTATTTGGTGGTTCCGCCAACCATGGGGAACAACCACGCGATCCATTGCGGGGCCGGGTGATTGCCGACGACGTTGTCCAGAATGACCTTGAGTGGCCACGGCACGGCAAGCCCGACTGCCATCTGGACGACCGTTGCCGCGAGTATGACCGCCAGCATCCGGCGGTAGGGGCGCAACAGTTCACGAAGTAGCGGCGGCACGGTGACGCCTCCCGTCGGTGGACAATTTCAGCCGAACGGTAGCAGCGGCTGCTGCTCGTCTGCAGCCGAGATCGCCGCCGCTCGGCGCCGCCGGAAGAGTTTCCTCATTGTTCAGTTTCGCCGCCGATACTGCATTCGCAGCGAGACCGTCGGCGAACGGACCGTGCGCCGCCCGGCGCTGCCGCACCGGAGGTGGTCCGTTTGGAAGTGTTCAGGCCCTCCATCGACTGGGGACACCAGCTCGTCGAGTCCACGTGGTGGGTTCTCCAAGCGTGGACGATCAGCGCCGTGTGCGTCCTGGTCGTCGTGTTCGTCCTCATTCGCCACACGACGTGGGCAAAGCGGTTCTGGCGTGTGACGGGTGAATACTTCACCGGCACGGCGAGTCTGCCCGTGTGGGCGATGCTGGCGGTCCTGTTGCTGTCGGTCATCCTCGAGGTGCGCATCGCGGTATTGCTCAGCTACTACGACAATGACCTGTATTCGGCTCTGCAGATGGCCTTCCACGGCGCCGGTGCGCACAACGAAGTGCAGCGCAACTCCGGGCTGCATGGCTTCTGGGTCGCGATGGGAATCTTCTGCCTCCTGGCCGGGATTCACATCGGCCGGATCCTGTTCGACACGTACCTGACCCAGCGGTTCATCATCCGGTGGCGAATTTGGCTGACCGACCGGCTGACCACGGACTGGCTGACCGGCCGAGCCTACTACCGCGGTCGATTCACCGAGTCCGCCATCGACAACCCCGATCAGCGCATCCAGCAGGACATCGACGTGTTCACCACCGGTGTCGGTTCGGGTCCCAACGTACCGACGTACTACTCGCAAAGCATGTTGCTCTTCGGGGCGGTGAGCTCGGTGGTGTCGGTGGCCTCGTTCACAGTGATCCTGTGGCGACTTGCCGGTCCGCTCACAGTATTCGGGGTCGAGATCCCGAAGGCATTGTTCTGGACCGTCATCGTCTACGTGCTGACCGCATCGCTGATCGCGTTTCGGATCGGTCGTCCGCTCATCCAACTCAGCTTTCGCAACGAGCAGACGAATGCCGCGTTTCGCTATGGGCTGGTGCGGTTGCGCGACGCCGCCGAGGCGGTCGGGTTCTACCGTGGCGAACGCGCCGAGCGGGAGCAACTCGACAAGCGGTTCGCCAACGTCGTCACCAACTACCGTCGCTACGTCCGGAGGACGCTTCGCCTGATCGGCTGGAACTACACGGTGACCGAGACGATACTTCCGCTCCCATTCCTCATTCAGGCCCCTCGCCTGTTCGCCGGCACGATCAGGTTGGGCGACGTGACGCAGTCGGCGAGCGCGTTCGGCAAGATCGAGTCGGGTTTGTCGTTCTTCCGCAACGCATACAGTCAGTTCGCGAGCTACCGCGCGGCCGTCATCCGACTAGACGGGCTGTTGGACGCCAATGAGCAGGCCCGCGAACTTCCAGTGTTGGCAACGGAACCGAGCGTTGACGGCGCCGTCGGGTTCAACGGCGTCGAGGTGCACACTCTGGCCGGTGACCGGTTGATCGGACCGCTGGAGCTGCGGCTGGACCGTGGAGAGTCCATGGTCATCACCGGCCCGTCGGGCAGCGGGAAGACGACGTTGCTGCGCAGCCTCGCCGGACTGTGGCCCGCCGCGACCGGTTCGTGGTCGAGGCCCCCCGGCGATCACGCGACGATGTTCTTGTCCCAGTTGCCGTACCTGCCGCTGGGTGATCTTCGCACGGTGGTGTCGTATCCGGTTGGATCGGGCGACCTCGCCGACGAGCGACTGCGCGACGCGCTCACCGCGGTTTCGCTGTCGCACCTACGTACTCGGCTCGACGAAGGGCAGGACTGGGCGAAGGTGCTCTCGCCGGGGGAGCAGCAGCGCATCGCGTTCGCGCGGGTGCTGCTGACCAGACCGGCAGCGCTGTTTCTCGACGAGGCCACCTCGGCGGTCGACGAGGGGCTGGAGTTCGCGCTCTATGAATTGCTGAGAACCGAACTGCCAGACACCGTCGTGGTCAGCGTTGGCCATCGCGGCTCGGTCGAACGGCATCACGACCACCACCTGCGGTTGCTGGGCGAAGGTGTATGGCGCCTGGAGCGGGTCGTGCATTCGTGACGTATCCGTAACGAAGGCGCGAGTGCGCAGGACTCCCACCGACGTGAGTCGGCGGCGTGGCTTATGGTCGTGGCTGTCTGAGTCGTCTGCAGAGGCCGGTCGTCGGGTGCTTGGGCAGTCCGGCGTAGAAAGTCTTTGGCGTGCATGCCCTTCTGTTCGTTGCCATCGTCCTATTGTTCGCAAAGGAGTGTGGGATGCGATTCGTCCTCGTACACGGTGGGTGGCAGGGTGGTTGGTGTTGGGACGCCGTGTCGGCGGCCTTGCGTTCGGTGGGGCACGAGGTCTTCGCGCCCACCCTTCGCGGTTCCGAGCAGGGTGCTGCGGTTGATCGGGTCGGGGTCGATCTCACGGCCATTGGTGACGGACTGATCGACGCGGTCAGGCAACACGGCTTACAGGATTTCGTGCTGGTCGGCCACAGCGGTGGAGGCCCGGCCGCCCAGTACGCCGCGGACCGGCTCGTCCAACAGACGCGCCGCATCATCTTCATCGACGCGTGGGTGCTGCACGACGGGGAAGCCATCAACGACATTCTGCCCGCCCCGCTGGTCGAGAGTTCCGTCGTGGCCGCCAAGGAAAGCTCAGATCAAACGGTTGCGATGGATCCGAAGGTATGGGCTGAGCGCTTCATGAACGGCGCCTCGGAGCACGACGTCGCCGCTGCCACCAACAAGCTCGTCCCGGTGCCGTTCGGATGGGTCAGCGAACCCATCGCGTTGCCACGGTTCTGGGGCGCTGCGCTGCCGTCGAGCTATGTCTTTCTGCGCCAAGACCAGGCCGTTCCCCAAGAGCTCTACCGCGCCATGGCCGGACGCCTGGACCAACCACGCCTCGTGGAATGCGACGGCCCGCACGAGGCCATGCTGACCCACCCGGACCTACTGGCCGCCGCGCTGATCGAGGCGGCAGGGGAGCAGAGGTAGTGCTGTCGCACAGAGCCGTTCACCTCACCGGCCGGGTCCCGCTCTACTACGAGGACCTCGATCCCGGCCACGGCGAGCGCCCGCCGATCGTCATGGTCCATGGCGGCGGATTCACCGGATCCTGCTACCTGAGCACCCCCGATGGTCGTGCCGGCTGGGCCCACGACTTCCTCCGGCACGGCTACCGGGTGATCGTCCCCGACTGGCCCGGCGTGGGCCGCAGCGCGGCGTTTCCCTCCGACGACGTCACTGGAGAGATCGTCGCTGAAGCCCTCGGTGCGCTCCTGGTCCATCTCGGCACCCCGATCGTGCTGCTGGTGCACTCGATGTCGGGTCCCTACGGCTTCCGGGTCGTCGAAGAACACCCTGACCTGGTGCGGGCGCTGGTGGCCGTGGCCCCGGGTCCGCCGGGCAACATCCAGCCGGCGCCACCCATCCTGCGAGAGACCGACACGCACATCGAGATCGCCAGCCCCTCGATGAACTTGGTGATCCCCAAGCGCGGAAGGTGGAGCCCAACTGAGCAATTCGCGCGCCAAAAACTCGTCGGGACGAGCAAGCGATTTTTCCCAGAAGATCTGCACGCGCTGATCGCCGCAACCGCCCCCATTCCGGTGGGATGTCTGCTGGGCCGGCTCAACTATGAGGGCCGACAGTTGAGCGTGCACCGCAAGGACAAGTTCACCGGGCTCCCGTGTCTGGTGGTCACCGGCAGCGATGACGCCGATCACCCCCGGCACACCGATCGAGCGACGGCCGACTGGCTGCGGGAACTCGGCACCGACGTGGACTACCACTTCCTCAGCGACCATGGAATCTCGGGCAACGGACACATGTTGATGAGCGAGGACAACAGCAGCGAGGTAGCCGACCACATTGCCAACTGGGTTGCGGTCGCGCTACCCGCCGGGCAGGACATCACCGCCTGACCGATCGTCATCTCACAGCGTCAGGGTGACTCTGTCCGCGGCCGTACGCGGGCGCGGATCGGGGCCGCTGCGACCATGATGAACGGCACGGCGAGTGGAAAGTCGGCGTCGACTGATTCGATTTCGACGTTCCGGATGATGGCGGCGAGACCGAGGGTCGCCTCGAGCATCGCGAAGTGATCGCCGATGCAGGAGCGGGGTCCACCACCGAATGGCAGGTACTGCCAGCGATCCCGGGTCTTGGAGTTCTCTGGGGCAAAGCGCTCTGGGTCGAATTCCAGAGGGCGCGTCCACAAGTCCGGGTCACCGGCCCGCCCGCGTCACGCAACGTCTCACATCCCGTGTGGAACGCACGCAGGGCCTTGGCCTGCTCGAGGACCGGCAATGGACACCGTGGCGCCAGCGGCAATGCCTCGATGTCGACGTCGTCCACCAT
>Ga0207639_10002105_pt1 | contig 13400 bp, 16 predicted proteins | sample KBSCornC32_FD_184299 | JGI IMG/M metagenome (GOLD analysis project Ga0207639, IMG submission 184299) | Corn rhizosphere microbial communities from Kellogg Biological Station, Michigan, USA - KBS Corn C3-2 (SPAdes) (version 2) | ecosystem: Host-associated > Plants > Roots > Rhizosphere > Soil ...
CAGTACCTCATCCGTCATGCCTCGGATCGCCCGCAACGGATGCTTCTCCGGCACCCGCTCTTCCGGCGACAGTTCACTGAACATCCCGCTCTGTTGTTTGTCTGTTCCTCTCATGCTTGCCTAAAACATTCAGACGCTCCTACGTTTTATTCCGTAACCGCCTACTTTCCTTTTTCAGCATCCTGCTAGTGAATTATGCCTTGAAACAGCGTTGCGTCCAACGGGAGTGATGTTTTTCTAAATCGCGACAGTGCGGCAGCAGGGGCTCCCTTGGTGATACCGTTGCCTCTATGTTCAAGAATCTTTCGTCCAAGAGGATTCGCCCGGCTGCACCTCTCCTGTTTGCAATTGGATTCACGTTTCAGCTCACGGGGATTCCGCTTCGCGCTGCAAATCCTGCGGACGACGCCGGGAAGATGGAGTGGTTCCAGCACGACAAGCTAGGCATGTTCATTCACTGGGGCCCGTACTCTTATCTGGCGGGTGAATGGAATGGGCAGCACATTCCGGTTGGGACAGAAGCCGAATGGATCATGCAGCGCTTCAACATCCCTGTCGCCGATTACCGGGAGATGGCCCACCACCTGAACCCGGTGCATTTCAATGCCACCGAATGGGTAGCGCTTGCTAAGGCCGCCGGGATGAAATATCTGGTGATCACGGCAAAACATCACGATGGGTTTGCAATGTACCACTCGCAGGTCTCGAAGTACAACATTGTGGACTGGACGCCCTTCAAGCGCGACCCGGTGAAAGAACTATCTGAGGCGTGTCGCCAGGCGGGGATCCGCTTCTGCGTCTATTACTCTCACCGTGAAGATTGGGACGATCCCGACGGCTACGGTAACAACTGGGATTATGATCGCTCGAAGAAGAACTTCTCCCGTTATCTGGAAGGTAAATCGAAGCCGCAATTGCACGAGTTATTGACCAGCTACGGACCTCTGGGGCTCGTGTGGTTTGATCGCGGCATGGACACCAGCGAACACGCGCGCGAGTTCGTGGAACTCGTCCACACCTTACAACCACGCTGTCTGATCAACGGCCGGGTCGGAGGGTACGGCCAGGATTTATTAGGGGACTACCAGGATATGAATGACAATGGTATGCCCACTGGCGGCTTGCAGGAATACTGGGAAACACCACAGACACTGAATACTACCTGGGGCTACAGCAAGTTTGATGAGCAATGGAAAACGCCGGGCGAGGTCATTCATCGTCTGGTCGAGATTGTCGGCAAAGGTGGCAATTATCTTCTCAACATCGGCCCGATGGCGGACGGCACAATTCCCGCAATAAGCATAGCCACGTTCCGCAAACTGGGCGAGTGGATGCAAGCCAACGGTGAAAGCATCTACGGCACAACCGCGAGTCCACTGCGCGAACAGTCTTGGGGCCGCACTACAGTAAAGGGCAACCGCGTTTACTTGCATGTTTTCAGCTGGCCCGCGGATGGCAAGCTGCGTGTCCCGGGATTAAAGAACGCGGTGTTCGATGCTTATGCGCTGGCCGCGCCGGGGCGTAAGCTGGACGTGATTCGCGAGAGCGGAACGGACATCATCACGCTCGCCAGTCGCGCCCTGGACGAGAACGACACGGTGTTTGTGCTGCGGCTGGACGGACCGCCGGTCGTGGACCCGCCGACAGTCACGCAGGGAAGCGATGTCCCATTCGAACTTGACTATCTGCCGGCAGTGACCGCCGGCAAGGCGGTGAAGCGCTTCAACCGCGATGGCAAATTCCACATTGCGAAATGGACCGGCCCCGGGGACAAAGTGCGCTGGCATCTTCTAATCAGCCAGGCCGGCGAGTATCGAGTGCATATTCGCTATGCGGCTCCCGCAGAGTCAAAAGGCGATCAATATCTGATTACAATCGCCGGACAGACTCTGAAAGGCTCCGTAGTCGCAACGGGGGACGGCTACCACTATCGAACGTTCGATGTGGGAAAGCTTCGAATTCGGAAGCCGGGTCCGCAAGTATTGGAAGTAGAGCCCGCCGCGGAATACAAGCACAATCTGATGTTCTTCCAGTCACTGGAACTCGCGCCGGTAGGGCCGCTCATGGTTGAATGAAGACTATCCAAGAGCATTCCAATTGAAAGCATGCTGCGCTCGGGAGCGTCAGGCTAAAGAGTTGGCAGATTGGAAAATTCGGGCGAACGTGAACGCGGAGCGCCTCTTCTGGCCCGGCAAAATCGTTTTTTATTACCGCCCAAAAAAAAGTTTAAGGCGAATGTCGAGAATGCGTTTTTTGTTCCGACGTCCCTGTGAAAGCGCACCGAAGTGCGCCATCGAAAGGAACACACTATGAAATTCATCTTGATGATGGGAATGAAGACCGACGAAGAGAGCCGGTCCAGGGGCATCATGACGTGGCCACAGGAGGATATCCAGGCGCATATCCAGTTCATGCTGGGCTTTAATAAACAATTGAAGGCGGCTGGAGAACTGGTGTCGGCCGAAGGGCTCGCCTGGCCGGATCAGGCCAAGCTGGTTCGGGCAGATAAAGACGGCGCGCCGGTCACCGATGGCGTGTTCCCCGAGTCAAAGGAGTTCCTCATCGGCTACTGGGTCATCGACGTGGAGAGCGCTGAGCGGGCTTATCAGATTGCGGCCCGTGCGTCGGCTGCTCCCGGGCCAGGAGGAGTGCCATTGAACATGCCTATCGAAGTGCGCCAGATCATGAGCGGTCCACCGGAAATGTAGTGAGCGGAAGCCTCACATGACGGAATGCAGTTCGAGCACTTGCTGCGAGAACTCGCACCGCAGGTGCTCGGAGCGATTCTTCGCCGATACCGAGATTTCGCAGCTGCCGAAGACGCGGTTCAGGAGGCACTGGTGGCCGCTGCCACACAATGGCCGCGCGAGGGTGTGCCTGGCAACCCGCGTGCCTGGCTCACCCAGGTCGCATCCAGGCGGATGAGCGATCAGATTCGGAGCGATGTGGCTCGCCGGCAACGTGAGACCGCGGCTGCCCTGGAGGCCGGCTACGTCGTTCCGGCGCCAGACCCCGGGAGCGACTGCGGTGAAGATGACACGCTCATCCTCATGTATATGTGTTGCCACCCGGCGCTGACAACATCCTCAGCGATAGCTCTGACGCTGCGCGCCGTGGGTGGTTTGACGACGGCAGAGATCGCGCACGCTTTCCTGGTGCCGGAAGGGACCATGGCCCAGCGCATCAGCCGGGCCAAACAGACTATTAAGGAATCTGACATTCCGTTTCGAATGCCCGTTCGCGACGAGCGGCACGGGCGGCTTCGGGCCATTCTGCACGTGATTTATCTGATTTTTAATGAGGGCTACACGGCCAGCGAAGGAGAGCAGCTGCAACGAGCGGACCTGGCTGCTGAGGCGATCCGTCTGGCACGAGTGGTTTACACAAAACTACCTGAAGATGCCGAAATCGCGGGGCTTCTCGCCCTCATGCTGCTGACCGATGCCCGCCGTGCCGGGCGTACCGGGCCGCAAAATGAAGTGATCCCTCTCGACAAACAGGACCGTAGCTTGTGGGATCGAGCGCAGATTGCGGAGGGCGTCAAACTGATCAGCGCGGCGCTGACACGCGGAGCGGTGGGTCCCTATCAGCTGCAGGCCGCCATCGCCGCAGTCCACGATGAGGCCGTGACCGCAAGCGACACTGACTGGCCGCAAATTCTCGCGCTTTACTCTGTTCTGAACAAAATGGTTGACAACCCGATGGTGATTCTGAATCACGCCGTCGCGGTCGCGATGGTTCACGGCCCCGAAGAAGGACTGCGGCTGATTGCCAAGCTCGAGGCCACAGGTCGGCTGCGCGATCACCATCGGTTGTACGCGGTACGCGGGCACTTGTTGGAAATGGCGGAGCAGTTAACCGGCGCGATCGAAAATTACCAGGCGGCCGCGGCTCGCACAGCCAGCTTGCCGGAGAGGAACTATCTGCTTGCGCAGGCGGCGCGACTCAGGGATCTGCAACGACGTTAACCGGAGGACACCATCGGGGTCCGGATTTTACGCTGTGCCCTAACCGATAACTGCACTGCCGGAGTCTGGCGGAGCCTCGTTCCAGGAGCGTCACACGTGCTCTATTCGGGCCTGAGTCTCACGTCTAGGCTTTGCGCGTTTCTCGGCAAAGCGGGGCTCGGGAACAAAGGGATCGCCAGATAGATGAGAGTTCGGAATACGGTATGGCAGGCTGTCTCACAAAGGTTAAGTTTTGAGAATGCCTTTCGAGACCCCTCGCCAAGATTGAGCCTTTGACGCCGTAGAGTGAGACGATGTTGTCTATGCCGGAAAACGGCGAGACATCATTTCAAATTGTGTTCCATCAGGCAGAACTGATAAAGGCGCGTGAAGCAGAACGAGGTGCATATTTCGAAGATGGCCCGACCTCGGAACAATTGACTACCCTTGTTGAAACCCTTCAACCGATCAGCGAAGCTACTACCGCCTTGCCTGCTACTCTCTTGGCCGCATTTCGTAGCGCAGTCAGTGTAGAAATGAGTTGGCTCTTCCCAGAACGTGACCCCCTAGCGGAGCCAATGACCGCAGCTCTGCGGAATATCCAGACCTTCACCGGCAAAGCGCTGGAAAGTGTGTTGCCGGAGATGAGCTCCGACCTTGAAAAATACGCTAGTCTTTCTATTGCCGAGAACGCGGCGCGGAGAATGAACTCGCTACACGGCAATAGAATTACCTGGCGTCTTGTGCTTGCCCGTGTTCTGCACCGTGTCGGGAAATTTCTTTCTGGCTAAAAGCTACCAAAACATTCTGTAAGCTACTTCATCCGCCGAACGCCCACACTCTCCTGCATTATCTCGGCACTCTGTAGCTTTCTCTACAGCGCCCTCCCCGCAAGAGTTTAATATCCGTTTGTTTCATGGCCCACTCTCTATCTTGTGGGTCCAGCTTCGAAACTAATCCCGCCAGTTTAAATTTGTCTGGTATCGGCTCCCGGCCAAGCTGAAAATGAAAAGCGGCGAGTTTGTCAGCGCGTTCTGAAAACCAGCTTGCTTGATCTAAGAACACTTGCCGGTGCGCTTTCTTCGGCTCGGTATACCGCTTGTGATAGGCCCGCACCAATTGTGGAACGCACTCCCTTATAAATAGAGTGACAGCCGCAACCGCAAAGTCCTTAAAATAGTTAGCCACGGGCGCGTAAACCCTCCACACGCGCCACGGTCAATAGTCCCCATAAATACATGAGATGTAAAATCCCGAAATCAGCTTAGTGTTGCTTCCGTCAACCAATGTTCCATCGTCAAAGCGAACCGTTAACTCACTGTGGGTGATTTGCTTTTGGAAATCATCATCATCTGTTTCCGTGGCAAGTACCTTTGGCGGACTGACGGCCAACACCGTAGCGGCGACATCCATAGTCGGCACCTTGATGAGAACCTTTTTCCCAACCAATCCCTGCAGACGTGTTAGCGTGTCCATAAAAAAATTATCTAAAACTGGCGTTGCGGAGGCAAACCGGAGAGAATGTCGCTGTTTCAAAAAGGTAAGTTTGAGAAAAATTCGAAGGCCCTGAAATCAGGGGCTCTGTCGTCCCAAAACTAAGTGTCAAAAGCAAGCTCGAAACTGGGATTCGCGGCTCAGCAAGTAATGAGAATGATCTGAAAAAAAGTCTGCAAAAGAGCAAGCGGGTTTCCGCCTTTTTCGCGCAACGAAGACGCGCTCGCCAGGCTTACCGGCCTCTCTTGTCGCTTATCAATTGCGATCCGAGTTGACATGGAGTCGGCACCTCGCGGAATTGGCACTAACCCACCGGCCGACCAAAGGAGAGCGTTGCCGCTAGACTCTATGACAGCCGAACAGCAGGCGGAATGATCTGGGTGGTCTGGCGCAATTCGAAGCGCATTTAGCCGTGGCTAATGCGTGCAGGCAATGACGCCGCCGACGGCGTCCCGGTTGGACGACGATGTCGAACTTGACTTGGCACTCATTTTTTCGGATGAGAATCCATCGATGGCTGTTGTCTGAGCAGGTCTGGCCCGATGCACGGCGTGTTCGTGCACGTTCATAGCCCTTGTTATATACTTCCCGCGAGCAGGGGCACCGGAGGCGGAATGATCCCTTGACTCCTGGCGAATAACATGACAACTCCCGATGTGATTTGGAAGGGCGGCAGATTTGGCAGCACGTCGCGACGCGATCCGTGGTGGGCTTCACCTATGGCTGTCTTTCTCGGATTCGGCGCGTTTCTGGTGTACGCCACGTGGGCGGCCTTTCAGAACGGCTACTACACCTACGGTCCTTACATCTCCCCTTTCTACTCACCCGAGATCTTCGGCAGCTCCCCACACGCGCTGTTGGGTGGGAAACCGCACTGGTTTCCAAGCTTTCTCCCTTTTTCGCCGGCGCTGCTGATTCTTTGGATACCCGGCGGCTTTCGCCTTACTTGTTATTACTACCGCGGCGCTTACTACAAGTCCTTTTGGGCCGATCCACCAGCGTGTGCTGTGGGCGAGCCGCGCAAGACATATTTGGGAGAACGAAGTTTTCCGCTGATCCTGCAGAATTTCCATCGCAACTTTTTGCGGCTCTCCTACCTCGTCTGGGGCTTCCTCGTGTACGACGCCGTTAAGGGGTTCTTTTTCTCCAATGGCTTTGGAATAGGCGTCGGAAGCATCGTTCTAGTAGTCAATGTTCTACTTCTAGCCGGATATATCTTCGGCTGTCACGCGTTCCGGCACCTGGTGGGAGGCAGTATCGACCAGATGTCGGAGCATCCCGCGCGGCACAAACTCTACGATTGCGTGAGCTGTTTGAACGCGAAGCACAAAGCCTGGGCGTGGGCGAGTCTATTCTGGGTAGCATTTGCCGATCTATACGTCCGCCTCTGTGCGATGGGGATCTGGCATGACTGGAGACTCTTTTAGATGCTGGAATTCCAGCGGTTCTCCTATGATGTGCTGGTCATAGGCGCGGGCGGGGCCGGATTGCGCGCCGCAATTGAAGCGGCCGCACGGGGCATCAAAGTTGGAGTGGTTTGCAAATCGCTGCTAGGCAAAGCGCACACCGTGATGGCTGAAGGCGGTATTGCTGCTGCTTTGGCCAACGTCGATGATCGCGATAACTGGCGCGTGCATTTCGCCGACACGATGCGGGGCGGCCAGTATCTGAACGATTGGCGCATGGCGGAGTTACACGCCAAAGAAGCGCCGGAGTGCGTACACGAACTAGAGGCGTGGGGCGCGCTCTTCGACCGCACCATTGATGGCCGGATTCTTCAGCGCAATTTTGGAGGCCATCGCTATCCCCGGCTTGCCCATGTCGGCGATCGCACCGGCCTCGAGATGATCCGCACCCTTCAGGATCACGGCATCCACACGGGCATGGAAGTCCACATGGAGTGCACCGTGCTCAGCCTTCTGCTGGATTCGGGACGCATCGCGGGTGCATGCGGATACGACCGCGAGAAAGGGCTTTTCTATCTGTGGCAGGCGAAAGCAGTGGTGCTGGCCACCGGGGGAATTGGGCGCGCCTTCAAGATCACCAGCAACAGTTGGGAGTACACGGGAGACGGGCACGCACTGGCGTATCGGGTCGGAGCGGAACTCAAGGATATGGAGTTTGTGCAATTCCACCCGACAGGTATGGTTTGGCCGATTAGCGTGCGGGGCATCCTGGTGACCGAGGGCGTGCGCGGGGAGGGTGGCGTGCTCCGCAACAAAGAGGGCCGCCGCTTCATGTTCGACGAGATCCCCGACCTCTACAAGCATCAAACCGCGGACAACGAAGAGGAGGGATGGCGCTACACGCAGGGTGACAAGAATGCCCGGCGCCCTCCTGAGCTACTCACTCGCGACCACGTCGCCCGCTGCATTAATCGCGAGGTTAAGGCAGGCCGAGGCACGCCTCATGGCGGTGTCTTTCTGGATATCGCGTGGATTAATGAGCGCATGCCGAAATCGGCGGAACACATCAAGCGCAAACTCCCCAGCATGTATCACCAGTTCAAGCAACTCGCAGATCTGGACATCACCAAAGAGCCGATGGAAGTCGGACCTACAACGCATTACGTGATGGGCGGGGTCAGCGTGGATGGCGAGACGCAGATGTCGTCCGTACCGGGACTCTTCGCCGCGGGAGAAGTTGCCGCCGGGCTGCACGGCGCGAATCGGCTGGGAGGAAATTCGCTTTCCGATCTTCTAGTGTTCGGGCGGCGCGCGGGGCGGTATGCAGCAGACTTCGCGAAAGACAACGGTTCGGTCACTAGTGACGAGTCGCAGCTTCAGGCTGTCGTGACTGCCGCCGTCAAGCCCTTTGACTACGGCTCTACCGGCGAGAATCCCTATCAGGTTCAATACGACCTGCAGGAATCAATGCAGGATCTGGTCGGCATTGTTCGAACCGAGAGTGAGATGGAACGGGCGCTGGGAATCATAGAACAGCTTGCGGCTCGGGCCGACCGAGTGGGTATTCCGGGCCATCGCCAATACAACAACGGATGGCACACGGCCCTGGATCTGCCAAATCTGTTGACCGTATCCGAGGCCATCACCCGCGCCGCACTATTTCGCAAGGAGAGCCGGGGCGCGCAATTTCGGGAAGACTTTCCAGACAAAGATCCCGACTGGGGCAAATGCAACATCGTGGTAAAGCGCGGCGCGGACGGCGCAATGTCTGTTGAGAAGCGCCTGGTTCAGGCGCTGCCCGATGAGCTGAAAGCCGTGATAGAGGAGATGAGGTAGATGGCCACGCAAGCGACGTTTCGAATCTGGCGCGGAGATCCGTCCGGCGGTCAGTTTCAGGATTTCATCACTCCGGTGGACCAGGGTATGGTCGTTCTGGACGCAATTCATCGCATCCAGGCGCAGCAGGCGCCCGATCTCGCCGTGCGATGGAACTGTAAGGCAGGGAAATGCGGCTCGTGTTCGGCTGAGATTAATGGAGTGCCCAAGCTCATGTGCATGACCCGGCTCAGCAATCTCAATCTGGAGATGCCGGTCATCATCGAGCCCATGCATGCATTCCCCGTGATCCGGGATCTGGTCACCGACGTGTCTTGGAACTTCAATGCGAAGAAGACGATCAGGAAATTCAGGCCCCGTTCGCCCGATGCGCCGGACGGCACTTGGCGCATGCAGCAGGCTGACGTCGAACGAGTACAAGAGTTTCGCAAGTGCATCGAGTGTTTTCTCTGCCAGGATGTGTGTCACGTCCTGCGCGAGCACCACAAACACAACGAGTTCATTGGCCCTCGGCTCCTCGTCTACGCCGCAGCACTTGAAATGCATCCTCTCGATACCGAAGACCGAGTGAGCGACTTAAGACGGAAGCACAATATTGGCTACTGCAACATCACCACTTGCTGCCGGCAGGTCTGTCCAGAGTCGATCACGATCACGGAGAACGCGATCATTCCGCTCAAAGAGCGAGTCGTCGACCGGTTTTTCGATCCCATCAAACAGTTGTTCCATATCATCTAGCCGAAAGGAATTCACATGTTCACGCTAAAACCCATTTCTCGCGACAGCGTGGACGGCTCGCTGGCGAAGGCTGAGCGTTACCGCTTGTTGAACGAACCAAACGAAGCCGAAAGTATCTGCCGCGACATTCTAGAGGTTTACCCGGCCAATCGGGAGGCCCACGTCAGCCTCATCCTTGCCCTGACCGATCAGATGCACGAGGACAAAAGCGCGTTTTCAAGTGCCTTAAGCGTCATTTCCGAACTCGTATCGGAGTACGATCGAGTCTATTATTCCGGGATCGCGTGGGAGCGCCGGGCTAAAGCACGTTACGCCGCGGCAACGAAGGGATCCGCTAGCGATGCTTACGATTGGCTTGTCAAAGCGCTCGGTCTATTCGAAGCAGCCGAGCGCGTGCGTCCAACTGGTAACGACGATGCGATCCTGCGCTGGAACGCTTGCGTTCGTTTTCTCAATCGCCACAAGGAGCTTCAGCCGAGCACAGAGGAGATTCCAGAGCCGGTTCTTTCGGAGTGAAACGGCCGGTCGAGGCGTACGGCTCGGCGATGAGTTTCGCCGAGAGTTTCGCTCCAGAGTATAGGTCTCGTGAAACGCCGCTGCATGCTGTCCACTTGTCTGGCTTGCCGGCGATAGTTCCCTATGAAGCGTGAACTTACAAAGACGCCATGCGGGTTAACCGCGAAGGGCGATCAGCAAAGTTCCGAGCACGGTACTCGCATACTCGCTATTCGCCGACTCTGCACGATGCATGGCTCCTTTACATGTCACCCCGGAAATCATAAAAGACTCGAATGAGGTTGCCATCAGGATCGGAGGCCAAAAACTCGTGCAGCTTCCACGGTTTGTCCTCGGGCTCGGAAACGATCTTCGCTTGCGCGGCCTTCCACTGTGCGAAGAGTTCGTCTACCTCGGCCCTGCTGTCGAGATTGAGCCAGAAAAGAATAGGGCCAATATTGCCGTAGGACTGTCGGAAGGAAGGATTGGTGATAAACAATCTGCAATTTCCTCTTGAGATGCCTGCAATGCCGCCTTGTTCGTCTCCCCAATCGAAGGTAAAGCCCAGACTGTTGACATAGTAGGCTGCGGCTTCGTCGACGTTGGCCGCCGGGATTTCCGGGACAGGAGTGGGGAAGGTCATGGGATTGTGGGGTTCATCGTAGCAGGATCCAACCCGGACAGCAGGATGGGAGGTGGACGAACCTAAGGGCGGGCCATCAAAGACGGGACACGCCGCAGCGAGCGGCGCGCCCCATTTGCCGGATTCGCGGCGCGTTACACTTCTGCAGGCGCGGACTTAATCAACCCGGCAGCAATTTTTCGCAAGGTTTTCTCTGCGTTTTCCTCCTCGGCGAGCGATTGATTCAGCAAGGCCACAACATCGGTCGCGCCCGTCTGCCTGGCGAGGCTGATGGCAGTGAGATACCCAGCCATCTCGTAATGCTCCACACGGCTTCCGGCCCCGATAATGCCGATATCCAGGATGGCTTCCTCGCCTTCTTCTTCCAGCGCTTCTGCACCTTCCTTGATCACGCCTTCCATGCCCATGCATTTCTTGCCCGTTGGCTTGGTTTCCAGCAATTGAGCCACGCGTTCCAGCCGCGCGACCTGCTCCTGCGTTTCTTTCAGGTGCTGCTGAAAGGCCTGCCTCAGGGTCGCGTCGTTCGCACCCTTCGCCATCCTCGGAATTGCCTTTACCAGCTGCTTTTCGGCAGAGTAAAGATCTTTGATCTCGTCTTCTAACAAGTCGTTCAGCGACTTCTTATTCGCCATCCAGACTCCTTTACACTTTCCATGCAGTCAAAATCGAGGGATGCCTCCGCTCAGTCAGACACCGGCTGCTTTCTCCAAATCACCGATCTTCTTTTGCACTTTTCCGACGGTCTTTTCGTCCTTGCCCTCGTTTTCGAGATTCGGGTTATCGGTGGCGTGCCCGAGTTCCTCTTTAACCTTCCCCTTTACTTCGTTTACAGTGCCTTTGGCTTTGTCTTTGGTGCTTTCGTCCATGAAAATCTCCTGTGGCGTTATGTTCGCCACACAAGAGACGCAGCCCGGCGATGCATTCCGAACCTGCCAAATGTACCGTGGGAACGCCGAAGGCATTCTGGCGAGTAATTCTATATGGACAAATCTGCAATAAATGGGGAGTTGAATCGCTAAATATCGGATACCGGGTTGTGCGTCCGAATGATCGGTCGGCACGGCACGACTACGCCGGGCCAGACGTTCAATATCTACGCACGCGAACTAGCGGCGATCTGGGGCTTCTGTGATTTGAAGATCAGCCGATATCCATTTTGATCGGTTGAGGCCGATGCGGGAATAATCTGGACGAGTTCCCAACCTTCCACTCCTCGCTCGCGAAGGAGCTCTCCTAATTCTGCATCGGTCACCGTATTCACCTGTTGTATGTCGTACAGCCATTCAGCCATGTCATTTCTCCTTATAGTTATCCCGAGCTACCTGTCGGGCACCCAGTTCTCGACGGCCTGTCCGTGGCGCATTTGATGGTGGAGAATTGCCGCAAGAACGTATTTCCGAATAAGAGTCCAATGCTCGGCAGAAAAGCCGGCTTTCAGCAGGGCGTCCTCTGCCGCATACATCTCGGCTTCGGTCCTTTGAATTCCCGCCTCGAAATCCTCGAGTTCGCTACTCATTTCGGCACTATGTTACTCCGAATGGGCCCACGTTTGACCCTGGGAGAACTAGCAGTCATCGCAACGCCACGGGGAGCCGGTCTGCGTAGGTCCGCAAGAAGCAACATCGAAAACAGAGCATAAGACACGCCAGCGTTTGGGCTTGGCGCGCACGATAGAATTGCCCTTTGCGGCTCAATGAGAATCAATAAGGCCGTCATCACGGCGGCGGCGAGGAATCAGCGCACGCTCCCGCTGCAGACGCTTGTCGATCGCGATGGCGAGGAGAAAACCGTTTTGCGCATTGTTCTGGAGGAGGTGCGCCGATCGGGGGTAGAGGAGATTGCTATTGTTATTCCAGCCGGAGACGAAGCCTCCTTCGCACGAGCTGCCGGCGATCGCTCAATTCGATTTATCGAGCAAGCGAACGCCAACGGATATGCGTATGCTGTGCACCTGGCAGGGTCGTTCACCGGACACGATCCATTTCTGCACCTGGTCGGCGATCACCTCTATGCGGGGAACAAGGATCTTAGCTGCACCCGGCGGCTCGTGGAAGTTGCGGTAGCCGAAGGATGCGCCGTTTCCGCCGTGCAAGCTACTCGCGAAACATTGCTCTCACGTTATGGCGCAATTGGAGGGCAGCGCATCTCCGGGAAGCAGGATTTGTATCGCATCCAAAAGGTAGTGGAAAAGCCGACTCCGACGGAAGCGGAGCAGGAGTTAGAGATCTCCGGCTTGCGAGCCGGGCATTACCTCTGTTTCTTTGGCATGCATGTGCTAACTCCGACTGTCATGGAAATCCTCGAGCAACAATTGCAAGGGCCGTCGACGACTCAAACGACGTTCTCCGATGCGCTCTCGGAACTCGCTGCTCGCGAACAGTATCTGGCTTTGGAACAGACCGGTCGACGTTACGATATTGGGGCCAACTACGGGTTGTTCTGGGCTCAACTGGCCCTGGCGCTGGACGGACAGGATCGAAACAAAGTACTAGCTCATTTGCTTGAACTGGTAGCTTTGCACAATACGGAAGCACGAGAGATCGGGCAGGGTACTTGAGCGAACTCGTCGGGATCATTACGTCCCCCAATCCGGAAGTTCGCAATCGCTCGGTGGATGAATTCTGCCGGCAGAGCTCGACGGCGGTGCTGCTCGAGGAGTGTGCAGATCTCAATCGTTTTTGGCGCAGTCATGACAACCTGTACGGGCGAGTCCGCGCGCTCTTCTTCCTTTACTCGATCCACCGCTTCCATTTACAGAATCGGGCTGAAATTCAGGCTAGGACGCTGGTTCCGTTTGCAGCCGTCGGTCATCTGCTGAAACGCCGCTTTCCCGAAGCTCTT
>Ga0207639_10002107_pt1 | contig 13397 bp, 11 predicted proteins | sample KBSCornC32_FD_184299 | JGI IMG/M metagenome (GOLD analysis project Ga0207639, IMG submission 184299) | Corn rhizosphere microbial communities from Kellogg Biological Station, Michigan, USA - KBS Corn C3-2 (SPAdes) (version 2) | ecosystem: Host-associated > Plants > Roots > Rhizosphere > Soil ...
GAAAACGAAAGACGCAACACTGCGACACCCGCAACACCGCAACAACAAGCTACATCGGAAAGCCACTGATCTCTCCCTGCGGATACGCCCAGCGCAGGGAGAGAATTTCCCCCTCCGGCTTCGTCCGACTCCGAATCTTCCCCTTGCTTCACACGCTGCGTCGTCGATCGGACGACCGCGCCTTCGCGCGCGCGGCGCGCCGTCAGCGCGACAGCAGGGTCGCTACGACGCGTCCGCCCGGCGTGCGTTCGGCGATGATCTTGGTGCAGGCCATCAGCGGCACCGCGAGCAGCAGCCCGGCGACGCCCCAGATCCAGCCGAGCACGACGAGCGCGAGGAACACCATCACCGGATCGAGTTCGAGGCGTCGGCCGACCAGGTGCGGCGTGATCAACTGCCCTTCGATGAGATGCAAGCCGAGGAATGCGGCGGGCGCGGCGAGCGCGGTCAGCGGCGAGGCGGACTCGGCGAAGCCGGCGACGGTCAACGCGCACGCGGTCAGCAACGGGCCGACGAACGGCGCGAAGTTCATCAGCGCGGCGAGGCCGCCCCACAGCAGCGGATCGGGAACGCCGAGCAGGTACAGCGCGCCTGCGGTCGCGAGGCCGAGCGCCGCGTTGATCAGCGTGATCGTGATCATGTACAGCGAGAGCTCGTGCTGTGCCTGGCGCGTCGCCTCGACGACGTCGCGCTTCGCGCGCAGGTGCGGCGCGAGCGTGACGAACTTGCGCAGCAGCGCGTCGCCGTGCAGCAGGAACAGGAACATCAGGAACACGATCACCGTGATGCCGGCGAGCAGCGTCGGCGCCGCGCTCGCGAGCTGCGACAGCAGGCCGGGCGTGCTGTCGACGACGCGCACGTTCTGGCCGCCGTCCATGCTCGCGAGCTTGCCGAGTTCGCGCGTCGCATCGCTCGCCGCCTGCAGCGGACGGCGCAGGTCGCGCACGACCGATTCGACGTGGGCGAGCGCGCGCGGCATGCGCGCGATCCATTCGCGCGCCGGCGCGGCCAGCAGCGCGAATGCGCCCACGCCGATCGCGAGCGCGATCGTCACCGCGGCGAGCGCGCCGATCGGTCGCGGCACGTGCCAGCGTTCGAGCGCGCGCACGAGCGGCGCGAACATGAGGCCGAGCAGGATCGCGACGAGGATCGGCACGATCATCGTTTCGGCCACCGCGCACGTGTAGACGACGAGGCCGGCGACGAGCACGCCGAGCAGGCGCGTGCGCGTCGCGCCGGGCGCGACCTCCGGGATCGCGGGCGCCTCGACGCGCGGTTCGCCCGTGCCCTCTCCGGTGGGAGGCGTCGATTCGCTGCTCATGCGCCGCGCTCCGTCGACGGCGTCGCGCGCTGGTCGTCGGGCAGGCCGATCGGCAGTCGCCGCACGAACAGCGCGGCGTCGGCGACGAAGCGCGCGGCACGCAGCAACGCGAGCAACGGCAGCCGCGCCGCGATCGCGCCGGTCGCGAGGCCGCTGCCGAGCAGCCAACCCGCGGCATGCCGTTCGCCGCGCGCGTGCAGGCGGTCGAGCGCACGCCGCAGCGTGTCGCGTTCGCGCCGGCAGTCGCGCTCGGCGGCTTCGACCGCATGCCTCAGTTCGACGTGGCGCAGGCGCGGCCTCATGCGCGCGCCTCGCCGAAGCGGCTGATCGCACGACGCGTGCGTGGCAGGGCGAGGTCGCGCCAGCACGCCCTCATCGCGCGCAGCACGGCCACCACGCCGACGACGTTCGCGAGCGCGACGCTGCCGATGCCGTAGAACAGGTTGCCGCTGAGCAGGTAGACGCCGACCGCGATCGCCGCGCTGGTCGCGAGCCAGGCACCGACGCCGAGGAACACGAGCAGGAACGACAGCCAGACCAGCAGCAACGCACTGCTGCGTGCGAGGCGCAGTTCCGCACGCAGCAGCGCGAGCGCCGACTCGGCGACGCGTACCGCCTGCGCGATCGCCTCGCGCGCGGCGGCGAACTCACCCGTGACGGGACCTTCACGCGGTTCGTCGGGCGAAGGCTGGGCGTCCATGCTCAGCGCCTGCGGAAGGCGCGCGACAGGATGAAGCCCGCGGCGAAGGCGACGCCGAACGCAGCCATCGGATGCGCCTTGACCTGCTCGGCGGCGGCGGCGCCGAACGTCTTCGCGCCTTCGGCGAATCGTTCGCCCGCCTCGCGCAGTTCCTCCTCGAGGTGTGCGCCGTTCGCGCGCAGCTTCGCGCGCAGGCGCCGCAGTTCGCTGCGCGTCGCCTCGACGCTCTCGCTCGCGGCCTCGGCGACGTCCTCGCCCGCTTCGCCCAGTTGCTGCTTCATCTCGCGTACGCTCGCCATCGTCGTGCTCCTTCGCAACGGTTCGCCGGAAACGACCTGCGCGGCGGGCGAACCCGGAGGCACCGCGGGGCGGGGCCGGCACGTCGAACGGGCCGGATCGCGGCCGCCCGCGACATTTCCGCTTGCGGTGTGGCGGCACGCGGGACAAGCTTAGATGTCCGAAACTGAACGCGAACACCGCCAGTCCGGACAAGCACATGGCGTGCAATATGCATACAGGGGACGACATCGGCTTTGCGCGCGGGCTCGCCGCGCGCCCATATCAGTAAGCGGGGAGGGTTGGACATGCGGAAATCAATCGGCGAAGGCGCTTCGGCGCCACGGTCCGTCGCGGTGGCCGGCAAGGCATGGCCGCGCATGCGCGGACTGGCATTGCCGCAAATCATCGTGATCGTGCTCGGGCTCGCCCTGCTCGCGGTCGCCGCATGGTGGTTCTTCGGGGGCGGCGGTACCGCCACCACGACGACGACGACCGCGCCGACCCAGGCCGCGGCCACGGGCGACAACGCCGCGCCGAACGCGGAGCCGGCGAGTGCGGACCTCAGCGTCGACCAGCTCTACAAGGAAGCGCGCGCGGCGATGAGCGAGAACCGCATGGTCACCCCGGCCGGCAAGAACGCGCTCGAGTACTACCTGCGCATCATCGCCAAGCAGCCGGACGACACCGGCGCCAAGGATGCGTTGCGCGAGCTGTTCCCGTTCGCGACCGCAGGCGTGGAAGACCAGATCAACCAGAACAACTTCGACGAAGCGAACCGCATCATGGCGCTGCTCGCGAAGGCGGATCCGAGCAACTACACGCTGACGATCCTGCGCAGCAAGCTCGACCTCAAGAAGAAGCAGAACGATCGCGACGTCGCGCAGAAGGCGGCGCAGGACGCCGCGGCTGCAGCGGCCGCGACGCGCACCGCACAGGGCGGCACCGCGCCCGCCGCGACCGAAGCGGGTGCAGCGCCCGCGGCGACGGCTGCGACGCCGGCCGCTGCGCCGGCCGAAGGCGGAGCGGCGCCGACGACGCGCCCGACCGAGGTCGCCAAGGCGACACCGCCGCCGAGTGCCGCGCCGGCGACGCCGACGCCGGCTGCTCCGGCCGGCGAGTCGCGCGAAGTGCGCGTGGTGACGCCGCCGCGTCCGGCCTATCCGCCGGCAGCGGTGCGCAATCGACAGGACGGCTGGGTCGAGGTCGAGTTCACGGTCGGTGCGGACGGCTCGATACAGAACGCGCACGTGACCGCGTCGGAACCGGCGCGCGTGTTCGACCGCGAAGCGGTGCGCGCGGTGCAGCAGGCGAAGTTCGATCCGAAGCTCGAGAACGGCCAGGCGGTTTCGTCGACCCTGCGTCGACGCATCGAGTTCAAGCTCGGCAACTGAGCGATCGCGCGGCGCGGCGGCGACGTCGCCGCGCCCGCACCCTCCGCGCGTCGCCGTCGCGGCGACGTGTCATCCCTGTGCGTGTTGCGTCAGATTCGGACACGCTGCGGCGAGCGGGTCGGTGGCCCCGACGCAACCCGCGCGCGGCATCGTCGCGGCGTGATGTCAGTCGTTGCCGCTGCCGCCGCCACCGCTGAGATCGCCGACGTCCTCGTGGTCGATGCCCGCCCAGTTCACCTCGGGCAGGCCGAGGTAGCGATCGAACAGCATCGGCATGAGTCCCGCGGGAAGGCCCGATTCGCAGTTCCACAGCATGACCGCGCCGAAGCGATACTTCGGCAGGAACGCGATCATCGCGCGATAGCCTTGCACCGCGCCCGCGTGGAAGATCAGCGTCTCGCCGGCGTAGTCGTAGATGCGCCAGCCGAGCGCGTACTGCGCCTCCTTGAGGCGGCCGCGCTTCCACGGCGTCGCGCGCAGTTCGCGATCGGTTTCGACGAGCGGCGTATGCAGCGTGTCGAGCAGCGCGGGCGAGAGCACGTCCGGCCGGCCGCCCATCTGTGCGATCAGCCACTGCTCGATGTCGCGCACGCTCGCATTGACGCCGGCCGCGGGTGCGACGCGGTAATACGCTTCGCTCGGCACGAACGGCGCCCAGCCGGCGCCGGCATGATGGTGCGGGCGTGCCCAGCTCTTCGAGCCTTCGAGCGCGTCGCGCCCGTAGGTCGCCGTGCCCATGCCGAGCGGATGGAAGATGCGCTTCTCGACCTGGTGGTAGTAGAAGTCGCCGGTCGACGCGAACACGACGTCGCCGATCATGCTGAAGGCGATGTTCTGGTAGCCGTAGCAGGCGCCGACGGGGCAGGCCATCGGCACTTCCTTGAGGCGATCGACGAGCACCTCGTACGGTTCGTCCTGCTCGAGCAGGCGGTCGTAGGTGTTGTGCGGCAGGCCGACGCGATGGCTGAGGATGTCCTGCACGGTGAGGCGCTGCGCGCCGTCGACGTCGGCGAGCGTGAACGACGGCAGCGCGTCGGCGACCTTGGTGTCCCAGTGCAGGCGGCCGTCCTCGACGAGGATGCCGGTGAGCGCGGCGGCGAACGCCTTCGACAGCGAAGCGAGGCGGAACACCGTGTCGACGGTCACCGGCTCGCCGCTGCTCCAGTCGGCGGCGCCGATGCCGCGCTCGAGCAGCACCTTGTCGTCCTTGACCACCGCCGCGGCGAGTCCGGCGATGCCGCCCGAGTGGTCGACCTCGTCGAGCCAGCCGTCGAATTCGCGCGCGATCGCCGGCGCGTCGTGCGACACCGCGCGCGGGTCGGCGACCGGTATCGCGATCACTGGGAGCGCATAGCGTGCGCGCGTGCCGGGCAACGGCTTGCGCGCGGCCACCTTCGACACGTTGCGCTTGGCGGGGGTGGCGCTCGTCGCGCGAGGGGGGGCATGCGCCTTCCTCGTCTTGCCGGCGGCGTGGACCGAAGCGGAAAGGGCGACTGCAACGGCCGCTACGAGGATGACCAGAACGCGCGGGGTACTGCTCAAATCGGACTCCGGGGCCTCGAACGGCCCTCGTGTTATGCTCGAAACGCCTTGATTCTAGCAGGATATGTGCCGGCCGAATCGAGTACCCGGTTGCATCCTTTGCGGCCTGCGGGGGCTGCCCGTGTCGATTTCCGTGACCGCGGTCGCGGCGCGTCCGGCGCGACCGCCTGACCGTCGTCGTTCAGTTTCCGGAGGGAGTAGCGCAGCATGAGCCTGATCATCCTGTTGGTCGTCCTCGTCGTCCTCGCCCTGTACCTGGTCGGGATCTACAACGGCCTCGTCGGCGGCCGCAACGGCTACAAGAACGCGTTCGCGCAGATCGACGTGCAGCTGACGCGCCGCTACGACCTCATTCCGAACCTCGTCGAAACCGCGAAGGGTTACATGAAGCACGAGCGCGAGACGCTCGAAGCGGTGATCCAGGCGCGCAACTCGGCGGTGAGCGGACTGTCCGCGGCGAAGGCGAACCCGGGCGACGCGGCGGCGATGCAGCAGCTCGCCGGCGCCGACAACGCGCTCACGCAATCGCTCGGCCGACTGTTCGCGCTGTCCGAGGCGTACCCGGACCTCAAGGCGAACCAGAACATGATGCAGCTCAGCGAAGAGCTGACCTCGACCGAGAACAAGGTCGCGTTCGCGCGCCAGGCGTACAACGACGCGGTGATGAGCTACAACAACCGCGTCGAGATGTTCCCGGGCTCGATCGTCGCGAACATGTTCGCGTTCCGGCAGGCCGAACTGCTCAAGATCGAATCGGAGCAGAAGCGCGAAGTGCCCAAGGTCTCCTTCACCTGAGCGAAGCGCGGGCGTGATCCGCACCGCCGCATTGAACGAGCGGATACGCGCGCGCGGGGGCCGCCCCTCGAGGCGTCCGTCCGCCGCGGCGAACACGTTTGGCGCGCGGGACCTTCGCCGATGAACTTCTTCGCCCACCAGGACCAGGCGCGCCGGCAGACGCGTCGCATGCTCGCGATGTTCGTGCTCGCGGTCGTCGCGATCGTCGTCGCGATCGATCTCGTCGTCGTGATCGGCATCGGCCACGGCCGCGCATCTGCCGGCGGCCTCGCCGTCGTCAGCGCGCTCGTGCTCGGCGTGATCGCCATGGGCTCGGCGTATCGCATCGCGACCCTGCGCGGCGGCGGCGCCGCGGTCGCGGCGCAGCTCGGCGCGCGCGAGGTGCCGAACGACACCGGTGAGTTCGCCTACCGGCGCCTGCGCAACGTCGTCGAGGAGATCGCGATCGCGGCGGGCGTGCCGGTGCCGCAGGTGTTCGTGCTCGAAGGCGAAGCGGGCATCAACGCGTTCGCTGCCGGCTACGCGCCCGCGGACGCGGCGATCACGGTCACGCGCGGCGCGCTCGACAAGCTCACGCGCGAGGAACTGCAGGGCGTGATCGGGCACGAGTTCAGCCACGTGCTCAACGGCGACATGCGCCTCAACATCCGTCTCGTAGGCGTCGTGTTCGGCATCCTCGTCGTGTCGGTGATCGGCCGCAAGATCGCCGAAGGGGTCGGTCGCGGCGGGCGCGATTCGAGCGGCGCGGTGGTGTTCGGCCTCGCGCTCGCCGCGGCAGGTTACATCGGCGTGGTGTTCGGTCGCATCATCAAGGCGTCGATCTCACGCCAGCGCGAGTTCCTCGCCGACGCTTCGGCGGTGCAGTTCACGCGCCAGACCGACGGCATCGCCGGTGCGCTGAAGAAGATCGGCGCGCTCGCCGAAGGCTCCCGGCTCGACAGCGGCGACAAGGAGGAAGTCGCGCACATGCTGTTCGGCGACGGTGTCGGCTACTCGGCGTTGTTCGCGACGCATCCGCCGCTCGAGCAGCGCATCCGTCGCCTCGAGCCGTCGTTCCGCAGCGACGAGCTGCGCGCGATCGCGGCCGCATGGTCGCACCCGACGCTCGTCGACGACGTCGACGCTCCGGGCGTGTCGATCGCGGGGTTCGCACCGGTCGGCGGCGGCGCGGCGAAGGCGGCGACCGCGCGCGGCGCGGCGTTGCCGTCGGCGCGCGCGCGCCTGCACATCGCGCCCGGCAGCGTGGTGCGCCAGGTCGGCAACCCGGGCAGCGACGATCGCGCCGCCGCACGCACGCTGAGCATGGAGATCCCCGCGCGCTTGCGCGAAGCGGCGGTGCAGGCGGAACAAGCGATGCCGCTGCTGTTCGCGCTCGTCCTCAACGACGACGCCGACGTGCGCGCGCGCCAGCTCGGCCTCGTCGCACGACGCTTCGACAGCGGCACCGGCGCGCTCGCGCGGGAACTCGGCGACGCACTCGCCGGCCTGCATCCGATGCAGCGCCTGCCGCTCGCCGCGCTCGCGTTCCCGGCGCTGCGCCGGCGCCCGCGCGCGCAACTCGAAGCGTTCATCGCGCTGCTCGACGAGCTGGTCGAGGCGGACGGCCAAGTCACGCTCGACGAATACTGCCTCGCTCGCCTGGTCGGCCTGCAGGTCGGCGACGCGCTCGATCCTGCGACGACGCGCATCCTCGGCCGGCTCAAGCTCGGCGACGTCGCCGCCGAACTCAAGGACGTGCTCGCGATCGTCGCGCGGCACGGCCACGACGACGCGGTCGCCGCGCAGCGTGCCTACGCGTTCGGCCTCGCCGACGTGCTGCCGGCTGCGACGATCGCCTACGCGCCGCCGTCGGCATGGATGGCCGCGCTCGATCGCGCGCTGCCGCGGCTGGACCGGCTCGGCGCGGCGGGCAAGGAACTCGTCGTCGGCGGGCTCACGCGCGCGATCAGCGCGGACGGCACGGTCAGCGTCGCCGAAGCGGAACTGCTGCGCACGATCTGTGCCGCGCTGCATTGCCCGCTGCCGCCGCTGCTGCAGGCGACCTGACTTCCGCCACCTGACATTTCGTACGAAGCGGCGTAACGTGGGCCCTGCATACGTCCAAAATGTTGCAGCAATTGCTGCGCTGGCGACTTCCCTTCCGGTTTCGACACGAATGTTCTGGTAGAACTCTCGCCATGAACCTGCACGTATCGCCGCAACGAGCCACGGATCAGCTGCTGACGCAGTCGAACCTGCGCCTGCGCGTCGGCGAACACGTCGTCGACGTCGGTGCGCTGCGCGTGGTGACGCGCCCGGAGCTGCCGCGACTCACCGGCAAGGCGGTCGCCGTGCTCATCGAACTCGTGCGGCATGCGGGCTCGACCGTCACGCGCGACGAGCTGCTCGATCGCGTCTGGACCGGTCGCCTGCCGACGCCCGACGTGCTGAACCAGGCGATCAAGGAACTGCGGCGCGCGTTCGCCGACGACCGCAAGCCGCCGCAGTACATCGAGACGATCCCGAAGGTCGGCTACCGGCTCGTCGCGACCGTGCTCGTGCTCGACGGGCCCGCCGGCGGCGTGTTCGTCGAGGCGCCGGACGAGCTCGAAACCGGCGATGCCGTCGACGGCGAAGCGGACCCGGCGCCGCTCGCCGCGCCGCTCGCGGACCCGGCGCCGCGGCGCACGTCGCGCACGCTGCTGTCGGGTGTTGCGGCCGCGCTCGCGGTGCTCGCCGCACTCGCGGCAGCGCTCGCCGGGTGGTTCACGCCGTCGTCGCGTCCGACCTGGCGCGTCGAGGACGTGCACGCGTTGACCTCCGATCCCGGTTCCGAATACCGGCCGCACCTGTCGCCCGACGGCTCGCGCGTGGCGTTCTCCGTGTTCGATCCGGAGAGCAAGTTCGAGCGCCTCGTCGTGCGTTCGGTCGAGCCGTCGCGCACGATCCGCCTGACCAGCACGGGCACCGCGATCGAAGGCCTGCCGATGTGGTCGCCGGACGGCACGCGCATCGCGTTCGAGCGGCTCGGCGTCGGGTATTGCGAGATGTTCGTCGTGCCCGGCCTCGGCGGCAACGAACGCAAGATCGGTCCGTGCCAGGACTACAACTTCAACATCTTCGACTGGACGCCCGACGGTCGCAGCCTGATCTTCGCCGAGCGGCCCGATCCGGCGCAGCAGGCGCTCGCGTTGTCGCTGTGGAACCTCGACAGCGGCGAGAAGCAGCGCCTGCCCTACGCACGCGCGGCCGACGACGAGGACATCGACGCGCACTATTCGCCCGACGGCCGCCTGATCGCGTTCCGGCGCGGACTGTCGCCGTACAGCGACATCTGGGTCATGCGCGCGGACGGCAGCGACGTGCGACGCGTCACGCAGGTGTCGGCGAGCATCCGCGGGCACGCGTGGATGTCCGACAACCGCAGCATCGTGTTCTCGTCGACGTGGTCGGGTTCGCCCGCGATGTACGTGGTCGACGTCGACACCGGCGAGATGCAGCCGCTGTCGGTCGGCAAGGCGCAGTACCCGCACGCGTCGCGCAGCGGGGACCTCGTCGTGTACGAGATCACGCGCACGCAGGACCGCCTCAAGCTGCTGCCGATCGGCGACATGGCGGGCCTGCGCGTGCTGTCACCGTCGACCGGCAGCGACTACGCGCCTGCGCTGTCGCCCGATGCGGGACGCGTGGTGTTCTCTTCCGATCGCAGCGGCCAGCTGCAGCTGTGGTTGCACGACTTCGCCGCGAAGACGACGGTGCAGCTCACCGACGACGTAGACAAACCGGTGCTGTTCGCGCGCTGGAGCGAGGACGGTACCCGCGTCGTCGCGGTGCAGCGCGAGGGCGCGCGCCGCCGCCTGGTCGAGGTCGATCTCGCGAGCCACCGCCAGCGCGTGCTGTCGCGACCCGACGACGTCGTCATGTTCGGCGACTACGACGTCGAGGCGGACAGCTACCTCGTCGCAGTGCACGGCGCGGGACGCAGTTCGAAGCTGTTGCGCATCGAACACGCGGGAACGCCGCAGGAGGCGCGCAGCGTGCTCGTCGACGGCATCGAGCAGGCACAGGTCGATCGCAAGGCACGCGTGCTCTACTACACCGCGGAGGGCGCGCCGGGCCTCATGCGGCGCGAGCTCGACGGCGGCGCCGAACGGCTCGTCACTCCGGCGATCACCCCCGATCTCGGCGGCGGCTGGCGCGTCGTCGACGGTCGCATCTGGTACTTCGCCGAGCTCGGCATCCGCAACGCCGCGTTGCGCGAACTCGATCCCGCGACGGGAGCGGATCGCCTCGTCACGCGCCTCGACCTGCTCATCGGCGACGTGAGTTTCAGCGTGATGCCGGGCGGTGGCGCGATCCTGTTCGCGCCGGTGGACATCGAGGACACCGACATCGGCGCATTGCGCCTGGTGCGCGCGGGGACGCGCTGAGCGCGCGCGACGACGCGCACGCGAACACGCAATTTCCGTCACCCACCTCGTTTCTTCGCGCAACGCCGGCGTGCGCCGTGCGCGCGACAATGGCCTCGCCCCCTCCAACGGGCAGATGCGTCACAGCATCGATGTGCGAAACCCTCGGCGGGACACCGGGTTCGGGACCTTGGTGCCCGCCTTTTTTATGCGCGCCCGATCGCCATGCGCATCGATTCCGCCGCGGGACGGTCGAAGGCGCGACGCGTACTCAGCGCGCGCACTGCGCGAGCGGCACGCGCACGACCTGCACGACGTCGCCGCTGCGTTCGTCCTGCACGAAGGCGATCGCATGCGCGTGGTCGCGCTGCACGCTGGCGGGTACCTCGAGTTCGGCATCGGCATGGCCGAGCGGGAACGGGCCGGCGAACGCGCGCACGACGTGGTCATGCGCGAGCGTCGCGCCGCGGTTCTCGCCGCCGGTGATCGCATTGGCGAGTCCGTTCTCGGTCAGTGCGAGATACATGCGGTAGTCGCCGCGCGCATCGGTCGTGGCCGCGTCGAGCTTCGCGTGGAGGCGCTCGCCGGGCTCGAGGTCGAGCGCGAGCGTGACGCCGCGCACGTTCGGCACCTCCGGTGGCGGCGCCTTCGGCCAGTTCTTCCATGCGCGGCCATCGACGAACACCTGCGGCGTGTAGATCTTCCCCTGCAGCGCGTGCTTCGCCGCGGCCTTCTGGCGCGCGGTGTAACGCGCATCGGAATACGGATCGCGCCAGTCGTTGGAGTCCCAGTAGTCGACGTGGAACTCGAGCCCCGCGTAGCCGGGCTTGTCGCGCAGGCTGCTGAGCCAGCGCTCGGCCGGCGGACACGAGCTGCAGCCTTCGCTGGTGTAGAGCTCGACCAGGTGTGGTCGTTCGCCGTCGGCATGCGCGACGCACGCGGTCGCGGGCGCGCCCGCGGCGAGCGCGATGGCTGCGGCGGGAAGCAGGGCAGTGATGCGCATCGGTCGTCCTCCGGGTCTCCGTCCAGCATAGGACGGGCGTCGTATGCAGCGGCTGCGCATTGGGCGTGCGCGCGCGACGAAACGGATCACGGGCCATGGCCGGCGTTTACAAAAGGCGCAGAAGTAGTAGTATCAACGTACGACGATATTCGTAATATGGGTCGCCGAAGGGGCTTCGGAAGGGCGGCGTGGCGATGGGAGGTTTTCCACAACTGCTTGAATACATGGGGTTTCGTCGATTCCTCCCAAAGATTTCGCAGCGATTTCATGCGGATCTCCTGACAAACGGGATGCCGCCTCCTAGACAGGAACCACACACACCATGAGTGGAGGTCGCGTGCACATCGTCAATCAACTGCTCGGTCATGGCGCCAGCCTGGACCTGAACGCGAAGGCGACGAATGCGAGTGGCGAACTCGCGCTCAGCGTCGTCGTCGGCGGCGGCCGCGGCTGCGTGCTGAAAGCGGACGCGCCGGTCGCCGGCATCTGGATCCCGCTGCGCGGGCGGCTGCAGCTCGGCAATGGCAGCGAAGCGCTGCTGATGCCCGGCGAGGCGCGCGTCACCGAGGCGGACACGCGCCTGCATGCGGTCGGCCGCGGCAACGCCGTATGGGTCGCGCTGCTCGGCACGTTGCCGGCGTGGCGGCAGGTGCTGCACGGGCAACTCGGCGTGCCGTCGCTCGACGCGATCCTCATGCCCGCGCGCCATGCCGCCGATCGCGAGCTGCGCCGCTGTGCGCTCGCGCTCGCACGCGCGGCGCAGAAGGACGACGCCGCCGCCGCGTGCGAAGCGCTGATCGATCGCATCGTCGCGCTGCAGGCCGGCTTCGCGCAGTCGATCGCCCGCTGTCCCGGCCGCACCTACGCGCAGCGCCGCCAGGTGTTCATGCGCCTGCAGCGCGTGCGCAACTACCTCGCGGCCAACTGCCACCTCGACATCGACAACGACAGCCTCGCGCGCATGGCGAACTACTCGCCGTGGCACTTCATCCGCGCATTCCGTGCCGCATACGAGGAGACGCCGCACGCGTATCTCGTGCGCCAGCGCCTCGAGCGCGCGCGCCGCCTGCTGCGCGCGAGCCCGCTCGCGATCGCCGAGATCGCGCTCGAAAGCGGTTTCGAGAATCGCAGCGCGTTCTCGCGCCTGTTCCGCCAGCGCTTCGGCACCACGGCCGGCGCGCTGCGTCGCCAAGCCGCCGGCGGCCACTGCTGATCGCCGCTCGCGCGGCCAAACTCGAAACGAAGAACGAACCGATCGCGAGGGTGCCCCGCGCACCTTCGCGATCGCGCGTGCGCGCTCTCCATGCTCATCGATTGCGGCGTCGTGACGCGTCAACCCAACACGCAATTCCAGCAACGCGGCGCGGCCGCCCACGGCAACGACGCACCTTCACGGGTTTTTAAGGTTGGACCGGAAGGCGCCGCGCGGTTGCGGCGCCTCTTCTGCTTCACGACGGGAGAATAATCATGAGAAACACACTGCTCCGTGACGCCGTCCGACGCGGTTTGCGCATGTACGGCATCGCGGGCGCGACGGCCGTGCTCGGCACGGGCGCGATCCAGGCGAATGCACAGGACAGCAGCACCGGCAGCGATGGCCAGAAGCTCGAGACGATCACGGTGACGGGTTCGAACATCCGTCGCGTCGACATCGAGACGTCCAATCCGGTCGTCACCATCGACCGCGCCGCGATCGAGAAGACCGGCAAGCTCACGCTCGGCGACCTCGTGCAATCGTTGCCGGCGGTGACCGGCCCGAACATGAACCCGCAGGTCAACAACGGCGGCGGCACCGGCTTCTCGAGCATCGGCCTGCGCGGCCTCGGCTCGCCGCGCACGCTGGTGCTGATCAACGGCCATCGCTTCCTCAGCAGCGACCCGAATGCGATCCCGGCGAACATGGTCGAACGCATCGAAGTCCTGACCGACGGCGCGTCCTCGGTGTACGGCTCGGACGCGATCGCGGGCGTCGTCAACT
>Ga0207639_10002110_pt1 | contig 13393 bp, 21 predicted proteins | sample KBSCornC32_FD_184299 | JGI IMG/M metagenome (GOLD analysis project Ga0207639, IMG submission 184299) | Corn rhizosphere microbial communities from Kellogg Biological Station, Michigan, USA - KBS Corn C3-2 (SPAdes) (version 2) | ecosystem: Host-associated > Plants > Roots > Rhizosphere > Soil ...
ACCGAGCGAAACCGGCTCAATGAGCTGAGGCTGCAGGCCCTTCCGATCATGGGCTGGCGGCCCCACCGCCGGGACTCTCTCGGCGCGTTCATCGTGTGGGCCGCCCTGCAATGGAAGCCCGCCCAGCTCGTGCTGGCCCCCAAGGAACCGGAGCCGAAGCCGGAACCGGAACCCAAGCCCCGCCGCCGGCGTCCGCCGGCGACGCCCCGCCGGCGTCGTGGTAATACCGGCCGGCCAGGTCGAGCCGGCCGCCGCGGGGGGAAGAAAGGGCGGCGCTCGTGACGTGGCTTCGCCGTCGCCCGGCGCGGCCGTCGCTGTTCGAGACGGTCGGCAAGGTGCTCGCGCCGAAGTCGACTCCGACGGTGATGATCGAGGCGGCGCGCATCCTGGAGGCCTACGGCGGCCAGGTCGATCGCGCGTTCGCCGTCGAGCTGCGCGCGCGCGCCCTGCTGCTGGGGGTGGAGGGCACCCAGGCGACGGCGGCCGACGTCGCGGCCGTGACCGGGAAGGGGCTGGGCAATGCGTAGCCGGCGAGTTGTGCGGGCGTGGCTGCTGATCGTCAACGTGGCGATCGGCGTTCTGATCGCCCTGTCGGGGCGGTCATGAAATGCGGCGAAGTGAACACCGGGCGGCCCCTGCCCCCGTGCGAGGGCAACGCCGTCGCGCTGGTGCGGATGATCATCGACGGCCACCGCGCCCCCGGCCAGCTCGCGTGCTGCGACAAGTGTCTCGCCGAGATGATCGAGGCGGCGCGCGTCGCCTCGGCCAAGCACCGCCGGAGCGTCGAGATCGAAACGGAACCCGCGCCCCTCGGGCGGCAGTCGTGACCACGCATCGCCTCAAGTCGTGGCCGGTCAACTTCCGCGACGTGTTGACGGGCCGTAAGCGGTTCGAGGTGCGGCGGGACGATCGCGGCTTCCAGCCCGGCGACGTGGTCGAATTGCTGGAGTTCGACCCGTTCGACGAACACGGACGCCACGGGATCGAGGCGGGGGCCGCGCGCGGGTACACCGGCCGGACGGCCACCTACCGGATCGGGTACGTCTCACGCGGCAACGGGTGCCCGGCCGGCTGGTGCGGCTTCGACCTGATCAGCCTGGAGGACTACAACCGCGTCCTAATGGCCATCGAGCCGATCATCAGAGGCGCGCGGTGAGCGGCTGGCGCGGCCTGCTCTGGAACGCCGGAGTTCCGTCGGCGCGCGAGCTGCTCCGATATGTCGTCGAGGGTATTTTTTGCCTGTTCCTGGTGGTCGTGCTGCGCGAGCTGGCCGACGCGTTTCTTGTCTGGTGGCGGCGCCGCCGGGGGCCCCGGTGAACCCCCTCTGCAGCTATCCCCTCTGCACCCGGCCGGCCGTCGGTGGCCTCGAACATTGCACCGCCCACGTCGGCCACCAGGTCGCCGCGATCCTCTGCAGCCGCCGGCCGCGCCGGCCGGCTGGTAATACCAAGCTGCAGCCCCCCCGTCAGCTCACCCTGTTCGACAAGGAAAAGCCCAAATGAAGGACCCTCACCCCGACATGCGCGGTTGCTTCGCCTACCTCCCCCGCCGGCCGACGACGGCCAGCGGCGCCCCGCTCGCCCACCCGACGGGGGCCGAGTTCGTCTGTCCCGAGTGCGGCCGGGTGTACGTGCGCGAGCCCCACCGCTGGCGTTGCCTCCCCCGTCGCGAGCGGCCGACGTTGCCGCCGACGCTGGAGAACTAGCCCCGTGGGCCACTTCGCCAGCCGGACCCGCCGGCCCCCCACCACCCTCACCGACGACGAGATCAAGCGCCTGCTGCGCGCCAGCGGCGCCCACCGCGACGGATTCCGCGACCATGTGATCTACTCGCTGGCGCTCGGGTGCGGGCTTCGCGAGTCCGAGATCGTAGCCCTCGACGTGGCCGACGTCGTCACCCCAGCCGGGGGGGTCCGCCGGGTGATCCAGCTTCGCCGGTTCAAGGGGAGCGGCCGGCCGGGTGCAGATAGAACGGCGCAGAGGGTGCATCTTCCCGAATCGACCTACTACAAACTGGAAAAGTACATCAGGCCGGCCTGGCGGCGCCGCCCGGACTGGCCGCTTTTCATGAGCCGCAAGGGCAACCGCCTCTCTGAGAGAGCCGTCCGGGCCGCGTTCGCGACCTGGCAGCGGCGGGCCGGCTTCGATCACCTCTACAACTTCCACGCCCTCCGGCACACCGCCGTCTCCGTCGTGCGGCGCCGAACCAAGGACATCAGGATCGCCCAGCTTTTCGCCCGACACGCCCACCTCCGAACCACGCTGATCTATGACCACCCCAGCGACGAAGAACGAGCGGCGGCCGTCCGGGGGCTGGCGGTTTGAAGTCTCACGACGTGCTCGATGGGCTGGTGGCCGCCTACCTCGACGCGAACCCGCACAAGCGGCCCAGCTCGACGACGGTGCTTGAGTTGATCGAGTGGTCGGCCGCCCAGCCGACGGCGATCGAGCTGCAGACGACGAGCGTCGCGGAGACGACGCCCGCGGCCGAGGGCCACCGTTGCGAGAGGTGCGGCAAGTTTCTATCCGCCACCCGGATCGAGATGCGGATTCGCCGCTGCGGCGGATGCGATGGCCACGGAGCTAGGAGACGCCCATGATTCACACCGCCCCCCGACCCCAACACCTCACCCGCCACCAGCGCCTCCAGCTCGTGCCCGTGCCCGAGGCGCAGCTCATTCTTGACCAGGTCGGCCGGATCCGAAAAACCGGCGAAGAGGGGGCCGGGGGGGCGTTCTACTGCCCCCAGCCGCCGCCCGGCCTGTTTGGCAACGTGGTCGCCACGCGGATAGAGAAGGTCAACGTGTTGAAGCTCCTACACGAATCGGCCGACGTCGCGCCGCTCGTGTGGCTGGAGATCACGACCGAATGGATCTGGGACTGACGGGGGAATCCGGCCGTTCGTTCCCGGGATCGGCCCGCCGCCGTCTCGACGGACGGTAATACCGCGATCGGCCGCCAACGGCCGGTTTTGGGCTAGTCTCGGCCGTTCAGCGCCGGCCGAACGTGGCGACCTGGTGGCCGCCCACGACGGTCAGCAGGAACACCAGCAGGCCGCACGCGAACATCAGGCGGCCGATCTCGGCCGCCTTGGGGTTGCTGGCCAGCGCGTAGACCACTAGGCCCACCAGCGCCACCAGCAGCGACACGTAGATCAGCATACGGGCGATGGTACTACCGACGGGCGATCGGGGGGCAGGCCTGCGAGTCGTGGAGGTTGCCGGCGTGTTCCAGGGTCGGCCGTTCGGCGGGGGTCCGTTCTTCCGCGCTGAGGCCGACCCTGGAGGCCCTCCGGCGGAAGCGCCAGCCGTACCACAGGCCCAGCACCACCGGGCCGAACGTCACGCCCAGCGCGCCGCCCAGCGCGCCGCCGACGACGGCCGCGCCGACGAACGCGACGACGGCCGGCGTGCTCACAGGCCCCCGCCCCGCTTTCCTTCGATGATGAGGTACAGGATCGCGCACGCGACGATGTTGGAGGTGATGATCTCCCGCCTGATCTCGGCCCGCAGATCGGCCACCGCCTTGGCCGGGTCGGCCAGGAAATCGGCGGCCGACACTCCGGCGGTGGTGGTGGGCTTGGGTGCGTCGGCCACGGGTTACTTCCCGTCGCCGCCGGCCGGCCGGGCCGCGAACGTCCGGCCGCCGCCCTGGCGGCGCATCGCCCCCGCCGCGCCGGCCCGGCGATCTTTCACGCGGATCAGCACCGGGCCCGCGGCGGTCATCACCTCATGCTCGCCCGGCTTGCTCGGGTCGATCCGGAACTCGTCACCCACGCCCAGGACGGGGGGCACGATGGGCGTGGTGGCCGCCGGCAACGCGAGGGGGGCCGAGCTGGCCCCCGGCCGCGTCGGGGGCAGACGCGGCGGCGGCGCCGTCTTGACGACGTCGGGAATCGGGGCCGAGGGGTTGAACGTCCGGGCGCCGCGCTGGCGGCGCTGGCCGGACACGCCCCCCATGCCCATGCCGGAGGTGGCCGGGTCGGCCGGCCGCGCGTGAACGACGGGCGGCGGGGGCGGCGGCGACATCTCGGCCGCCGCCTCACCCTCGGCCGCGCCGGCCGGCGAGAGGTAGACGCCCACCGCGTCGATCTGGTCCGCGTGGGAGGCCAGCACGCGCTGATGTTCTTCCAGTTGGTTCTGGTGGTTGATCTGATCGCTGCGGTATTGCTGCAGCCACCGTTCAAGCGTGCTCTGCCGCGTGTGCAGCTCCTTCAGAAACGCGATCAGGTCGGCCGCGTTGCCCTTGGCGATCAGATCTTCGATCGCGTTCGGGCCGGGCGGCGGCGTCGTCGCGTCCGCCGTCGCGGGCGGGTCGACCTGGTCCGCGGCGACGTCGACGGCGGTATTACCGGCCGCCGCGGCGGCGCCGTCGTCGCTGGCGGCCGCCGGGGGGCGCTCTGCCGGCGTCGTCTCGCTGGCGGCGTCGGAGTGCTGATCGTGGTGGGCCCGCCCGCCGTGGTGCTTTCCGTGGTTCTTCATGGTGTCAACTCCCGGGCCCTCAGGCCTCGAACGCGCGTTTGATTTCCTTCCACTTCATCCACGCCACCAGCCCCAGCCCCACCGCTACCAGCGTCGGCAGAGCGCGAAGCCCCGCGGCCGGCGACGGGATCAGCTTCAATAGGTCGGGGAGCGCCTGCGACTGCCCCGCCCGATCTTCCAGGTCCGCGAGCTGGGTGTAGAGCTGGCGGCCAAGCCCCACGAACGTCGGCCCGACCTTGATCGCCGGGTCCGCGTGGTGCCAGCGCAGCGCCTTTTCCGTCGGGTGCGCGACCATCGTCTCAAAGAAGTCCCGCGCGATCTGCATGGCATCGATCGACTTCTGCACCTCCGGCGTGGCCGGCCAGGGCGCGGGGGGGATCGTGCCGGCGAACTTCAGCTTGATATTGAGCAGGACGGCGCGCGCGTCGGCCAGGGCGCGATCGGCCGCGTCGCGCCCCTCGGCCGCGTCGAAGGGATCGGGCACCGACTGCAGCCACAGCGGGCCCGCCTCTCGCGCCGACGAGACCACCTCGACCTTAACCCCCACGACTGACCACGCGCGGCCGGGCCGCGCCGCCGGGGGCGCGCTCGAGCGCGGTATTACCAGGGGCCCGGGGGAGCTCATTTTCGGTATTACCGTCGGGCATCGGCGCGATCCCCAGCCGCTTCATCAGCTCCGCGCGTTCGCTCGCCTGCTGCTGCAGCAGTTGTTCCCGCTCGTTCCCGTGGCGCGCCTGCAGGCGGACGCGTTCGGCCGCCTGCGCGCCGTTCAGCGTGGCCAACTCGTCGATCTGTTCGTCGGTGAGCATCAGAGGGGCAGCAGCGCGCCTGTAAGGAAAAACCGGCCGGTCAGGGCGGTTGCCGTCGCCCCCGTCGTCACCTGAAACACGACGGCCGACGACGAGATGTCAGGGCAGGGGCTGGGGCTGGCGAGGGTGAACCCGATGTTTCGCGTGTTGGGGGTGATCGTCGTGAAAAACGCGGGGGTCTGCGAGGGCACCAGGTTGGTGGCCCCCGCATCCATCTGCACCGTCGGCGAGACGGTGCAAGCGTTCGCCGTGAGGCAGACGAAGCCCACATTCTGCAGCAGCAGGCGGTAACCGACGGGCGGGATCAGCGTGACGGACTGGACGGCGGTCATGTCCAGCGTGGGGGACTGAAAGAGCTGCTGCGCCGTCGCACCCGCGAAAAACCCAACGGGCACGTTGAACGTGGCCCCGTTCTTCCAGTCGATCGAGAACATCGGCTGGGCGCCGATGCTGCCGGCCGCGTCGCGGCCCCACATCTTCCAGCCCCACCCCAGATCGACAGACCCGTTGCTGACGAGGTACGCGTTCAGGATGGCCAGCGGGGGATCTTGCGTGCCGTCGCGAACGAACCACCCTAGCCCGTCGTCGGCCTGGGGGGTCATTCTCCACGTCACTTGGCTGTCGAACGCGGCGGTAATACCGTGTTCGAGCACCTCGGGCAGTTGGATGTACTGGCCCCAGCCGTTCAGCGAGTGGCGGACGTTCGCGGCCAGGTCGGCATGGTTGTAGAGCCACAGATCGAAGTCTTCGCGGTTGCCGCTGTTGAACCCCACCAGCGGCCACGCGTCGGGCCCATTGAAAAACCCGGCGTTCGAGCGCCAGCGCGTCTCTCCGAGCACCAGGCCGAGGCCGGGCGTGTTCTGCAGGCCAGTGCCGTCGGAGAAGCCGATCCGCTGCGCGATCACCTCCAATCCGTCGAGGGGGCCAAAGGTCCCGTCCCACAGCGGGTCAAAGCCGATGTACTCGTCGGTGGCGAACGATCCGACGTGGGTTCCCACGCGGAAGTAGCGACGGGCGATGTCGGTGCCGACGCGTTGGTCTCCCGGCGTGGTCGCGCTTTCGAAGAACGCCACCGCCGGCACCTGGCCGGAGATGGCCGACCCGACGAACCGATAGTTGCCCGTGTCGAAGCCGAATAGGTTGTCTCCGAGGGGCACGTCGGACGAACCGAACGCCCAGATCTCGTCGAGGGTCCCTTTGACGTTGCCCGTGAGACCGTTCCACGAAATGACCGCGGAGGTGAGGGGCGGCGCGCCCACGCGGCGCCCCAGCAACGAATCGTAGTTGACGACGGCCGTGGTCATCAGCTCACCGTCGAGCCCGAGATCAGCGCGAAGCCCGTCGGCGCGGCGCCATCCCAAACGCCCTGGACCGGGCCCCAGTATCCATCTTGCCCCGAGATGTAGCGGGTGACGGCGCCGCCCTTCGGATCGAGCACGACATCCCAGCTTTCGTTCCCGACGGTGAACCGGGCCGTGTCCAGCGCCGAGAAACGGAGGGCCAGCCGCTGATCGCCCTCGTTCGTGACGAAGATCTGCCGCCGCGCGCTGTTGGCGGCCAGCATGGTCACCGACGCGTTGGTGGCCGCGATCCGCTGCACGTCGGTGTTGGCGTAGCCGAAGATGTTGGACCCGACGAGACTGGTCCGCTCCGCGATGATCAGCGAATCGTCGATCGAGGTGGTCGGGATGGCCACCACGTCGACATATTGGGCGCCGTGGCCTGGGTTGGCGTCGATGTCTTCGGCCAAGATCTGCAGCTTGCGCGCGCCCACCACCGCGATCGGAAACCAAAAGGTCTCCGTCGTGGTCGGGGCGAACCCGTTGACGATGTACTCGTCGGTGATCAGACCGCCGTACTCGTCGAGCTGGCGGCGGACCACGAACTTGATCCGATCGGAGCTGTTCGACTGAAAGGGGAGCGCGGGGCTGGGGGTGCCCGAGTCGTTCAGGAACACCGACGCGAAGCGGACCTGCACGTAGAACAGCGCCGGCACGTCGAATGTGGGCGTGTCGACGAACGTGACTTGCCCGCTGACCGACTGCGGGATCGAGGCCGGCCCCCGCACCAACAGCTTGCGCGAGCCCCACCGCTGCGCCCGGTTCGGGTGCGCGAGGTGGTCGTCTCCGATCCCCCAGCGCCGGAAACTCTGATCGTGCGTCGTCAAGCGGGCCCCCTCACTGCGGCGGTAATACCGAATTCCACGCCACCACGTTGGCCGCATGGAGGTGGCGGATCTTTTTCGCGTCGCTGGCCCATGCCCGTTCGAGCCGGGCCGAGTCGGCGGCGGCGTTGCCGGTCATCTTGCCGTCGCGCACTTCAACGGGCGCCTGGTGGTACATCTTCGCGTACCAAAGCTGATCGATCGCGTCGCGCGCGTGGCCCCCGGCGACGTACTTCTTTGCCCGATCCCAGCACCATTCAACGATCTTCCAGGCCAGCCGCGCTTGGTCCTGGGGCGAGGTGGTCGGGCTGATCAGAGCATCCCACTCCGCTTGGGTGAGGGCTTTTTCGGTGATGGCCGACGTGTGCGTGATCTGGGTTAGGCCCCGCTCGCCCTGCGACGACACGGCCAGGGGGTCTCCGCTGGACTCGATCCCGATCCAGCGGCAGACGGCCGCCGCGATGTCTTCGGGGAGCGGCGGGTGCAGATCTTCCGTCAGCACGGCGAACCACGGATCGTGGGCGTGGGCTTGGTTCGCGCGCGCCAGCAGCGCCGGATCGATCGCCTTCACTTCCGCGGCGACGGCCGCCGCGGTTTTTTTGGTGAGCAGGTAGAGGCCGACGGCCAGCCCCACCATTTCCGGCTTCGAGAGCATCAGACGTCCACGTAATTCGTCGTGGCAGTCTCCAGCAGATCCGCTTTCGTTTCCTGATCCAGCTCGTCAGCGGTGCCGAAAAACTCCTCGGGGCTGGCCTGGTAGAAGTCGCCGCCGTAGCTGGAATCGGCGTAGCCGCCGCCCCCGCCGCCGCCGCTGTCACCGCCGCCCCCGCCCCCGCCGCTCTGCTGCTGCTGCTGCTGGAGCTGTTGGAGCTGTTGGCGCAGTTGCGACATGGGCCCCCCCTGGCCGCCCTGGCCGCGGAAGCCCATCCCCCGGCCGCCGGCCCCGAAGCCGGCCCCGCCGCCGTACCCACCGCCAAACGCAGCAGGCGAGCCATAGCCGCCGCCGCCGTAGCCGGGCGGGGCTGGAGGCCCCCCGAACGTCGTCGTTCCCATGCCGTTGTAGGAGCCGGGGCGCGGTGCCGCGGGAACACCTCGGCCGCCGCCGCCGGCCTGCTGCTGACGTGGCTGGGCGGTCTGTCGGCTCGGGGCCGCCGCCCGGGACCCACCCGAGCGCAGCGACGACAATCCGAAAAACCCGACCGTGCTGGGGGCGCTCCCGGCCGCGAGAACGGCGTTGATCTCCCCGATCACCGCGTCTTCGTCCGGCGACGGGCCGAACCCATAGATCGCCGTGTCGTCGGCGGCCGACGCGGCCCGGAGCTGGGCGTAGACGTCGTCACGGGTTGCCATTCCGTCGAAGTCGGGTTGGTAATACCCGGCCCCCGGCATGTCGGCCGGGGCGGGCCCTGTCGACGGCAGATCATCCCAGCCGGGATCGCTCGCCTCGTTCGCCGTCGCGGCCGTGTCCTGGGTCTGATCGACCTGGAAGATCTGCACCCGCCGCGACGTCGGGCCGTTCGGCATGGGGCGCGGGTCCGCGTGTTGCGGCTGCTGGGGCTGCTGCTGGCCGCCGCCCCCGCCGCCGCGCGCCTTTTTGTAGGCCGACTTCGCGAGGTTCTGGACGTGGGAGTTCCGGGCGATCTTGAGGGCCGCCGCCGCCTGGGGGAAGGGCGAGACGAGTGCCGTCACGTCATCCCAAAGCGACCCGACCACGCCCATGATCCGAGAGGCCTTTTGTTCAGCTTCCCTCTCGCTGGCGCTGGTGGAGGTCAGCGCGTAGAGGGCCCGGCCGCCGGCCAGCGGCAACCGCGCGTTCCCGCGAAAGCCGTCGTCGAACCCCTCGACCCAAAATGAGAGTTCGTCGGCGCCGTCGTCGATGTCCGGGCCGATCCCGACGCACGCGACGTCTTCGCCCATCGTGTCGGCGCCCATCACCGCCACGTCGTCGGCCGGCGCGCTGGCGATCGCCTCGTTCCATTGCCCATAGCGTTCCACCAGGCCGGCCGGGCCCTTCATGCCCAGCTCGATCGAGGGATCTTCGAGCTGACCGTCGCCGCGCATCACGATCGCGTGAAACTTCGACTTGCCCGACGGGTACACGAACACGTGCGCCAGCGGATCCTCACCGGAGACGCGCAGCTCTGCGGCCCGCCAGGGGGCGAGGGCTTCGCAGTCGCCCTTTCCCGACTGCAGCACATCCATCGCCGTCCGCCACTTGTTTCCCGCCGCCGCGTCGTATCGGACCCCCGCCGAGTAGATCGGCGGAGTGCCTGGGGCGGCCCTCAAAAGCTGTTCGTTCAGAGACGTCAACCCTTCCAGCGCCGCGGAGAAATTCGCGGCGCTGGTGGGCACTCCGATCACGCTGAGGGCGCGCCCCATGGTCAGCTCCTTATCGAATCCACTCGCCGTAAAACCCGGCCGCCGCGGTGATCGTCTCGCCAGTGCCGGGGGCGGCGGTGACCGAGAGGGTCAACGTCAGCTTGATCCCGGGCCGGGCGATCTGCAGGTCCAGGTGCGAGTAGGTGACGTCGGCCGCGAACATCGACGCGGGGGCCGGCTGGCTGGTGTCCGGCTGCTGGGGCTGCACGCCCACCTGCAGGAGCTTGACGACGACGATCCCGGCCGCGCCCGACGACGCGAGCACGTCGATCACCATGCGCTCGCCCCGGAACGCTTCCTGAGGCTCGATCTGCAGCTCCTTATCCGCCGCGTCGGTGCCCGTCCAGGTCGCGAAGCCCACGCCCACGAACGAGCGGAGCATCGCCGTGTGGTTCTGCGGGCGGGCCGCCAGCGGCGGCCGGGTGTAGACGTTGCCGACGCGCGGCACGCCCTGCGGGTAGCCCGGCGATCCCTGGCGGCGGCCGGACAGCGGCATGCCGCCCCCGCCCCCGCGCTGCTGCTGCAGGAAGTTGGCGAACAGCCCGATCACCGCGTCGTCGTCGCCATAGCCCATCGTATCAACTGCGCTCATTGATGCACCTCATTCGTGGGTAGAGTGCGGCGAATCAGCGTCGCCGCGCGCGCCGTCGGTTGCCGGGGGACGGCGCCCCGCGAAATTGGGTAATACCCGGGTAATACCCGTTGGTACTACCCGGCGCTCGCCCGATACGCTGAGGTGGGATGCAAGGGTGGCGACGTCAGCGCACCCGAACGAGCGCCGGAACTAAAAACCCGAGCCGGGGCCGCCGCCCCCGGAACCGTCGAAGCCGGAGACGCCGCCCGCGTGCGTCTTGCCGAAGTCGAACGCGCCGGCCACCACGGCCGCCATGCCCGCCATGCGGGCGGTGGGGTTCCGGATGAAGCGAGTCACAGCGTAGCCGGCCAGGGCCACCGTCAGCGCGGGGGACCCGCCGATCGCGGGGAGCTTTTTCAGCAGGCCTTTGCCCTCGGCGTACCCGACGATCGCGCCGCCCAGGGCGAGACCCATCACGGGCAGACCGTGCGCGCGCAGCCCGCGGCCCGCGTGACGCGCGCCACGGCGGACACCTCGACCGACGGCGCGCGCTGCGCGTCGGACGCGGCCCCGGCGGGGGGCGTTCATGACGATCACGGAGGGGCGGGGAGCGAAGCGGGCGAGTGCGGAGGTTTTGGCCATGTAATCCAGGTTACACCGTCTTCGACACTGACGTCCAGCTTCCCGGAAGGTAATACCAAGCCACTTCGCGCACTTACACTTACTGCTCAACCGTCCAGCTAAGCGAAATGCGCATTTGACACGGGCCCCGAGCCGATCAAATGTGACGCACTCGGCAGAGAGCAAAGGGCAAACGAAAACCCCCCCGACGCCGGCAAGCATTTCGGGAGGGTCCGAGCCCCCTAGCTCGTTCACCGACGCGTCCGGCGTCGATGGTTCTCCAATCCTCCCATAGCCCCCAGCGGGCGGCAAGTCACCCGCCGAAGTGAACGGCGGCGGCGGCGTTTCGAGACGGGGGAGGGGGCGGCGCTGCTGGCCGAATCGACCCGAGATCCGTCACTCGTTCCTGCACCGCACCGCTTGGATCTGGGCCGAGACAATGCGCCGGATCTCGCGCGGCTCGCCCGCGCCCTGGTGGGGCCTGCGGCTGCTGCTGAATGACCAAGTGCCAGCGACGGGGGGCGAGCGGATTCGAGACGTCCGGGCCGACCTGATCGACTCGATCGTGATGGTCATGGTGTGCCTGCTGGCGCGCGTGGATCTCAAGTCGCTGAGGGTGGGCCACCACGCGGGCCGCCGTCGGAAACACGACTTCGTGGGTCTGTCCGTCGAGACGATCGCCACCTGGTGCGGCCTGTCGGTCAGCACCGTTTCGCACGTCCTCACCCTCTTGCGGCGCGCTGGCCTCATCCACGGCCCCGCCCGAGAGGAGAACGCGGCCAACCGCATCGGCCAGCCCTGGGATCTCCACCGTCGGATCGGCGGCGTGTGCTCGTGCGGCGACGCGGCTTGCCGGGTCCCGGACGGTATTACCGAATGGCACCCGGCGATCCGCCGGGTCGACGTCGCATTTTTCGCGGTGCTGGGGCTGGGGCCCGAGCTGCACCGCCTGCGGACCAAGCTCGAACAGCCCGAGCCCGAGCAAGAGGCCATCGCCCGCGGTCGAGCCGTCCGGGCGGCGGTCGAGCTGGAGGGGGAGCACGCGGCCCGACTGCGCAGGCTCTATCCAGACGGGCCGCCCGACGGGTAGGGGTCACCCTGCCCCCCCCCGCGCTTCGAACGAATGGCGGCCCCGCTGAGGGGCTTCCGCGCGCGTTTACGCGGCGGCACCTCCCCTCCCCGCCCTAGAAGCCCTCACGGCCGGCCCATCCGTGGCCGATGCTGTCTTTGCCCCCGTGCGCGTTGTAACGGCGCTGACAGTCCATTGACCGTCGGCCGCAGGCCGACACCGCCCCTCCCATCCGGTTGATCACTTCTCTGAGAGCACGACCGCAAATTAAGCGGTTTGGACGAACGCGAGATAGTGCGTCACCCCGTCGCCGCCCGCCGTAGTTGTAGGCTCGCGTACATCCCGGAACCGTGCGAACGTCATGACGTCATGGCCCACAACAACGGCGATGCGGCAAAGGCCTACCGGCTCAGGAAGGCGATCCAGGCGGGCAAGACCCTAAAGCCCACGGAGGTGCTCTGGCTGGGCGACTATGAACGCCAGCGCCCGAGCGCCGGCACCCTGCCGCCCGGTAATACCACGGCGGCGGCCGTCCCCCACGGCCGATCGCGCCGGGCCCGAAAGGTCAACTTCCAGATGGAGGAGGCGGCCGAGTCCGAGGGCACGGGCGACAGTCCGGCGATGATCGCGGCGGCGGCGGCCCTGCAGGAACGCGCCGCCGGAGAGCGCCTCGACTCCCTCACCACCAACGCCGTCGAGGCCCTCAAAGAAGCGGTGGCCACGTATAAGACCCTCTGCGACTCGGTGATCACGATGCTGGGGGTGTACCAAAACGCCCACCTCGAAACGCTGGCCTCGGTGCGAGAGCACTACATTGCCAAAACCGAGGCCGAGGCCGACGCGTTGGCGGCGACCCGGGCGGCCGAGAATCAGGGCGACCCGGCAAAAGAGCTGATGCTGATGGCGGTCATGAAGCATCTCGGGATCGACCTGGGGGGCGCGGCCGGGGCTGGCGAGGGCGACCCGGCCGCCGTGTTCCAGGCGGCGGCGCGTCAAGCGGGCAAGGCCAACGGCAAGGCCAAGCCCGCGGGGTAATACCTTCCGGTAATACCGCGTGGTATTATCTCGGGTATGACCAAGCCCGAGCCCATCCACCAGTTGGAACCCCCGCGCCTCCCCCCCGCCGCAGACGGGCGGCGGGGGCAAGTGTTCACGATGCGCCTAGCGGACACCGAGCGAAACCGGCTCAATGAGCTGAGGCTGCAGGCCCTTCCGATCATGGGCTGGCGGCCCCACCGCCGGGACTCTCTCGGCGCGTTCATCGTGTGGGCCGCCCTGCAATGGAAGCCCGCCCAGC
>Ga0207639_10002112_pt1 | contig 13388 bp, 12 predicted proteins | sample KBSCornC32_FD_184299 | JGI IMG/M metagenome (GOLD analysis project Ga0207639, IMG submission 184299) | Corn rhizosphere microbial communities from Kellogg Biological Station, Michigan, USA - KBS Corn C3-2 (SPAdes) (version 2) | ecosystem: Host-associated > Plants > Roots > Rhizosphere > Soil ...
ACCGCGTCTACACGGTCATGTCCGGCGTCTTCTACATCGGGGTGGGTGAGCGATTCGACCGAGCTGCGTTGCGCGCCTGTCCGCCGGGCGCCGTGATCGTGCTTCCGGGCAACACGTGGCACTTCCACGCAGCGCTCTCGGGAGAGTACGTCAGCCAGGTCGCTGGTATGGGACCGCTCGGGTTCGAATACGCGGACTCCCGGGACGATCCCCGGCTGACTCGATGACGGAACCAGACCATGCCTCGCCTGCTGTCGGTGAACGTCGGGCTGCCCCGGGACGTCGACTGGAACGGCCGCACGGTGCATACGGCCATCTGGAAGAGCGCCGTCCCCGGGCGCTGCGCGGTCCGGCGGTTGAACCTGGATGGAGACGGCCAAGGAGATCTCGCGGGTCACGGCGGCGAACAGCGCGCCGTCTTCGTGTACCAGATCGAATCGTATCGCTACTGGGAAGGACGGATGGGCAGGACCGATTTCGTTCCGGGGCAGTTCGGCGAGAACTTCACCGTCGAAGGCCTGCCTGACGACGTGGTCTGCGTGGGGGACCGATACCGCGTGGGCACGGCGCTGTTCGAGGTCACGCAACCGCGGGTCACTTGCTACCGCGTCGGCATCCGCATGAACGAACCGCGCATGCCCGCGCTGCTGACGTCCAGCGGACGCCCCGGCTTCTACCTGCGCGTCCTCGAGGAGGGCTCGGTGGGCGCCGGCGACGACATCGTCAAGGTCGGGGAGGCGCCGGAGCGGATGACCATCGAAGAGCTGAACGCCCTCCTTTACGAGCCACCGCACCCGCGCGAGCGCCTGGAGCGAGCCGTTCGGATCGAGGCCCTGTCGCCGGGGTGGCGAGGCTCCTTCGAGGCTTTGCTGAAGGCGCCCCCGGGCAACGCCGACGCCGGCAACGCCGGCCTCGCCCCGGGTGCGGCGGCGCGGCCCGCCGCACCCGGCTTCCGGCGGCTGGCGGTGAGGGACGTCGTCACGGAGTCGGCGGATGTCATCTCCCTGACCCTGCAGGCGGGGGACGGCGCGCCCTTGCCTGCGGCATCACCAGGTCAGTACGTCGTCCTGCGCCTGCCCGGGAGCGCCGGCTCGCCGCTTTATCGCAGCTACTCGCTCTCGGGCGGGGTGTCGACCGAGCGCTACCGGATCAGCGTGAAGATCGAACCGAACGGCGCCGGTGGAGCGTACCTGCGCGCGCAGGTCCGGAGCGGCGACGTGATCGACGTGAGCGCGCCCCGAGGAACCTTCGTCTTGCGACCGGGCGACGGGCCCGTGACGTTGCTCAGCGCGGGCATCGGGGCCACGCCGGTCCTGGCCATGCTGCACGCGCTGGCGGCCGACCTATCGCCGCGGCCGGTGCTGTGGTTGCACACGGCGCGCGACGGCCAGCACCATCCGTTCGCCCTGGAAGTGCGCCGGCTGGTCCAGACCCTGCCGCACGGTCGTAGCTACATCTGTTACAGCCGGCCTGCCCTCGATGACAGGCCCGGGACCGGCTTCGACGAGGGCGGGCACCTTTCCCGTGCTGCTTTCGCCCGGATCGGCGTTCCGCCCGACGGTGACGTCTACCTCTGCGGACCGGCCGGCTTCATGAGCGCGATGAAGGACGCGCTGGCAGCCTGGGGCGTGCCGCGGGACAGGATCTCCGTGGAGATCTTCACCGGCGGCGAGGCGATGACGCCCGGAATCTCGGGCGGGCCGATCCGTTCGCCGCATCCACCCGCCAGCGAAAGCCTCGACCCCGAGGAACGGGCCGCCGGACGCCATGATCTCGAAGGTGGCGCGCGCCCTCTCGTGTCCTTCGCGCGAAGCGGGGTCACCGCCCGCTGGAACGGCGCCGCCTACCACAACGTGCTCGAGCTGGCGGAAGCCTGCGACGTGCCCGTCAGATGGTCATGCCGCAGCGGTGTGTGCCACTCCTGCGAGACGGGCCTCGTCTCCGGCTCGGTCCTCTACGAGCCCACGCCGCTGGACGCGCCGGCCGCCGGGAACGTCCTCGTGTGCTGCGCACGACCCGTGGGAGACGTCGTCATCGACCTTTGAGCGCAGTCGTCACGTCGGCAGGCGCGGACGCGCGGAGCGCGAACGAAAACGTGGACCCCGGGCCCTGGTTGCGTTTGGCCCACAAGGTCCCGTGATGGCTGGCGATGATCGACCGGCTGACCGAGAGGCCGATGCCCATGCCGGTCTTCTTCGTCGTATGGAAGGCCTGGAAGAGCTGATCGGCGTTGTCCGCGTCGATGCCGACGCCGACGTCCTGCACGCTGAGGCGCACATGACCTTCCTCGCAGGTGGTCGTGACGACGAGCTCTCGGGGACGGTCGGTGACGGAGCCCATCGCCTCGGCGGCATTCAGGAGCAGGTTCAGGATGACCTGCTGAAGCTGCACCCGATCCCCGGACACCGCCGGAAGGGGCTCCGTCAGCTCGAGCCGGAGGACCGCTCGAGACCGGCGGAGCTCGGTCAGCGTCAGCGCGATGACTTCCCGGGTGGCGTCGTTCAGGTCCACCGCGTCCGCCTTGCCGTCCGTCTTGCCGTCCTTCTTGGTGAAGAGAGCGCGCAGCCGCGTGACGACGTCGGCCGCCCTGTTTCCGTCGCGCAGGATCCGACGCACGACCTTGACCGACCCCGACACGTTCGGGGGATCCTTCGCCAGCATGAGCAAGCACGTGCCGGCGTTGGTCACGATTCCGGCCAGCGGCTGGTTGACCTCGTGCGCGATGGAGGCTGTCAGCGTGCCCAGGCTCGAAACCCTCGCGACGTGGGCGAGCTCGGACCTCACGCGACCGAGGGCCTCGTCGGAGAGCCGGCGCTCGGTGACGTCCTGGACCGCCCCGATGTACTCCCGCTGCCCGAGAGAGTCGGCTCGGGCCTCCGCGACGAAGTGCACGTGCTTGACGGTGTGATCGGGCATCAGCAGCCGGTGCTCACATTCGAAGTCGATGTCCTCCCGCCGAGCGCGCGCGAGGATGTCGAGCAGGGAGCCGCGGTCTTCGGGATGGACGCGCTCCACCATCGCGTCCAGCGTCAACCCTTCCTCTTCCTGGGCACCGAGCGCGAAGATGCGCCGCAGCTCCTCCGAGCAGCGCATCTCGCCCGTGGCGACTCGCCACGAGAAGCTCCCGGTCGAGCTGAGACGCTGGGCCTGCGAGAGGAACGCCTCGCTCCGCTGGAGCTCCATGGTCCGCTCCACGACCCTCGCGTCCAGCTCGCGGGCCAGGCGGCGCTGCTCTCTCAGCACGCGGGCCTCCTGGAGCGCAATCGCGACCTGATTCACCGCGACGCTGAGGACCAGCCGGTCCTCGAGCTCCGGGAACTCCGGACGCCGGGAGCCCGCGACGATCACGCCCAGGTCCCCGTGCACCCCCAGCGGCAGGGTCGCGAGGTGAAACAAGCCCCTCTCGGTCGACACGCGCGCGATCCCGGGCCACTCGTGCGGGCTCCCCCGGAAGGCGCGGCTCAGCTGTGGCCCGATCCTCTCGCTCTCCGGTCGCGCCGCCAGCGGCCGCGCGATGCGGATGATCTCGCTCGGCTCCCCATCCGAGGGGGCGCTCAGCTTGGCGTAGAGGACGTCCGGCTGAAGCATTCGCTCCAGCGCGTCGAAGCACCCCTGCACGATCCGGGAGGCATCGCCGCCAGTCCACACCGCCGGCAGCGCGACGACGCTGACCAGATCGTTGATGCACCGTCGAAGGCGCGAGATCTCCTCGGTCGGGGCGAGGGACGCGTCCATGTCAGACCGTGGGCGGTATCGTGGAATCTCGCAGCCCGCTGCGGGCGCGCCGCTCTCGCAGGAACTCCTCGGGCGGAACGAAGAACGGGTTGTGCTGCAGGACCCCGCCCATGATGACCAGCGGGTGGGTGCGGATGATGTCGACCACCGTCCCTCCCCCGAAGCGCGTCAGGTCGTACGTGCAGATGACGGCCGACTCATGGCGCCGCCACACGTCGGTCACGCGTGACTCGAACTCGATCACGTCGTCGATGTACGCGCGGTGGTCGGCCGCCCATTCCATGTGGCACACGATCCGGCTCCGGCGAAACGGGCCGCGTTCGCTGGCGTCCGCCATCTGCTCGAAGGCCTGCAGCATGCGGTCCGCGTCGAAGCGTCCCTCGCGCATGTAGGTTTCGGTGTTTCGCTGGACCTCGAGCTGGCCGTTCTTCATGGCCGCCTGCACATCGATTCCGGCCGCCGCGAGCCGTTGCAGGTAGTCGAGGCGGCGGTCCTCACTCAGTATCTGGACGATCTTGTCGCCCTGCTCGAACCCCTCGCGAAGGAACGGCATCAGGACCCGATAATGCTCCTCGTCGCTGTTGAAGAAGGCGCAGACGTGGCGTGGCGGGGCGGTCGCCGCACCGGCGATTGAAAGTGGGCTCACGTCTTCGCTCATCCCGCCCCCGCGCTTCTCTCGCGCCTCATGGCCCAGGGGTCACGGATGGTCGACGGCAGCCGCGTCGGTTGCGCCCAGGCCAAGGGTCGCCGCCGTCTTCACCAGATCCGCGAGCGATTCGGCCTTCATCTTCCGCATGACCTTGCCGCGGTGGGCCTTCACCGTGATCTCGCTGATGCCCAGCTTGGCACCGACCTGCTTGTTGAGGAGCCCCGCCACCACCAGCGCCATCACGTCCTGCTCGCGCGGGCTGAGCGACGCGAACCGCTGGTGCAGGGCCTCGCGTTCGGCGACGTCGGCCAGGGCCGCCCGGGATCGCTCGAGCGCGCCTCTGACGGCCTCGAGCAGGACCTCGTCGCCGAAAGGCTTGGTCAAGAACTCGATGGCCCCGGCCTTCATCGCCTGCACCGTCATGGGAATGTCGCCGCGACCGCTGATGAAGATGATCGGCATCCGCCTCTTCTGGTCGATCAGGCGGGCCTGCAGCTCGAGTCCATTCAGATCGGGCAGCGAGACATCCAGGATCAGGCAACTGGGCCCGCAGTCGCGGGGAGCCGCCAGGAACTCCTCGGCGGTGGCGAACGTCTGCGGCCGGAAGCCGCCCGCCTCGATCAACAGCTCGAGCGACTCGCGAACCGAGATGTCGTCGTCGACGACGTAGACGGACGGCTTGACGGCGCGGCCGCGGCACGCCGGAACCGCGCGCGCCAGCGCCGCCCTGATCGCGGACTGGCTGAACGGCTTGCGCAGGCATTCCACGGCCCCCAGCGCGAGCAACTCCGGACGGGTGCCCGCATCACCGTGGGCGGTGACGTAAACGATCGGGATGTCGTTGCGGCGGCGTTTCAGCTCGCGCTGCAAGTCGGGGCCCGACATGCCCGGCATGCTGATGTCCAGCACGAGACAGGCTGTCTGGTCCACCTCCGGCGACGCCAGAAAGTCCTTGGCCGAGGAGAACGCCTCCGCCGCGAAGCCAAACTGGCCGAGGAGATCGAGCAACGACTCGCGGACCGACTGATCGTCGTCGACCACCGACACCAGTGCGCCCTCCCGATTCATGACGACCTTTGTCGGATGCTACGCGCCGCATACGTCGGCAGCAAGCGACGCATACCGATTCGAGCCAGTACTTTGGTATTGGTTGCGCTCGTCGGATGCGCATCTCGTGCGCTTCTTTCCCTCCCCTTTGCTTCTCGATGTGCGTTCGCCCGTTGCGCCGGGCCCGGCGCGCCTCAATGTTCGGAGATGGGGACCGAGCCGCCTTCGGAGGATGAGGTCAGCGCCATCGACGCCTATTGGCGTGCGACGAATTATCTAACGGTGGGGCAGATCTATCTGAAGGACAACCCGCTCTTGCGCGAGCCGTTGCGTCCGGAGCACATCAAGCCACGCCTGCTCGGGCACTGGGGGACATCCCCTGGGTTGAACCTGATCTACGTCCACATGAACCGCGCCATCCGGGCCCGGAGATTGAACGCAATGTTTCTGGCCGGTCCAGGACACGGCGGACCGGCCGTGCTGGCCAACGTCTATCTGGAAGGGACCTACTCCGAGATCTACCCGGCGGTGACCACCGACATCGCCGGAATGCGGACGTTTTTCCGCCAGTTCTCGACGCCCGGAGGCGTTCCCAGTCACGTCAGCGCGCCAACCCCGGGGTCGATCCACGAAGGCGGCGAGCTGGGGTATGTGCTGACGCACGCGTTCGGGGCCGTGTTCGACAACCCCCACCTTCTGGCGGTGGCCGTGGTGGGCGATGGCGAGGCCGAGACGGGGCCGCTCGCGGGTTCCTGGCAGGGGATCAGCTTCCTCAATCCCGTCCGAGACGGCGCGGTGCTGCCCATCCTGCACCTGAACGGGTACAAGATCTCGGGACCCACGGTCCTGGCTCGCAGCGCCGAGGAAAATGTCACGTCGCTGTTACGCGGGCACGGGTACGATCCGCGGGTCGTGGCGGGCGACGATCCGGAGGCGGTTCATCGCGCGTTCGCCGCCGCACTGGACGCCGCGCTGGACGCGGTCGACGACATCCAGCAGAGGGCGCGCGCCGTCGGTTCCGTCACCGACCGTCCGCGCTGGCCGATGCTGGTGCTGCGCACGCCGAAGGGGTGGACCGGGCCGAAGGTCGTCGACGGCGTCCCGATCGAGGGGACGTTCCGGGCGCACCAGGTCCCCCTGGCCGAGGTGCGGACGAACCCGAGCCATCTGCAGATGCTGCAGGACTGGATGCGCAGCTATCGTCCCGAGGAGCTGTTCGACGACCAAGGGAGGCTGGTCGAACGGCTCCGCGCTCTCGCTCCGTCAGGCGATCGACGGATGGGCGCCAGCCCGCACGCCAACGGCGGCCGGATCTCCAGGCCACTGGACCGACCCGACTACAGCCCCTACGCCGTCGACGTGTCCGCCCCGGGTCGGGAACGGCAGGAGTCGACGCGGCGGCTGGGGCTGTGGCTGCGGGACGTGTATGCCCGCAACCCCGACCGATTCCGGCTGTTCTGTCCGGACGAGACCAACTCGAACCGCCTCGGCGCGGTCTTCGAGGTCGAGAACCGCTGCCTCGTCGAGCACGTCGAGCCGACCGACGATCACGTCGCCACCGACGGGCGCGTGATGGAGGTGCTGAGCGAGCACAACTGCGAGGGGTGGCTCGAGGGGTACGTGCTGACGGGGCGCCACGGTCTGTTCGCCACCTACGAGGCTTTCGCGCTGATCGTCGCGTCCATGGTCACCCAGCACGCGAAGTGGCTGGAGACCTGTCTGGATCTGCCGTGGCGGGCGCCGGTGCCATCCCTCAACGTGTTGTTGACCTCGACCTGCTGGCGCAACGATCACAACGGCTTCTCTCATCAGGGCCCAGGGTTCATGGACACCATCCTGTCGAAGAAGGGCGCCATCGCCCGCATCTATCTACCGCCCGATGCGAACTGCTTGCTGTCCGTCGCCGACCACGCGCTGGCCAGCCGGAACTACGTCAACCTGATTATCATCGACAAGCAGCCCGAGCTGCAGTGGCTCGACCTGGCCGCGGCCCAGGCGCACTGCGCGCGCGGCGCCTCGATCTGGGACTGGGCCGGAACCGCGAGGGACGACGCGCCCGAGGTGGTGCTGGCCTGCGCCGGGGACGTCGCCACCCTCGAGACGATGGCGGCAGCCGCCTGGCTGCGGCAGCGGGCGCCTGGCCTGAAGACACGCGTGGTGAACGTGGTCGACCTGATGGCGCTGTCCTCGCCCAGCGAGCATCCGCACGGCATGTCGAATGACCGCTTCACGGAGCTGTTCACCGGCGCCGTGGACGTGGTGTTCGCGTTCCATGGCTACGCGGGCGCCGTTCACCAGATCCTTCACGGCCGGCCGAACCCGACGCGCTTCCACGTGCGCGGCTATCGCGAGGAGGGCACCACCACGACGCCTTTCGACATGGTCGTGCTGAACGAGACCAGCCGTTTCCACCTGGCGATCGAGGCCCTGAAGCGCGCGCGCCAGCCGCCGGCCGACGCGGACCTCTTGATCGACGAGTGCACGGGCGTCCTGAGGCGGCACCACGCCTATGTGCGGGAGCACCTGGAAGACATGCCCGAGATCCGCGATTGGACGTGGCCGGGATGATTCTGTGCCTCAACTGCGGCTCCTCGTCGGTGAAGGCCGCGTGGGTCGAGCCGGCGCCCGGGCGGCCGGGGGCTCACCGGCGCCTGCGCGAGGCGAACGTCGCGGGCGCAGCACCCGAAGAAATAGCGACGGCGCTGCGGCAGGTGGTCCCCGAAGGCGCCGCCCCGGTTGCCGTCGCTCACCGCGTGGTCCACGGCGGCCCCTCCTACAGCCGGGCGACCCGCATCGACGCGGGGGTTGCCGCGCGTCTTCGCGAGCTCGTTCCGCTGGCCCCGCTGCATATGCCCGCCTCGCTGATGGGGATCGAGGCGGCGACCCAGCGGTGGCCGGATCGCCCGCAGATCGCCTGCTTCGACACTGCGTTCCACGCGTCCATGCCGGAGCTCGCGCGCCGGCTTCCCCTGCCGCTCGAGGTGCTGGGCGGCGAGGTCCGTCGCTACGGTTTTCACGGACTATCGTACGCGCACGTCATGTGGACTTTGGGGCAGCAGGCGCCCCGACGGATCGTGATCGCGCACCTGGGCGGCGGCGCCAGCCTGGTCGCGGTTGCTGACGGCCGCGCCGTGGACACGACGATGGGGTTCACGCCTACGGGCGGGGTGCCGATGGGAACCCGGACCGGCGACCTCGATCCGGGCGTGCTCTTCTACCTGGCGCGCGAGCGCGGGCTGAAGGTCGAGGAGCTCGAGCGGCTGTGCGAACAGCAGGCGGGCCTGCGCGGCGTCGGGGGCAGCGCGGACGTGCGCGAGCTGACCGCGCGGGCACCGCACGACCACGCGGCGGCTCTTGCCCTGGCCCTGTTCGCGTACGAGGTCCGCAAGGCCATCGGCGCCTTCGCCGCGGTGCTGGGTGGTGTGGACTTGCTGGTCTTCACGGGAGGCATTGGCGAGCACGCCGCGCAGGTGAGGGCCGACGCCTGCGCGGGCCTCGAGCACCTGGGCATCCGGTTGGATGCCGTCCGAAACGGAGCGGCCAGCGAGGTCATCAGCGCCGTCGAGAGCGCCTGCCTGGTGCGCGTCATCGCCGCCGACGAGGAGGCGCAGATGGCGCGAGAAGCCCGCGCCGTGCTGTAGCCGCAACGTCGCCCGATACGATCGTCCAATATCGCCGCATTGCCGCGATCCGTAGTTTGTCGCTCCAGGAGGACGAAAGGAGCGCTATCATGGCCAAGAAGATACTGTTCATCGTCAGTGGAGCCGCGTACTGGGTTCTGAAGGACGGTACGCGATACGCGACCGGCTACTGGGCCGAAGAGTTCGCGAAGCCGTACAAGATCATCACGGAGGCGGGCAACGAGGTCGTCGTCGCGACGCCCAACGGTGCGATTCCAACGCCCGACATGATGAGCTTGCGTCCCGACATGGCGGGCGGTGCGCAGGGGGCGCTCGAGCTCGAGGCGATCATCCGCTCCGCCGAGGTGTTGCGGCGGCCGCTGAAGCTGTCGGACGTTCGGCTCGAGGATTACGACGCCGTCTATCTGCCCGGCGGTCACGGTCCGATGTCGGATCTGGCCTTCGACGCGGACGTGGGACGGCTGCTGACCGCGCAGCTCGCCTCGGGCAACCCGCTCTTCATCGTGTGCCACGGTCCGGCCTCGATGCTGGCCACCCGGATCCATGGCGTGTCGCCCTTCAAAGGCTACCGGGTGACCGGCTTCACCAATGAAGAGGAAGAGGGCGTCGGAGTGGCCGCCGTGTGCACATGGCTCCTCGAGACCGAGCTCAAGGAGAAGATCGGGGTTCAGTTCAGCCGCGGCGAGATCTGGAAGCCGTACATGGTGCAGGACCGAAATCTGGTCACGGGCCAGAACCCCGCCTCGGCCGCCGTCCTGGCGAAGCGACTGCTCGAGGTCCTCGGATGAAGACGACCGCGGCACGGAGCTACGAGCTGCCCCCCAAGACGAGGTCAGCGTCGCGTACTTCATGACCGTGACGGACATCGATCGTTCCGCCGACTACTATCAGGACGGCTTTGGCGGCCGGAGGACCTGGCCGTGGGGTGACGGCCGGGCGGGGCGCTCGTGGCTGAAATTCGGAGGCTACGGACCCCATCCCTTTCGAGTCAGGAGATCGACGACGCGGCCTCGGATCTCGTCCCGGATCTCCCGGACCCGCTCGACAGGCTTGTTCCTGGGATCCTCGAGCGGCCAGTCATCGCGTTCGAGGCCGGGCACGTACGGGCAAGCCTCACCACACCCCATCGTGACGAGCAGGTGGGCTCCCCGCGCCAGCTCATCGGTCAGCAGGCGCGGCTCGGCCTGAGAGAGATCGATGCCCACCTCCGCCATTGCGGACAGGACCTCGGGGTGAACGCGTGGGCCAGGTTGGGTGCCGGCCGAGATGGCTTGCGCCTTCGTGGGATCGGCGAGTCGGTTGAACCATGCGGCCGCCATCTGCGACCGGCCGGCGTTGTGGACACAGGCGAAGATCACGACGTTCACGACGTTCATGCGACGTCCTGACCTTCTCCGCCGGCCACCACACGGCTGGCCGCCGCCGGCAAGGTGGGAACGAGCCAGCGGAACAGGATGGTCGCCGCCCCCGCGCCGAAGGTCTGTGCGACGATGAATCCGGGGGCATCGGCGAGCCGAATTCCTGCAAAGCTGTCCGTCGCCGCGCGGGCCAAGGTCACGGCTGGGTTGGCGAACGAAGTCGAGGAGGTGAACCAGTAGGCGGCCGTGATGAACGCCGCGACCGCGAAAGGCGTGGCTGCGGGACGGGATCGCGAGCAGCCCCAGATCACCGAGACGAGACCGAAGGTGGCGGTGAACTCCCCGGCGAGCTGCCCGAGCCCGGCGCGCACGTGCTGTGACGCCGAGAACGCTGGGGCGTCGAACATCAGATGGGCCAGGGCGACTCCCGTGAACGCGCCGAGCACCTGGGCCGCCACGTAGGGCCCCACCTGACGCCACGGCAACCCGCCCTGACTGGCGTCGGCGACCGTCACGACCGGATTGAAGTGCGCTCCGGAGATCCCGCCGAACGTGAGAATCAGGGCGACCAGCCCCGCTCCGGTGGCCACCGTGTTCGCCAGCAGCGCCATGGCGACGTTCCCCACCGCCAGTCTCTCGGCCATGATCCCCGACCCCACGACGGTGGCCAGAAGCATCGCCGTCCCCACGCCCTCGGCGGCAACGCGTCGGCCGAGACTCGGCCTGCCAGGTCCGGCGCCGCTCATGACGTCCGCTTTCGAATCGAGACCGGCGAGCAACAGGCCGTGGCGCCAGCACCTTCTTCGAGCAGACACGCGCGGAGCGCGCGCAGGGCCGTCATGACGGCGGCGCGGTCGGGAGGCGGAAGGCGCTCGTACACGTCGCCGAGGACGTCGCGCTCGCCGCACCGGAGCGTTTGGAGAGCCCCTCGTCCCTGGGAGGTCAGGCTCACCCGCACGATCCGACCGTCGTCCTCGCCTCTCACGCGGACGAGATACCCGTTCCGTTCGAGCACGGAGACGTTGCGGCTCATGGTCGAGATGTCGACGCCGAGGGCCTTCGACAGCGATCCGATCGTGGCGCGCTCCTCACCCGAAACGGTCCGCAGGGTCTCGTATTGCTCCAGCGTGAGATCCCCGCAGCAAGCGTCGGACGATCGTCGGCGCACGACCTCACGGGCCACGTCAGAGACCAGCGCCGCAAACTGCTCTGCCTTCGTCATGATGTACTTGTACTATGCAAGTACATCGTTCCTGTCAAACCGATCAGAGGTCGCTGGAGGTCACGCCCGAGGCGGTCGGCATTGGCAATCCTTCAGGTCAGCGCAGCAGTTCTCCGGGACCTGTCCGTCGGGACGGCGGTCATAGGACATCACATGGCCTCTGGCATCGAGCGCGATGTCGCAGCAAGCGCGCAGCATCTCCTGGATCTGCAATCGCCCGCGCCGGACCCGCGCCTTCATGGCCGGCAGCGAGATGCCCAGCATCGCGGCGGCGTCCTTGTGAGCCATACCCTGGAGCTCCGTGAGCAAGACGGCCTCCCGATACGGCGAAGGCAGCGCGGCCACGAACGTCGCCATGTACGTCGCGAGCTCTCGTTCAGCGGCGCCGTCGTCGTCGGCGCCGGGGGCCGAGGGGTCCGTTCCGACCGCCAGGGGCGCACCTCCGGGATGGTGGCGTGTCCGGGAACGGGCATGATCGGCAAGGGCACTTCGGGCCACCTGGTAGACCCATGGCCCGAAGCGCTCGCCATCGCGAAGGTCGGACAGCCCGCCTTGAACCCGAAGGTAAATTTCTTGGAGCACGTCGCCGACGTCCGCGGGATCTGTCACCCGACGAGCCACGAAGGGCCGGAGATGCCTTTCGACTTCCTTCCAGGCGGTGCGCGCCGTGGCCTGGATCAAGACGTCGGCCTCCTCAGCTCGCGCAGCACCCGGGCTCGCAGCAGGCGGTCGTCTGCGGTTTCACGGCCTCGATTGTAGCGGACGCGATGTAGTCCTCCGAGCCGGACCCCGGCATCCAGTCGCGGATGAACTCGCGGCTTTCGGGGCGCACCTCGATCCGGACGTCGGCAAAGCCCACCTCCAGCAGGGCCGCGCGAAGCTCGGCCGCCGAGGATGCCCCCGAGATGCACCCGGTCAGGGCGGCGATCTGGCTCTGGAGAGCCGCCGGGAGCGGCGCGGTCGTCACCACGTCGGCGACGGCAAGTCGGCCGCCCGGCTTCAGGACGCGCAGGGCCTCTGCGAAGGCCGCCTTCTTGTCGGGGACCAGGTTGATGACACAGTTCGAGAGGATCACGTCGGCACACGCGTCCGCGACCGGGAGGTGTTCGAGCTCGCCGAGACGGAACTCCACGTTCGGGACCTTGGCCTTGCGCGCGTTGTCCCGCGCCTTGGTGACCATGCTGGCGGTCATGTCGATCCCGATGACCCTCCCCGATGGGCCGACCTTCCGGGCGGCCAGGAAACAGTCGAAGCCCGCGCCGCTGCCGAGGTCTATCACGGTGTCGCCGGTGCGCAGCCCCGCGATCGCCTGGGGGTTACCGCAGCCCAGGCCCAGGTCGGCCCCGGGAGGCAAGTCAGCAAGATCGGCCTCGGCGTACCCGAGCTTCAGGCTCGACTGGGCCCCGCTTCCGCAGCAGCCCGGAGCGCAGCCGGGCGCTTCCAGCTCGGCCACCTTGCCATAGTGCTCGCGCACCGCCCGCTTGACCTCTTCGCCGTCCATGTCGCTCATCGTTTTCACCTCCGAAGTAAAGACGGAGAACGGCGAGAGAGGACGCAGGAAAAGTGGAGCGCTCGAGGACGGCACGAGCGCGCGATCCCATGCCGACGAGCCGGGGCCAGGGTGGTTCGGTGCGCCTTGCACCACTTCCTGGCGGTACCCACCACGGGGTGAGTCGAACCTGCGTTGAACCTACGGAGGACGCCTGGTGAAGCGGCCCAATAGTCGTGGAGCTGAA
>Ga0207639_10002114_pt1 | contig 13387 bp, 12 predicted proteins | sample KBSCornC32_FD_184299 | JGI IMG/M metagenome (GOLD analysis project Ga0207639, IMG submission 184299) | Corn rhizosphere microbial communities from Kellogg Biological Station, Michigan, USA - KBS Corn C3-2 (SPAdes) (version 2) | ecosystem: Host-associated > Plants > Roots > Rhizosphere > Soil ...
TCTATGGCAGGCTGCGAGGTTTTCCAGACATCCCAGCTCGCGGAGAGCGTAGCCTCGACTGCAGATTGGAACCGCAGGAGCGCAAAGACGGTCGTCAGCACCTCGACCGGGACAGTCATGCCCTTCTCCGGCCCTTCGGCGGTTACAGTACGGCTCTCGAAGCCCCGAAGGCCTCTCGCTGTGGCTTCCCCAACGGGACCAAAAAGGTTGACCAGCGCGCCGATGAAATAGGGCCCCACGTCATGGACCGGGCCACCGCCAGCCGCCCGGTAAAAGAACGCCGGATTGGGATGCCAGCCGTCGGCGCCGTGATACATGATCGATGCGGTCGCCATCAACGGCCGCCCGATTTCGCCTCCGTCGATCATTTGGCGGGCGCGTTGTAGTTCGGGGCCGAGAGTGGTGTCTGGCGCGACGCCAAGCCTCAGCTTCCGCTCGGCGGCAAGCTCCGAAAGAGCCAGCGCCTCCGCCGCGTTGATGCCGAGCGGCTTCTCACTGAAGACATGCTTGCCGGCCTCGAGCGCTGCGCGCGTCGTCGCAAGATGAGCTGCGGGTGGGGTCAGGTTCAGGATGACGTCGACGTCCTTGCGAGCAATGAGCCCCTCGGGCGTGTGCGCAGCCACGCCCCAGTGACGCGCGCGCTCCTCGGTTCGGGCCGCATCGCGCGCTGCCATCGCTACTACCCTGCAATTGGGCATGCGCCTCATATTGTGCAGGTAAACATCGGCGATTGAGCCGATGCCTAGAACGCCCACCGTTTTCACCGAACCGGCACTCCAAATTTGGCGATCGGACTAACCCTTAAGCGCACCGGCGGTAAGGCCGCTGACGAATTGCCGCTGCAGCACGAGGTAGACCACAACCACCGGCACGAGGGCGATGATGAGTCCCGAGCAAAGCGCGGTGTAATCCGTGGCATACTGACCAACCGCCTGAAACACCGCCGACTGCACGGTCTTGTTCTGCGGCGACGTCAGGAAGGTGTTCGAGAACATGAACTCGTTCCAGGTGTAGAGCGACTGTATGATCACCACGGTCGCAATCCCTGGGCGCGCGAGTGGCAGGTAGACGCGCCAGAACACCTGAAAGTCGTTGCAGCCATCTATGCGGGCGGCGTCACCAAGCTCACGCGGCAGGCTCAGGAAAAACGTGCGCATCAGAAACACCGAGAAGGCGATGCCGCCGCCGACAAAGGAAAGCGCCAACCCGGTGAGCGAGTTCAGCATGTGCAGCGATTTGAGGAACTGGAACATCGGAATGAGGATGGCCTGCGGCGGAATCATCATTGCGCCGATGAACGCGTAGAAGACGATTTCCCGCCCCGGAAACCGATACCGCGCGAACGCGTAGGCCGCGGGCGTGGCGAGCAGCACGACGAGCCCTACGGTCAGGCAGGTGACGTAGAGCGAGTTGGCGAGGTGGACCGGAAAATTCATCGCGGTCCATACGCGAGGGAAGTTGTCCCACCGGAATTGCGTCGGCAGGAAGGTATTGAACACCTCGTGCGTGTCTTTAACCGACGTCAGCAGCATCCACAGCAAGGGGAATGCCTCGACGATGACGATCAGCGTCAGGATCACGTAGATCAGCGAACGCATGAAGATAAGCTGCCAGGGAGCCCCGACGGCGGTGGTCCGGCTGGAACGCGAGATCGGCGCAATCGCTGGTGTAGTGGTAGTCATCTCCAGCTGCCTCAAACTTCGATCTGCGAGTCGATGTCTTTGCGCCGCCCGAGCCGTATCTGGACCATCGAGACGACGATGCTCAGCAGCAGGATGATGATGGCGATCGCCGCCGCGTATCCTAGCCGCGAGTTGGACGCGCCCATCGCGCCGAAAGCGATTGAATAGAGGTATGTGCCGAGCGTCGCGCTGGCGTAGTCGGGGCCGCCGGCCGTCATGACCCAGATCTGGTCGAAGACCTTGATGCCGTTGATCGTGTTGAGCACGACGACGATGACGATGACGGGCCGGATCGTTGGCACGGTGACGTTGATGAAGCGGCGCCAGGCGTTGGCGCCGTCGATCGTCGCCGCCTCATAAAGGTCCTTGGGCACCGCCTGCAGCGCGGCGAAGAAGATCACGAGGTAGAACCCAAGCGATTGCCATACCGACACCAGAATGACGCTGGGCATGACGGTCGTCGGGCTCGCAAGCCACAACTGGCTTAGCCCACCTAGCCCTACGAAGCGCAGCACCGTATTTACCGGCCCGAAATTCGGCTCGAACAGCATCGCCCAGAGGAGGCCGCTGATCGCCAGCGAGATGATGACCGGCATGAAATAGAGGGTGCGAAAAACCGTGCTGCCGCGGATGCCGGAGTTGAGAAGACTGGCAATCAGCAGCGGCAGGATGGTCTGCAGCACTGCTGTGCAGACGGTAAAATAGACGGTTTGCCAGAGGGCCCGGAAGAAAGTCGCGTCCTGCGCCAGCCTGACGTAGTTGCCGAAGCCGACCCAGGTCGGCGGCTTCATGCCATTCCAGTTCTGAAAGCTCAGCGCGACGGCGTCCGCCATGGGCACGGCCATCAGCAGAACCAGCGCAAGCCCCGCCGGTGCAATGAACAGTGCCGGAACCGCAAGCGAGCGCAGACGTGACGGCGGATTTCTGAGACGTTCAGCCATGATGGACCGCTTTGAAATTGGGATGCGCCGCCGCTGTCGCGGCGACGCAAAACTGAGGAGTTCGGTATGGGCGCTTAGTTATTTTCGCGCGCGGCCATCACGTCGGCTTCGATCTTCTTGGCGCCATCCTCCGGCGTGATCGAGCCGTCGAGCGTGCTCTGGCAGACGTTCGAGACGGCGTCCCAGCTGCCGGGCCCGAAGAGGATAGGGTCCGCGGAGTCGGTGCCGATCCACGAGATCATGGTCTTGACCTTCGGGTTGTCGATCTGGTCGACGGCGCTTTGCATCGACAGGAACGACTGGAGGCCCTTGGCGCGCCAGTTGTAGACCTCGGGCCGGTAGAGGTAGGCGATGAACTTGACCGCGAGGTCCTTGTTGGGACTGTCGGCGTTCACCGACCAGGCTTCGCCGGCGCCGTCGCCGGCGTAGTGGATGCCGTCAGGCGTGAGCGCCGGCACCTTGTTGACCGAGTAGTTGTCGAGCCAATCCTTCGTGCCGTTTTGCGCGAAGATGCCCGGCGTCCACGAGCCGCCGAAGAGCATCGCGGCCTTGCCCTGATAGGCGAGCTGCTGCCCCTGGCTGTCGTCGATGCCGTTGATGCCTTCGGGGAAGACGCCGGCCTTGGCGAGCTTCTGCACGAGCCCCAGCGCATCGATAACGGGCTTCGAATCCCAGCTGAGGCCAGGCTTCGTGTGGTCGTCGAGCGCGTAGACGTCGCCGCCATACTGGGCGATGAGCGGCAGGAAGAAGTCCGGACACGTGTTGCGCGTCAGGTTGCCCCAGGCGAGCGGGATATAACCCTTCGCCTTGAACTTCGGCACGTCTGCGATCAGCTCGTCCCAGGTATTGGGCATCTTGACGCCAACTTCCTTCATGATCCGGTCGTTGGCGAAAATGCCAAAGTCCTGCGCCATGTCGGGAAGGCCATATGGCTTGTCGTCAAAGGTGTACTGGCGCAGCGGCCCCTTGAAGAACTGGGCGAAGAACTTGTCGTCGAACACGTCCTTGAAATTCACCAGATGCCCGGAGCGGCCGAGTTCGCCGGTCTTGGTGCCGCCGTTGAAAACGTCCGGCAGCGAGTCAGAGGCGATCATCGCCGTCAGCGAGGGCAGGTACTGCGCGAACGCGATGAAATTGCTTTCGACCTTCACCCCGGGATTTTCTGCTTCGAACCCGGCCACGGTCTTTTTCCAGTAATCGGTGCCGTCGACGTAGGCCGGCTGCCAGCTCAGCACGTGCAGAACCGTGTCCGCGTGCGCAGGGGCTGCGGCCAACGCGATGGCCGCCGCAACGGTAGTCATCAGTTTCTTCACGACATTTCTCCTTCCATGTCCTCCCAGGTCCTTGCGGACCTCGAGCTGCACTGCCCCTTCCGGCGGATCCGGAGGGACGCAAGCGGCGCCAGCAGTGCCGGCCGCTTCAAGTTTGCTGGTGAGGCGGTGCCCATTCGGCCAACTAGCCATGCGAGGTCCCCGCAGGCTGCGCCCCGTCGGCCCCGTTCAGGCGCGAGGTCTGATCCGTCGACCTGGTCTCATGCGCGCCAACGGCAGCGCCGAAGAGTTCGCCCGCACGCAGCGAGCCATTGACCGCCCACATCGATTGCACGGCGCGATCCTGATAGGGATGATCGCGAACGACGGTCTCGTTGAGCTCGATGCCCAGCCCCGGCAGCGTGCTGACCGGGTAGGCGCCACCCACCGGGATCGGGTAGTTGGTGATCAGCTCGCGACACCAGAGCGCGTCGAACTCTGCAAACGACTCCTGCAGCACGACATTGGTCGTCGCGGCGTAAAGCTGGAGCGCCGCGGCGGTCGCGACCGGGCCGAACGGGCAGTGAAACGAAACCGGCAGATAGGCGCTGTCGGCAAGCACCGCGATCTTCTTGGCTTCGAGCAGGCCGCCCACCTGGATCGGGTCCGGCTGGACGATATCCGGGTGCCCTTCGGCCAACAGCCGCGGCACGTGGTAGCGCGAAAAGCACCGCTCCCCCGTGGTGATCTGCAGCCCGGCCGGCCGCGCCACCTGGCCAAGAGCAGCATAGTTTTCCGGCTCGACCGGCTCTTCGAACCAGTCGACGCCTGCCTCGGCGAGTTGATGCGCGATGACGCTAGCCGCGCCGACGCTGAAGCGGCCGTGCCCATCGACGAAAACGCCAACGTCCCGGCCGACCGCCGCGCGCACAGCGATCACGTTCTCCATGCCGCGCCGGATATCGGCGCGGTCGGGGTCGCGACCGAGCCCCCAGAAGGGGTCGAACTTCAGGCCGCGATACCCAAGCGCCAAAGCGCGCTGCGCCGCAGCCGCGATATCTCCGCTTCCGTGTTCGGCATCGAACCAGCCATTCGCGTAAGCGGCGATTGTTTCATGCACGCGGCCGCCGAGCAGATTGTGGACCGGCTGGCCCAGAGCCTTGCCGCAGATGTCCCACAGCGCGAACTCGATCGAGGCAATGGCGCTGTTCAGTACCGGCCCGCCACGCGCATATTCGTTGCGGTACATGGCCTGAACCAGCCGCTCGACCTCGAAGGGCGACGCGCCGAGCACGTACCGCTCGGCCATGTGATCGACGGCCGTCGCGACCGTCCTGGCCTGCCATTGCATCGTGCCCTCGCCGATCCCGGTGAGGCCGTTGTCGGCGTGCAGGCGTGTGAACAGCAGGTTGTTCCAGCCGTGCCCCACCAGAAAGGTTTCGATGCGAGTGATTTTCACGCGCTTTCCCCGATGCGCTCTTCGGCGCCCGCCAGATTGCTACATAGGCTTTCCGAATAAATCTATAGAATTCTGCTCAGCCTTGACAGAATTTGCTGATTAGCCGCTCTTAAGCTGGGCTCGGATCGAATCTCGATGGCAAAAACCTCAAGCCTTTCGCATCGCGTCACTGCTGATCTGCGTAGTGATATCGTGTCGGGTGCACTCGAGCCGGGGGCCTGGCTCAAGACAGAGACTCTGGCTGCGCGCTACGGCGTGAGCGCGAACCCCGTGCGCGAGGCGCTTTGGCGCCTTCAGGGGGAAGGCTTCGTTGTCGCCAATCCCAACCAGGGCGCGCGCGTTCGCGTCGTTGACGACGACTTTGTCCGCAACATCTTCGAGATCCGGGAAGCCCTTGAGCCGCTGATCATCCGCCGCTTCTGCGAGCGCGCGACGGCGTCGGACATTGCGCGCCTGCGTGAAGCGGCAGCCGTATTCGCCGAGCTCGCGTCACGAAAAAGCCCGCAGTTCCTGGCCCTCGATGGCGCCAACCGCGCCTTCCACGCGATCATCACGGAAGGCGAATTCAACGTTCAGGCCCTCGAGGTGATGGATCGCTACGCGGGGCTGATCAATGCGATGCGCGCGAAGCTGCCGATTTCGCCAGCCGCCCTGCGCCAGCGGGTGCGGCAGCACGACGAGATGATCGATGCGATCGTGTCCGCCGACGTGGAGAGGGCCGCGGCCGTCGCGACGGCGCATATCAGGGCGGCGCGCGAAGACATGCTCACCCAGATGCGGCAGGCCCGCACCGAGGCCGCGCGCGCCACCGCGACTCCATGAGCTTTCCGGCTAGCGCCCCAGCACGTCGCGCCAGCTGCGCGCAGGAGCCCAGCCCAGCAGCCGGGCTGCTTTCGCAAGGCTCACCGGGGTATCATAGGTTCCGATGTCCGGCGCGACTTCCACCTCCGCGAAGTGGGCGGCAAAGAGCTCGCGCGTCGGCACATCCATGACGGTGTCGGCCGCACTGATGTTGAACACTTCTGAGGAATCGAGCTCCGCCGCAAGACTGGAGAGCACCGCATCGGCCACGTCGCGGCTATCGACGTATTTCCAAAGGGTCTCGCGCCGGATCGCACTGTCCTGCCAGTAGAGGGGCAAGCGATCGTAGCCGGCGTAGTGGCCCGGGAGATCATAGAGAATGTTGGAGAGGCGCAGGCCCACGAAGATCGTGCCGTACCTGCGCTGCATGTGATGCCCGAGCTGCTCGGTGTTTAGCTTGGAAAAGGCATAGGCCGTTTGCGGCATCGGGTCGTCGGTCTCGAGGATCGGGATTCGGGCCGGCCGGACGCGGACAAAAGGGTTGCCCTGCACCGTCTCGCTCGACGCGTAGACCACGCGCTTGATGCCAAGCTGGCAGGCAGTCTGAAACACGTTGAACGTGCCGATCGTGTTGTTGAGGTAGCGATCCGCGCCGGTGAAGAAGTCGTCATCCGGCCAGGGATTGGATCCGAAATGGACGACGCTGTCGGCGCCGTGGAGATTTGCGACCACGTCGCCATAACCCGTCAGGTCGACCACCCGAGTCGGCTCGAAAAACGGGTTGGCGGACGGCACGCGGTCGATCTTGACGACGTCATACCCGCGCTCTTCGAGCCGCCGTGCAATCTCGCGACCGACGTTTCCCAACGCGCCAGTGACAGCAATCCTGTGCATTTCGATTCTGAAAATCCCCTTCCGAGCCCGTAGCTGCTAGATATCAATCTGCTTATAATCTATAGGATCAAATAGGGATTGTAGCAAATCAGCGGTCCGCGATAAGACCAGCCGTCCGGGCCAACGTATGGGACCATACCCGGCGGGTGCGGCGCAATCCGACGAGCGGTGCGGTCGCCGCCAACATCAATTCAACCTTGAAGCGACGTCAAAGGGATAATCCATGGCGCTCAGCGTTCTCTATATCGGCGGTACAGGCCAGATCTCTCTGCCCTGTTTGGAGGCATCGGTGGCGGCCGGCCACAAGGTCACCATCCTCAATCGTGGAAAGACAACCGTGCCGCTGCCGAAAGGCGTTGAGACGCGCGTCGGCGACATGAACGAGGATGCCTATGGCCGCCTCGGCGACGAGCACTTCGATGTCGTTGCCCAGTTCCGGCTCTATACGCCCGAGCAGATGAAGCGCGACATCGCGACCTTTGCCGGCAAGACCGGCCAGTACGTCTTCATCTCGTCCGCTTCCGTCTATCAGAAGCCGGTGCAGAATTACCTGATGACCGAGCGCACGCCGCAGGACAACCCGTTCTGGGAATACAGCCGGCAGAAGACGGCCTGCGAGAACCTGCTCCGCGAGCAGTCGGGCCTTCCTTACACGATCGTTCGCCCCAGCCACACCGTGCGGACCGGAATGCCGATCCAGGTGGGCGACCCAGACAACGCCATTCGCCGCATGATGGCGGGCAAGCCGGTTATCCTCACCGGCGACGGCTCCTCGCTCTGGACGCTGACCCGCTCGGTCGACGTTGCCGGCCCACTCGTCCGGCTGTTTGGCAACAGCAGGGCGCTCAACGACGATTTCCACATCACGACCGACCGGGGCTTCACCTGGAACCAGATCCACGACGCGATCGCCCGCGGTTTCGGCGCCAAGGCAATCCACGCTTACGTCCCGACGGACGTGCTGGTGACTTACGAAAAGGCCTGGGAGGGCCCGCTGTTCGGCGACAAGAGCTGGTCGGCGCTGTTCGACAATTCGAAGATCAAGAGCGCCGTCGGCTCCTTCGATGCCTCCACCGATATCGATGAGATCCTCCACGACTCGGTGGTCCATGCAAAGGCGCGGTTGAAGGCGCCAGCACCTGCCCAGTCGGACGAAGACCGTCTCATCGACCGGATCATCGCGGCCCAGGCCGGGGCGCGCGCCCACTGAGGTTCCACGGCGGCGCCACGAACACGAAGTGGCGCCGCCGCCTTCCACGACAAGCGCGGGCCGCCACCGCTAAGCCGTGCCTCGGTAGGGTAGGGGCTCACTCTTACCTCTCGGCCAGACTTGGCCCCGACGGGATGCCAAGGGCAGGGCGGTGCTCGCCCATATCGTGCAGTCCCGCGGGCCGTTTCGACAACTCGTCGGCCGCAATCGCGATCCCACACTTCCGATCAGTCCAGTCTCGCAGGCGATCGTCGTTTTTCGGCGACCGGATTGACTCTTATCGAAACTTCAAGACATATTTTCGAAAGGTTGCGACGAAAATCTCGAAAAAGGGAGCGTCGTGCTGGGAGGAATACGTGACGCGAATGGGCCCCTTTGACATCGCGCCAGTTGCTTTCGGCCACTCGGTTGTGGGCGGAGAGGGGCATTCATGAGCGGCCGTTCGAAAGCTGCGGGAGGTCGCCGCATCACGATGGCTGAGATTGCGGCATCCGCCGACGTGTCCGTGCCCACCGTCTCCAAGGTGCTCAATGGCCGGGTGGACGTCGCTGCCGAAACGCGCCAGCGGGTGGAGGACGCCTTGGTGGTTTCCGGCTATCCGCGCGGCAAGCGTCGGCTGGCCGAGGCGCCCCGGGTGCTCGAGCTGGTGTTCACCGAATTTGGCCCGTATGCGTCGGAGATCATCCGGGGCGCGTCCGAGACCGCGCTCGCCCGTGGTGGCCGCGTGACGGTCAACGCCCTATCCGACGAGAAAAGCGAGCGCGCCTGGATCGACCATCTGGAGCGGGGCGGCGCCGATGGCGTCATCCTCGCCATGGCCGACCTAGCGGAGAGCACGAGCCTGAGGCTGCGCAACCTTGCAACGCCGGTTGTGGTCGTCGATCCCGTCGGCGATCCGCCGCCGAGCATCAACTCGGTGGGCGTGACCAACTGGATTGGCGGCATGCGAGCTGCCGAGCACCTCATCGAGCTCGGGCACCGCCGCATCGGCCTCGTCGGTGGCCGGACGCGCAAGCTTTGCAATCAGGCGCGGCTCGATGGCTACAGGGCTGCGCTCGAGCATGCGGGCTTGCCGATCGATCCGGCGCTGATCGCGGTCGACAACCCCGATCATGCGTCTGCCCTCGCTGCGGCCAGCGATATGCTGAAGCGGCCGGACGCGCCGACGGCGATCGTCGCCACCAGCGATCTCCATGCGATGGGCGTTTACGAAGCGGCACGGCTGCGTGGCCTGCGGCTGCCGGACGACCTGAGCGTCATCGGCTTCGACGACATTCCCATGGCGGCCTGGGCGTCGCCGCCCCTGACCACGATGCGGCAGCCCCTCGCCGAGATTGCGGCGCTCGCCGTGCGCATGCTGCTCGAACCGCACACGGCAAGCTTCACCCACCGGATGGAGTTGGCGACGACACTGGTCGTCCGCGCCAGCACGTCGCGGCCCGCCGCCCGCAAGCGGAGCCGTCCATGATCAATGGGCCATTGCTCCACCCGGAGGTGCTCGGTGTCCTCGCGCGCAGCGGACATACCGCGAAGGTGATGATCGCCGATGGCCAGTTTCCCATCTCGACCGGCGTGCCGGCGGACATACCGCGCGTCTATCTCAACTACGCGCCAGATTTGCTGACCGTACCGCAGGTGTTGGCGCCGCTCGTCGAAGCGACCCCGGTTGAATCGGTCGTGGCGACGATCAATGACGACGACTCCCTGCCGGCGATCTGGACCGACTATCGACGGGTCTTGCCGGCCGATTTGCCGATCGAGGGCGTCAGGGCGTCCGATTTCGGTCCGCTGCTGCGCGATCCGGCGCTGGCGCTGATCATCGCGACCGGAGACTTGCGCTCAAACGCCTGCGTCGTGCTGACGCTGGGCCGGCGAACGCAGTGATTTTCAACCCGACGGCGCGGGGAGGCGCCGACCGGTGAGAATGCGGCTGGTCCGCATGGAGGGGAAAGAACATGGCTGCGGAACCTCGACTCGAGGGGCAAACTGCAGGGGGCGTGGCGGCTTCGACTGCGTCGTCTCTGCTGCTCGAAGCGCGCAACCTCCAAAAATCCTTTGCCGGTGTGGTCGCTCTCAGCCGCGGCAACCTCGAGCTGCGGCACAACGAAATCCATGCGGTGGTCGGCGACAACGGCGCCGGCAAATCGACGCTGCTCAAGATCATCAGTGGGGCGCTGCAGCCCGATGGCGGCGAACTGCTGCTCGAAGGTCAGCCGGTCGCGCTCAGCGATCCCTCGGCCGCGCGCCGGGCCGGCATCTCGACGGTGTTCCAGGACCTCGCGCTCATCAATCATCTCGACGCGGCGGCCAACATGTTCCTCGGCCGCGAACTTACGCGCCCCGGCTGGCCGGCGTGGCTCGGCGTTCTCGACAAGCGCGCCATGCGCCACACAGCCGAGGATGAAATCCGTCGCCTCAAGATCGGCGTTCGGTCGGTCGACCAACTGGTCGCCGGCATGTCGGGCGGGCAGCGCCAAGCCATCGCCGTGGCACGCGCCGTCGCCTTCGGCACCCGCATCGTCGTGATGGACGAGCCGACCGCGGCGCTAGGCGTGCGCGAAGGCGGCGCGGTGCTCGACATGATCAAGGAGATCAAGGCCAGCGGGCTCGCCGTCATCGTCATCAGCCACAACATGCCCGATGTCTTCAAGATTGCCGACCGCATCACGGTGATGCGGCTCGGGCAGGCCGTCACCACCGTGCGTCGCGAGGATACCTCGCTCGGCGAGATCGTGGGCTACATGACCGGCGCCTATGGCGGTGCCGAAGCAGCCCCACCGATCCCCGGCCAGGGAGCGCGGGCATGACCACCGGCGCCACTGTCTCGCAGCGCCCGGCCGCCCCTTCCGCCACGAGCCTGATGGACCGTCTCCGTTTCGCGCTGCTCGACCGAGAGGTGCAGCGCCTTCTGGTCAATGTCGGTCTCGTCATCGTCATCGGCCTCATCGCCCACATCTTCGCCGGCGGCAAATTCTTCACCGTCCGCAATCTCGATGCGCTGGCGGTGCAGATTTCCGTCGTCACCATCATCGCCTCGGCCATGACGCTGGTGATGGTTGCCGGCGCCATCGACATTTCCGTGCCGGGCACGGTGGTGGTGAGCGGCGTGCTCTCGGGCCTCCTCATCGTCAGCGGCGTGCCGACGTGGCTCGCTTTCATCCTCGCGACGCTGCTCGGCGGGGTGGTCGGGCTGATCAACAGCTACCTCGTTATCGGCATCGGCATCACCAGCCTCATCGCCACGATCGGCTCGCTTTACGTGACGCAGGGGGTGGCGAACCTCCTCACCAATGGCCTGCCGATCATCGGACTTCCCGAAGACTTCTCCTATGTCGGCACCGGCTTTGTCGGCCCGGTGCCGCTGGCCCTGCCGATCGTTCTCATCGTGGTCGTCGCGCTTGTCGCGCTGCAGCGCATGACACGGCTCGGCCGCTACATTGTCGCCACCGGATCGAACCCGCCGGCGGCGTTTCTCAACGGCATCAATATCAACCGCACCCTGACGATCTGCTTCGTGCTGAGTGGACTCGCCGCCGGCTGGGGCGGCGTGATGTACGCCTCGCGCATCGGCAACCCGACGCCTGTCGTCGACAACGACCTCCTGTTCCAGGTGATCGTCGCTATCGTCATCGGCGGCACGAGCCTCAATGGCGGGCAGGGCTCGGTGCTCGGCACCTTCATCGGCGCGGTGCTCATCGGGGTCGTCAACCAGACGCTGAACCTCTTCGGCGTCTCGACCTTCTGGCAGTACATCGCCCTCGGTGTGCTGCTCGTCGCTTCCGTCGGCTCGGACATGGTGATGCGCCGTAACAGCGTGCGCGAACTGCGCCGGCGGATCAGCGGGGCGATGCGCGTCCGCCGCGATCGCTCGCCCCCAAAACTATAGTTGCAAGGCAAAAAACGTCTTGATCCAGAGGAGGAGAAAAATGAGACGTGCTTACGCCGCGATTGCCGGGATAGCCATCGTTGCCGGGCTGACGCTCGGCGCCGCTGCCCCGGTGTTTGCCCAGGACGCCACCGTCGATCCATCGATCGGGGATTCGCTCAAGGGCAAGAAGGTGCTGGTCAGCCCTTATTGGCTCGACGCCTTCGGCACCGCCAACTCGAGCTGGATTACCCGACTGCTGCAGCCTTACGGCATCCAGGTGGATGCGGTGAATCCCAACGGCACCGCTTCCAAGCAGCAGGATCAGCTGTCGACCGCCATCGCCAACCACACCTACGACGTGATCGTCTGGCAGCCGGTAGATTCGCAGACGGCGCCCGCCAACATCAAGAAAATCCAAGACGCCAAGATCCCCCAGGTCGTGCAGTTCGCCGCGCCCGGCGTCGGCGGCCTCAACTATGCGGTCGCCAGCGTCGACTGGCGCAAATCCTTCGCGCCGCCCGGCGCCGATGCAGCCAAGTTCGTGCTGGCGCACAAGGAACTGGGCCCGGTGAAGGTCGCATGGATGGGCCCGTATCCCAGCGTCCAGATCTGCGACGATCGCTTCAACGGCTTCATGGATGGCGTGAAGAGCGTCGCGCCGGATGCGCAGGTCGTGTTCCAGGGTGGCGCCACCAACCAGGAGCAGGCCCGCTCCAAGATGACGGACTTCATCACCCGTCAGGTCGACTTCAACGTCGTCGCCGGTTGCGGGGCGACCGAAGCCAATGGTGCCTTTGCCGCAGTCAATGCCGCCGGCCTCGGCGGCGCGAAGGACAAGGTGCCCGAACACGTCTACATGGTGGGTGAGGCCGACCCGACGGGCCTTCAGGCGCTTTGGAAGCAGGATTCTGCCGTCATGCGCGCCTATCTCTTCGGGCCCAAGAGCGCGGCCGAAAGCGACGTGAAGATGATCCTTGGCCAGCTCACCGGGAAGACCGCCTACAACGAAGCGGTCAACAACCCGATCGACGTCACCTGGCTGACGCCGGATTGCGACACCAGCCGGGCGACTGCGCTCGACCAGTTCAAGGGCGTCGAAGGGTTCAGCGTGCCCGCCTGCACGTTCAAATACGCCGGTAAGGACTAGACCCTTCGCCTCTCTGTGACGAAGCCTTCGGGGTTACTCCGGGGGCTTCTTTCATGCCGTGATGAGTCCTTCGGCGATCAGCTCCGTCCAGAATGCGTCCGGGATCGGTTGCGCCATCAGCGCGACGTTCGGCGC
>Ga0207639_10002122_pt1 | contig 13359 bp, 13 predicted proteins | sample KBSCornC32_FD_184299 | JGI IMG/M metagenome (GOLD analysis project Ga0207639, IMG submission 184299) | Corn rhizosphere microbial communities from Kellogg Biological Station, Michigan, USA - KBS Corn C3-2 (SPAdes) (version 2) | ecosystem: Host-associated > Plants > Roots > Rhizosphere > Soil ...
TGGCCGCGGAAGGTGAAGACTGTCTGCTGGCCGACGGCGATCGAGTTGATGTCGATCTCGATCGAGGCCAGCGCGAGAACTGCGGAGCTCGGGTTCATCTGGTCGATGAATGGCCAAGCCGTCAGACCGGCGCCAACGGCGGCCACGGCTCCTGTGGCAACGTAGATAAAGTCGCGTCGCGTGGGTTCGGGCGCTGTCGTGGTAGCCACGGATGTCACCTATGCAAAACGGGCGCTTGGGGCAGGCAGGACCAAAGGATTGCGCCATCCCCGTTACACCGGCGCAACCAAACTCGCGGGCTAAAATAGAGAGTCGATATTGGAGGGTCTTGCGGCACGATGACGCAGAAAACGCCAGCGATTCCGCGCCTTTGCGACGGTTTTACGGACCCGTCGCAACACCGCCCTGCTTATAGACTTTCCCGCCCTTCATCACGAACTGAACGCGCTCGAGTTCCGTGACATCGCTCAAGGGATCGCCCTTCACCGCAACAATGTCGGCATAGCGGCCCGGCTGGATCGAGCCGATGTCCTTCGAATCGCCGATCAGGTCGGCGGCGTTGTGGGTGGCCGCCATGATGGCGTCGGCAGGTGTCATACCGGCATCGACCATCAGCGCGAACTCCTGCGCATTCAGGCCGTGGGCGACGAGACCCTGATCGGTGCCGAACGCGATCTTCACACCGGCCTTGTAGGCATTGGCGAGGTTGTCGCGGATACGCGGGCCGACCTGAAGCGCCTTTGCCGCCGACGACGGATTGAGTTGCTCCGGATGGGTCTTCGCGACTTCGACCACCGCATGCGCGATCAGCATCGTCGGCACGAGGTAAGTGCCGTGCTGCTTCATCAGCGTGTACGACTCCGCATCGGCGAACGAGCCATGCTCGATGGAATCCACGCCGAGCGCGACGGTGTGATTGATCGCCTCCGTGCCATGCGCGTGCGCGGCGACTTTCATGTGCAGCGAATGCGCGGTCTGGATCACCGCCGTGATCTCATCATCGTCCATGAGCTGGAGATTGGGATCGTCGGCGATGGAGAGGACGCCGCCGCTCGGCATGATCTTGATCAGGTCGGCGCCCGTCTGGTGCAGCTTGCGCACCGCATGACGCGCGGCTTCGGGGCTGTCGACGATCCAGTCGGTCCAGCCATCGCCATGCAGCGACGGATCGAAACCGTTCGACGGATCGCTGTGGCCGCCTGTTGGGCCGAGCGGCGGACCGGCGACGAACATGCGCGGGCCCATGACATCGCCATGCGCGACTGCCTTCTTGAGTGCGATCACAACATTCGGATCGGCGCCGACATCGCGGATCGTCGTAAAGCCCGCCAGCAGCGTGTTGCGCGCATTGTTCACCGAGAGAAACGCATCGTCGAAACTCGTGCGCGTCACCGACTCCGCAACCGGGTTTCCGCCATCGAAGCTCGACGTGATGTGATCGTGGCAATCAATCATGCCCGGCAACACAGTGGCATTCGAAAGATCGATGATTTCTGCACCTTCCGGCGACACAAAACCATTCTGCACAGCGGCAATGCGGTCGTCATGGATCAGGATCGAAACCTGCGCGCGCATCGCTTTCGACTCGCCGTCGAGCAGATGCCCCGCATGGATGACAACATCCTTTGCGCAAGCCTGTTGCGCCATCAGCAAAGCCGCCGCGCTCGCAGCCAGCAGGAATTTCGATTTCATGGACCCCTCCCCTCAAAAGCGCGTACCGCGCCTAACACTCCAGAACCGATAGATGACCTTCGCGCCCGTAGTCCAGCAAAGCCTTGTCGCGAGTCATCACCGTGTACCCATACTCCCGCGCGGTGGCGGCGATAATCCGGTCGGCGGGGTCGGCGCTATCGAGCCGGCCAGGAAGGAACGACGATTCCATCATGATATGCGCCGTCAACTCGGCAACATATGTGCCGGGCTTGCTGATCAGCAGTTCGAACCAGCGCTGCGGCGAATAGGGAGATTTGAACCGTCCCTTCCGCGCCGAAATCCCGATCTCCCACGCGGTAATAGGGGAAACAAAAACCGGCGCCCCCTTGTCGCGCGCGTCCGTCAACGCGGCCGCTGTGGCCGCCGATATTTCGCCCGACACGATCCAGAGCGCCGCACAGGTATCGATCAGAAAGGGACGATTCATTTCTGTGTGCGGCCGCTTTCATACAGATCGAACTTCCGATCCAGATTTGCTTCCCAGTCTTCCAGCTCTTCCGGATCAAGCGCCGACTTTGTCATATCCCAATTGGGATCAATCCAGAACGTACCCTTCATCGAACCGATGAGCGGATGCGGGCCGGATTTATTCTCAGCACTATCCATAGCTTTGAACTCCCGCGCGGGGTCGGACATGCCGCCAGGTTTGCCGAGCGTAGAGGTACGCTCCCCTGGCACTCGCCGGAACGCCAGCGTGCCCTCTTTCATATCGACCTGTTCGGATTCGTATCCGGCATCGAGCCAGGCTTTGGCCTGCACGTGACGGGCGCGATCGTTGGCCCACCAGGCCTGATGCAGCCGCGCCGAGGCCGGCAGTTTGAACCCCGCCTCCTTCTCGACTTCATCGAATGTCATACGCAGGAAGTCCGTCGCCTGCGCCTTGAAGAACCGGTTCAGCGCCTGATATTTCGCCATAATATCCTCCTGTGTATATCGAAGAGTATATACTATAGTACGTCAAGCATCCCATGAATCTGGCCCTTTTCCAGCCCGACATCGCGCAGAACGCTGCCACGCTCATCCGGCTCGGGGCCTGCCTCGGCGTGTCCATCGATGTGATCGAGCCCTGCGGCTTTATCTTCAGCGACCGGAATTTCCGGCGGGCGGGGATGGATTATCTCGATCAGGCCAATGTGACCGGTCACGCGTCTTGGAGCGCATTCCTTCAGAATCGAGCGCCGGGGCGGATCGTGTTGCTGACAACCAAATCGACCGAGCCGTACTCCACCTTCGACTTCCGGCCCGATGACACGCTGCTACTCGGCCGTGAGAGCGCCGGCGTGCCGGACGACGTCCACGCAACTGCCGATGCGCGACTTTGCATCCCTTTGCGCGCCGGTCTGCGTTCCCTCAATGTGGCGCTCGCGGGGGCGATGGTTCTGGGTGAGGCTTTGAGGCAGACGAACGGATTTCCGGCGTGACGGCGCATAGCGCCATCGAAGACCGCAAGGTTCGCGCGCGCGCCTGGTTCGAGGAACTGCGCGACCGCATCTGCGCCGAGTGCGAGAAGATCGAGGACGAGCACACGGGGCAGCTCGCCCATCTGCCGCCGGGCCGCTTCAGCCGCAAACCGTGGAAGCGCCCAGAAGAGAACGCGCCTGAAGGTGATGGCGGCGTGATCACCGCGATGCGCGGTGGGCGCGTGTTCGAGAAGTTCGGCGTGATGACGTCCACGCGCATCGACGGCACGCTCTCACCGGAATTCGCCAAGACCATCCCCGGCGCAGAGGCCGATCCGCGTTTCTGGTCGAGCAGCATCTCCCTTGTCGCACACCTGCAGAACCCGCATGTCCCGGCGGTGCATATGAACACGCGCCATTTCATGGCCGCGCAATCATGGTGGGGCGGTGGCAGCGATCTGACCCCCATGGTGCCAAACGATCAGGACACGAAGGATTTCCACGCCGCGCTGAAACGCGCCTGTGACGCGCACGGCGCCGACTACTATGCCCGCTTCAAGAAATGGTGCGATGAATATTTCTATCTTCCCCACCGCGGCGAGCCGCGCGGCGTGGGCGGAATCTTCTACGACCGCCACGATACCGGCGACTGGGAGGCCGATTTTGCGTTCACCCGCGCGGTGGGACTCGCATTTCTCGAGGTCTATCCCCAAATTGTAAGACGGCATATGAACGAACCGTGGAGCGAAGCTGAACGCGAACACCAGCTCATCCGCCGCGGCCGCTATGTGGAGTTCAATCTGTTGTACGATCGCGGCACGCAGTTCGGCCTGAAAACCGGCGGAAACACGGAAGCCATCCTGATGTCGATGCCGCCGGAAGCGCGCTGGCCATGAGGGCATTCCGGCCTGAGGTGGCATTTTGATCCACTGGTCCCAGCAACTCGTCGACCTGCTGCAGAACCACGGCGCGTATTTTGCGCTCGCGCAGGTCATCATCATCGACCTTGTCATGGCGGGCGATAACGCCGTCGTGATCGGCATGGCGGCGACGCGCCTGCCGCCGGACATGCGTCACAAGGTGATTTTCTGGGGCCTCGCCGCCGCGGTGATCATGCGCGTGGCGATGGCGATGGTGACCGTCGAACTGTTCGCGTTCATTCCACTGCGCATCGTCGGCGGCATTCTTCTGTTGTGGGTGGCATGGCGTCTGTTCCGCGATGTGCGCAATGCGCACTCCGACGGAAACGACGGCGAGGATGGACACGCGATCGCGTTCGCCGATCCGGAGACCGGCAAAGTGGCGATGCGCCGCGCGATCATCCAGATCACCATCGCCGATATATCGATGTCGCTGGACAATGTCCTCGCGGTCGCCGGTGTCGCGATCCATCATGTGTGGGTGCTGGCGATCGGCTTGGTGCTGTCGATCGGATTGATGGGCATCGCCGCCAACATGGTGGCCAAGATGCTGAACAAGCATGCGTGGATCAGCTATGCGGGCGTGTTCATCGTGCTCTATGTCGCGCTGAACATGATCTGGCACGGCGGCACGCTATTGGCCGCGCAGTATTAGGACACGCGCAGCAGCACCGCCGTCGCGTCGTCGCTTTTCTTGAAGCGCGGATATTTCTCGCCCTCGGGATCGGTTGCCTCGAGCGCACGCAATTCTGCGCCGAGCGCCTCTAATCCGATCTTCTCCGCCGCAGCGACGAGCGTATCGGCATCGTAAAGACCATAGTCGCTCGCGAGCGCGAGGAAGCCGTCGCTGGCGATCAGCAAAACGGTGCCCGGCGGTGCATCGATCTTCTTGTCGCGCGCATGATCGGCGGCCTCGACGTGTGGTCCGAACAACCAGCCGCCCCGTTCGGTGTTGACGGTGTTGCGTGCAGCCCGCAGCGCGGACATGAACTCGGGACGATTGATACCGGCAGCGGGTGCAAGGCCCTTCGCCTTCGCCAGCATCGCAACACGGCGCGCTTCCGCGGCACGCTTGTCGAAGGCTTCGCCGACGATTTCGACCTTCTCGTTCGGGCGCTTCACGAACGCACCGCAATCGCCGAACCACAACGCATGGATATGCTTGTCGGCGGCACGCAGGAACATCATCGAGGCATAGGGATGTTCGTAATTCTCCTTCGGTGCGCGGCGTCGCAGGCCCGCGAAGGATTTCTGTGCGTCGCCGAGCGCACGCTTCAGAGCCTCCGCCGCGTCGTCGCAATCGTGGCAGTGCGCCATAAGACGCCGCGCGCCGAAACGCGCCAGCCACGCGGCGTCGCTTTCGCCAGGCAGAAGAGGCTCGCCGAGATTGGTCGCGCCATCGAAGACAACAGCAGCCGTATTGGTCTGCGCCCAGGCATCATCATTCGGCTTGGCGGGATTGCCCGGGATCGAGAGCGCATCGAGAAAGACGAATTCCATCTCAGTACGCGATCCCCTGCGTCACCGCCTTGAGCCGTTCGGCAAGGGAGAATTCGTCATCGATGAAATCGCTGTCGATCCACCACTCTTCGACCTCGGACAGCACGCGTCCGACCAGTGGTCCGCGCGGCACGCCCGCGGCCATCACGTTCTCGCCAGTCAACGGAAACTTCGGCGGCTGCCAAACATCAGCATGGGTCAGAAGCGCCCGCCATTGCATCGCGTTCGATGCCTTCGGGTCCTCCGCCCATTTCAGGAAGACGCGATCCTTGAACCGTCGCGGACCAAGCAGATAGAGCAGCTTGCGCACTTCCTTGATCGAGAGATACGAGACGATCTTCTCTTTCGCCTGCGCGAGATCAGATAGCCGCTCGCGATGTGCGTTCGAGAGTTTGAGTTTGTCCGAGATCGCCACGACGCCATCGGCCGGAAGCAAGGCTGCCAATCGCAGCGCGGCATCAGGCTCAAAGAAATTGTCGGTGTCGATGGCGATGAGGCGTTCAAGCCGCGGCAGATTCAGCGCGCCCGGCAACACGTCGCTGAGAATCCCTACTGCCGCCATCGCGCGCAGGCTGGGCATCGGATCGTCGGCTTCGAGCAGCTTGAGAATTTCCTTCTGCACGCGCTCGGCAGATAAGCCCGCCAATCCTGCTTTTTCCGCTGCTGACGCATGCAACGCCGCGCTGTCGATTTCGCCCTTGCCGTACCAGGCGTGAAAGCGGAACAGGCGGAGGATGCGCAGATAGTCCTCGCGGATACGCGTCACCGGATCGCCGACAAAGCGTACATGCCGCGCTTTCAGATCTTCGACACCACCAACCGTATCGAGCACTTCGCCATCGGTCGACGCATAGAGCGCATTCATCGTGAAGTCGCGGCGCTGTGCGTCTTCAGCCCAGTCTTCGCTGAACGCCACCACCGCGCGGCGTCCGTCGGTTTCGACATCGCGACGCAAAGTCGTGATCTCGAACGGCTTGCCGCCCGCAACCGCCGTGATCGTGCCGTGCTCGATTCCGGTCGGCACAGCCTTTAATCCCGCAGCTTCCAGCCGCTTCACGACTTCGTCGGGTTTCAACGGCGTCGCGATATCGATGTCGCTGACCGGCTTTTCCAGCAGCGTGTTACGCACGGTGCCGCCAACGAAGCGCGCATTCTCTTCACCCAGCGCAGCCATCACCGCGCGCGTCTCCGGCGCGGTCATCCAGGCATGGCGTTTGGGATCGAGCTTCACGTCGTAAGCCTTTCGCTGAAGTTCACCAGCATCGCTGCCGTGGCGCCCCAGATATAATGTCCATGATAGCGGAAAGCGTAGTAGCTGCGCATCCGCCCCTGCCATTCGGTCTGATTCTTCTGCCGGTTCGCCGGATCGAGCAGGAACGACAGCGGCACCTCGAACACCTCCGCCACCTCATCGGTGTTGGGCGCGAGCACGAAGCCCTCTTTCAGCAATCCCACGACCGGCAGGACCGCATAGCCGGTGCCGGTCTCGTAGGCGTCGAGAAATCCCGCGACGGTCACGAACTCCGACTCGATGCCCGTCTCCTCCCAAGTTTCGCGCAGCGCGGTCTGCACCAGCGACGTATCGCCCGGTTCGCTGCGGCCGCCGGGAAAGCTCACCTGCCCGGCATGGCGTTTGAGGTTGGCGTTGCGCTCGGTGAACAAAACCGTCGGCTCATCGCGCGCGACGATGGGCAAGAGCACGGCCGCCGCCAGAAGATCGGGCCGCTTGGCCGGACGGTTCTCCGGATTGAGATCGAAATCGCCGCGCGTCGGCAACAGCGGCAAGGCCGGCGGCTCGGCGTGAAGGCGCGGACGCAAAGACTCGAGCGTGAGCTTCAAGGGATACGCCCGATCGGAAAGAACACACCACCACTCCATACGCCGAGCATTCCTGCCTGCGCGCCTTCGCCCGGCACCGAAAAATCGGCGAGTTGATAGAACACGGTGCGCGAGATGCGCGCTTCCAACCCGCGCCGCACATGGACGTAGGGCGCCGGCTCCTCGCTCACCGGATCGGTCTCCACGCGGATCGGATTGTCCGCGCCGGCCACGGTCTCGTCGCCGACATTCGTGATGAAGGTGAGCGTCTGATCGCGACCCTCGCCCGACACCTCCATCAGCACGGCGGTGAATGGCACATCCTCGACACGGATACGCATCTTCTCCACCGGCGTGACGAGCACGTAATCGTCGCCATCCTTGCGCAGGATGGTGGAGAACAGACGCACCAGTTCTTTGCGCCCCACCGGTGTGCCCTGGTGGAACCAGGTGCCGTCGCGCGCGATGCGGATATCAATGTCGCCGCAATGGGTGGGGTTCCAGCGCTCGACCGGCGGAAGCTTCCGCCCCGCCGCCGCTTCACGCTGCAGATCCGCTAACCCAAAGGACAATCCGCCGCTCATCGATTCGTCATGCCCGTCACGGCGTTGTGAGCCGTTTCGCGGCCTTTACCTTGTTGTGGCCATGCTGGCGGGGTACACACTTACATCCCCGCCGAACACCTCGAATGCGCAGGATAGGCGGGGGCTTGCGCGGCCTGCAACCGGATCACAGCGATGAACGACACCGCCACAATCGATAAAGCGACCAGCGAAGCGGTCGCGATGGCGGAACGCGCTGCGTCAACCTTCAAGCGCGTGCGCGAAGGCGTCGGCAAAGTCATTTTCGGACAGGACGATGTGATCGAGCAGACGCTGGTCACGTTGTTGGCCGGCGGTCACGGCTTGCTGATCGGCGTGCCCGGTCTGGCCAAGACGCGTCTGGTCGAAACGCTGGGCATCGTGCTCGGCCTCGACTGGAAGCGTATCCAGTTCACGCCCGACCTCATGCCCGCCGACATCATCGGCTCTGAGTTGATGGAGGAAGATGGCGGCAAGCGTTCGTTCCGCTTCCTGCGCGGCCCGGTGTTTACGCAGCTTCTGATGGCCGACGAAATCAACCGCGCCTCGCCGCGCACACAATCCGCGCTGCTGCAATCGATGCAGGAGCGTCAGGTGACGGTGGCGGGTCAGCGCTACGATCTACCGCAGCCCTTCCACGTGCTCGCGACACAGAACCCGCTGGAGCAGGAAGGCACCTATCCGCTCCCCGAAGCGCAGCTCGACCGCTTCTTGTTGCAGATCGATGTCGGCTATCCCGACAAAGACGCCGAGAAGCGCATGCTGCTCGCCACAACCTTCGGCGAAGAACACGCACCGGAACGCATCAGCACGCCGGAAGAATTGATGCAGGCGCAGCAGATCGTGCGCCACATCCCCGTCGGCGAGCAGGTGGTCGAGGCGATCCTGCGCCTAGTCCGCGCGGCGCGTCCCGATGACGGCGGATTGAAAGACCTTCGCGATTACATCGCCTGGGGTCCCGGTCCGCGCGCGAGTCAGGCGTTCATGCTGGCGGTGCGCGCGCGTGCGCTGATCGACGGACGCCTTGCGCCCTCGACCGATGACGTCGTGGCGCTCGCGCACCCGATCCTGCGTCACCGCATGGCGTTGAGTTTCTCGGCGCGCGCGGAAGGCATGACGCTCACCACCGTGATCGACCGGCTGTGCCGGGAGCTTCTTTGACGCAAACTCTGTTCAGCGGCGCGCGTGCCTCGCTTCAGGACGAAGCGGAAGAGCTGTCGTCTGCTCTGCCGCCGTTGATGGTGGAAGCGGAACGCCTCGCCTCCGCCGTCAGCATCGGCATTCACGGACGGCGCAAGGCCGGCATGGGCGAAAGCTTCTGGCAGTTCCGCCGCTTCCGCGCCGAAGACCCTTCGACCACAGTGGACTGGCGGCAATCGGCGAAGTCGCAGCATCTGTTCGTGCGCGAGCGCGAATGGGAAGTGGCACAGTCGGTGTGGTTCTGGCGCGACGGTTCGCCGGGCATGCAGTTCAAATCCGGCAGCGTGAGCAAGATGGATCGCGCCAGCTTGTTGGCACTCGCGCTCGCGTCGGCATTGGTCCGTGGGGGCGAGCGCATCGCCTTGCTCGGTCAGCCACATGCACCGGCGAGTTCGCGCGTCGCACTGCGCCGCATCGGCCACGCGTTGAGCGATGCGCCATCGAACGGCGCGCTGCCGCCCAACCTGCCGCTGTCGCGCAATGCGCAGTTCGTATGGTTCAGCGATTTCCTTTCGCCGCTGACGCAGATCGAAGCCGTCCTGCGCCGCATGACGCAATCGGGCAGCGCCGGATATCTGGTTCACATCATCGATCCCGCCGAAGAAGATTTTCCCTACGAAGGCCGCACACGCTTCGAAGCGCCGGGCGCTGACATGATGGAAACACTCGGCCGCGCAGAGAGCGTTGCCTCCGCCTATCGCGCGCGCTTCAAGGCGCACGCCGAGACCGTGGCACTGCTCGCCAGCAAGCTCGGCTGGAATTATCTCGCGCATCGCACCGACCGCTCGCCGCAGACCGCTCTCATCGCGCTCTATGCCGGCATGAGCGGCGCGCGTCACAGCCGGACGTGACGCGATGGGTGTTCTCGGCAGTCTGAGTTTCGGCGCGCCGTGGATATTGGCGGCGCTCGTGTTGCTGCCGGCGATCTGGTTCCTGCTGCGTGTCACGCCGCCATCGCCCAAGCGCGTCGTGTTTCCGCCGCTGCGCCTGTTGCTCGGATTGAAAGACACTGAAGAGACGCCAGCGCGCACGCCGTTGTGGCTGCTGATCCTGCGCCTCGTCGCGGCGGCGGCGATCATTCTCGCGCTCGCGGAGCCCATGCTCGGCCAACCGGCGCAGATCGCGGGCAACGGACCCATCGTGCTGTTCGTCGACAACGGCTGGACCGCCGCGCATGGCTGGGAAAAGAAGCAGGCTTTTCTTTCCGACGTCATCCGGGGCGCAGCAAAGGATGGACGCGCGGTCGCTATCGTTGCGACGGCGGATGTGCCGAACACCGATCTGCTCGATGCCGGTGAAGCCGCGCGCCGCGCCGATGCGCTGGCACCGGAACCGTGGGCCGGTGATCGCGTGCGCGCTGCGCAGGCGCTCGCCAAGATGAAATTTGCCGCGAAGCCACAGATCCTCTGGCTCAGTGACGGTGTCGAAGACAATCACGCGCGCGACACCGAAGCGGCGCTGGCAAAGATCGGCGATGTGCAGGTGTTCGGCGATGTCGGCGGTCCGCTGGCGCTGTTGCCGGCGCAGAGCATTGCCAACGGATTCTCCGTGCCCGTCATCCGCGCCGGAAGTGATGGTGCGCGCAACGGCACCGTCGAAGCCGAGGGCACGCATGGCGAAATCCTCGCAACCGCGCCGTTCCATATCGACAACGGCAAGAACAGCGCGAGCGCGAAGATCACCCTGCCGCTTCAGGTGCGCAACGAGATCGCGCGGCTCGCGATCACCAACGAAGACTCGTCGGGCGCGATCCAGCTGTTCGACTCCGGCGCACCCCGCCGCGCGGTGGGCATCGTTTCCGCCAGCAATGTCGAGAGCGAGCAGCCGCTGCTCTCCGATCTCTTTTATATCGACCGCGCGCTGTCGCCCTATGCCGATGTGCACAAGGGCAATATCTCCAACCTGCTCGACGAGCGCGCGGGCGTTCTGGTGCTGGCCGATATCGGCCGCGTCACCGGCGACGATCATAATCGCGTTGCGAAATTCGTGAACGATGGCGGCTTGTTGATCCGTTTCGCTGGCGACCGCATGACCGGGGAGAGCGACGATCTCATTCCGGTCAAGCTCCGCGTCGGCGGACGCTATCTCGGCGGTGCGCTGGCGTGGGCGGAGCCGCAGCATCTGGCGCCGTTCGCAAACACCAGCCCGTTCAGCGGTCTTGAAGTTCCAGGCGACGTCACCGTGTCGCGGCAGGTGCTCGCTGAACCGTCGGTGCAATTGTCAGATCGCACCTGGGCGCGGCTGGCCGACGGCACGCCGCTCGTCACCGCAGAGCAGCGCGGCAAAGGCTGGATCGTGTTGTTCCATGTCAGCGCGAGCCCGGCATGGTCGTCGCTGCCGCTGTCAGGACTTTATGTCGACATGCTGCGCCGTCTGCTGATGCTGTCGAACGGCACCAATCCGAGCCAGCTTGCGAGCGCGACCGCCCTGCCCGCGCTCGAAACGCTCGATGGGTTCGGACGCCTGCAAACACCGCAAGGCGAAGTGACGCCGCTGCGCGCATCCGCACTCTCCAAAACCGCACCATCGCGCGCGCATCCGCCCGGGCTCTATGGCGCGCGCGGCGCGGCCTTCGCGCTCAACATTGCCAATGCGAACACGACTCTGATTTCGATGAGCGATGCCGGCATCGCGAGCGAGGCGTACACCAAAGGCAGCGCCATCGCGCTGGAGCCATTCCTGCTCGCGCTTGCCACCCTGCTGATCCTTTTCGATGCGTTGATCTCGCTCGGTCTGCGCGGGCTGCTGCCTGCCGTTCGCATCGCGAGTGTGATTGCGCTCGCGATGCTCGTTTATCCGCATGACGGCCGCGCCGACGACGCATTCAATCTGAAAGCCGCCAACGAAACCCATCTCGCTTATGTCGAGACCGGGTTGTCCGACGTCGATGCTATGAGCAAGGCGGGGCTCTCCGGCCTCGCGCAGGTGCTCAAACTGCGCACATCCTACGCCGCGGGCGATCCCATGGCCGTGGATATCGCGAAAGACGATCTCAGTCTTTTCCCACTGCTCTATTGGCCGATGGATCCGCGTGAGAAGGATCTCTCGCCACAGGCGCTGTCGAAAATCTCCGATTACATGCGCAATGGCGGCACGATCTTCTTCGACACCCGCGATCTGACGGTGGGCGCGACGCGCGGGCCGACATCGCCGGGCGAACAGACGCTGCGCCGGTTGATCTCCAAACTCGATCTGCCGCCACTCGAACCGGTGCCGCAGGATCATGTTCTGACGAAGACGTTTTATCTGCTGCGCGAATTCCCCGGACGCTGGGATGGCGGCAAGGTTTGGGTCGAAGCGTTGCCGAAATCGGCCAAGAACGGCGCCTCGCCCGCGCGCGGCGGCGATGGCGTGTCGCCCGTTATCATCGGCGGCAATGATTGGGCCGCGGCTTGGGCACTCGACGCGCAGGGACAGCCGCTCGTCGATGTCTCGCCCGGCGGCGTGCGCCAGCGCGAGATGGCGTTCCGCTTCGGCGTGAATCTCGTGATGTACACACTGACCGGCAATTACAAAGCCGATCAGGTGCACGTGCCCGCGTTGCTCGAACGGCTGGGACACTGAGCATGGCCACGACCGTCGACTTCGCATCGTTCGTGCCGATGACGTTCCTGTGGGGGCTAATCGCGGTGTCGATTCTGCTCACCGGTTACGCATTCTTCCGCCGCGCGCGCGGCGCGTGGGCGCGCGGGCTTGTGTTCGCGGCGGCGATCCTCGCCCTCGCCAACCCGTTGCTGGTGCATGAGAAGCGCGAGCCGCTGAAAGACGTCGCCGCCATCGTCATCGATCGCTCGCAGAGCATGGGCATCGAGAACCGCACTGCCGATGCGAACAAGGCGCTGGCGGAGATCAAGAAGCGGCTCGGCACTGACAAGGCGCTCGAAATCCGCGAGACATCCGTGACGACGCAGACGACCGGCGAAGACAACGGCACGCAATTGTTCTCGGCCCTCAACGCCGCGCTCGCCGATGTACCGCCGGAGCGTCTGGCCGGTGCGATCCTGATCACCGACGGCGAAGTCCACGACGCGCCGAAGACCGCGTCGCAGAAAGCCCCGCTGCATGCGCTGATCGTCGGCCGCAAGGATGAGCGCGACCGCAAGCTCACCATTGTCGACGCGGCGCGCTTCGCTATTGTCGGGCAGGACGCGCAGATGGTGTTGCGCGTGGACGATTTCGGCGGCACTGGTGGCTTTGCCGATGTCGATATCCGCATCGACGGCAAGA
>Ga0207639_10002123_pt1 | contig 13352 bp, 14 predicted proteins | sample KBSCornC32_FD_184299 | JGI IMG/M metagenome (GOLD analysis project Ga0207639, IMG submission 184299) | Corn rhizosphere microbial communities from Kellogg Biological Station, Michigan, USA - KBS Corn C3-2 (SPAdes) (version 2) | ecosystem: Host-associated > Plants > Roots > Rhizosphere > Soil ...
CGGCCACCTCGGCCTCGGTGCCGACCAGGGATGTCGCATCGACGATCTCGTCGGGCATCGCCTCGTAGGCTCCGGCGCGATCGCCGTCCTGGAAGCGGCTTTGGACCTCGTCGGCGACCTCGCCGAAACCGAAGCGATGGGCGAGATCGACGTAGAAGTTGGTTTTGCGGCTGCCCATGCCGCCGAAGTAGAGGACCAGCCCGGCCTTGACCACAGCCTTGGCCGCCTCGAGGTCGCCGTCGATCGCGACCTGCAACGAGGGCGAGACCTCCAGGTCGGAGCGCTGGCGTCCACCCTTGGCAAAGCCGGCCTCCAGGTGCTCCCCCCAGGTCTGTTCGAAGGCGTCGACGCTGAAGAAGATCGGGATCCAGCCGTCGCAGATCTCGGCCGCCATCTCGACCGACTTGCGGCCGATCGCGCCGACGAAGACCGGGATCTCGTTGCGCTCCGGGTGGAAGTTGAGCTTCAGCGGCTTTCCCTCTCCACCGGGTAGAGGCAGCTGGTAATGCTCGCCCTGGTGATTGACCGGTCCCTCGCGGGCGATGATCTCGCGCACGACTTCGATGTACTCGCGGGTGCGGCCCCAGGGCTTGGCGTAGGGCACGCCGTACCAGCCCTCGGAAACCTGCGGGCCGGAGGGCCCGAAGCCGAAGAGGAAGCGGCCGCCGGAGAGCTTGTCGATCGTCGCCCCCGCCATCGCCGCGGCGGCGGGCGGGCGGGCCGGGACCTGCAGGATCGCGGCGCCGAGCTTGATCGTCTTGGTCTGCGGCGCCAGCCAGGCAAGCACGCTGACAACGTCGGAACCGTAGGACTCCGCCGCCCAGACCGACTCGAAGCCGGCCGCCTCTGCGGCCTGGACGACCTCGAGGGCGTCCTCGCCAGCTGGGCCGATGCCCCAGTAACCAAGGTTGAGTCCGAGCTTCAAAGCCATCCGGCGCTCACCCTATTGAATAGGGCGCGATGAACGAAGCAGCGATTAGGGCGCGATGAGCGACGCGGCAATCGAGCAGGGCCTCTCCAGCGCCACGGCGGCGAAGCGGCTGCGCCAGCTCGGTCCGCCGCCGGAAACTTCGTCGCGCTCGGTCTCCAGCATCGTCGCGGGCAACGTCTTCACTCTCTTCAACGCGATCATCGGCGCCTTCTTCGTGCTCGACCTCGGGCTCGGCCTCTACGCCGACTCGATCTTCGGCCTGATCGCGGTGATCAACTCCTACATCGGGATCCGCCAGGAGCTGAAGGCGAAGCGCACCCTGGACGAGCTGGCGGTCCTGGTCGCCCCTCATGCCAAGGCGATCCGCGACGGCGCCACCGTCAGCCTGCTCGCCGAGGAAATCGTCCCCGGCGACGTGGTCGAGATCGCCCCGGGCGATCAGCTCGTCGCCGACGGCGAGGTGATCGGCTCGCGCGGGATGACGCTCGACGAGTCGATGCTGACCGGCGAGGCAGACGGGGTGCGCAAGGAGACGGGCGACCGGGCGCTCTCCGGCTCCTTCTGCATCAGCGGCTCCGGCAGCTACAAAGTCGACGCGGTGCGCGAGGACAGCTACGCAGGCAAGCTCGCTGGCGAGGCGCGCGCCTTCCGCCACCCCCCGTCGCCGCTGCAGGGCGAGGTCAACCGCGTGATCCTCGCCTGCGTCTACGTGATGGTGCCGCTGGCGATCCTGCTGATCCTCACTCTGAAGCTGCGCCACACGGGAATCGAAGAGGCGGCGCAAACCGCCACCGCGGGCCTGGTCACGCTGGTGCCCGAGGGCCTGGTCCTGCTGATGAGCGTCACCTTTGCGGTCGCCGCCGTGCGCCTCGCCAAAAGAGACACGCTGGTGCAGCAGATGAGCGCCACCGAGAGCCTCGCCGCGGTCGACACGATCTGCGTCGACAAGACCGGCACGCTGACCGACGGCGAGCTGCGCCTGGTCGGCGCCGAGGTGGCGGAGGGCGTCGACGCCAATGCCGCGCACGCCGCGCTCGGTCGCTTCGCCGCCAGCGCCGGCGACCGCAACCGCACCCTGGAGACGATCGGCGAACGCTTCCCCGGCGAGGCCGCCCGCGTCTCGGGCGAAGTCCCCTTCTCCTCGGAGTGGAAGTGGAGCGGGCTGCGGATCGACTCGGCCAGCTACGTGCTTGGGGCACCGGATGTGCTGAGTGCGTCGGGTGCTCTCGCCCTCCCCCCCGGCCTCGCTCGGGTGCTCGAACGCGAGACCGCGGCCGGCCGTCGCGTCGTCGCCTTCGCCGAAACCAGCGAGCCGCTGCCGGGCCGCCCCGGCGAGCAGCCGCCGCCACGGCTGGCTCCGGTCGCCTTGGTCGTGCTGGAGGAGACGCTGCGCCCGGACGCTGCGGAAACGGTCGCCTTGATGCGCGAGGAAGACGTCGACCTGAAGCTGATCTCCGGCGACGCCCGGGCCACGGTCACGGCGGTCGCGGCGGCGGTCGGGGTGCCCGAGGGCGCCGGGGTGATCGAAGGGAACGAACTGCCCGAGGATCCCGAAGAACTCGCCGAGGCGGCCCAGCGCAACACCGTCTTCTGCCGGATCAAGCCCGAGCAGAAGCGGGACCTGGTCGCCGCCCTCTCCGCCTCGGGACGCTACGCGGCGATGATCGGCGACGGCGTCAACGACGTACCGGCGCTGAAGCGGGCGCGGATGGCGGTGGCGATGGGCTCCGGCGCCCAGGTGACCAAGGGAGTCGCCGACGTCGTCCTGCTCAAGGACGAGTTCGCCCGCCTGCCGCAGGCGGTCGGCGAGGGACGGCGGATCGCCCGCAACATCCACCGGCTTGGCCGCCTCTACCTGACCAAGACGGTCTACGCGGCGACCCTGATCCTGCTCGTCGCGATCCCCGGCTTTGCATTCCCCTTCCTGCCCCGCCACCTCACGCTCGCCGGCTTCATCACGATCGGCATCCCCTCCTTCGTGCTGGCCTTGGCGCCGTCGGACGGTCCGCTCTACCGGGGACGCCTGCTGCGGGCGCTGGCCGCATTCGCGGTGCCAGCCGGCGTGGCGACGGCGCTCGGCTCGATCCTCTCCTTCTTCTTCGTCGACACCGTCTTTGGCGGCGGCCTCGCCGCCGGTCGCACCGCGGCGACGACGACGCTGATCGTGCTCGGCCTCAGCTTCGTGCTGCTGCTCGAGCGCGGCCCCGGCCGCGAGCACATCGCGATCCAGAGCTACATGCTGGCCCTGATCGCCGGCCTCGGCGCGCTCTTCGCCCTGATCCTCGCCGCCGCCCCGGTGCGCGACTTCTTCGAAATGGTGCTTCTCAGCGCTTCGCAGTGGTTCCTGGCGCTGCTCTCGGCAGCAATCGGCCTGACCATCGCCAGCATCCTCTGGCGCCTGCCGCAGATCGAAGCCCTCGAAGCGCCGTTCGACACGTGAGGCCCGCCGGGGGTCCCTTCCCAGGCCGCTTCGCGGGAGTTCCTGGGCAGGGACCCCCGGCGGGCCTAACGCGGCGGCAGGACGAACTGGGAGACGATCAGGTTGGCGGCGAGGCGCGGCTCCTCAGCGTTGCGCAACCGCTCCATCCGGACCTCGATCACGACTGTGCTCTTGCCTGCGTGCAGCGGGGTGCCCGTGGCGACGATCTCGTCACCCAGCACCCCAGCCGCGAAGACGTTGAGCTTCAGCTCGATCGTGGTGAAGTTATGGCCAGGCGGGATGTTGCGGAAGGTCGCCCAGGCGGCGACGGTGTCTCCGAGGGCGGTCCAGACGCCTCCGTGGACGAAACCCCCCGGGTGCAAGTGGCGCTTGTCCACCACGATGTGGCCGCGGGCTAGATCGTCCTCGATCTTGAGTGGCTCGATGCCGAGATCGCCGGGAAAGCTGCCCGGGAGGAAGCCGCGCACCGACTCCGGTGTGATCAGTGAGCTGGGGTGATGTGAGTCATCGCCCATCGGGGCGCGCACCTTATCCGAGCGCTTGCGCCAGGTTCGCCGTCTCGGGCTCGCCCAGGGCATATGCACCCGGGGTCAGCTCGCGTGTGCGGCGCCGGTAGGCGCTCCAGGTCCACGGCCAGTTGCTCGGGTCGTTGCCGTTCTCGTCGACGTACCAGTTGCTGCAGCCGCTGTGCCAGACCGTCTTGGCCAGGGCGGCGCGCAGCTCTCGGTCGAAGTCCTGGGCAGCCTCGGGCCTCACCTCGATGCGCCGCGCCCGCGCCCTCTCCATCTCGCGCAAGGCAGCCAGGACGTGGCCGATGCCGCACTCGAGCGTGTTGACTACCGAGCCGCTGCCGCCGTTCGTATTTGGCCCGTAGAGCAGAAACAAGTTGGGGAAGCCGGGCACGCTGAGGCCCAGGTAGGCGCGTGCCATCTCCTTCCACTCCTCCTCCAGCCTGCGGCCGTCCCGGCCGCTGATCTCCATCGGCGCGACGAAATCGTGGGAGGCGAAGCCAGTGGCGAGGACGATGACCTCGGTGGCCCGCTCAGCGCCGCTGGCGTCGCGGATGCCCGCCGGGGTGATCGCCCCGATCCCCTCCGCAACCAGGTCCACGTTGGGCTTGGTCAGGGTCGGGTACCAGTCGTCGGTGAGCATGATCCGCTTGCAGCCGAACTCGTAGGTCGGGGTCACCTTCCGGCGCAGCTCCGGGTCGGAGATCGCCGCCTTGATCTGGCGCATGCCGAAGACCCGGAACAGCGGCAGCAGCCAACGGTGCCGGGTGAAGGCGGCGGCGGCGAGCTCCTGGAAGGCGTAGACGGAGGCGCGGTCGAGACGGCGCAGCGCTGGCAGGCGGCGGAAGAGCGAGCGGAGCACAGGCGAGTAGGCGAAATCGCCCTTCGCCAGGGTCCAGCCTGGCGAGCGCTGGTAGACGTCGACCCGGGCGACTTCGGGCTGGATCGCGGGCACCACCTGGATCGCGCTGCAGCCCGTGCCGATCACGGCGACGCGCTTGCCGGCGAGGTCGACGTCATGGCGCCACTCGGCGGTATGGAAGGCGGGCCCCTCGAAGTCGTCGAGGCCGGCCAACGGCGGCACTTTCGGCACCGAGAGCTGGCCGCAGGCGGTGACCAGGACATCCGCCTCGTGGGAGCCGCTGGTGGTCTCGAGTAGCCACTTGTTGCGCTGCTCGTCCCAAGCGGCGCTCTTCACCTCGGTCCCGGTGCGAATCCTGTCGAGCACGCCGAAGCGCCGTGCCACCCCCTCTATGTAGGCCTGGATCTCAGGGCCGGGCGAAAAGCGGCGCGACCAGCGGTTGGGCGCGAAGGAGTACTCGTAGAGATGGGAAGGGATGTCGCAGGCGGCGCCGGGGTAGGTGTTGTGCTGCCAGACGCCGCCAACGCGCTCGCCCTTCTCGAAGACGGTGACGTCCTCGTAGCCCTCGCGCTTCAGCATCACGGCCGTGCCGACTCCGCCGAAGCCGCCGCCGACCACCGCGATCGACGGTCTCTCACTCCTCATACGGCCTCGCCCACCAATCGCCACGGACTCGAACGACCGGAGATCACCGTGACGATTGGTGGGCTCACAGGCCAAAGCCCTCCAGCCCGAAGTCGCCGTAGGGCTCGTCGCGCTCGCGCACCGCCTCTTTGAAGCCACCCTCCGCGGCGCGGCGGACGAAGCCGTGACCCTCCTCGGTGTGACGGGCGACGCCGTCGAAGAAGGTGCCGAGCAGTTGCGTCTGGTGCAGGCCTTGGGCGTAGAGCCCCTGGTTGACCAGCATCTTCATCATCACCAGCTGGTTGATCGGCATCCGCGCGACCCGCCCGAGCAGCCGCTCGAAGCGCTCGTCCAGCTCGGCGGCCGGAGGCGCCTCGGTCGCCAGGCCCCACTCCTCGGCCTCGGCGCCGGTCAGCGAGTCGCCGGTGAGGAGCAGCCGCTTGGCCCGCATCGGCCCGACCCGCGAGGCCCACATCGCCGTCGTCGGCGAGCCCCAGACACGCGCCGGCGGGTAGCCGATCTTGGCGTCGGAGGCGATCACCAGCAGGTCCGAGCAGAGCGCCATGTCGGTGCCGCCGGCGACGCAGTAGCCGTGCACCTTGCAGAGCACCGGCTTTTCCGAATGGAAGAGGCTCATGAAGCCGCGCACGTTGCGCCACATGAACTGAAAGTCGGTGACCGGGTCCCAGTTGGACTCGGGCATGTGGTTGGCCCCGATCGTCGCCGGATCGAGCGGCGACCCGGCAGGGGCCTCCACCCCACCCAGCTCACTCATGTCCCCCTCGGCCGAGGCGACGAGGTCATAGCCACCGCAGAACCCCGTGCCGTTGCCGGCCAGGGCGATCGCGTGCACCTCAGGGTCGAGATTCGCCCGCTCCACACAGGCCGCCAGCTCGGTCGGCATCCGCGGAGTGATCCCATTCCCCCGCTCCGGCCGATTCAGCGTGATGCGGGCAACTCGCTCACTGGCCTCGTATGTGAGGGTCGCCAGGTCCATCGCGCAGGCGCTTCCTGGCGCCTTAGTCGCACATATTGCGACTAAGGCGCCATTCGACGCTCAGTTCATCCTCTCGACGATCATCGCCTTGCCCTGACCCCCGGCCACGCACATGGTCTCGATGCCGACCTGGTGGTCGTCGGTCTCCATCACGTTGAGCAGGGTTCCCATGATGCGGGCGCCGGTCATGCCGAAGGGGTGGCCGAGGGCGATCGCGCCGCCGTGGGTGTTGAGCTTCTCCAAGGGGATGTCGCACTCGTCCATGATCGGGATCACCTGGGCGGCGAAGGCCTCGTTGAGCTCGACCACGTCGACGTCGTCGATCTTCATCCCGGCGCGGTCCAGCACCTTCTTGATCGCGCCGATCGGGGCGACGCCCATGTACTCGGGCTCGTTGCCCCAGGTGGCGGCCTTGACAATGCGGGCGCGCGGGGTCAGCCCCAGCTCCTTGGCCTTGGTGTCGCTCATCAGCAGCACCGCAGCGGCGCCGTCGTTGAGCGGGCAGGAGTTGCCGGCAGTGACGCCGCCGCCGCCGAAGGCCTCCGGCAGCTGGGAGAGCTTCTCCAGGGTCGAGGAGGCGCGCGGGCCGTCGTCCTTGCTGACCTCGGTGCCGTCGGGCAGCGTCACCGGGACGATTTCGCGGTCGAAGAAGCCGTCCTCCTGCGACTTCACCGCCAGTTCCTGCGAGCGCTGCGCGAACTTGTCCATGTCGGCGCGGCTGACCTCGTAGCGTTCGGCGACGTTGACCGCGGTCAGGCCCATGTCGATGTAGGCGTTGGGCTGGCCGTTCTCGCCGATCAGGTTCGGGTTGCGGTCGTCGGCGCCGGCCGGCTCGGTGCGCTCGTTGAAGCGGCTCACCCACTCGACCCCGGCGGCGATGTAGACGTCGCCCTCACCGGCCTTGATCGCGTTGCCGGCGTGGCGGATCGCGTCGAGGCTGGAAGAGCAGTAGCGCGAAACGGTGACCCCGTTGACCTCCTGCGGCAGCTTCTCCGAGAGCAGCGAGATGATCCGGCCGATGTTGAAAGCCTCCAGGCCCTGCGGCATGCCGACGCCGCAGAAGACGTCCTCGACCAGCGCGGGATCGACGCCCGGGTTGCGCTCGAGCAGTTGGTCGACCACGAAGGCGCCCATCTCCTCCGGGCGCAGCTGGGCCAACGAGCCCTTGAAGGCACGGCCGATCGGCGTGCGGATAGTGTCGACGATTACTGCCTCGGGCATGCGGGTCATCTCCTTCGAGCTGGGGTCGGGAAGTGCGGGCCGCAGGGTAGTGGATCGGAAGCGCAGGGCTCCGCGGCAGGCTCTAAGTTAACGGCGATGTCGCTGGACGGACTGCGGGCGTGGATAGGGCTTGTCGAGCGCAAGCTGACCATGCGCACCCGCGTCTTCCTCGTCCTCGTCGCGCTCGCGGTCGGCGGCGCGGGGGCCGCCATCGTGCTGGCGATCGACGCCCAGGACAACGCCGTCACCAAGGGTGACCTGCAGGCCGTGCGCGACGAACTGGCCGGGACCGCCGCTCCAGTCGAATCGACAGGAGCGGCTGAACTGGAAGCGGAAATCGAAGCGCTGCGCAGCGAAGTCGCCGCCCTGCGCGAAGCGAGCGCCGAGAACGGCCCAGGAGAAGCTCAAAAGCCGGATGGCGGAACGGCCGGCGGGGCCTCTGCGCCCCCGGAACGCCAGCCGCCGAAAGCCACCAGCGAAGAAGCAGTCGAAGAAGCCCAGGGCAAGAACGGCAAGTAGCGGTTAGTGCGGTTTCGCACGAAGTTTGGTGGGACCGTCCCCCGACTGCGTTACATTCGCCGCATTCGACCTCGCGAGCAGCCGCGAGCTCTGCCACCCAAGCAGTGAAAGGAGTTGCCCTGATGCCAGAGGGTTACTGCGTCAAGGAGCGTAAGAAGGTCGAGATCAAAGACGCCAAACAGGTGACGATGAAGAACGGTCGCCCCGCGATCCAGGGAACCTGCCCGGACTGCGGCACGAAAATCTTCAAGATCGGCAAACTCGAGTAGGCGACACCTGAACCTGCGTCAGCGGGCATTCGTATGCCGTTCGGATGCCACCTGGCGCGCTGACAGACGAACGGGATGTGCGTGAGGCCTACGCGGCTCACGCATCCGAGCTCTACGGCTTCGCGGTCCGCTCGCTCGGCGACTCCGGTCTCGCCGAGGAGGCCGTCCAGGAGACCTTCTTGCGAGCTTGGCGCGCAGGCGAGCGTTTCGATCCTCAGATCGGCTCGCTGCGCACCTGGCTGTTCGCGATCCTGCGCAACGTGGTGATCGATCTCGGCCGCGCCCGAGCCGCCCGACCGACCGTCTCCGACGAAGGCATCGAGGCCTCGGTCGAGCCCTTCGACGAGGCGCTGCTCTCCTGGCAGATCGAGGAGGCGATGCGGCGGATCGGCGACCAGCACCGCCGCGTCTTGGTCGAGACCTACTACCGCGGCCGGCCCTACGCCGAGGTCGCCGATGAACTGGGCGTGCCCGAGGGCACGGTCAAGAGCCGTGTCTACTACGGCCTGCGTGCATTGCGGGTCGTGCTGGAGGAGATGGGCTATGAAGACTGACGCCTGCCGCCACTGGAAAGAGGACCTGGGCGCCTACGCGCTTGGCACCTCTCCGGCGAAGAGCGGCGCAGCCCTCGAGGCCCACCTCGAGGGCTGCCCCGCCTGCCGGGCCGAGGCGGACTCGCTGTTGGCCGTCTCGCGACTGCTTCCCCACGCCGATCCGGAGCGCTTCGGTCCGGCGCCGCAACCGCCCGCGGAGCTGGGCAAGCGAATCGCCGCGACGATCGGCGGCGAGCGGCGCTCGAAGCGGCGTCAGCGTCGACTGCGCTTCGGTCTCGGCTTCGGCGGCGCCGCCGCGGCAACGGCGATGGCGGTGCTGGCGATCTTCGTCCTCTCCAGCGGCAACGAAGGCGGCCCCGAGCAGCACGTCGCCTTCCGCTCCCTGCCCACCGGCGTCAAGATCGCGGCGACGCTCGAGCCGCAGGCCTTCGGCACCGAGATCCACATGTACGTCAAGGGGATCAGCTCTGGCACGCTCTGCCGCGTCTACATGCGCGGCCCGGGCGGAGGCGACGTCTCGGCCGGCAGCTTCCGCTACCGCTGGGGCGCCGACGACTCGGCCGTGCTCAGCGCGGCCCTCGATCTCTCGCGCGCCGAGGCATTGGTCGTGCACGCCGGCAAGCGCACCTTCGTCGCCCCGATCGACCGCGCCGAAGCCACCGATCGCAATGCATCCCAACAGGAGGAATCAACGTGAAGAAGACCCTTCCCATCCTCGCCGCACTGGCGTTGATCGGAGTGCTGGCGATGGCCGGCTGTGGAAGCAGCAACAGCAGCTCGAGCTCCAGCTCCGGCGGCGCCTACGGCGGTAGCGAAGAAACGACGAGTAAGCCGGCCGCCCAGACCGCTTCCTCCGAAGGCGCGCCGATCACCGTCGGCACCGCTAAAGGGGTCGGCAAGGTGCTGGTCGACTCAAACGGCATGACGCTCTACTACTTCCAGAAGGATCAGAACGGCGAATCGACCTGCTACGGACCCTGCGAAAAGGGCTGGCCGCCGCTGACAACCGAAGGCGCGCCGCAGGCCGGCGAAGGCGCGATGGCGTCGAAACTGGGCACGACGAAACGCAAAGACGGCACGGTCCAGGTGACCTACAACAAGTGGCCGCTCTACACCTTCGTCGAGGACAAAAAGCCAGGCGAAGACAACGGCACCGACAGCAAGGCCTTCGGCGCCTCCTGGTACCCGCTACACCCCAACGGGGAAAAGGCGGGCCACTAGGCCGAGCCGCGCTTGCGCGCGGAGATCGACGGTGGGACCAGCTCGCGGATCTCGGCCAGCAGCCGGGCCGCGAGCTCTCCCGCCTCCTCGCCGGGCTTGGCCTGGCCCCCGCGCGGCTCGAAGAAACGGATCCGCAGATGCGGCCGCCGCGGAAAGCCGGTCAGGTCCGAGGTTCCCTCGATCGCGACGCAGACGATCTTTGCCTCGGGGACCTCGAGCGCGAGGCGGCCGACGCCGCTGCGGGCTCGCAGGACTCTGCCCCGGGAGCGAGTCCCTTCCGGGAAGACGCCGATGCAGGAGCCGCGGCGCAGTTCCTCGACCGCTCGCGCCAGGGCGCCGGCGTCGCCGGCTTCGCGCTCGATCGGGATCTGGCCCATGCCGTTGAGCACCGGGCCCAGGCCGCGCACCTTCCAGAGGTCGGATTTGGCCAGAGCCTTGATCTGGCGGCGCCGGATCGCCGAGATGCCGACCATCACCGGGTCCCAATGGCTGTCGTGATTGCCGACGACCAGCGCCGGGCCGCTCTCGGGCAGGGTCTCCACCCCCTCCGCCTGAAGCCGCCCCCAGATCGCCACCGGCCGGCAGACCGCCATCGCAGTTCGGTACATCGGGCTCGGCTCGCGCTCAGGTGTGGGGAACCCCTCTCGCGGGGTAGTGGCCTCCATTGCGAGCGGCACCGTACTCGATCCCACCACCTGCCCGCCTCAGATAGGGAAATCCACCAAAGTGATCAAAGTCACGTATTCCGCCGGGCTCGCAGTCGAAGGTACTCGTCTCGCTTCTGCCTATCCGTACCTTGCCTCCCAGCTGTAGCAATCACAACTATCTAAAGTGTCATCTGTGACGACGCAGAAGCCTCTCGAGCTGATCCTGGCTCGCAACCTGATGTCTGCGCTCTCGACCCCGTCCTTCCTGGTCGACGAGGGCGGCGTCCTCGTCTTCTACAACGAGGCGGCCGGCGCCCTGCTCGGCAAGCGCTTCGAGGAACTGGGCACGGTGGGAGCCGAGGAGTGGGGCTCGCTGTTCGGACCGTTCGACAAAGCTGGCGAGCCGATCCCCTACGACGACCTTCCGCTCGTCGTCGCCGTCCGCAACGGCCGCCCCGCCCACGCCGACCTGGAGATCAGCTCCGCCGACGGCACCCGCCACCAGGTCGAGGTCTCTGCCTTCCCGATCCTCACACCCCATGGCTCGCAGGGCGCGATCGCGGTCTTCTGGCCAGCCGGCTCCAGCAACGGAGCGGGTCACTGAGATGAAGGTCAAGCTCTGGGGCACGCGCGGTTCGATCCCCTCCCCAGGGCCGGAGACGATCCGCTACGGCGGCAACACCTCCTGCGTCGGCGTCACCCTCGCCGACGGCTCGATGCTCGCCCTCGATGCGGGCACCGGCATCCGCAGCCTCGGCCTGGCGCTCGCCAACGAGCCAGCGCGGCTGCACATCCTGCTCACCCACCTCCACCTCGACCACATCCAGGGCCTCGTCTTCTTCGCCCCAGCCTTCCGGCCCCAGACGGAGATCGTGATCTGGGGCCCCGCCTCGCCCGAGGCCTCGTTGCGCGATCGCATCGCCCGCTACATCTCGGCGCCGCTCTCGCCGGTCGAGGTTCGCGAGCTTCCCTGCGACGTCTCCTTCCGCCACTGCCCGCAAAGCGAGTGGGAGATCGGCTCGGCGCGGATCAGCGCCGCCTCCGTCTCGCACCGCGGGCCGACGCTCGGCTATCGGATCGACGACGGCGGCTCCTCGCTCGCCTATATCCCTGACCACGAGCCGGCGCTCGGCGCCGACCTCGACGCGCTCGAGGAGGATTGGATCTCCGGCCTCGGCCTCGCCCGCAACGCCTCGCTGCTGATCCACGACGGCCAGTACGCCGACGCCGAGTACCCCGACCACGTCGGCTGGGGCCACTCCTCTCTTTCGCACGCACTCTCCTTCGCCCGCCGCGCCGAAGCGGAGCGGACTGTTCTCTTCCACCACGACCCGATGCACTCCGACGAGCGCCTCGATCGGCTGGGCTCGGAAGCGAGCCTGCGCTGGGCGGAGATGGGCGGTGAGCCGGGGACGATCGAGCTCGCCGCCGAGCGGGTGGAGTACGAGCTGCCGGCGCGAACGGTCAGCGCGATTTCCGCAACTTAGAAACCGCGCGGTTCGCGGGGTTCGATTCCCGGCTTTTGCCCGCTACGCTGGCACGCGGGATGACGTCGGCTCCTGGACTCGACGCCGCAGTCGAGAGATCTGATCTGGTCAAGGAGGCACTGGCGACAGCGCAGCGAGCGCATGCCGGTCAGCTGCGCCGCGGCAGCGACGGGCGGCCCTTCATCGACCACCCTGTCTCGGTCGCCGAGCTGCTCTGCGGAGAGCACCAGGGCGACGAGGTGATCGCCGCGGCGCTTCTTCACGACGTGGTCGAGAAGAGCGAGACGAGCCTCGACTCGGTGCGCGAGCGCTTCGGCGACGTGGTGGCGGAGCTGGTCGCGGCGATGACCGAAGACGAGTCGATCGCCGCCTACGAGGATCGCAAGGAGGAGCACCGGCGCCGGGTCGCCGATTCCGCGCCGGCGGCGCGCGCGATCTTCGCCGCCGACAAACTGACGAACGTGAAGATGCTGCGCGAGGCCTACGCGCTGATCGGCGAGGGGGTCAGCGACGAACTGGCGGTCCCGCTCGACCTGAAGATGTACATCTGGGAGGCCGATCTGGAAATGCTCTTCGACGAGGCGCCGCAACTGCGCCTGACCAACGAGCTCGCGGACGAGCTGGTCGCTCTCTGGGGCGACCGCTTCAGGGCCGTGCGCGCCCCGTCAGACTGAGCCGCCGCCGCAGCGGCAGCACGTACCAGAGCCCGGCAAAGGCACAGACCGTGCCGACCCCGGTGATCGCGGTGAGGACGCTGTTGCCGAAGAGGACGTTGGTGATCAGCACGATCGCGCTGGTCATCGCCATCGCCAGCAGAGCCAGGCCGGCGATCGTGAAGCGGTTGGCGAGGCGGATCAGCTCGCGCTTCTGCTGCAGGCGGAAGGTGACGCGGTGATAGGAGGAGGGCGCGATCAGCAAGATCGCCGAGAGCGCCGTGCAGAGCAGGGTGAAGAAGTAGAGGTCCTTCTCGAAGCCGTTTATCTTGGTGAAGTTCTGCTGGAACGGGACGGCGAGCAGGAAGGCGAAGAGAACCTGGACGCCCGGCAGGGCGACGCGCAGCTCCTGCAGCAG
>Ga0207639_10002129_pt1 | contig 13333 bp, 14 predicted proteins | sample KBSCornC32_FD_184299 | JGI IMG/M metagenome (GOLD analysis project Ga0207639, IMG submission 184299) | Corn rhizosphere microbial communities from Kellogg Biological Station, Michigan, USA - KBS Corn C3-2 (SPAdes) (version 2) | ecosystem: Host-associated > Plants > Roots > Rhizosphere > Soil ...
TCGCGTCCATGACGGTGCCGCGCTTCTTCATGTCGGCAAACAGCGCATCGAGCGCCACGTTCGGCTTCGCGAGCGCCGCGGCATCGACCGGGGCGCGATTGTGATAGGTGCGCGGCATCTGTTTCGAGGCCTGGTAGCCGAGCATGCAGATGTGGCTCATCACGTCGACGCCACTGTCTGCCACCTGCATCGGACTTGTCGGAAACACGGCGGCGTGCGCCCAGACCATCAGGTTCTGGCGATGCGCTTCCGCGGTAATCTTCGCCACCAGCGGCGCGGGCAGATCGGCATAGATCTTGATCGCGGTCGCGCCGGTTCCTTTCGCTTCGGCGATGGCGAGCGGCATGTTCGTCTGCTGTGTGATCGCGCGCATCCACGACACCGCGCCGGGGTTTCCCGCACCTTGCGTGGATTGCACCGTGCGCGGATCGTGGAAGAACTCCGGTCCCGCCATCAGGCTCGCGTAATAGACATCGGGCGAGGGGACCTGGCCGATGCGTGCGTCCCGCGCCAGCAGCGCGAGCTCGCGCGTATCGCCCGCCATGTCGCGGACGGCTGTGATACCGGCGTAGAGATTGCGGCGCTGTATCGCCTCCGCATAAGGCAGGTTCGGCCAGGTCGCGAGATGGACGTGCGTGTTGATCATGCCCGGCATCGCGACCGCGCCGTGCATATCAACAATGTCCTTGCCGGATTTTACGGATGGGGTGATCGCAACGATGCGCTCGCCTTTTACGACGATCGCCATGTCGTTTCGCGCGGGCGCGCCGGTGCCGTCGATCAAACGAACATGATTGTAGGTCTTCGTCGTTTGACCGTCGGCTTTTGCCCCCACAATCGTGGTCAGCAGAACAAGGGCGGGAATGACATATTTCATTTATACGCTGCGTCCTGTTTCAGTTTCCGCGATGCCCTGCAAAGCGGGAACCATCGCCCAATGAAGCAATTCTGGACCGATTTGGCATCCATGTTAAAAGAGAAAGACGAACATATGCCCGCCACAAGGATATCGCGATTATCATGAATGGTCCGCCCCAGTCATTGCCGGAAACAGTAGAAACTGTCGATCCAGACCTGCATCGCAGGACCGCCAGCTGGCATCGCGGCGATACCGTCAATTATTTCCCGCGGCGCTACGATTTCTCGTCGAACACCTTCCTTCAGGACTATGTCCTCAAAGGCTGGATTCCGAAAACGCCCATCCTGACGCGCGGCATGAAGATCACCGCGTTCGGAAGTTGCTTTGCCGCCAATATCACGCGCCATCTCAGCAATATCGGCTTCGACCTTTCGAGCAACCGCGATCCCGATATCTACATCTCCCGCATCGGCGACGGTCTGGTGAATACGGCATCCATTCTCGGGCAATTCGAATGGGCGCTGGAGAACAAGCATCAGCCGCACGATCTGTGGCACGGCTTCAAGGCGGAAGGGTTCGGCTATGACGAGGACATCCGCGTGCGCACACGCGATGTGTTTCTCGGAACGGAATTCTTCATCATCACGCTTGGCCTGTCGGAAGTCTGGTACGACGCGGTAACAGGCGGCGCGTTCTGGCGGAGCGTTCCTGAAACCGAGTTCGACGCGAGCCGGCACAAGTTTCGCGTCATGTCGATGGCGGAGACGAAAGCCGATATCGCCAGAATCTACGAACTCATTCGGACCCATGTTCCGAACGCGAAAGTCCTCTTCACGGTTTCCCCCATTCCGCTTGCGGCGACATTTCGCGATGTGAGCTGCCTCACCGCCAACCATGTGTCGAAGTCGATCCTTCGCGCCGCGCTGGATGAATTCCTCCGCGACAACCAAGCCGCAGTGAACCAGAGCTTGTTCTATTTCCCCTCGATGGAGATTGTTCAGTTCGGTTTTGCCGATCCCTGGGGGCTGGATTGCCGGCACCCCAGCAACTCCGTTCTCGACACGGTGATGAAGACCTTCGAGGCATCGTTCTGCGTCGGCGAGGGCACGCTGGCCGACGCCAACGCCATGTTCGCCATGTTCCGCGCGCAGAACATCGCCGAATTGCGCAAACACGGGGAGGGCGAAAGCGAACGGGAGCGGCTCGTTCGCGAAGCCCGCACCGCCAAACGTGCTGGAGCCATCGCCCGGAAGGAAGCCAAGGTGCGCGAGGCGAGGTTGAATCAGGCCGATGAGCCGGACGCGACTGTCGACGAAGTCGACAAGACAGCCAAAAAGGAAGCGCGCAAAGCGCAACGGCGCGCGAAACGCGAAAATACGAAGAAGTCGAAAAGAAAATCGAAGAAAAAAGCCGGGCGGAAGAAGGGCGCGGACTAGCGCGCGTCCTTACGCGTTCTTTTCCGCGTCGCGCAGGATGTCGGCAATCATGTCCTTGCCTTCGTCGCTGTGCATCCAGCCTTCAGCAGCCTGCATGGACTGGAAATTGCCTGCCGCGCGGTGCGGCTTGTTGCGGCCGGGCACGGGAACCAGAACCTCGAAGGTTCCGGCGAAGCGTGTGTCCTTGGTTTCGGCGGCGTAGGCGCTCGGAAGGCCGCGCTGCTTCTTCATTTTCATGGGGGAAATCCTTGGATGTCAGGGAATGGCGTTCGGCGCGCTCGATATCATCTTTCCCAGGGCTTGCGCACGTCTTCTTTTGGGCCGCGTTTCTTGCGCCCGATACCCAGGTGTTCGCGCCAAAGCTTCGCCGGAATCTCCTCGACCTGACCGGGTTCGAGCTGGCCGAGATGAAACGGACCGAACTGGATGCGGATGAGACGCGCGACCTTCAGGCCGATGCTCTCCATCACGCGCTTGACCTCGCGGTTCTTGCCTTCCTTCAAGCCGACGGTCGCCCACGAATAGACGCCCTTGGAACGCTCAAGGTCCGCGATCACCGGTCCATACTTCACCTTATCGATGGTGACGCCGGTCGCGAGCTTATCGAGTTCGGCTTGGCTGACCTTGCCGAACAACCGCGCGCGATATTTGCGCGTCCAGCCACCGGCGGGCAGTTCGAGGCGTCGCGCTAGATCACCGTCGTTGGTGAGCAGCAACAGACCTTCAGAATTGAAGTCGAGCCGGCCAACCGAAACAACGCGGGGCAGGGACCGCGGCAGGTTCGCAAACACCGTCGGCCGCCCTTGCGGATCCTTGTGCGTGGTCACGAGGCCGGACGGTTTGTGGTAGCGCCACAGCCGCGCGGGCTCGGGTTCGCTTAAGGGCTTGCCGTCGATGGAGATGACGTCATTGTCCCCGGCCTTCACACCTTGGCTGGTCACGGGCTCGCCGTTCAGCGAGACCCGGCCTTCCTCGATCATCTTCTCGGCATCCCGGCGCGAGCAGATGCCGGCCCGGGCGATGACCTTGGCGATGCGCTCGCCCGCCCCCGTGCTATCCTCGGCCAAGATGATGTTCTCCGGAAAAGTATGACTGACGAGGAAGCCATAGCACTCGCGCTCGCCGAAGCGGAAGCGGCTGCAAAACGGGGCGAGGTACCGGTCGGCGCCGTGCTGGTTTCGGCCTCCGGCGAGGTCCTGGCGCGGGACGGGAACCGGATCGTGGAGCGCCACGACCCGACAGCCCATGCCGAGATCCTGGTCCTGCGCGCGGGAGCCGAAAAGCTGAACAATGAGAGGCTCCTAGGGACAACTCTTTATGTTTCCCTGGAGCCTTGCGCTATGTGTGTAGGCGCTGTCAGCTTGGCCCGCGTGGCGCGCTTGGTCTTCGCAGCAGAGGATCCCAAAGGCGGCGCCGTGCTTCACGGCCCGAAGTTCTTCGACCAGCCGACCTGCCATCACCGGCCAGTCATTGACCGCGCCGGAGACGCCGTGGCCGCAGGCGAACAACTCAAGACGTTCTTCCGCGCGCGGCGCGGCTAGTCGAGATCAGTCTCGTCGATGCTGTCGGTGCCCCCAGGCAACTTCAGGACCTTGCCATCGTAACCCAGTTCCACGCCGTCGGACCTGACATCCGACACCCCGCGCAGGAACAGTTTCTCGGCAAAGCGGTTCGGCAGGATCGGAATGAGGTGGCTGAACACCAGCAATTTGACATGCGCCTCGTTGGCGATCCGCGCGGCCTCGACCGGCGCGGTGTGATAGCCGGGAATGTCGTGAAAGATCTTAGCCTGACGCGGATGGTTCGCCGCCGCCAGCGCATCATGCATCACACCGACCATCTCCGGGTTCAGACCTTCGTGGATCAGGACGTCTGCGTTCTTTGCAAGATGCGCCAGGTCTTCATCCAGCGCGGTGTCGCCGCTGATCACGATGCTGCGGCCTTTGAAGTCAAAGCGATAGCCATAGGACGGGTTCGCCGGTTCGTGCTTCACCTTGACTGCCGTGACCTTCAAGCCGTCCTGCTCGAATACGACGCCAGGCATGACCGGTTTGGCCACCAGCGCCACGGCATCCGGCGGCAGCATCGCCGCGCCGTGATGTTTGGTGCGATAGCCATCATCCAGCGCATAGACCTCGTTGAACCCGTTCACGACACGCTCGACGCCCGGCGGCCCATAAACAGCTAGCGGCGCCTTGCGTCCCGCAACCCAGGTCTGCAGCCGCACCTCGCCGAGATCGCCGATGTGATCGGAATGGAAGTGGGTTAGAAACACGCCGGCGATCTTCTGCAGCGGGACGCGCCACAGGATCAGATCACGCGCCGCGTCGAGGCCGGTATCGACGAGATAATATTTGTCACCAACAGCGATCAGCGTGCAGGGGCCGCCGCGCGACTTGTCCGGAAGAGGAGAACCGGTACCCACAAGAAGCGCAGAGAGTTCGTCCTTTTCGGCGAGTTGAGGTGCGGGACGTGAAAGTTCGCGATAGGCCGTGCGGCGGAACATCCAGTCCAGAACCGTTGGCGAAGTGAGCGCAAACCATGCCGCCAGCAGCAACTCCGGAATACCGGCTGCTATCAAAATCCAGATGCGCTTTGAGCGTTGGGTCATGCACGCTCCTTCAGCCCGCGTTGTTTCAGGCGCCACAAAAGAATATCGAGACGATCCTGACCGAAGAACGGCTCGCCCTCGAACGCGCAGGTCGGCACGCCCCAATGGCCCGCTTCCTGGTGCGCCTTCTGGTTCTCCTGAATGATCGCTTCGTATTTGTCGGGATCGGCCGCGATCTTCGCGTCGAGCACAGCAAGATCGAGACCGGCGCGCGCCGCGACCTTTGCCATGTGATCACCTTCGTGCCAGCCATCGACACGACCGGACCAGATCAGCGAACTCATCTCATACAGGAACGGCAGGCCGCGCCCATCTTCTGCCGCAGCACAGCCAAGCCGTGTGAGACGATGGATGTAAGGCTGATCCGGCACGCCTGCGCGTGTCATCGGATCGATCTTCACCGGATCGGGACGCGGCCAGCGATAGGGGAGGCCGAGCACCTCGGCGAGACGGTAGGTGTCACGCATGAGATAGGGAATCCAGAGCGGATTCTGCTTCTCGAAGAAATCGCCGGAGCGCACGGCGAGCGGATAGACAGGCCGCACATTGATGCGCAGATCGTAGTCGCGTTCCATCTCCACCAGACGGGGCGTCGCGAGATAGGAATACGGGCTGCGGAACGACCAGAAGAGGTCGAAGCTGAGCGTCATGCCGGCACCACAGTTTTCAGATAGGCAACGATCGCGTCCGCAAGGCCCGTCACCGCCGCCTTTGCGTTTTGTTTCGTCGGCGCGCGGGGGTTGAGGATGCCGACGATCAGGAAGCCATAGATCATCTGTGTTGCGACGCGCACGGCATCGCCGAGGCCCGCCTTGCCGCCATGCTGGCGGAGCACGGTTTCCAGCGCACGCGCGATCTCGTCGCGAAACGCCATCATCACGTTCATGACGCTCGGATGATCGAAGCCGTGTTCGATGATGGCGCGAAACAGACCACGATGGGTCCGCATATTCGAAGCGGTGCGCAGGACGAAAGTTCGAATAATCACTTCGGTCGAGGCGTTCTGTCCGGCGAGCACAAACTCATCCAGGCGGGCGCGCGTCTCTTCGGCGAAGCTCTCAGCGATCGCCTGGAAGAGGGCATCCTTGTCTTTGAACCGGAAATAGACCGCGCCGACCGATACACCGGCCTCTGCGGCGATATCGGCGAGTTTGGCGCCGTCATAGCCTCTCTCGGCAAAGACCTTTTCCGCCGCGGCGAGCAGGCGCTCGCGCGTGACGCGGCTGCGCTCCTGCTGGACCGGGAGCGCCCATTTCTCTGCGGCTTTTTGCTTTGGGGTTGCCATTCGCCCTGCGCTGCACTAAATCTGAATACGAATTCAGATATAGATTTTGAGGTGCGGGATGTCAAATATTAGCGTGGTGCCGACACCGGCGCAGATGCAGGCGATGGTCGAGAAGGGCCCCGAAGGTCCCATCGTCATGGTCAACCTGCTGAAATACCGCGACCGCGCCGGATACGAGGCACACCATGCGGAAGCGAAGGAAAATCTGACCGGGCGCGAGGCGTATCAGCGTTACGGCATGACCGCGTTCAAACACGTCAGCGCGCGCGGCGGCAGCATTGTGTGGATGGGACCGCAGGCACTCGTTTTTATCGGTGGGCCGGAACAGGGATGGGATGACATCGTCTGTGTGCGCTATCCGTCGCGCCAGAAATTCCTCGAGATGGTGTCCGATCCCGATTATCTCGCCGCCACCTATCACCGCGACGCGGGCCTCGAACGCACTGCGCTGCTCTGCTGCAAGGCGGGGAGCGCCGCGTAGTGGGCCGGAAGATCCTGTTCATCACCACCGACCAGCAGCGCTTCGACTCGCTCGGTTGCAACGGCAACAAGTTCTGCAAGACGCCGAATATCGATGCGCTGGCGAAGAACGGCATCAACTACACACGCGCCTACAACCAGAACACAGTCTGCATGCCGGCACGCTCGACCATGCTGACCGGGCAATATGTTCGGACTCACGGTGTATTCTCGAACGGCGTGCCGCTCCCAGAGGATGCACCGAGCATCGCGCGCTATCTGCGCGAGAAGGCAGGCTACAAGACGGCGTTGATCGGCAAGGCGCATTTCGAGCCGGCGTTCGATCCCAAGCTTCGGTGGAAAGAGAACCGGCGCGAACGCGAGAACGACACCGGTCCCTGGCGTGGTTTCGACTACGCAATTCAGGCCATGCACATCGCGAGTTTTCGCGGCGGGCCGGTGGCGCATTATGGACAATGGATGAAGGCGCAACATCCCGAGTTTTTCAATTCCTCGCCGCCACTGCTCAACGCAGCACCGGGCGGTGACACCGGCGCGCCGGAGACTAATAACAATCCCGTGCCGCGCGAGGTCTATCATACGGATTGGCTCGCCGGTCTCGCGGAAGATTGGCTCAAAGGTCTCGACGCGGAGGATGACTGGTTCCTCTGGCTGAGCTTTCCCGATCCGCATCATCCCTGGGACCCACCCGCGGCGGAGAACAAGCGCTGCGACTGGCGCGACCTGCCGTTGCCGGACGCCTATCCGGGGACGCCGGACAAAATCCGCGAAGTGTTGGCGAAGAAGCCCGCGCACTGGCTCGCCTATTACGACGGCGCCTTCGCGAATATCGAAGGCGGACCGATGAATTTCACGCCGCAGCAGCTCTCACATGACAACATTCGCGAGATCAACGCGAAGGTCCACGTGATGAACGAGCTTGTGGACGAGGCAATCGGCCGTGTGATGGCGCAGGTTCATGCGCGCGGATGGGATGGTGATACCGACGTGTTCTTCACCACCGATCACGGTGAGCTGCAGGGCGATTTCGGATTTGTCTATAAAGGGCCGTTTCACGTCGATGCATTGATGCGCCTGCCGTTTATCTGGCGGCCCGCGCCGAATGCGAAGGTCACACCCGCTGTCGTCAACCAGCCGGTGGAGCAGGTCGATCTCGCCTCGACCTTCGCGCACGTGGCGGGCGTAGCGCAGGCAGAGTGGATGCAGGGCAAAGTGCTGCCTATCGGCGAAGATGGTTCGCGCCAGCGCGCGATCTGCGAATGGGACAGCCAGTTTCCGGGCTACGGCTTCCATATGCGCTCGATCGTGCGCGATGGGTTTGTGCTCACGCGCTATGAGCCTTCGACACCGGGCCAGCCGAACGGGCTCGAGGAATACTGGCCGCAATTCGCCGCTGCCGGGACGCGTATCAAATATGACGGTACGGAAGGTGAGTTGTACGACCTCAAGAACGATCCGCGGCAATGGGAAAATCTCTGGGACGATCCCAAGCGCCAGACGTTGAAGAAGGATTTGATCGCCGATCTCTACGACAACCTTCCACCGGAGCGCTCGCCAAAGCTGAAAGTCGAAGCGCCAGCTTAAAAAAGATTGTCATCCCCGGCGAGTGCGAAGCGAAGCTGAGCGCGAGGGAAGGGGACCCAACTTCTTGTTTTATCGCCAACCAAAGTTGGGTTCCCTTCCCCTCGCGACACTACCGTGTCGCTCGGCCGGGAATGACAAGTAAGGTTTGATCTGACAGGCTGACACAAAGATAATTTCAGGGAGCTGGACAATGGCGTTGATCATCTATGGAAGCACGGTATCGCCGTTCGTGCGCAAGGTGCGCGTGGTGATGGCGGAGAAGCGGCTCGAATACACCCTCGATCCCGTGAGTCCGTTTGCGGCGCCGCCGGAGTTTCTGGAGATCAGCCCGCTCAAACGTATTCCGGCTTTCCGCGATACTGATGTACCGGAGCCGAACCATCTAGCGGACTCGTCGGTCATCTGCGATTACCTGGAAAACAAATTCCCGAAGCCTGCGCTGTATCCCAGCGATCCGTTTCAGCGCGCGAAGGCGCTCTGGTACGAGGAATACGCAGACTCCACGCTCGCGGCGGCGATGGGACGAGGTTTCTTTTTCGAGCGCGTGGTGAAGAAGATCATGCGTGCGCCGGTGGACGAAGATCTCTGCCAGAAGACGCTGAACGAGACGCTGCCGCCGATGTTCGACTATCTGGAGAAGGAGCTGGGCAAGAAGGAATATCTTGCGGGCGGCGCGTTCTCCATCGCCGATATTTCCATCTGCACGATGGTCGTGAATTTCGAGCACGCCGGCGGCGCGGTGGATTCGGCAAAGTGGCCGAACCTCTGCGCTTATATAAAGCGCGTCCATGCGCGGCCGTCGTTCAAGGCTTTCATCGACGAAGAACGTCCCTATATCGACAAGATGCGCGCGCGCTGAGGAGAAGATAATGATCGATCTCTACACATCCGGAACGCCGAACGGCTGGAAAGCCTCCGTCACGCTCGAAGAACTCGGCCTGCCGTATGAGACGCACGCCATCGAACTCGGCAAAGGACAGCAGAAGGAGCCTTGGTTTCTCAAGATCAATCCCAACGGCCGCATCCCCGCAATAGTGGACCGCGACGAGGGCGATTTCGCGGTGTTCGAATCCGGCGCGATCATGATCTATCTCGCGGAGAAGACCGGCAAGCTGATGCCGACGGACGTGAAGGGCCGCTCGCAGGTGATGCAGTGGCTGATGTTCCAGATGGGCGGCATCGGTCCGATGATGGGGCAGGCGAACGTGTTCTTCCGTTATTGGCATGAGAAATACCAACCGGCCATCGATCGCTATCAGAACGAGTCCCGCCGCCTGTTCGAGGTGCTGAACGGCCAGCTCGCGAACAGCGAATATCTCGCCGGCGATTATTCCATCGCCGACATCGCGAATTATTGCTGGGTGCGCATCTATCCGTGGTCGGGTGTATCGGTGGATGGGCTCGACCATCTGCAACGGTGGCTGAACGCTATCGCAGAGCGGCCCGCGGTTCAGCGCGGTGTCGCCGTGCCTGCGCCGATCAAGCTGCCGGACGGCGAGGCCGCCAAGCAGACCGTCGAAAGCGCGAAATCAATCCTCCAGCGCTGAGATATTCTTCTCAATCCGCTTGGTGCGGTTGCGCGCTACGCGCTGGTTGAGCATCTCGACCAGACCGGAGAACGCGACCGCGAAGTAGAGATAGCCGCGCGGGATGTGGAAGTGCATCGCGTCCGCTACCAGCGACGTGCCAATAAGCAGCAGAAAGCTCAGGGCCAGCATCTTCACGGTTGGATGGCGCTCGACGAAATTGGCAACCGCACCGGACGCAAACATCATCACCAGCATCGCCAGCACGACGGCCGTGATCATGATTGACAGGTGCTCTGCCATACCGACCGCGGTCACAACGGAGTCAATCGAGAACACAATATCGAACAACGCGATCTGAACGATCACGGATAGCATCGTCGCGCCCTTGCCTTGACGCTCATGTTCTTCGCCCTCGACCATGCCGTGGATTTCGCGCGTGCTTTTGGTCAGCAGAAACAGGCCGCCGGCGAAGAACACGATGTCCTTCCAGGAAAAATCCAATCCCCAAAGCGAAAGCACCGGGTTTGAAAGCGAAATGATCCACGCGATGCTTGACAGAAAAATGATGCGCAGGATCAGAGCGAGGCCAAGGCCGATCCGGCGCGCGGTCGGGCGACGCGCTGGCTCGAGCTTGTTGGCCGCGAGCGAAAGGAAAATGATGTTGTCGATGCCGAGGACGATCTCGAGCACCATCAGCGTCAACAGCGATATCCAGGCATTCGGGGAATAGAGAAGATCGAGCATCGGTCCTCAGAACCACGGCCGGGCGAGCGCCGGAAACCAATGAATGACGACCTCGCGCGCCGAAAGCAACCCGACGCCGATCCCGAAGAACACGTCGCTAAGGTAGTGCGCGGTCAGGAGCGCGCGCACGAGCGCCAACCCGAGCGCAATTGCGAACCACAATAGGGCAAGTATCGGCCACATCGCGCAGGCGATCACGGCCACACAGGTGATCGTCAGCGAATGGCCGGATGGGAACGAGTTGTATTGCAGGTCAAAACTGAACGGCACGAAGCCGTAAAGCCCCATCTCGAAATCGTCGCGCGGGCGGCGACGTCCGAAGAAGAGCTTGATCGTGTGCAGGATCATGCTGCCGATGGCGAGGCTGGCGATAAACGCGACCGCGCATTGCGACGCGAGCGTCAGATTGTCCGACACACCCCAACGCGCCATCACCCAGCGCGTGCCGATCAAGATGAGGATCGCCGCAATCAGCCAGTGTGACGCCTTCGCAAGATGGGTGATCGAATCCAGAAACCGCCACTGCCGGACGTTGATATTGTCATACAGCCAATGCGACGCCCGCCGGTCGATGCCGAAGCAGGCGAGCCCAAGGATGAGGAACGCGATTCCGGCCCAGAGAAGCATGGCGCTGATTGCCGTGTGGCGGGGGCGCTGTCAAACTCCGTCCGGAACTTGCAGCCAGGGTGACGATCATGAAGCCCGAAGACAGTGTTCTGCGTGTCAGGCGGTCCATACTAATCAACGCATCTCCCGAGCGCGTGTGGCAGGAGTTCATGAGCCACGAGACAATGGACCGCTGGTGGGGAAAACGCATTGGCGACCCGCAAGCAGGCACCTCGACAGGTCAATATTTGCTCGAGTACGACCCGCGCATCGGTGGCCGAGCGCTGATGGCCGTGGAGTGGGATGGCAAGCGCATGCGCTATGGCGGCCCGATCACGGTGTTTGAAGCCGGTCACGAATTGACGTTCGAAAATGACTGGATTCCAAATATGGGCTGGAAAGCGCCGACCTATATCACTATCCGTTTGACCCCGGCGCTCGGTGGTACGCTGGCAGAGATTTTCCACTATGGGTTCGAGAACACCGGCGGCGATATCGGCGCAGAACACGCGGGCTACGAGCAGGGCTGGGGCATGACCCAGCTGAATGCGCTGAAAGGGCTCATTGAGGGCACTGGTTAGGCCCGCGGGCAGGGGCTAGAGTCTTCCCATACGCTATCGAAAATGGAGGACTCTTATGGATTTCGACTACACACCCAAACAGAAGGAATGGATGAAGCGCGTCGGCGACTTCATGGACGCGCACATCTTTCCCGCCGAGGCAACTTACAACGCGCAGATGGACGAAGCGCGCAAGAAGGGCGATCCGTGGATCGTCGTGCCTGTCGTTGAAGATTTGAAGGCCAAGGCCAAGAAGCAGGGCCTGTGGAATTTCTTTCTCAATGAGAGCGCGCACGGCGCGGGTCTGACCAATCTTGAATATGCGCCGCTCGCTGAGTTGATGGGCCGCTGTGGCTTCGCATCGGAAGTCTTCAACTGCTCCGCGCCGGATACCGGCAACATGGAAGTTCTGGAGCGCTACGGCTCGCCGTATCAGCAGGACAAATGGCTGAAGCCGCTGCTCGCCGGCGAAATCCGCTCCGCATTCCTCATGACTGAGCCAGCGGTGGCGTCGTCGGACGCGACGAATATCGCCACCAGCATCGTGCGCAAGGGCGATCACTATGTGATCAATGGGACGAAGTGGTGGTCGTCGGGCGTCGGCGATCCGCGCTGCCAGATCATGATCGTCATGGGTAAGAATACGACAGACGGCGACCGCCATTCGCAACAGTCGCAGATCCTGGTCGAGCGCGACGCACCGGGCGTGCACATCAAGCGCATGCTACCGGTGTTCGGCTATGATGACGCACCGCATGGCCACGGCGAAGTCGAGCTGAAGGATGTAAAGGTACCGGTCGAGAACATGATCCTCGGCGAGGGCCGCGGCTTCGAGATCGCACAGGGCCGCCTCGGACCGGGCCGCATCCATCACTGCATGCGCACCATCGGCGTCGCCGAGCGTGCATTGGCCTCGATGGTGAAGCGTCTGCATGCGCGCACCGCGTTCGGCAAACGCATCGCCGAGCACTCGGTGTGGGAACAGCGCGTCGCCGAAGCCCGCATCAACATCGACATGTGCCGCCTCTTGACGCTCAAGGCCGCCGACATGATGGACAAGGTCGGCAACAAGGTCGCCCGTCTGGAAATCGCGGAGATCAAGGTCGCAGCGCCGCGCATGGCGCTAAAGATAATAGATGATGCGATCCAGGCCTGGGGCGGCGCCGGTGTCACCACCGATCCGGGTCTTGCGCGCATGTATGCGGGTCAGCGCACGCTGCGCCTCGCCGACGGGCCGGATGAAGTGCACTGCCGCACCATCGCGCGTCTCGAATACGGCAAACACGTCGAACGCCCGGTCCGTGCCGCAGCGGAATAAATCGGAAAGGGGCGGCTTCGGCCGCCCTTTTTGTTTGCGCTAGGCCGCTTCGCGCTTTTCCTGGGTCAGCGGAAATTCGGCGCTCACTTCTGTGCCGAAGCCTTCTTCGCTCTGGATACGAAGCTGACCGCCGTGCTTTTCAACCAGCGCACGGACGAGGGCGAGGCCGAGGCCTGTACCCGCTTTCGCCAACATCGGATCGCCGCAAACCTGCTCAAATGGCTTTCCGAGGCGCGGCAGATCCTGCGCCGGTATGCCGATGCCTGTATCGCGAACGGTCAGAACAACAAGCTCGCCATTCGTCGTGAGGTTCACATCCAC
>Ga0207639_10002130_pt1 | contig 13327 bp, 7 predicted proteins | sample KBSCornC32_FD_184299 | JGI IMG/M metagenome (GOLD analysis project Ga0207639, IMG submission 184299) | Corn rhizosphere microbial communities from Kellogg Biological Station, Michigan, USA - KBS Corn C3-2 (SPAdes) (version 2) | ecosystem: Host-associated > Plants > Roots > Rhizosphere > Soil ...
TGGGATATGAACCAATTGACCAATATAGTAAGTGATTTACAGGAGCAGGTAACAACCCTAAAAAAACGGATGAATTAAGTCTTCGGATTTCCGGTTTTTTCTGGTTTGTGCGGCTTTTTGCAAGAGTTCTCTTATCTTGTTAGCTGTCAATTATATTTGCGATTGGAACGGCTATGCGACTGAGAAACTATATCTGCTTACCCTTCTTATTGGTTTGTACTTCTATTTTTTCACAGGAAAAATCTTTACAGGCTATTAAGACCACACAGGCTCCAAAAGTTGATGGAAACCTGGATGATGCTGCGTGGACTAATGTTCCGGTCGCTACCGATTTTGTTCAAAACTATCCCATCTCCGGACAATCATCTTCTCAAAAAACTACTGTAAAAATTATTTACGACAACGATGCGATTTATGTCGGTGCCTATATGTACGACGATCCCACTTTGATTCGCAAACAGATCACAGCAAGGGATGCTGAGCAACTTAAGGACGTTGACTATTTTTCTATTTTTTTAGATACATATAATGACAACCAGAATGGATTTCAGTTTCTTGTTACTTCTGCTAATGTGCAGTCAGATGCCAAACTAGGTCCCAATCTTGGTGGCGGTTTTTTAACCTATGGTGATTATACATGGGATGCAGTTTGGGAAAGTAAAGTGCAAATACAAAAGGACGGATGGAGCGTTGAGATGAAGATCCCCTATATTTCTTTACGTTTTGCAAAAAAAGATATGCAGGATTGGGGACTTCAATTTTTAAGGGCCATACGAAGAACGAACGAACTGTGTTTCTGGAATCCAGTTAATCCACAGGTAAATGGTTTTGTTAATCAGTTTGGAAACTATACAGGATTAAAAGATCTGAAACCGCCATTGCGATTAAGTTTTGCACCTTATGTATCAACCGGCTACAGAAGTGCTCCACAGCCAAACGGATATTCTAATAACTGGTTGGGCAGCGGCGGTATGGATGTAAAATATGGAATAAATGAAAGTTTTACATTGGATGGCACATTGATACCTGATTTTGGCCAGGTTGTTTCAGATAATGTAATCAACAATCTGACTCCGTACGAAGTTCGATTCCAGGAGAACCGCCAGTTCTTTACTGAGGGAACAGAAATCTTTAATAAAGCAGGTTTGTTTTATTCAAGAAGGGTGGGGGCAATGCCGGCTGGTTATTTTGATGTTCAGAATTTTGTTGACGCTAACACTAACTGGAAAATTCTGAAGAATCCCTCCACAACCCAGTTGATAAATGCGACTAAGTTTTCCGGACGAAATAAACATAAGTTGGGTATAGGTATTTTCAATGCCATTGCTGCACCAATGGATGCAAGAATACATAATACCATATCAGGTAAAGATTCAACGATCAGAACATCCGAACTCACGAATTACAACATTATTGTGCTTGATCAGGCTTTGAAAGGCCGTTCATCTGTCACGTTTACCAATACAAACGTTTTACGTAACGGACATGGCGAGGATGCAAATGTGACTTCCGTGGATCTTGCCCTTTATAATAAGACAAACAGGTATGCATTTAATGGCACAGCCCGTTACAGTAAAATATGGGGAGTTAATTCTTATGATGGTTATAATGTAACTGCTAAATATGGGAAGGTAAGTGGTGCCTGGAGATATTATGTTTTAAATAGTGTATTGTCAAAAACATACGATCCCAATGACCTGGGTATTATTTCTTCGGCTAATCTGGTTACTTACAGAGCCAATGTGAGTTATAACCAGTTTAAACCAACAAATACATTCATTCAGTATAGCTATTCATTAGATAACAGGCTTACTTATTTGTATAAACCATTTGCGTATAGCGGCTATTATATAACAGGAACTGCTTTTGGCATTTTCAAAAATTTCTGGGATCTCACGTTGAATCTTCAATTAACTCCAATTGATAATCATGATTACTTTGAACTGAGAACCGATGGTCGTTATATTACTTATCCACTGAACATTTTTTCTTCAATAAGCGGAAGCACCGATAGCCGTAAAAAACTATACGTACGTTTCTCAGGTATGGCTGCCCGATCCCCTGGATTTGATAATAACCTGTTTGGTGGAGGATTAGGCTTTCGCTACCGCTTCAATAATCAATTCACTCTCGATCTGCAAATGAATGAAAGCAAAGAAACCAATAATGTGGGTTATGCTTTTGCAAGAGAATCGAATGGAGAACCCATTGTGGGGACAAGAGATGTGAAAGTCAATGAGAATGTATTGTCGGGTATCTACAATTTTACACCAAGGTTAAACCTTACGCTTCGTTTAAGACATTATTGGAATGAAGTGAAGTATGTTAGTTTTCATAATGTAGATTCAAAAGGAAAGCTTACGGGCAGGGCATTTATCAATAACTGGAATGACAACGTTAATATCTTTAACCTGGATGCCTTTGTTACCTGGGATTTTCGGTTGGGTAGCCGTTTAATACTTGGATATAAGAACTGGTTAGGCGACCAGGAATATGTGCCCCTAACGACAACTAAAAATACATACCTGCATAACCTCGGTGAAGTATTCGATCTGCGTCATGGTAATGAATTAACTGTTCGGTTTGTTTATTTTCTGGATTATAACCAGCTGCGTAAAAAACATTAAGACAGTTCAATGATCTTGTCTTCAACAATGGCAAAAGCCGTTTCACCTTTTTCCGGTTTCACAGTAAATGTTCCTGTAAACCGGCTGAATGCAGGAAGTACACAATAGTTTTTTGCAAAATAAAAACAGGGAAATCTCAAGGATTGTCTTCCTTGTCCTTTGATCGTAATGCCCGGATGAAGATGACCTGTAAAGCGGTATAATTCCTTTTCTTCGATGTTTAGTTTTTTTTCCGCTTTATCATCATGCAGGAATATGAAAGGTGCTGTGGCCAGTTTCCAATTGCTCACGGTGATATTAGCTTCTTCATACCAGGCATCACCAAGTATATCATGATTGCCTTTTATAAGATCGATATGCAATAATGAAAAATCTTTTCTCCATTTTAGGAACAGGTCCAACTCTTTATTTACGGTGCTATGTGTAAGGTCACCGGCAATAATTACCCTGTCGACCTTGAATAAATATAGCTGGGCCATTAACCTTTGCAGATCAGCTTTGTAAACACCTTGTGGCACAGCAATGCCTGATTTTCTAAAATGGCCTGACTTGCCTAAATGCAGATCGGCAAGTATAAGCGTGTTCTGTTCTTCCCAATAAAGACAACGTTCGGGAGAAACCCAAAACGTATTGTTACGAACAATATGGGGAATAGGATTTTGCATTTGGATCGGACAAATATAATACAAGCATCTTCAGAACAAAATCAAAACTATTTTTAATCTGATAATTGTTGCTGCATCTTTCTTACCCGGTCTTCCAGCTTCTCTGATGAAAGATCCTCCCGCATACTATCTACTTTTATTGGGAAGCAAAAAGGGGTAAGTTGTTGGGGAAAAGTGATCACGATATTGGATTGTTGAATTCGTTCCAGCATATCTCTTAATCTTACTTCTTCCATTTGCTGATCTAATACCTCCTGGTAAGCCTGCCGGAGCAATAAATTGCCTGGATCATATTCGCTGAAAACATTGAAGAGTAATGATGCTGATGATTGCAGATGCCTTGCTTTCTTTTTTTCACCCGGCATACCTTGAAAGATAAGTCCGCCAATGACAGCTACATCTCTGAATTTTCTCCGGGCCATTTCTGTGTTATTAATACTTCGTTGAATATCATTCAGCAGATCAGCGGGAGAAAATAATTCATAAGCATTGCTATCGTCAACTGGTATTGGTTGATCGCTCAGCAATTCAAAACCGTAATCATTCATTGCAAACGAAAAAGTAATTGGACGAATGCGACTGATACGATAAGCAAGTATAGCCGCCATTGCCTCATGTACTAATCTTCCTTCGAAGGGGTAAACAAATAAATGAAAGCCATCTTTTGTTTCTATTTGCTCAATCAATAAGTCATTTTTCTTGGGTACATGCGAAAGTTCTTTTTGTAAGTCAAAAAGAGGCTTCAGGATTTTAAGCTCTACTATCGACTGTGGCCCATCGACCGTCGATTTGTCCAGCGTCTCTCTCAACTTTTTCCCTAAATTGGCACTCAAGGGCATTCTTCCACCGGTCCAGCTTGGTACGATCGATTTTTTTGAATTAGATTTTCTAACTAATGCGGTCATATCTTTTATCAAAACAAATTCAAGATTTCTTCCGGCAAGAGTAAACACATCGCCTGGATCCAGCCGTGAAATAAAGTATTCTTCTATAACCCCGATATATCCACCTGTCATGAATTTTACTTTCATCATTGCATCGCTAACGATCGTGCCAATATGCATCCGGTGCCGCATCGCTACTTTACGGCTATTGATCTTATATAGCCCATCTGATACTTCTACTTTTTTAAATTCATCGTATTGTCCCATCGCCTCACCACCCTCGGTAATGAAATAAAGAAGATGTTGCCATTCGTCTTTTGACAGATCGCCATAACTGAAAGTGGATGTTATTTCTTTGTATGTTTCATCAGCCATAAAGCCATCTGAGATAGCAATTGTACTGAGGTATTGCAGCAATACGTCATAACAAAGCATCATCGGTGGACGGCTTTCGATCAGATTTTCTTCCATTGCACTCTTCAATGCAGCTGCTTCCATTAATTCTAAGGAATGTGTCGGAAGAAAATATATCTTACTCACTGCATCGGGACTATGGCCGCTTCTGCCAGCTCTTTGCAAAAACCTTGCAACTCCTTTTGGTGAACCAACTTGTATCACCGTTTCAACAGGACGAAAATCAACACCCAGGTCCAGACTGGCTGTACAAACAACTGCTTTCAAATTGCCAGAATGAAGGTTGTCTTCGATCCATGTCCGCAATTCCATATCGATAGAACCATGGTGCAATGCGATGGAACCGGCAAGCTCCGGACAAACATTAAGCAAAGTCTGATACCATGTTTCACTCATCCCTCTTGTATTGATAAATATCAGGGTCGTTTTACTTGACTGAATAATGGGAATTAATTTATGCGCCAGTTTAATTCCTAAATGTCCCGCCCATGGATATTTCTCAATTTCATCAGGAATAATGGATTCAACTTCTATACGCTTTTGAAGATTGGCCTTTACAATAACTCCGGTCTGTTTAAGTGATGATAATAATACCTCTTTGGCTTCCTCTAAATTTCCAATAGTGGCCGAAATGCCCCATATAAGCGGCTTCGTATTCGTCATTGACCATTGACTATTTACGATTCTGGAAATAGCTAACTCTACCTGTACCCCCCGTTTACTTCCCAATAATTCATGCCATTCATCAACAGCTATTATTTTCAACGTTTGAAAAATAGCAGGGTATTCTTTTTGTGCCAGTAGCAAATGCAGACTTTCCGGGGTAATGATCAGTACTTCCGGCATTTGCTTTTTTTGCCTTGCTCTTTCAGCAGTGTCAGTATCGCCATTTCTTATTCCAATTTTCCAACTCATTCCTAATTCAGTAATCACTTCTTCCATGGCTCTGCCTATATCTTTAGCTAATGCCCTCAGGGGTGTAAGCCATAAAAGACGCAGACCATTATTTTTTTTGTTTTGATAATCATCAGGATGCTGATTGATGAAATTGATAAGAGAACCAAGGAAGACAGAAAAGGTCTTGCCACAACCGGTAGGAGCATTTACTAAGCCACTTTTGTCATTGATAATATATTCCCATGTCTGTTCCTGAAACACAAAGGGTTTAAAACCTTTTGCTTCAAGCCAGTTATTAATGATTGTATATCCGTAGCCGGGCTGTACTTCCACAAAAGAAAATGAAATATGAAGATACAGTTAAAAGAAAGATTAATAGATACCCTTCAATACTCCATCCTGCCATTTAAGAAAGTAGAGTTTTTTATTTTCGAAGTAATCGAGCGTCATATTTTGTTTGCTGAGTACAGGCTGAATGTCGAAGTCGGTAAAGACTTTTGACTGTTTATTGGAGATATTAGAAGAGAGGTCTTTGCCATATTGTAGCAATAGCTTTGCATATTTCCAGGTTACCTCATAACCACGAAACACCATATCGCTTGGACGGGCAAACATTACCCGGTTGAAATAATTGGTAATGCTGGTGCTAACTTTATCGGTTTTTGCATTATAAAAAGGAGTGCTGTAAATAATTTCAATTCCCTTGTATTCGGGCTTATTGAAATCTTTGATATTATCCCAGGTTGGCATACCCATTACGGTAGCCAGGTATTCTTGTTTCTTTAAAATTGCTAATTGTTGTGTCAACCGTTTTCCAAAATTCTCATCAAGACTTCCGGCAACACACAATGTTTGTTTGGTAGTATCGATATACGGTTTTAACTGATTAACAGTAAAACTATCCGTCAGCTCCACATACTTAAGTTTCAAAGAAATGGCCACGGTATTTTTACCAAACTCTTCAAAATATGTTTTGATCCGGTCTTCCAATTGACCTTTTTTACGGAACACTACGATCTGGTCGAGTGAGTAATATTTTTGTATGTGTTTGTAGATCCCTTCACATTGTGTCTTCAATGTTGGATTTAACAACAGAAAGAAAGGATTAGCTGTTGTTCCTCCGTCATTTGGAAAATTGACATTGATAACAGGGACATTCATCTGTAATCCGGCGTCAGAAAAAAGCTTTACCTCAGCATTGCTGCCGCAATGAGCAATGATAAGTTCTATACTATCCTGCCCGGCTTTCTCCAGGAGGTTGGAAATGCTTTGTTTTGAAGATCTGGTATCGTAAACAAAAATCTCAAGTTGTGCTTTTTCCTCGTTTAACGAATCCAATGCCAGTTGGGCACCTTCATAAAACTCCAGTCCCGGATTAATGAATTTTGGAAATGTATTTTTTGCATAACGGTATTCGCCAGTATTGTCAAAGGCAGAGTCAAGATAAAGCGGAGCAAAGATGGCGATCCTGCGTTTTGGAGCATCCGTTTGCGCATACGAAAAATGAAATGCTGAAATAAATACCAGTACTGCTAAAATGATTCTTTTCATATATAAGGTGTTCACTAATTCAAGTTCTAGTCCCGTGTTCTTCCCACTTCGCATTCCCCTGTTTCTATTCCCACTCAATCGTCGCAGGTGGTTTACTGCTGATGTCATACACCACCCGGTTAATGCCTCTCACATTGTTTATTATCTCATTCGAAATATCGGCCAAAAATTCATAAGGCAAATGTGCCCAATCTGCTGTCATTCCATCTACACTTGTTACTGCCCGTAGTGCAACTGTAAATTCATAGGTTCTTTCATCACCCATGACACCTACACTTTTTACCGGCAATAAGATTGCACCAGCCTGCCACACCGTTGCATACAATCCGGTATCTTTTAACATCTTGGTGTACAGGTGGTCTGCTTCCTGCAACAACTGTACCTTTTCTTCTGTAATTTCTCCCAAAATACGAATCGCCAATCCCGGGCCGGGGAAAGGATGACGATCGATCATGTCCGCAGGTATGCCTAACTCTCTTCCTACCTTTCTAACTTCATCTTTGAAGAGTGAACGGAGTGGTTCTACTAATTCCAAATGAAGATGATCAGGTAATCCACCAACATTATGGTGCGATTTAATAGTAGCTGAAGGGCCATGTACGGAAAGACTTTCTATCACATCCGGGTAAATAGTCCCCTGGCCTAACAATTCAACCCCTTCGATTTTTTTAGACTCTTCCTGGAAAATATCAATGAATAAACTACCGATCGTTTTTCTTTTTGCTTCAGGATCAACTTTACCGGCAAGGTCATTATAAAAACGATGTCTTGCATCAATGCCGCTTACGTTCAATCCAAGCTGATCATACATCTTCAACACATTCTCAAACTCGCCTTTGCGCAATACTCCATTATCTACAAAAATACCGAACAGATTTTTGCCAATCGCTCGATGAATCAAAGTGGCGGCAACTGTAGAATCAACACCACCACTTAATGCCATGATGACTTTGCGATCACCAATTTGTTTTTTTATTGCTGCAACTGTGTCAGTAATAAAATGTGCCGGTGTCCAATCTTGTGCACATCCGCAAACATTGATCAGGAAGTTATTCAGTATTTTTTTTCCCTCTTTGGAATGATATACCTCGGGGTGAAATTGCACTCCGTAAAGTGGTTTCGTGTTTACTATTTCGGGTTGGGTATCTGCATTAACTGCGTTTACCGACTGCTGATTCTTGACTGCCGACTTTCTGAAAGCGGCTACAGGGATGCTTTCAGTTATAGCAAGCAGTTCAAACCCTGACGGCAATTCTTTAATTGTATCACTATGGCTCATCCATACCTGGCTTTTTGCAGGCACATCTTTCAGCAATATATCTTCTTGTTTTATTTCTAAAATTGCACGGCCATATTCCCGTTTATTGCTTTTTTCTACACGGCCGCCAAAACGTTTGGCAGTTAATTGTGCACCATAGCAAACTCCCAGCACCGGAACTTTATTGATGAAGCTTTGTACATCTACATCCGGTGCTTTTTCTTCATTAACAGAGAATGGCGATCCGGAAAGGATGATCCCTTTCAGACCGGGTTCAAACTCAAATTTCTTGTGGTAGGGGATGATCTCGCAATAAACATTGGCTTCTCTTACAGCACGGGCAATTAACTGGGTAAATTGGGAGCCAAAATCAAGGATCAATATCTTTTCAGTCATGGTGCTGCGAAGGTAAAAAAAGGTTCGTAGTTTGACATAGAGAGTTTGTAGCCCTTGCTGGTATTGGTTTCTGCCCGATTTTCTATTAAATATGCCTTGTGTAACCTTCAAACAGCCTTAAACGTCAAAGGATGCGGAAGCTTTGATAATTGAAGCTACATTTATACCACAAAACCAACCAACATGATGCGACTATTTTTTTTAGCAGTTTTAACTACAACTATTTTCAGCTCCTGCCATTTTTTTGGAGGCAATAGAATACATGGAAATGGGAACGTGACCACACAAACCAGGAATGTTACTAATTTTAAGAGCATTGATGCAAGCAATGCAGTGAATGTGATTATAACACAAGACTCTGCTTTTTCTGTAAAAGTGATGGTCGATGAAAACCTGCAACAATACATTGAAGTGTATGAGAAAGATGGTGTGCTTTACATTGAACAAAAGGATAATACCAGTCTTGATTATACAGGACCTATGAAAGTATATGTATCAGCTCCGTTGTTTGAAAAACTGGAAGCATCAGGTGCCAGTCATATAAGTGGCGAACAAAAGATCACATCTGCCGCAACTATTAGTGTAGATGCAAGTGGTGCAAGTGACATTAGTCTTGATATCAAAGCACCGAAAACAGAAGCAGAGGCAACAGGTGCCAGCAGAATCATATTAAAAGGGGAAACAAAAGATCTTTCAATAGATGGAGAAGGGGCTTCCAGTATTAGATGTTTTGAACTGTTGGCTGAAAATGTAGATGTCGATGTATCAGGTGCAAGTAATGCAGATGTATTTGCCAGCGTAGACCTGAAAGCAGAGGCCAGCGGAGCTTCCGATGTTCGGTATAAAGGTGCGGCCAATTATGTTGGAAATACAAGCGGAGCCGGAAGTATTAAGAAAGTAAATTAAAATATTCACCATAGATTTTTGAAAGTCAGCATCTAAATGCTGACTTTTTTGTTTGCTCAAATTCTCAAAAAATGCTGAACTTAGGAGTCAACCAAAACCTAACTTATGAGTTCTCGCCGGCAATTTATCAGGGAAGTATCTATGGCTTCCGGAGGTTTATTATTAGCCTCTTCTGGATTCAGCCAATTTTTTATTGGTAAAAAACCAAAGGTCATCATTATTGGTGCCGGCTTTGCGGGATTAGCCGCAGCTAATTATTTGTACAAAAAGAAAATTGATTTTGTTGTGCTTGAAGCAAGGAATAGAATAAGCGGCCGGGTATTCTCACACACAATTGATGAAAAAGAAAACCTGGTAATCGAGTTGGGAGCAGAATGGGTCGGCAATTCTCATGAAAGGTTACAAAATTTGTGTAATGAATTCGGTTTGGAATTACAGAACAATCAATTTGACTCACATCTTATTTACCAGGGAAAATATTATAAAAGCGGGGAATGGGATTACAGCGAAGGATGGAAGAAAAAATTCAAATCCATTATTGACAATTATGAAAAGCTTACACAGGCCGATAAATTGAAATTAGATAAAATGGATTGGTGGCGATATCTCGTCAACAATGGTTGTGAAGGAAGAGATCTTGACATCCGTGAATTATTCGACAGTACAGACTTTGGAGAATCCATCCGTGGAGTTTCTGCTTTTGCAGCATTGGCAGAATATGCAGAGAGCAGCGAAAAAAATGAAATGGACCTGAAGATAAAGGGCGGCAATAGTATGCTGGCGAAAAAGATCGCAGAAAAGATCGGTGCTGATAAAATAAAACTGCAACATGCAGTGAATCGTATTGTACAAACCACACAAGGAGGGGTGAAAGTATATTGTGATAATGGACAATCCTTCATAGCAGATAAGATCATTTGCACTGCACCGACATTTGCTGTGAAGAAAATAAAATGGGAGCCCGGGTTGCCAACTGACCAGGTAAATGCGATCAATGAATTGCAATACGCCCGTATCAACAAAAATCCATTGCTATTTAAAAAACGTTTTTGGAAGGATGAGAACTTTGATATGGTAACTGACCAGACGCCGCATTATTTTTATAACGCTACCAAGAACCAGGATTCAAAAAAAGGAGTACTGATCTCTTATACGATCGGGGAAAAAGCTGCTGTAGTCGCTAATCAATCTGATGCATGGCGGGAAGAAATGATCGTTCAGACACTCAAACCACATTTTGATGATGTAAAAGACGCATTAGAGAAACAGGTGAATTATTATTGGGGTAATGATGAATTCTCTCACGGGGCTTATGCTGTATATGGAAAAGGGCAATGGTTCAGGGTGATGCCGATATTAAAACGGTCACATCTTCATACGCATTTTGCAGGAGAACATTTAGCAGATTGGCAGGGATTTATGGAAGGTGCGATTAATACGGGAGAGGAGGCAGCAGCGAAGATCTAAAGGTTGACATACTTTACGGTGATAATAATATTCCTGTTTCGCCCCTTATCATCTGTGCAGGAAATTTTTACCGGCCCTTCGGCTGGAATAAAAAATTGTTTTTCTCCAGCATTACAACTCTTGTAAAATTTGTTGTTGATGTACCAGTAGACTTTGCTTACATCATTTGCTGTTTTGCAAATTAATTGCAACGGTTCCGGATCCTTTTTATTGATCAGGTATTCAGTTCCATTTACCGGTGAATTGATAACTGGTGCCGAACCTTTAAATATCAATTCACAATCGGGATTGTGTGGCGGTATTTTTTGATAAACAATTCTGTTTTCTTCAAACCATGCCTGCATATCTGGTTGCACAATTTTATACCATTTCTTTTTGTAACCGGCCTGTGGAACGCAGCTTTTACAATAAGAAATCTTTTCATCAGGGCTGATCATTATTTCCTGCCAGTTGTCACAGGTTTTTGAGGAAGAGATCAAAGGAATAAAATAATCAGTAACTAAACTGGTACAATGACCAGTTGGTAGTAAACCAGTTTCGCTGCATACCTGTCGTATGTCGCAATCTTTTGGTTGGATGAACCATTCTTCATCGCTGTCATAATCGATCGTATTAAAGATCTTAAAAAGTAAAGGTGTTGCCACATTGGCACCACTTAAGCCGGCAACTCCAACACCAGAAAAATTTCCAGTCCATACCCCAACGGTATAATTTTTATTGTAGCCAATACTCCAGCCATCTTTTCGGCCATAACTGGTTCCGGTTTTCCAGGCGATCTTTGGCATTTTTTCGGTAGCTGTCCAGTTAACCGGAAAATCTGGTCGATTGATCTTTGAAAGGATTTCGTTGATCATAAAATTGGCAGCCGGACTTACCACTGTCATTTTGTTGTGAACAGAGTCGCTTTGTATAAATGACGGAGAATAATAAACACCATTGTTTGCAAACGAAGAGAATAACCCTGTCAGTTCTTCGAGTGTGGTACCGCAACCGCCCAATATCAATGACAAACCAAGCTTACGTCTGTCCTTTTGTATTTGTTTGAAATTAAGATTCGATAATTTCTGAATTAGTTTTTCGTGGCCCAACATATGCAGGCTTTTCACCGCAGGAATATTCAATGAATGTTCCAAAGCTGTTTCTATCGTTACATAACCATTGAATTTTTCGTCATAATTTTCCGGCGCATAGCCATCATAGTTTACTGCCACATCTGTAACGACTGTTTTAGGCGTAAGCAATCCTTCATCAAAACACATGGCATAGAGTAATGGCTTTAAAGTACTGCCCGGTTGCCGTACTGCATTTGCCCCGTTTACCTGTCCTCCATCAGTTGTATCATTAAAATTGGATGAACCAACATACGTGATGACCTTGTTCGTTTTGTTGTCGATAATAACTACAGCAGCATTTTTAATATTTAGCAATCGTTGCGTTCGGACATAATCTTCAACCAGTTTCTCCGTTTTTAATTGTGTGTTCAGATCAATGTTGGTTTTAATGATGTTGGAGGAATTACCAGCTTGCTTTTTTAATTTATAGGAAAGATGTTGAATGTAATGAGGTACGGTCCCCCTTGTTGCATTTAATGGTTCAGCTAATGCATCTTCAATTTCTTTTTGTGTAAACACTTTATCATAAGCAAACTTTTTCAGCCAGCGATTTCTTTCTTTTATAATAAGATCATTATTCTTTCCTATCACCAATACTCCCGGGTTGTTTGGGATAATACTCAATGCGGTTATCTCGGCCAGTGATAAATGATCCGGGTTCTTTTTAAAATAAAGCAAGGAGGCAGACTTTACTCCTTGAATATTGCCCCCATAAGGAACCAGGTTCAGGTACATCTGCAAAATTTCCTTCTTACTGTATTTCAATTCCAATTGAAATGCCCTGAACATTTCCCGGATCTTACTAAATATGTTTCTCTTGCCTGGTTCCAATGCTTTTGCTACCTGCATGGTTATAGTACTGGCACCGGAAGTTCTTCGCATCCTGAAAACGTTGTTGAAAAATGCTCTTACTACTGCAAAGGGATTTACTCCCGGATGGGAATAAAAATGCTTGTCTTCTTTGGCAACAATGGTTTTTTGCAACAACGGAGATATCTCGTCCAGCTCCGTTTTCATTCTCCATTGCTGGTCGTTGGTAAGATAGGCGTTTACAATGTCGCCTTTGTTATCTGTAATAATGGTAGAGTATTCGATCTTATCGGGTAATGGGAATATCCAATTCAGAAGGAAGAACAAAATGATCAGGCTG
>Ga0207639_10002132_pt1 | contig 13323 bp, 7 predicted proteins | sample KBSCornC32_FD_184299 | JGI IMG/M metagenome (GOLD analysis project Ga0207639, IMG submission 184299) | Corn rhizosphere microbial communities from Kellogg Biological Station, Michigan, USA - KBS Corn C3-2 (SPAdes) (version 2) | ecosystem: Host-associated > Plants > Roots > Rhizosphere > Soil ...
AGACGCCGCGAAGTTCTATGCGAATTACGGCGTCAAAGCCGAGGACTTCGTCGCGACCGCCAACTCGTTCACAATCAACACGCGCATGAAACAGGCCGATGCGTGGATCAAGGCGACAGCTGTGGAAAGCACGCCGACGATCATCGTCAATGGAAAATACCGACTGACACCGAGTTCGGCCGGCGGCTGGGACCAGGTGCAACAGCTCGTGCTCTATCTGATCCGCCAGGAATCTGGCGGCAAATAAGGAACTTGCGCGGCACCCGTGCAGTCCCATGGCTCCAAGTCTGGAGAAATTCGATGCTGAAGTATCTGCTGATCCTGCTTGCCGGCCTTGCGGCCGTGTCCGGTTGCCAAGCGCGGGACGCCGCCACGCCGACACCCACGCCGAAGCGCCAATGGGAAGCCGGCAAAGATTACGCGCTGATCAATCCGCCGGTGCCCGGAAACAGTGACAAGGTCACGGTCACCGAGGTGTTCTCGTACGCGTGCCCGCATTGTGCGCACTATCAGCCATACGCCGAAGAGCTCAAGGCCAAGCTGCCGCCCGGCGCGCAATTCGAATTGCTGCCAGCCGTGTTCAATCCGGCTTGGGAACCGTTTGCGCAAGCGTTCTATACGGCCAAGTCGCTCGGCCTCGTCGAAAAAACGCATCAGGCGCTGTTCGATGCCGTGCACCGCGATCATCAGCCGCTGCACACGATCGAGGATCTCGCCAACCTGTTCTATGCGAACTACGGCACCACACCGGGCGAGTTCCTTTCCAGCGCCAGCTCGTTCGTTGTCGAAGGACAGCTCGCGCAGGGCAACCAGCGCGTGCACGATTACGGCGTCGACGCGACGCCGACACTGGTCGTCGATGGCAAATATCGCGTGTCGATGAACTCCGAGCGCGGCATCGGTCCGCCCGAGACCGTGCAAATCGCCCTCGACTTGGTCAAACAGGAACTGGCGGCCAAGAATAAGTAGTCTCCAGCCGATCGTAGCGAGATCTCGAACCACGGACCTGGGCGCAATCGGACACTGGTCGTGGGTTGCGGTCGCCAGGCCCGCCGCGTAGGCTCGACGCATGGCCGCCGCATCCCGTGCCAATTCCGCCGCGCACCTGCAGCTGCTCAGCTGCAACATTCACGCCGGCGGCAACATTCGCAACTACGGCGACTACCTGACGCGCAGCTGGAAGCACGTGCTGCCCACGCGCGGGACGCGCGGCAACCTGGATCAGTTCGCGCAGCTGCTCAGCGAGTTTGATCTGGTCGGCTTGCAGGAGGCCGATGCCGGCAGCTTGCGCTCGGGCTTCGTCAATCAGACACAATACCTCGCCGAAGCGGCGGGCTTTCCATACTGGAGTCACCAGCCCAATCGCAAGATCGCGCGCTTCGCCGCTTCGGCGAATGGTCTGCTCACGCGAACGGAGCCGAACGAAGTGCTCGACTATCCGCTGCCCGGGCGCATTCCCGGTCGCGGCGCGCTGTGGGTACGCTTCGTCCGCGGCGAGCACTCGCTGGTCGTCGTCATTGCCCACTTGTCGCTGGGTGCGACCGCGCGGCGCGCCCAATTCGAATTCCTTGCCGAACTGATCGGCGGGCAGAATCACGTCGTGCTGATGGGCGATCTGAATTGTTCCGCGCACAGCCCGGAACTGAAACTGCTCTATCGGAAAACAGCGCTCGTAGCACCTACCGATTCGCCACCGGCAACGTTCCCGAGCTGGCGTCCGCGACGCGCGATCGATCACATTCTCGCCACGCCCGGCATTCACATCGAACGTCTGTGGACGCTGCCGCATCCGGTTTCCGATCACCTGCCGCTCGCCGCCCGCGTGCGTTTACCGGCAGCGCTGGCGCAGGACTGACGTACCGCCATTACCGGCCTTCCCTGGCCTTCGCCGGAAAATGCTCCTGCATTTCCGGCATACCGGCCTTCCCTGGCCGTAAAAAAACGGGCCGCACAGGGCGGCCCGCAATGGTTGCTTATTGTTGTTGTATCAGAACTTGATGTTGGCCTCGACGTACCAGAAACGGCCCGGCAGGTCGTAGTTCGACGCGTCATAGCCGTTGAGCGAGCACGACAGGCAGATCGGCGGATCGTGTGCCCAGATGTTGTTGACGCCGGCCGAAACCGTGAGCGGAGTAACCTGCAACGGCGTCTTCCACGACACGCGAGCGTCCTGGAACGTGGTTGCGCCGAGGATGTTGGTGCCGTCCGGACGGCCCGGCGCCACGTTGCTCGATGCCGAATTGACCGGGATGCGGCAAACCGCGAAACCACCCGCACCGCCGCAGTCTTCCTTGAGCGCGGAAATGTAGCGGAACGCGTAACCGAAGCTCCAGTCGTTCCAGCCCCAGCTCAGGCGCAACGTCGAGCGAATGCGCGGAATCCCGCTGTCGGTCACTTCCACGCCGACCGTCTGTGGCTCGGCCTGCCCGATCGTGGCATCAACCGCACGATAGCGGCTGACGTACGTGGTCTGCCAGCTCGCTCCCGGGCGACCCCAAGCCATATCCGGGCCGACCCAGTTGACGCCGAAGTCCCAGCCGCTGGTGTCGACGCGGCCGAGGTTGCCGAGCGTGTCGTTGAGGAATGTCACGTAACCGGCGGAGTTGCGCGACTGCACGCTGCAGAAGGCCGGATCGAGCGTTTCGGCGCAACGGTTGAGCAGCGTCTGCGCATCCTTGGCCTGGATCGCATTGTCGACCTTGATCTTGTAATAGGTCAGTTCGAAGTCGAGCTTTTGCGACCACGCGTTGTTCTCGGCCCAGCTCGGACTGTAGATTCCACCGAGCGTCGTATTGCGCGATTTTTCCGGCTTCAGGTCGCGGTTGCCGCCGGTAAGCACCGAGATCTGGCTGTTGCTCTGCTCGTACGTGGCCGGATTCGGTACGCCGAGCGCATGGCAGTTCGCAGCCACGGTCGCGCTAGCGATCGGACTGTCGGCGTTGCATGGATCGATCAGCGTCGCATCGAAGCGCGAGAACGTGCCGAACAGTTCGCCGATCGACGGCGCGCGGAAGCCCTGTGCCCAGGTGCCGCGGAACGTCAGATCATCGAATACCTGCCAGCGCAGGCCGATCTTGCTGTTCGTCGTGCTGCCGAACGTCGAATAATCGGAGTAGCGCGACGCCAGGCTCAGATCCAGGTGCTTGGCAAACGGAGTTTCCGCAAGCAGCGGCGCGTTCAATTCGACATAGAACTCGTCGATGTTGTATCCACCCGATGTCGGCTTGGACGGCACGCCGTTGGATTCACCGGCGACGACAATCGCGTCCGGCTGATAATTGCCCGACAGATTGCGGTGCTCGTAACCGGTGGCGAAGTCGAGTGAACCGGCCGGCAGCTCGAACAGGCCACCGGAAATGTTCGCGGTGACCACGCCGAGCGCCTGATGGCTCGTGTCGTGTTCGTGATAAAGGATGTAGTTGAGCATTTCCGGCGTCAACGTGCCCGGACCGCCGAACAGGTTGATCGGCACGCAGGCCGGATCGGCCTGGCAATCCGCGAGCGGACCGACGCCCTTGGCGATATGCGCCATGTTGTAGGTGCCGGTGACGTCCTGGTCGGCGTTGTTGTCGGCGCGCACGACGTTCACGTCCCAGTTGTAGTTGCGATCCCACGCAGCAAAGCTGCCGACCAGACCGGTGGCGAAATAGCGCGTGTTGATGTCCTGGCTGAAAACGCGCGGACCGCCTTCGATCGGGCGCCGGCCAAGACCGAAGTCCGGACTGCTGGAATCGAGCGTGAAGCCAAACGGGTTGTACGGATTCGTCGCATCGACGCTGACGCTGTAGCAGCGGTCGATCAGGAAGCAGAACGCCTGACCGAGGAAGATCGGCTCCGGTGCGGCCTGGTTGACCGATTTGCGCGTGTTGTACAGGCCTTTGACGTACCAGTGGATTTCGTCGGTCAGCGCGTAATCGGTCTGCGCGAAGAAGCCGGTGCGCTCCGACGGCGTCAACAGCAAGTTGTACGGCGCGAACTGGAAACGATCCGCACTGGTGAAATGGTGGTAGCCGCCCGGAAAATCCTGCAGGCCGTTGGCGCCCGCGACACCGTTCGCGGTGATGCTGCAGAATCCGCCGGGGCACAGTCCGCCGAAGTCGCCGCCATCCGGCGTATCGAACAGTACGCGCGTGTACGGCGTGGCCGAGCTCGACGAAGCCGGGTTCACGGCGTTGCCGATGCCCGGAGTACCGACTTTCGAATTCGCCCAGTCGGCCGAGCTGATGCGGTTCTGCTTGTAGTGGCTCACGTCGACGAAAAAGCTGTAACGATCGCCTTTGCCGCCGAACGAGATGTCGCCGTTGTAGGTCTTGCCGTCGCCGATCGAATAATCGCCGTAGTAGACGTGCAACGCGCCGCCGTCCTGGCCTTTCTTGGTGATGATGTTGACCACGCCGGCAATCGCGTCCGAGCCGTACAGCGAGGAAGCGCCGTCGGTCAGGATTTCAATGCGCTCGACGACGCCGGCCGGAATCGTGTTGAGGTCGACCGCGGCGGAAACGCCCGATGCGGAAGACTCGTTCACCCAACGCAGGCCGTCGACGAGAATCAACGTGCGCTTGGCATTGAGGTTGCGCAAGGAAATCGTCGTCGAGCCGGAGCCGACGCCCGAACCGTCCGGCGCAAAACCGAAGTTGCCGGCCGAGTTGAATTTGGTGTTCAGTGCCGAGCCATTGACCGAGAGCTGCTGAATCACGTCGCCGATCGAGGCGAGACCCGTCTGCGCGATATCCGCCGCGCTGATCGTGATCACAGGAGTCTGGCCTTCGACTTCGGCCTTCTTGATGCGCGATCCGGTAACTTCGATCGCCTGCAATTTCTGGATGTCTTCGCCTGGACGGTCTTGCGCGAAAACGGGAGCGGTGACCGAGGCCAGGATCAAGCCGCCGACGGCGGTGGAAATGCTGGCAGCAAGTAAACGACGACGTACGCGTGTCATGCGAAGCTCCTCCAACGGATTTTGAGTTTTTGAGTTCGAGTCGAAATGCGGCCCAACTTCCCTCGGGCCGACTCTGTAAAGAAATTGTAAACGGCGGCTGATAATGGCATAGCGCACGGGCTTTGACTAGGTGTAATCCGTCATGCGGATTCGGCTAAACTCGACACGTTCCATCCGGCTCCGCCATGCTCCGTTACTTGCTGCATCCCGTGTTTTTGCTGCTCTGCGCAATATCTGCGCAGGCCGCCGATACTGCTGCCGAACTGCCTAATCAGCGTGCGCGTTTTGCGCTCGTCTGGGAGGCGGCGCAGCACGGTCCGGATCCGGCATGGCGCGCGCTCGCCGACGGCCTGCAAAGTTATCCGTTGTATCCCTACCTGGAACTGGCCGCACTCAAGCGCCGTATCGGCGAGGTCAAGCGCGACGAGGTCGACAAGTTTCTCGCCACCTGGCCGGGCACGCTTCCGGCACAACAGCTGCGCGAGACCTTCCTCGAAGAATTGGCCAGGCGCAGCGCCTGGAAAGATTATGTGGATTTTTACAACGCGCGCGGCGATGCCGAATTCGGCGTCGAAGTGCGCTGCAATGCGCTCAAGGCACGGCTCGCGTTGGGCCAGGCGCTGGATTTCGAACACGACGTACAGCCGCTGTGGCTCACGGCGTCGAGCCTGCCGGACGCCTGCGACGCCGCGATCGCCTGGTCGAAAACCAAGGACAAGCTCAGCGCGGCGCTGATCTGGCAGCGCATCGATTTGGCCGCTCGTGCCGGGCATGCCGGCGTGATCGACAGCCTCGCCGGTCTGCTCGACGGCGCCGAACGTGCCGCAGCCGAGCACACCGCCGCAGCAATTCGCGATCCGGCCGCGGCGTTGAATCAGGCCATGGCCTGGCCCGATGCCACCCACTCGCGCGAAGCCGCTGCGCTCGCGCTGTCGCGCTTGGCGCGCCGCGACAGCGATGCGGCGATCGCGGCATCGGCAACGCTCGGCGAACATTTCCATTTCGATGGCGAACAGCGCGGCCGCATCGCGCGCACGATCGCGATCGTACGCGCGTCGAGCTTCGCGCCCGACGCGTTGCAACGGCTGACTGCGCTGCCCGCCGACGCCGCCGACGACTCTACGCGCGAATGGCGCGTGCGTGCTGCCGTAGCCGCACAAGACTGGAATGCGGCGCTGGCCGCGCTCGACGCACTCGCCCCCGCGCAAGCCGCGGACGCGCACTGGCGCTACCTGCGCGCACGCACGCTCGTGAAGCTCGAACGCAGCGAAGAGGCGGAAAAGATTTTTGCCGAGGTCGCGCGCGAAGCGAATTTCCATGGCTTTCTCGCCGCCGACTGGCTCAAGCAGCCGTACGCGATCTGTCCGAACGAAGCGCCGCCCGAAGCGGACGCCGCCGATACGGTGCGTCGCGACCCGAGCCTGACGCGCGCGTTCGAGTTTTTCGCCATCGATCGTCTGCCCGAGGCGCGACGCGAATGGGAATTCGCGCTGCGCGGCTTCGATGCACGCCAGCGCCGCGCGGCAGCGGCCGCAGCCTCGCAACTGGGCTGGTACGACCGCGCCGTGTACACGCTCAATCAGGGCGACGACCTGCGTTTGTACGATCTGCGGTTTCCGCTCGCGCGGCGCGAGCAAATCGAACGCGATGCGCACAGCGCCGGCATCGATCCGGCCTGGGCGTACGCGATCATCCGCGCCGAGAGCGCGTGGACGACCGACGCGCGTTCCGGTGCCGATGCCTGGGGTCTGATGCAATTGTTGCCGGGCACCGCGCGACAATTGGCAAAAGTGGAAAAAGTGGCATTTTCCGGCGCGCCTGCGCTGTTCGATCCGGACCTGAACATCCGCCTCGGCACGCGGTATCTGAGCAATCTGGCCGACCGCTACGATGGCAGCCCATGGCTGGCTTCGGCCGCTTACAACGCGGGGCAGGACCCGGTCGGGCGCTGGCTCGCCGCGCGCGACGCACTCGAACCGGATTTCTTCATCGAGACGATCCCATACAAGGAAACGCGCGACTACGTCGCCCGCGTGCTCGCGTTCAGCGTCATCTACGACTGGCGCCTGCACGGCGACGTGTTGCCGCTGGCATCGCGGCTGCCGCGGATCGGTCAAGCCTATGCGGCACCGGGCGCGGAGGCGACGCACAAGACGGTTGCGTGTCCGGCGATTCGGACGCCTGTGATGGAAAACTCCGCAACTGCCGCTGTGCCCGCTGGCAAGAGCTAGCACCTTACTGCGATAATTCGCAAACTTCCTGCCGAAAACAACGGAGAACAACGATGCTGCATCGAGCGTCAGGGCACGTTTTGCATGCATTGGCAGGCTGCGCACTGATCTGGAGCGGCCAAACTGTGGCTGATTCGCCCAATGGACCCCAATTCAGTGAGGAATGGCACGAAGTTCTCAGTACAGCTTACGCCGCGGCAGGGCGCTTCGCAGTAGCTGATATAGACAGTGATGGCTTTCCGGATTTTATATTTGCCGGATCATCGGGCAATTCCGTGCTTTTCGTGCTTGGCCTCCAGGCCGGCGGCAGCATCGGGATCAAACAGGCAGCCGTGTTACCCGACAGTGCCTCCATTGCGCGGGTTCTCAGCGCGAATGTCGGAGGTGTCCCGCACATATTTACCGTCGCGAATGATGGAACGGTCCGCGACTTCGCTGGTTGGCCACTTGCAGAACAGCGTGAATTCAGCGTCGCTGCAAATGCGACTGCCGCAGCCATCGGTGATTTATCCGGAACAGGCAGCAGCGACTTGGTTGTCCTGACCTCGGACTACGTGTACTCGTATGCACTGGACAGCGGCTCGCCACTTTGGAATTACCCGGTTTCCGGTGCCCGCGACATTGCGTTGGCGCAACTGGATTCCAATCCAATGGACATAATCATTGCGTCAACTCCTGGATTGGTGATCAGCGGCAACACGCAAGCTACCGAGTGGTCATACATTGACGGCTTCGGAGACTACTTGGCAACTGGCCCTCTACTTCCCGGCGGCGGAACGCAATGGGTTGGGGCGACTACGTGGAGCGGATTCTCGGTTTTTCGCTCTGTTCCTTGGTCGCCATTGTGGAGTTCGAGTGCTTTTGAGATTACCGCGATCGCAACCGCTGATCTGGATCACAATGGTGAGGACGTGATTGTTGCAGGCGACGGTCAATGGGGTGCCGTGCACGTTTACGATCCGAACACTCATCTAGAACGCTTCAGTATCCCCAACCCTGGCTGGGGTGTAAGCGCCATCGCCGCCGCGGATATGGACGGTGACGGGGTAACCGATATCGTTTTCGCGTCCGCTCAGTCCTATGGCGCGCCCTTGATCGAAGTCGTCGATAGCGCATCCGGTCAAATCAAATGGTCATTCACGCCCCAACAAGGCGTGTTCTCACCGGTCGCGCTTGGCGACGTCGATGGAGACGGGGCCGAGGAGTTCGTCGTAGCCGCGAATAATCAAAACGATTACGGCACCATCGAAATCTTCGACGCGGCTACGGGCGTATTGAAATGGCAATCGCCGACGAGCATTGGTAATGCGAACGATCCATTTTACATCTCGACTTCGCGCATTCTCTTGGTTCCACACGCCAGTGATTCCGCGATGGACATCGTTCTTGCGGGCTCGTCCATCTACGACGGACGTATAACCGTGATAGACGGCGCCGCGCATAACGTGAAACTACAAATCGGTAAATATGCAAGCGGCCCGATGCAGTCGCGATACCTGACTGATGCCGCTCTGGTGGACTTTGATAATGACGGCACCCTTGACTATGTGGCAGCCACGGAGCCGGCCAACACTGGGGCGAGCGGTGCGCTGCTGCAGGTTTTTTCAGGAAAAGATGGTCACGTCCTCTGGACCTCAGTGGCAATGGGCAGTGGTTTTTCAGGCATTCAAGGCGTGCTCGTCACGGGGCCAGCTACTGATCCCGCCAGCGAACTGATCGCCGTCCTTCCGAACAGTATGCGAGCCTACAACATCCAAACCCATCTATTAGATTGGACTTTGCTGGCGACCGCCGACGGTGCCTCGTACATTCCACAAGGTATCAGCGGTCCGGAGATAGCAGTGTTTCAGCACAGCGGTGCTGTCACGTTCTATGCAGCTGCTAATCATGCGTATTTGCGCAGCTTCGCGCTATCCTTACCGCTGAACGCTGTTCTTCCTCTCAACGGCAACATCAACAACCTGCTGGTCGCAAGCGGAGACAACCTAGCCGTCGTCGATGGCAAGACCGGCACGACTCTAGCCACATCCACTGCATTGGGCCAAAGCCTTGGGATCGGCAATCAGCTCGCTGCCAGCTACCACGGCGATTCCGTTTGGGAAATTGGCTCTGGCAACCAACTCGGCGTGTTTCGCCATCTTTTCGAGCTGACCGACCGCATCTTTCTTGATGGGTTCGGGAACTAATTGGGGGTGCCTACTGCCCCACAATCTGCGGCTTCATCGGCGCCAGCAGCGCAATCAGCTTGTTCTGTTGCGCCAGCGGCACCTTGACGTCGTCCAGCGCCGCGACAAGATCGCCCATGAAAGCGCTGAAATCGGCATCGGTCAGGTTCAATCCGCTGTGAGCTTCTTCCATGCTGCGGCCGGTGTACTTGCACGGCCCGCCCGTGCCCGCGCACAGCTGCTCGATGACGAGACGGCGCAAGTCGTTGTGATCGACTTTGGCGAACAGTGTGTTGATGCGCGCGTCGCCATTGATCCGGGCGAGGAACACGTCGACGACCTTGGTGATGGCCGCGCTGCCGCCAAGCTCCTCGTACAGCGTCGTTGGCGCGGCGGATTTGGGTTGCGGAGCCGCGCAGCCGACGAGCGCAGCCAGGGCCAAGGCAAGCATGATGACTTTCATGGTGTTCTCCCCAAAGACTGGAAACAGTGTAACTCGCGCCAATGCAATAATGCGCGCATGAAAACCTACCTGGTCGGCGGCGCGGTGCGCGATCGGCTGCTCGGCCTGCCCGTCAAGGATCGCGACTTCGTCGTCGTGGGCGCCACGCCCGACGCAATGCGGCGCCTCGGCTACAAGGCCGTCGGCAAGGATTTCCCCGTGTTCCTGCATCCGCAAACGCGCGAGGAATACGCGCTCGCGCGCATCGAACGCAAGACCGGACCGGGCTACCACGGTTTCGATTTTTCGGCGGGGCCCGCGGTCACGCTCGAAGACGATCTGCGCCGGCGCGATCTGACGATCAACGCGATCGCCGAAGACGAGCACGGCGAGCTCGTCGATCCGTTTGGCGGCTCGGCGGACTTGCGCGATCGCGTGCTGCGCCATGTTTCGCCGGCATTTGCCGAAGATCCGGTGCGCGTGTTGCGCGTCGCACGTTTTGCCGCGCGCTACGCGTCACGCGGTTTCGAAATCGCGCCGGAAACCTTGGAACTGATGCGCGAAATGGTACGCGCCGCCGAAGTCGATCACCTGGTGCCCGAACGCGTGTGGGCGGAAACGCAGAAAGCGTTGACCGAATCGCGGCCGAGCGCATTCCTGCGCGCGTTGCGCACGTGTGGCGCGCTTGCGCGCGTGATGCCCGAAGTCGATGCGTTGTATGGCGTGCCGCAACGCGCCGAATTCCATCCGGAAGTGGACACCGGCATCCACGTGGAAATGGTGCTCGACATGGCCGCGCAGCTCGCGCCCGGCGATGCGGTGATCGGCTGGTGCGCGCTCACGCATGATCTGGGCAAGGCGCTGACGCCGGCGGATGTTTTGCCGAAGCACATTGGCCACGAGCACGCCGGGGTGGCGCCGTTGCGTGCGCTCGCCGCGCGACTGCGCGTGCCTGCGGATTACGCGGCGCTCGCCGAGCTCGTATGCCGACTGCATCTGCTCGCGCACACCGCCTTCGAGCTGCGGCCCAATACGCTGCTGCAGCTGTTCGAGAAACTCGACGCGTTCCGCCAACCCAAACGCGTTCCATCGTTCCTGCTTGCCTGCGAAGCCGACAAGCGCGGGCGCCTGGGCAAACAGGACGATTCCTATCCGCAGGCGCACTATCTCAAAGCAGTGTTCGCGGCGGCGCTCGAACCGAAGGCGCAACCCTTGCTCGAACGTGGCCTGAGCGGCGTCGAGCTCGGTGACGCCTTGCGCCAGGCGCGGCTCGAGGCTGTTGCGGCCGTGGTACAAAGCTACAAGGCGCAGGCCTCGTAGCCGTCGGCGAACAACAGATCGCTCGGGCTCACGCTATCGACATTGAATGCCTGACTGAGGCCACCAATCCCCAGAGTCGAATCGTTCGCGGAAATTTTCAGCCCTGCACGCAGCGCATTGAATACCTGCGCACTGCTCAGTGTCGCCACACCATTGCTCATCGCCGCATTGCCGAGCGACGTGCCGCCGCACGCCAGGACCGTGAAATCCACGTTTGTTGTGCTGTCGGTCGTGATCAGGTTGCCGCCGGCATCGGTTTCGGACACCGCGATCGCGTTCAACGTGCTGCCCGGCGCCACATCGGTCGGCGGCGTGGTGAACACGAGGTGCGCCGGCGCACCGAGCACGATGTTGAACGCGTTACCGGTTGCGCTGGTCGAGCCGACGCTTTCGTTCACCTGCAACGTATAACCCGTGCCGATCTTGTCCAGCGCGGCGTTGGTAAAGCTCGCGTCGCCGCCACTGTCGGTCTGCACCGGATTGGCCGCAACCGACAAAGCGGCGGCGCCGGCGTTGTTGGCAATCGCCAACGTGACGGGGTCGCCGCTGACCGCGTTGCCGTGACTGTCCGCAACATGCGCGACCAACGCGATCGGCGATGCGGCAGCAATGTCGCTGTCGGTCGCTGGCTGGGTCGTGAAAACGATGCTGACCGGCGCGCCGGCCACGATATCAAACGCATTGCTGGTTGCGCTGTGCGCGCCCGCTGCTTCCGCCGCCTGCAGCGTGTAACCGCTGCCGGCTTTTGCCAGCGAGACGTTCGCAAACGCGGCGTTGCCGGAAGCATCGGTCGTAACCGGATTCGTCGCCACCGCGAGCGTCGAAGCGCCGGCGTTGTTGGCAATCGCCAGCGTCACGCTGTCGTTGACAATGGCATTGCCGTGGCTGTCCTGCACGCGCGCAACCAATGGAATGACTGCATCGGCGACGACGTGGCTGCCCGCGGCCGGTTGCGTCGTCAGCGTAATGCTCGCGGCCGGCCCGGCGCTGATTGCAAAGGGGTTGCTCGTCGCCGCAGCAACGCCGGCAATGTTGTCGGTCGCGCGCAGCTGATAACCGATTCCGGCCTTGGCGACGTTGATCCCCGCAAACGTGGCAACACCTGCGCTCGTCACCGCCGAGTTGCCGCCGACTGCGGTACAACCGCAGGTCAGCGCAAGCGCTACCGTGGAGCTGCCGGAGGTCACGATATTGCCGGCGGCGTCCTGCACCTTGACCACGGCGCCAAAGTTGCTGCCGGCCTGCGTGCTCGCCGGCGGCTGGGTCGTGAACGCCAGCTTGGCTGGCGCACCCGGTACGATGCTGAACGGCGAGCTGTCCACGGCGCCGAGCGCGCCGTCGGTCGCATGCAGCGTATATCCGGAGCCGGCGAGATTCACGGACAAATTGAACGTCGCCACACCCGCCACGGCGTTGACGGTTTGGGTGCCGCCGAGTGTCGCACCAGCAGCGCCGCCCTGCAGCGAAATCGTGATCGCGGAGGTGTCGTGCGGAACGAGCGTGCCGCTATCGTCCACGACGCTGACGCTGACCGTGATCGCCGACCCGGAGGCATAGCTGGCATTCGGTCCTGGCGTGAAGGCAAGTTTCGCCGGCACACATCCGGGGAGCTTGAACGCGCCGATACGCGTCTGCCAATTGCCGTTGTTCGCCGGGTTGGCCGTGTAGTACTCCGTCGTATACCAGAACGTGCAATCGTCGGCGGGGTCGATGCTCATCGACGAGTAATCGCCCCAACGCGATACGAAACTGCCGTTGAGCTTGATCGTTTGTGCGCCACCACCGGCAACCAGCTGCGCCTCGGTTAGCGGCAAGTTGTTCAACGGATCGCTATACAACCTTCCGGCATAGCGAATCGACGGAAAACTGGATGCGTTGGACGCGCTGTAGCCGAGGGCCATACTGCCGGATGCATCGACAGCCAAGCTCGCCATCCAGCGCGACAACGTGGAATCCGGCGCATAAATTTGCTGCTGCACCGGCGTTGAAAAAATCGTGCCCCCACTGACGTTGATCTGAGCCCATTGCGGCTGCGCCGGTTTCGAACTGGTGGTGCAAAAGCCATCGACGTTCTGCCCGGTGCCGCAGGTCGTGTGCACAACCCACAGCGATTCGGCGCTGCCGATTCTGCGGTACTGCACTTTTTGCATGATGCGGTCGCCGAGCGAATCCAGGCGATTCGTCGTGCCGCTTTGCTGCACGATGGCCTCGTCGTAGGAGCCTGAG
>Ga0207639_10002135_pt1 | contig 13313 bp, 15 predicted proteins | sample KBSCornC32_FD_184299 | JGI IMG/M metagenome (GOLD analysis project Ga0207639, IMG submission 184299) | Corn rhizosphere microbial communities from Kellogg Biological Station, Michigan, USA - KBS Corn C3-2 (SPAdes) (version 2) | ecosystem: Host-associated > Plants > Roots > Rhizosphere > Soil ...
CGCCGTACCCGAGCATCATATCGTGCAGATGGCGGCCTATGCGGCGGCACTGGAGACCGTGTTTCCGGATCGGCCGGTCGAGGCTGCCTTGCTTTACACGTCGGGACCCCGTTTTTTCGTGCTGCCTGCGGCCTTGCTGGAAGGCCACAAAGCTCAGCTTCGCGGGTTATCAGGAAAAAGATGAAGCGGGGCGTTGAGCCTTGCCGCCCGTCATCCTAAATCATCTCCAATCAAGGAGTACGCCCATGGCCACCAAGAAGGTTACCGATCAAAGCTTCCATGACGACGTCATCGCCGCCGACGGGCCGGTGCTGGTGGATTTCTGGGCGGAATGGTGCGGTCCGTGCCGGATGATCGGGCCTGCGCTCGAGGAGATTTCGGAGGAGTTGGGCGAAAAGGTGACGATCACCAAACTCAATATCGACGAGAATCCCGACGCGCCGAGCAAATACGGGGTGCGCGGCATTCCGACGATGATCCTGTTCAAGAACGGCGCGCCGGCCGCGACCAAGGTCGGCGCCGCGCCCAAGAGCCAGCTGAAGGGCTGGCTCGAAGCCGAAATCTAATCGATCAGGATCTGCGCGGCCTTGTCCCACAAAATGGGCGAGGCCGCGCCGATCAGTTTCTGGCCCAGGGTGCCCACGCGATAGGGCGAGCCATCAGGTCGGGCCAGCTTGCCGCCTGCTTCCTCAAGAAACAGTGCACCGGGGACGTGATCCCAGGGGTTATCCTTTTCGAACAGCGCGATATCGTTCTGGCCTAGTGCAAGCCGGGGATATTGCTCGCCCGCGCAGCGCGGAATCGCGACGATCTCGATCTTGCCGGCCGCCTTCGCTTCCAGTGCCGCCTTGCGATCGGGCGGCAGGAAGTAGGGAGCGATTGCGCCGATGGGAAGCGGGCCTTTGGTCGGGTTCGTGCGAATGCGCTCACCATCGACGAAGGCGCCGAGCCCGTGCGCGGCGTGGCAGACGCGGCCCGTCACCACGTCGAGAATCCAGCCTGCCTGCGCCTCGCCATCGGCGAGCAGGCCGACCATTATGGCGAACGGGCTCTTGCCCTCGGTAAAGTTCATGGTGCCATCTAGCGGATCGATGATCCAGACGATGCCGCTGCTGATATCGTCGAGCAATGCCGGATCGGCTGCGACGGCTTCTTCCCCGATCACGCGCGAGCCTGCGATCAATCCGGGCAAACTGTCATTGAAACGTGCTTCGGATTCCTGATCGGCGACGGTGACGAGGTCGCCCGGAGATTTTTCGCTGATCTCATGGCGTGCCAGCGTCCGAAATCGCGGCAGGATGATGTCGGCCGCAATGCCGCGCATCAGCGCAAGGACAGGATCATAGAGGCTGTGCGTCATGTGAGCGGGATCATCACATGTGGCGCATAGCCCGGTCGCCCGCGAAGGCGGGCGTACCAGTGGGACATGTGCGGATAAATCGGGGCGCGGTATGCCCGGGGCGAACCAGCGCTAGGCGTGGACCCCCATGGGAACATCTCCCCGGCGAGCCAGACGACCTTCTTCGCATTGTGCGAGGAGAGCCGGCCCCAGATGGTTAGCGTCACGGTCAGCTCCGGTAATCAGCGTTGATCGAGATGTAGCCATGGGTCAGGTCGCAGGTCCATATCGTTGCCCGGCCGTCGCCGAGGCCGAGATCCACGCCGATATCGATGTCGCTGCCCTTGAGGTGTGCGGCGACAGGAGCCTCATCATAGCCTTCGACCGCATAGCCATCGCGCGCGACCTGGGTTGCGCCGAAACGGATGGCGAGCCTGTCGCGCTCCGCGGGCTCGCCGGCCTTGCCGACCGCCATGACGATGCGGCCCCAGTTGGCGTCCTCGCCCGCGATTGCCGTCTTCACCAGCGGCGAGTTAGCGATCGACATGGCGATGCGATGGGCGCTGTCGTTGGAGGTGGCACCTTCGACGGTGATGGAGATGAACTTGCTCGCGCCTTCGCCGTCGCGGACGACGAGATGGGCGAGCTGGCGGCAGAGATCGGTCAGCGCCGCCTGAAAAGCGTCGGCCCCGGGATCATCGATGGTGTGGAGCGGCGGCGTTTCAGTGGCCCCGGTCGCGAAGGCGAGCACGGTGTCCGACGTCGAGGTGTCGCTGTCGACGGTGATACAGGAGAAAGTTTCGCGATTGGCGGCGGACAGCATGGTCTGGAGCAGGGGTGCTGCCACGGCCGCGTCCGTGAAGATGAAGCCGAGCATCGTTGCCATATCCGGCGCGATCATGCCGGAGCCCTTGATGATGCCGACGAGGTTGACCGTCTTGCCGCCGATGACAGCGCGCGTCATCGCTGCCTTGGCGAAGGTGTCGGTGGTGCCGATGGTGCTGGCGGCTGCTTCCCAATCCGCGCGTTCGGCAGTGAGGACGGCGTCGATGCCGGCCTCGGCCTTGTCGATCGGGAGGGGTACACCGATCACCCCGGTCGAGGCGACGAATATGTCCGAAGGCTGGCAATCGAGCGCGTTTGCGACACGGGCGGCAATGGCCTCGACCGCCGCGCGGCCGCGACTGCCGGTAAAGGCGTTGCTGTTGCCCGCGTTGACGACGAGTGCGCGGGCACGGCCCAGCGGAAGGGCGGCGCGGCACCATTCCACTTCGGGAGACGGGCATTTGCTGGTTGTGGTGACTCCAGCGACGCTGGTGCCTTCGTCAAGCGCCGCGAAGGTGAGGTCGCAACGGTCCCACATCTTGTAGCCGGCATGAGCGACCGCGATGCGGACGCCTGCGATATCAGGAAGGTCGGGGAAGGCGGCGGGAGCCAAGGGTGACTTTTGCATGGCGCCCCTTAGTTCGCCTTCGATGACGAATAAAGATCAGATCACGATAAGCTGGTCGCCCGGCTCGACGGTGCTGAGAAAGCCGATCATTCCGGTCCAGCCGATGCGCGGATCGAACATCTCGGCGGTGAGGCCAAGCAGGGGCAGGCTTGACTGACAGGCGCTGAAGCGGATGCCGAGATCGACTGCGCCGTTGAAAAGTTGAGCGAGAGTTGGAAGCCCAGCGGCGGTCTGGCGTTCGTCGTCCGGGTCTGCGAGTGGCTTGCGCAGTAATCCGACAGCAGCGCCCTGGAAGAAAAATTTCGCCATACCGCCCAGCGCTACATGCGAGGAGGCCATCACGAGTGCGGTGCGGAATCGCTCGGCATTATCGTCCGCGATAACGATGGCGAGGGGCGTCAGGCCGCGCATCGGCAGGCCGGGTCCTTGGGCATGGTCAGGGTGCGGAAGCGGAAGGCCAGCGCATCGACGATCAGCAGCTTGCCGGCGGGATCTTCTCCGAAGCCGGTAATCGCCCGCAGGACTTCCAGCGCGGCGAGGCTGCCCAGTACGCCAGTGAGCGGGCCGAGCACGCCGCGATCGGCGCAACTCATGTCGGGCCGGGCCGGGTCTCCGCCGACGAGGCAGCGATAGCAGGGTTTGTCTGCTTCCCATCCACGATAGACGGCAAGCTGGCCTTCGAACTGATCGACTGCGGCGGAAACCAGAGGGATGCGAAGTTTGTGTGCAGCATCGGCGACGATAAGGCGGGTCTCGAAATTATCGCAGCCGTCGATCACGACCGTGGCACCGCTCAGCATCTTCTCGGCATTTTGCGCGGTAAGTCGTTGCTTGTAAGAAATAAAATTAACGTCGTCGCTGATATCTATGGCCGCCTTAACCGCGGCATCGACCTTTGATTTGCCAATGTCGGCAGTCCGGAAGATGGTCTGACGCTGGAGGTTGGACAATGCCACTTCATCATCGTCGACCAACGTGATCCAGCCAATGCCGGCGGCGGCGAGATACTGGATCACGGGCGATCCGATCCCGCCCGCGCCGATCACCGCGACGGTTGCTTCGCGCAGCTTGCGCTGACCCTCGCCACCGATTTCCTTCAGGACGATGTGACGGGCGTAGCGTTCGAGCTGTTCGTCGGTGAAGCTCATTTCGCCGGGACGGATTCGCTCGCCTTGTGTCCGGTCGAGCCGAAACCGCCTTCGCCGCGCAGGGTTTCGTCCAGCTCCTCGACTTCGTCGAAGCGGGCATGCTGGACGGGGGCGGGGACGAGCTGGGCGATGCGGTCGCCACGCGCGATCGCGAAGGGATTGTTGCTGAGATTGGCGAGGATGATCTTCACTTCGCCGCGATAATCGGCATCGATCGTGCCGGGCGTGTTGAGGCAGGTGATGCCGTGCTTCAGCGCGAGGCCGGAACGGGGACGGACCTGCACTTCATAACCGGCCGGGATCGCGATGGCGAAGCCAGTGGCGACGGCCTCCCGCTGGCCGGGGAGCAGCACGAGATCTTCAGCGGCGACCACATCCATCCCGGCCGCCTGAGCGGTGGCATAGGCCGGAAGGGGAAGCCCTTCGCCATGGGGCAGGCGCTTCAGTCTGATGGTGATGTCAGGCAATGGCATCGGCGATTTTCTCCGCGAGGCGCCGGGCGACTTCCTGCTTGGGCATCTTCTCCCAGCTTTCAGTGCCTGCGGCGGTGATGAGGTGAATGCTGTTTTCGGTGCCGCCCATCACATCGCCCGACACGTCGTTGGCAACGATCCAGTCGGCGCCCTTGCGCTTGCGCTTGTCGACAGCGTGATCGATCACGGCGTCGGTCTCCGCCGCGAAGCCTATCAACAATTCCGGGCGCCTGGGATGGCGGGAAAGCCCGGCCAGAATGTCCGGATTTTCCTTGAGCATCAGGCTCGGCAGCGATCCCGCCTTTTTCTTGATCTTGCGGTCGGCGCGGTCCGTGCGCCAATCGGCCACGGCCGCCACCAACACAGCGGCATCGGCGGGAAGTGCGTTCTCGACGGCGTTGGCCATCTGGAGCGCGGTTTCGACGTCAATGCGATCCACGCCCGGTGGTGTTGGCAGGCTGACCGGTCCGCCAATGAGACTGACCCGCGCGCCCAACGCAGCCAATGCGCCTGCGATCGCGAAGCCCTGGCGGCCTGAAGAGCGGTTGGCGATGTAGCGGACCGGGTCGATCGGTTCATGCGTCGGGCCGGCGGTGACGATGACATGCTTGCCGGTAAGACGCCGTGGCGCGTCGCCAAGCTGGCCGCGGATGGCATCGACGATCGCCATGACCTCGGGCAGGCGGCCCGGGCCATATTCGCCGCAGGCCATCGGGCCTTCATCGGGCTCCAGCACGGTGACGCCGTCAGCGCGGAGCCGGGCGACATTGCGCTTCGTCGCGGCGTGGCCCCACATGCGGACGTTCATCGCGGGCGCCGCGAGGACTGGCTTGTCGGTCGCGAGCAGGAGCGTGGTTGCGAGGTCGTCGGCGAGGCCGGCTGCCATCTTGGCCATCAGATCGGCGGTGGCGGGGCAGACGACGACCAGATCGGCCTCGCGGCTGAGCTGGATATGCCCCATCTCGGCTTCGTCCTTGAGGTCGAAGAGATCAGTATAGACCTTGTCCTCGCTGAGCGCGCCGAGCGTCATCGCGGTCACGAACTGCGCGCCGCCGGCTGTCAGCACGCAACGCACCGATGCACCCTGACGCCGTAGTTCGCGGATCATTTCGCACGCCTTATAGGCTGCGATGCCGCCGCCAACGATCAGAAGAATGCGCTTGCCCACCATGAGACTAACTTAATAGCGCCATGGCCGCAGCGCCAGCCGCCGCCGCAAGGATCGCGATGACGAGATAGCGCCAGCCGCCGCCGATACGGATCACCTGAATTTCGGGCAGCGGGGGTGGAGGTGGAGCGGCGCCGGGGAGCGGATAGGCGCGCTCGATCCGGCGGACCAGTTCAGGTAAGCGGCGGAGCAGCGCGAAACCTTCACGCAGATGTTCGGCGATGGCGGCTTCGGGGCCAAGCTCGTCGCGCAGCCATTCGCGCACGAACGGCCCGGCGGTTTCCCACATATTGATGTCGGGATCGAGCGCCTGCGCCACGCCTTCCACCATCACCATCGTCTTCTGGAGCAGCAGGAGATGCGGCTGGGTCGGCATGTCGAAGTCGCGGGTGATCGCGAACAGGCCGTCGAGCATCTGGCCGATCGAGATTTCGCGGACCGGCAGGCCGCGGATCGGCTCGCCGACCGCCCGCAGCGCGGTGGTGAATTCGGCGAGATTGTGGTGCGGGGGGACATAGCCCGCCTCGAAATGAATCTCGGCGACGCGGGCATAGTTGCCGGTGATCAGGCCGTGGAGTATCTCGGCCAGCCAGAGCCGGGCGCGGCGGTCGATCCGGCCCATGATGCCGAAATCGATCACGGCGATCTGGCCGTCGGGCTGCACGAACAGATTGCCCTGATGAAGATCGGCGTGGAAAAAGCCGTCCGCGATTGCCTGACGGAGGAAGGCCAGCACCAGCCGTGATGCGATCACCTTGGGGTCGTGGCCAGCGGCGAGCAATGCGTCGCGATTGGAAAGTTTTATGCCATCGACCCATTCTAGGGTGAGGACGCGCCGCGCCGTCCGGCTCCAGTCGATCCTGGGAACGACGAAGTCCGGCAGCGCTTCCATATTCTGCGCGAGTTCGGACGCGGACGCGGCCTCGCGGCGAAGATCAAGCTCGCGCAATGACCATTGCTTGAAGGTCGCAATAACCTGACGAGGACGTAGCCGGGCGATCTCGCCGCCAAATTGTTCGGCCTGTGCGGCAGCCCATTCATAAGTGTCGATCGCGCGGGCGAGTTCGTCCTCGACGCCGGGGCGCAGGACCTTAACCGCGACCTGGCGTCCGTCGGCTGTTGTTGCACGATGAACCTGGGCGATCGAGGCGGCGCCGATCGCGTGTTGGTCAATCGAGGCAAAAAGCTCTTCGAGAGGTCGTTCCAGAGCGGCTTCGATCGCTTTGCGGATCGCAGGGAAGGGCGCGGGCGGAAGGGCGTCCTGCAGGCGAAGAAGATCGCGGGCGGCTTCGACGCCCACGAGATCGGGGCGGGTCGCCAGAGCTTGGCCGAGTTTGATGGCGGCTGGGCCGATAGCCTCAAACGCCTCGGCGTAAGTCGGAATCCTCGGTACGCGGGCACCGAAGCGGGCAACGCGCACGAGCCGACGGACGGGCGGCGGCGTGTTGAGGTCGCGCTCGATGCCGCGCAGGGCGCCGTGACGCGCCAGCGTGCGGCCCCATTTCAGCAGGCGCCAGAGATGGACGGCGGTTGCGGTCAAACTTTCCAGCCGCTGTGAATCGCGACGAGTCCGCCTAGCAGCGGCTCGACCTTGCGCTGGATGAAGCCTGCCTCACCGATCATGCGATCAAAGGTCGGCATGTCCGGAAAACGGCGGATCGATTCGATCAGATAGCGATAGCTGTCCTCATCGCCCGCCAGCCGCTTGCCGATCTTGGGGACGAGGTGGTGCGAATAGCTGTCATAGATCGCACCGAAGCCGGGCCATTCAGTGGTGGAGAATTCTAGGCAGAAGAAGCGCCCGCCACGTTTCAGGACGCGATGCGCTTCCCGGAGGGCCGCCGGGATGTCAGTCACGTTCCGGATGCCGAAGGCTATCGTATAGGCGTCGAAGCTTGTATTGGCGAAGCTCAGCGTCTCGGCATTCTCTTCGGCCCAGACGAGGTCGGTGAGACTGCGCTTGGCGGCACGCTCCATGCCGACCTTCAGCATCTCCGGATTGATGTCGGCGACCGTGACCGCTGCACCGCCCTTGGCAAGGCGGAAGGCGATGTCGCCGGTGCCGCCGGCCATGTCGAGGATTGCGTCGCCGGCGCGCGGTTTCACGCGGCGAACGAAACGGTCCTTCCACAGCCGGTGCAATCCGCCCGACATGGCGTCGTTCATCAGATCGTAGCGGGACGCGACACTGCGGAACACCTCGCCGACGCGGCGGGTCTTCTCCTCGGGATCGACGTCCTGATAGCCGAAGGAAACCTTGCTCATGGCGGAGCCTCTAGCTTGAGCTTGCGATGGCGGCAAATCGAACCTAGCTGCTTTTGGGTGCCTGAGCTTCCCGAAGTCGAAACCACTGTCCGTGGCCTGAGGTCAGTCCTCGAAGGCGAGCAACTCGTCGAGGTCATGCCGCGTCGCGCCGATCTGCGGCGTGCGATCCCGGCCGATCTGCGTCAGCGGCTGACCGGCGCGCGCGTGACCCGGCTAGGCCGGCGCGCCAAATATGGGCTGATCGAGACGGATCGCGGCGATACGCTGATCTTCCATCTTGGCATGTCCGGGCGGTGGCGGATCGATCCGGGCGAGATCGGGACCCACGACCATCTGCTGCTCAGGACCGGCGCCGGGCGAACCTTGGCGCTTAACGATCCGCGGCGATTCGGGTCCCTGGACCTCGTCGGGAGCGACGAGGTGGCGGCGTTCGGGCCGTTCAAGGCTTTGGGGCCTGAGCCGCTGGGGCCTGATTTTACCGCCGTCTATTTGGCCAAGGCGCTCGAAGGCCGGTTTGCACCGATCAAGGCATTGCTGCTCGACCAGCGCATCGTTGCCGGATTGGGCAATATCTATGTGTGCGAAGCCCTGAACCTCGCAAAAATCCATCCGGGTGCGCCCGGCGGCGAAATCGGCCGTGCCAAGCTCGGTGGGCTCGTCAAGGCGGTCCACCAGGTGCTGGAGGCCGCCATCGAGGCAGGGGGATCGACTCTGCGTGACTATGCCCGTCCCGATGGCGAACTGGGCTACTTTTCGAAGCAATGGCGTGTCTATGGGCGGGAAGGGGAGGCTTGCCCGTGCGGCGGCACGGTCACTCGGCGCGCGGATGGCGGTCGATCGACCTTTTTCTGCCCGAAATGCCAGCGCTGACGGTTGACCGCTCGCGCGAGCGCGGTTAGGGAGCGCCCTTTCCCGGCGCGGGCATGGGTTCGCGCTGCCATATTTGTTGAATAGAGGTTCGATCACATGGCGAATACGCCGCAGGCAAAGAAGCGCATCCGTCGCAACAACCGCCGCGCCGAGATCAACGGCGCGCGGGTGAGTCGCATCCGTACCTTCGTGAAGAAGGTCGAGGCAGCGCTTGCCGCGAACGACAAACCGGCGGCCGTGGCTGCCCTTGCTGCAGCGCAGCCAGAGCTTCAGCGTGGCGTTTCTAAGGGCGTGCTCGCCAAGAATACTGCATCGCGCAAATTCTCGCGTCTGACCAAGCGCGTCGCCGCGCTCGGCTAATCGCTTCACCTATTTGAATCACGTGACCGCCGGCCCTCGCGCCGGCGGTTTGCGTTTAGGCCGCGTGCGTTTTCTGCATCTTATGGATTAAGCACGATTCGCGTTTTCATCGCGAAGGCCGCCAAAAAAAATATGCCATGATTATAGATGCTTGACAGGCAATCTACGCATTTTCAATAGCTCAGCCTGTCAAGCGCCTTTATTTCAATTTCGTGACTTTTGATGCCTTGATCCGGGCGCACCGTCCTCCATAAATGCCGCTCCGCTCGGGAAGCGAATCTCTCCGAGCGTTGCTCGTATCAGTGACTGAGATGTCCGAAATGCGTTTTTCGGGCGTGGGGGTGGCTTGTGTCTGTCGACATGGGCTTTGGCATGACGTGGGGCAGGCGCGAACGGGGGGACAAGGAACGGCGTGACGCAAGTTTTTGGCACAAATCAGCGTCTCGGCAGCGAGGCGCTCGGAGAGGATTTTTCCGCTGAAACCGTCTGGGCCGCGATCCGAACTGGATTGCGCAAGACAGTCGGGGCGCGGACCTTCGACGGCTGGCTCAAGCCGCTCGCGCTGGCCGGATTCGATCAGGGGAGCGGCGAGGTCCGTCTCTCCGCGCCATCAAGCTTCATGGCCAATTGGGTCGAGACCCATTTCCACGATCACCTGCTTCAGGCCTGGCGCGCGATGGTGCCGGCGGTGCGTCAGCTAGTCATCGACGGTGCGGCGGATGGCGCCAGGCCGTTGGCGCAGGAATTTGACGATCTCGATGCCGCCACGCCGCCTCAGGCCCCGCCGGCGCCGCGCGCCACGGCCGGCGAATCCACGCCTTTCGAGCCGCGCTATACCTTCGACAGCTTTGTCGTCGGCAAGGCCAATGAGGTCGCCTATAACGCGGCCCGTACGCTCGCCGAAGGTGGGCCACTGGGTTTCAACCCGCTGTTCCTCCATGGCGGCACCGGGCTTGGCAAGACCCATCTGATGCACGCCATCGGCCAGGACTATCTGGCGCGCCATCCGGGCACGCGGGTTGTCTACATGTCGGCCGAGAAGTTCATGTTCGAGTTCGTGGCTGCGATGCGCGCCAAGGACACGTTCAGCTTCAAGCAGTGGCTGCGCTCCGCCGACGTATTGATGATCGACGACGTGCAGTTCATCGCCGGCAAGGAATCGACCCAGGAAGAATTCTTCCACACGATGAACGAGCTGATCTCGGCCGGGCGCCGGCTGGTGATCAGCGCGGATAGGAGTCCTCAGGATCTCGACGGCATCGAAGGCCGCATCCTGTCGCGCCTGTCATGGGGGCTGGTGGCGGATGTCAATCCGGCCGATTTCGAGCTGCGTCTCAACATCATCACCAAGAAGCTCGAGACGATGCCGCAGGCGTCGGTACCGCAGGACGTGGTCAACTTTCTCGCACGGCGGATCAGCTCGAACATCCGCGAGCTTGAAGGCGCGCTCAACCGCGTCGTTGCCTATGCCATGCTGTCGGGAAAGCCGATCGACATGGATTTTACGCAAGCGACGCTGGCCGATGTCCTGCGCGCCAACCAGCGTCGCGTCACAATCGATGAAATCCAGCGCAGGGTCTGCGAACATTACCGTATCCGCCAGGCCGAGATGAGTTCGGCCCGCCGCGCGCGTGAGGTGGCCCGGCCGCGTCAGGTGGCGATGTATCTCGCCAAGCAGCTGACACCCCGTTCGCTCCCGGAAATCGGGCGTCGTTTCGGGGGCAGGGATCACACGACCGTGATACATGCGGTGCGCCAGATCGAGAAATTACGCGCGACCGACGCTGAACTGGATGCCGACGTCCGACTCCTGATGCGTCAGCTGGAAGGCTAAGCTACCACATCGTCATCCCAGCTTTCGCTGAGATGACGGTGAGAAATACGCAGCCTCAGCCCGCGGCATGCGGTTCCACGCATCGAGTGCCGCAATCTTGTAAGCCTCCGCCAGCGTCGGGTAGTTGAACGTGTTCTCGATAAAATAATCGAGCGTTCCCTTGAGGTTGAGCACCGCCTGGCCGATGTGGATCAGTTCGGTCGCACCTTCGCCGACGATGTGGACACCCAGCAAACGGCGGGTCTTCAGCGAGAAGATCATCTTCATCAGGCCCGAGTTGAGCCCCATGATGTGGCCGCGCGAGGTTTCCCGAAACCGGGCGATGCCGCACTCGTAGCCGATGCCCTTGTCGCGCACCTCCTGTTCGCTCATGCCGACCGTCGAAATCTCGGGTACGGCGTAGATGCCATAGGGGAAATATTGGGGCGCGGGCGGCATCGGCAGGCCGAAGGCGTGACAGGCTGCGATGCGGCCCTGTTCCATCGAGGTGGAGGCAAGGCTCGGGAAACCGATCACGTCGCCGGCAGCGTAAATATGCGGCACCTCGGTCTGGAAAGTGGCAGGGTCGACCTTGAGCCGGCCGCGATTGTCAGTGGTCAGACCACAATGTTCGAGGCCGAGGTCAGTGGTCGCGCCCATCCGCCCTGCAGCGTAGAGCAGCATCTCGGAACGTACGGTACGGCCGTCTTCCAGCGTGGTCACCGGGCATCCCCGCGAATCGCGTTCGATCGACGCGACCGGGGAACCAAGCCGGATCACCATGCCGCGATCGCGGAGCTGGTGTGTGAATTCCTCGATGATTTCGCGATCGATAAAATCCAGGAAGGTCGCGCGCGGCTCGACCAAGGTCACCTGGACGTCCAGCGACGAGAAGATCGTGGCATATTCGATGCCGATCACGCCTGCGCCGACGACGGTCAGGCTACGGGGCACGCGCGGGGTATCGATCAGCGTGTCGCTATCCACGATGTTGACGTTGTCGAACGGGACCGATTCGGGGCGGAACGGCACAGTGCCGACCGCGATCATCACGCGCTCGGCACGTACGGGCAGCTTGCTGCCGTCGGGGCAGTCGATCTCAATGGTATGCGCATCCGTGAAGCGACCGACACCTGCGATCGTGCGGACGCTGTTGCGCTGGAACTGATGTTCCAGCACGTCGACCTCATGTTCCAGCGTCTTGGTGAGGCGTATGGCGAGATCGTCGCCGCCGATCTCCTTCTTGATGCGATAGGCGCTGCCGTAAAAGCCGCGCTCACGCCAGCCTGACAGGTTGAGCGCAGTCTCGCGCAAGGTCTTGGACGGAATGGTGCCGGTATGCACCGAAACACCGCCAACGCGGCGGCGGCCTTCGATCACGAGCACTGAATGGCCAAGCTTCGCAGCCTGCACAGCGGAGCGGCGCCCTGCGGGCCCGCTGCCGATCACGACAAGATCATATGCGTCCATGGCGTCCCCCTGCCAGTGCACGCCTTTACGACACAGTGGTTACCGTCCCGATAACGACTGGCCTCTCCTCTGGAGCATTTCTTGTGACAGCATGGTTAACCCATCGCCCCGCGAAAGCAACAGGGGCGATGGGAAGGGGGGAAGCGCTTATTGCTTGGTGGGGGGCGGAACGGTGATCCGCACTTCCTCGCCCGAATGCCCGGGGAAATTGTTGAACATCGCCGTCACCAGATTGGGTACGAGGCGCGGCAGGCTGTCGTCGGTCGAGCGGGCCTTGGCCTTACCCTCGAATACGCGGGTGCCGTCGCGGGTGCGGTTGATCTTCATGTCGAGATAGCTGGTGAAGACAGTGTAGCTATCGACCTCCGGATAACCCCATGGGCTATACCAATAGGGATCATCCCAGCCCCAGTAGAAGGGCGAGCGATAGCGCCAAGGGCCGCCAAAACCCCCATAACCGAAGCCGCCATAGCCCATACCAGGACGGCTGACGACCTTGGTCTGGCCGCCGTCGACGCCATAGTCGAGATTGACGACCAGCGACGCAGCCTGCGGCGTTTGCGCCTGAGCATAGCCCTTGGCGCGAAGCTGTTCGGCGACGAGCGCGGCATATTGCGCGAACTCAAGCCCGCCTTCGAGCTTGGGATTGGTGGTCTGAACGACGAAGCTTTCGCCATTGGGGGCGGGCATTTGCTGGAAGCGGGATACGTCGGCCTTGAATGGCGTCGCGCAGGCGCTGAGCGCCAGCAAGGCCATTGGGGCGAACAGTTTTGCCAGCGAGCGGGTCAAAGACATGGCGAATCCTCTGTTCTGCAACCGCGCTGTCGCGCGATTGTTTCCTCTTATCCCATTATGGCGCTGAACCGCCGTTGAACAAGTGGCGAACAATCGATCAGCGCAGACCCATTGCGCGATAGGTTGCATCCAGCGTCGGGGCCGCCAGCTCGGACGCGC
>Ga0207639_10002136_pt1 | contig 13305 bp, 10 predicted proteins | sample KBSCornC32_FD_184299 | JGI IMG/M metagenome (GOLD analysis project Ga0207639, IMG submission 184299) | Corn rhizosphere microbial communities from Kellogg Biological Station, Michigan, USA - KBS Corn C3-2 (SPAdes) (version 2) | ecosystem: Host-associated > Plants > Roots > Rhizosphere > Soil ...
GTTGGCAAATTCTGCCGTCGCCCCCAACGTTCCTGGTTTGCCATACACGATGTCCGAGTCGATCTCGCCCTTAGGATCAAAAAGCTGCTGCCTTGAGAGCCTCATCCCTCCGACCCGATCGAACCAAAATCGCCTCGAGATCGTCAGTCCGCCCTCAGAACCCTTTACGAATTCGTCCAGAAGATAATAGCCACGCGTGACGGGCCCGCTCGTAGTGGTTTCATGCTCATAGATCGTGCTTTGCGTGTAGAGGTGATCGCTGTCGGTCGGACGCACCAGCAGAGCATCCGTAAAGTGCTGCGGCCGCATGTTTGCAAACGCGTTGACACTCTCCTGGCTCGCCTTTAGCTGCGTGGGATCGATCTTTTTTTGGAGCTTCGAATAGTCGGCATTGTTCGTTCCCTTGACGAACTTTTTGTACTTGCCTGTGCCGCCATCCTGGAGGATAGCGACGCGAAATTTTTCTCCGTCTGACGTCATTTCCGCAACGTCCGACTTGATCACAGGCACCTGCACCTTGAGCAGTATCCTGCCCGGCCGCTCGACCGTGACGTCGCCATCGGCCCGACGATAGACCTCCTTGCTGCCAAACTCCGCAAAGGAGTTGTCTTCAAATTTGAGGTCCATCTTCGCATGGATCGAGTTTACGCTCGCCCAGCGGTTCACCTCGGCTACGAGTTGAGCTTCTGTCGCGTCCTCAACCTTGAGCAGGACATCGGTCTTTGTCTTGGTCCGGATACAGGCGGCAGAAAACATCACCACGGCAAGCAGCAAAGGAACGTATTTTTTTGAAGATGTCCTCATCCCGGTCTGATGTGGCGTGTGGAGAGAGCGGTTTGCCGGCAAGGCGGTATTAGAGCCACTAAATTCAAGATAATACCACGCGGAAACGGAGGGTGTTAAACCCACCAAATGCGAAACGGGAGGGTCAAAACTCGCCCTCCCGCTTGATCGCATGCCCGTAATAGCTACTGCGTAAAGACCCCCGTAGCACGCGTCAGGTAATCCTGCATCGTGTACGAGAACATGATCGCGAGCCAAAAGAACGCCGCAACCACGGCGAGCCAGATCAGCCGCGAGCTCCACCGGACGTGCATGAAAAAGAGCATGACAAAACTCATTTTCGTAAACGCGATCAACAAAGCGACGAGTGTGTTCGCCCCCGGAAATACTCGGTCCAGATCGATGGTTGCGATGTAGTAAGTTCCGATCGTCCCGATCACCAAAAGGCCAAATACGCCAAGGTACCCGGGAATGCCAATGTGTTCGTGTTCGAATTCGGGATCGTGTTTAGCCATGACTCGTCAGTTAGTGCGCGTGTACAAAGTGCCGCCCGAGCAAATAAAGGAGCGGGAAAAGGAATATCCATACGATATCGACAAAGTGCCAGTAGAGACCCGACATCTCGACCGGCATGTAGTAATCCGCGTTGTAATATCCTCTAAAGGCCGTCCACAGCAGCCACGTCATCAGCACAAGACCGACGATCATGTGCAGCGCGTGAAGCCCGGTCATCACGAAATACAGGAAAAAGAATATCCGTACCTTATCGCGAAACTTGTCGCCGTCGAGCTGGCCGTTAGAGAAATAGCCCGCCTTCTCCGCGGTTGTAAGGAAATTCTCATCCTGAGCGAGTTTTGCGAGCGAGCAGTCCGCCCAGATGAATTCGCCCTTGGGATTGACGTAATTGTCGCCCTCTAAATTCTCCGCCTGCCAGCACGGCTTAGCTTCCTCACGCTCGGCGCCTGCGGGTGCTTTTGCGCGAGCATTCCAACCCGCGACAGGGACGATACCCTCGACGTACTTGTTATGGTACTCGACGGCCTTGATGCCTAAGAACGCCGCGCCAAATAGCATCGTCAGCAGGATAAAGATGATCTGAAGATGACGATTTCCCTTTTGCGCGAAGTATACCGTCAGTGCCATCGTCAGCGAGCTGACGATCAGGACGAGGGTGTTCGTACCGCCGAGGAACGCATCGAGGCGATTCGATCCGGCGGCAAAAGCCATCGGATACTTTGAGCGGAACACCAGATACGCCGTAAACAACCCGCCGAAGAACATGATCTCCTGCGCGAGGAACGCCCACATTCCGATCGAGACGCTCTGCTCCTGCTGCATCATGTCGGAGAACTGATGCTGGAGTCCCGGCTCGTGGTAAACGAATTTGTCTGAGTGTCCGTGTTCCGCCATTATTGGTTCAATATCGAACTAAACAGCCGCCCGCTCGGCCTCGCGCCTGCGTTCCGCCTCAAGCTCCAGACCGCTGCCCTCGCCGAATTCATACGGCTCCCAGGTAACGATCGGCGGCGTCAAAAAATTCTCCGTCGGCGGGGGCGATGACGTTCTCCATTCGAGTCCCGGCAGCAGCCACGGATTGTCACCAGCCTCCTTGCCCCACCACAGCGAGTGGAGGAAGTATATGACCGGCATCAACATTCCAATCCCCAGCACAGACGCACCGGCGGTCGAGAAGATATTTAGTACCTGGAACTCAGGCGGGTACGCAGCGTAACGACGCGGCATTCCCTGATATCCGAGCAGGAACTGCGGGAAAAATGTCAGGTTAAACCCGACAAATACGAGCATCGCGGAGACCTTGCCCCAGAATTCGGAATACATGCGGCCCGTCATCTTTGGCCACCAATAGTGCAGCCCGCCAAGATACGCGACCACCTGCCCGCCGACCATCACATAATGAAAGTGCGCGACGACAAAATACGTGTCCGTGAGGTGGACGTCGAGGCCTAGCGCGCCGAGGAAGAGTCCCGTCAATCCGCCGATCAGGAATAGGCCCATGAATCCGAGACCATACAACATTGGCGTGTCGAAATGGATCGACCCCTTGTACATCGTCGCCGTCCAGTTGAACATTTTGATCGCCGACGGCACGGCCACCACCATCGTTAGGAACGAGAAGACCATTCCCGCATATGGCGACTGACCACTGACAAAAAGATGGTGGCCCCAGACGAGGAAGCCAAATACCGCGATCGCTATTGACGAGAACGCAATGAATTCGTAACCAAAGATCTTTTTCCGAGAGAAATTCGAGATCAGCTCGGAGACGACTCCCATACCCGGGAGCACCATGATGTACACGGCCGGGTGCGAGTAAAACCAAAACAGGTGCTGGAACAGTATGGGATCGCCGCCGATCGCCGGGTCAAAAATGCCGACGCGGGCAAAGCGTTCGATGGCGACCAGTAGCAGCGTGATGGCGATCACCGGCGTGCCAAGGACCATCACGAGACTTACCGCGTAATGCCCCCAGACAAAAAGCGGCAGACGGAACCACGTCATCCCCGGCGCACGCATTGTATGTATCGTGACGATGAAATTCAGGCCTGTGAGGATCGACGAAAAGCCGTTGATAAAGATCGCAATACCGACTATCTCGACGTATGTATTAGAGAACGTAGTCGAATACGGTGTATAGAAAGTCCAGCCTGTATCGACCCCGCCGACCATCAAGCCGTAGAGAGCGAGTGCTCCCGCGATCCAGTATATGTACAGGCTCACCAGGTTGATGCGCGGCAGTGCGAGGTCCTTCGCACCGATCATGATCGGGATAAGAAAGTTCCCGAGTACAGCGGGGATCGACGGTATCAGGAAGAAAAAGATCATCATGATACCGTGCTCGGTAAAGACCTTGTTATAGGTCCCTGTTTCCAGCAGGTCGCTCGCCGGCGTCAGCAGCTCGAGACGAATGGTCGCAGCAAACGTGCCGCCGATCAGGAAAAAGACCGAGACGCTGATCAAGTACATGATCGCGATGCGCTTGTGGTCCTTTGTCAGGAGCCACGAAGCGAGCGTGGTCTTTGCATTCAAATAATTAATGCGCGGAATACCGCCGCCGTAACTTGTTGCTGCTGTTGCCTCTTGCGCGTTCATAAGATCTCGTACTGCTCTCTTATCTATTGCTGTTTGCCGGCGTATTCGGATTAGAACCCGGCGCGGTGCGCTTCCCGCGGTCCGCTTTTGGCGGTGCCATGCTGTTTGCGGCTCCGGCAGCCGCACCGGCGGTGTTAGCCGCGGGCGACGGTGCGGCCGATCCAGCCGACGAACTAGAGGTCGGTGCTCCTGGCGTAAGCGATTTTACATACGCGACGAGCGCATTGAGCTGCTCCTCGGTGACCTGCCCCTTAAATGTCGGCATGATCGGCTGATATCCCTCGACCACCTGAGACGCGGGATTCTCGATCGAGTTGCGGATATAGTTATCGTCCGCGACCACGGTGCCGCCGCCGGTGAGGTGGACCGTGGACATATAGAGCCCCTCGAGCTTTGCACCGCGCTGCTGCGGACCGCCAGCGTGGCATGAGGCGCAGCCGAGCTTGTTCTCAAAAAGATCTTTGCCCATCTCGACAGGCGTTTGGCCCGAGGCGTTGCCGCTCAGCCACGCGTCAAAATCCTTTTGCTCCATCACGTAGACCCAACCGCCCATTCCGGAGTGATTGAGACCGCAATATTCCTGGCAAAAAAGGTGATACTTGCCCGGCTTTGTCGCCTGGAACCACAAATACGTATATCGCCCCGGGACAATGTCCGCCTTTGTCCTAAACTCCGGCAGGCCAAAGTCGTGAATGACGTCCTCGGTCGTCATGATCAGCTTGATGTTGCGCCCGACAGGCACGTGAAGCTCATTGATCTCGCGCTGACCCGTCTCGTGCTGCAGTTTCCACATCCACTGCTTGCCGACGACGTAAACCGTCATTCCATTCTCAGGCGGCGTGTATTGATTAAAGAACACAATGGCGCCCCCGAGAAAGATCGTCATCGAGACTATAAACGGAATGATCGACCACGTCGTCTCGAGCACCATCGAGCCGTGGATCTCTGCTCCGGAACCGTACTTCTCCTTCGCCCGATATTTCATCGCGAAGATAAAGATCGCGAGCACGATCGGGATCGTAAACGCGATGCTCACCGCGACGAGGTAGAAATACAGCGAATCCACCTGCCACGCGAAGGTCGAGGCCTGCTCAGGAAATAATGGTACCCAGTTCGTAGTCTCCATAAACCGCGGTGATCGGCGATCAGTTGTCGATGGTCAGTTCGTCTTCCTCGCTGACCGCCGGCTCCTGAGCTCCAGCCACTTTTCTTTTGTTGCGTTTCCAAAACACGAACGCCATCGCGCCCATCCCGAGGAGCGTCGCCACGCCCGCCAGTCTCATCACCCGAAGTATTGCGAATCCGTACTTACCGCTTGCCGGATCGTAGTGATAGCAGTAGAGCAGGAGCTGCTCGGCCGGCGTGCCGATCTTTGCCTGGGCGGAGTCCATGATGCCGAACTTGATGTCCTTTGGAGCATAGTCGATGCCGTAGAAGTACCGCGACATCTTGCCCTCTGGTGTCACGATCATGACGCCCGCCGCGTGTGCGAACTGCTGCGTCTTGTCGTCCCATTCGTACTTGAATCCAGCGGCGTCAGTTACCGCCTTGATCGAATCTTGCGAGCCGGTCAGGAAATGCCAGCCATTCTCCGTACCGGGGCGGTTGTACCGCTCGATGTAATTCGCCTTCTTATTTTTTGCGAGGCCGGGCGTCTCATTATCCCGCGGATCAAAGCTGATCGCCACGACATCAAAGTCCTTGCCGGCGTCGAGATTGATGCCTTTTAACGATCCGGTGATCCCGTTGAGCACCTGCGTACACAGCATCGGACACTCATAATAAGCGAAGACCAGAACAACGGGCCTGCCGCTCTTGAAATATTCACCAAGTTTCACATCCTGACCGTCCTCATTCTTGAGCACGGTCTCGAGCGGCAATTGGTTCCCAAGCTTTTGATCGATGCCGACGGTCTTGAGGGCAGACGGCAAACCGGTATTAGCCTCAGCCTCCGACGGATCGTAGTACTTGGGCGAGTAAAGCGGTGAGTTGTAATGCTCGACACGCTGCGCCGCAACTGACAACTGAAAACCGAGAACGGAAAGTGCCAGAACCAGAGCTCCAAACATCAGCCGCCTCAGATCTCTCGCGAAGCGCTCACTTTCAATTTTCCACTTTCCCTTTTCCACTGTCTTACCTTAACGTCTCTTCTCACCCGCCACGCGTCCCGAGCTCTCGCCCGTGACGTACATTCTCGATTTCGCGAGCATGTCCGGATCGGCGGTCGGTGCGACCTTTGGATTGCTCGCAAGCACCTTCTCTTTTGCCTGCTCGATAGGCAGGACGGAAACGGCACCGGTCTTCGGGTCCTTTTCGCCATCCTCCCAGAGCCTGGTCCACTCCTCGCGGAATACTCGATACTCCGCCTTCGAATCCATCAGCTCTAGGTTGACGCGTCCGCGATCAGTGTCGATACCGAATCCGGGAGCCGATTGGAGTCTCGGCTCGGGCGGAAGCCGTTCCTTCTCAGTCATCGCGAGCGGTCCGGGAGGTTCCTGATTCTCGCGGTTGTAATCACGCAACACGTTTATCAACGCCCACATCAGGCCAAACGTGACGACGATCAGTATGAGGAGACCGACCCAGAAATAGAGGATCCCCTTGAGGCCGACCGTATTCTCCTCATACCCAAGATTGAATGTCGGGTCTATTTCCGTCTTTTTCATCTCTTAATGACCATGACCGTGTTCGATCGCGCCCGCAAAATAAGGGTCTCTCGCCGGAGCGATCGGCCTGCTCGCCAATTGACCAAAAAACCACCACAACCACAGACCGCCGATAGCTATCGGTGCCGCAAAATCCAGCCAATCAATGTGAAATGCTCCCGCCGCGATATTCCCCGTCACCCACGGACTAGGACCGATATGCCAAAACATATCGACTATTCGCATGAAAAGGACAAAGAGAGCGATACCGGCGAGCCACTTCGCTCGCCGTTTGAAATCCTGCTGGAGGAGCACGAGAAACGGGAACGCAAAGTGGAAAAAGAGCAGGATCGCTCCGATCCATCCCCACGCTCCTGCCGTGCGGCTGACAAACCAAACGGTCTCCTCGGGAATATTTCCCGACCAGATGATCAGGTACTGCGAGTAGTTGAAGTACGCCCACAGCATCACCAAGGCCAGCATCAGCTTGCCGAGATCGTGAAAATGCCGACGCCCAAGCACCGTGTCCATCGGCGCGGTATCGATCAGCATGGCCATCACGGCGATGATGAAGCACAAGCAGCTCAACGCCCATCCAACAACGTAGAGCAGTCCCCAGATCGTCGAGAACCAATGCGGCTCGAGCGACATCACCCAATCGACCGATGCGAATGTGACGATGATGCAGTAAAACACCAACGAGGGTCCCGAGAAACGACAGGCCCGCTCAAGCACGATTCGCGACTCCTCGACGGTATTCGTCGAATCCTGGAGGTCCGACCAGCGTCCGAGGGCCCAAGCCATTACCCAAAAGATGATAAGAAATGCAAAGCCCCGGAGGATCCACATCGCCGGCGTCATAAAAAGGCCGCGCTGTATCATGACCGGGTCAGTAGCGGGCAGGTGCGTCCACTCGTAGATCTTGCCGTAATACACGCCGATCGCGATCGGGATAAAGAACAAGATGACGAGCAGCATCGTCCTTGACGCCGCCTCGAGAGGCCTCCTGATGACAACGCCCCATGCGCCGCCGGTCAGGTACTGCAGCATCAACATTCCCAGGGAGCCGATGGCGATACCGCCCCAGAATATAAATCCGAGCAGCCACGACCTAAGGCCCTGCTCCGGATTCATGTACAGGCCGATCGCCCATAACAGCAGAGCGATGCCGCCGATACCGAGCGCCGGCAATCGCCAGCGGTTGACCACGTCGGGAGTGCGAAAACGGTCCATGTTCTCCATTTACCGTTTACCTCCGTTCGCGTTTGATGCGGGCTTCGCCGCCGGTTGGGCAGTGTTGCTGTTGGCCGTCGTCGTTGACGAATTCATCTTTAAGGTTTGGTCCGGGTTGTCCGTCGCCTGCAAGGCACGAATGTACGCGATGATGGCCCAGCGGTCTGCCGGCGGCACCTGGAACGCATACGAGTTCATCTTGCCCCAGCCGTTCGTGATCACGTCGAAGAAATGCCCGACCGGCGCGTTACGCAGTCTGTCGTCGTGATACGTCGGCGGTTTTGGAAATCCGCGGCGCACGACCATTCCATCTCCCCGGCCGAGAGGTCCGTGGCAAACGATACAGTAGATGTTGAATCGCTCTTGTCCCCGATCGATCAGTTCCTTTGTCACCGGTACCGGAAAGGCGTCGACGTCATTCGGGAAGCTCGTCACGACCGTGTTGCCGTTGGCATCCGTTGAGGTCGCAGCAGGTGCATTCGGATTTGGATTTTCAACCTTGCCTGTGTAGAAGGCCTTGTTATCGTTTAGGTGTCCGCGGGCGATCGTGTTCTCAACCTGATCCCGACTCCCACGCTTGTCCGCAAAGAAATCGCTTTGCTTGTAATATTTGAGCCGCGGCTGGTCCTGCATGTCGTAGCGACACGCTGAAGCAAAGGCAAAAGTAAAAAGTAAAAATGCAAAAAGCGATACGCGCATCCTTTTTCCTTTTTCCTTTTTCATTTTTACTTGCGACACAGGGCTATTCTTCAACATCGAATACCTCCTGTGCGCCCAACGTGCCCATAAACTCACGGGTCTTGTCGTAATCGTAATTACCGTCGGCAGATTCGATGATCAAAAAGAACTTCTCCCTCGATGCCAGAGCGAACCGCGGCACGTTGAATACCGGATGATACGGCGACGGCAGCTTATTAAGGAACAGCATTCCAAACACAGCCACAAACGCCGAAAAAAGCACCGTCAACTCAAACATCGGCGGGATAAACGCCGGAAGGCTGAAATGAGGACGCCCGCCCACGATGATCGGAAAATCAAAAACGTGTACGTAATAAACGAGCCCGAGCGCCGATACCAGGCCAGCCACGCCGCCCGTAAAGATCAGGTACGGGAGAATGCTTCGCTTGATGCCCAACGCCTCATCGATCTCATGTATCGGAAACGGCGAGAATGCGTCCGTCTTGACGTATCCGGCGTCACGAACGAGACGCGCGGCATCGACCAGCTCGGTCGCCGAGTCGAATTCCGCCATTATTCCGTAAAGCTTTTCAGCCATATCTGCTTACTGCTACTGCCTGCCACCTACTGGTTTGGCGGATCGGTGCGGTCGTACGTGTACTCGACCTCGTTCACATTCTCCTCAAAATCCTCCTGATGTCCGTGGACGTTCGCCTCCGGCAACAGCGTCCTGACCTCGAATATCGAGATGATCGGTAGGAATCTCACAAAGAGATAGAACAGCGTAAAAAACAGCCCAAGCGTGCCGACAAACATCGACCAATCGAATATCGACGGTGAGTACAGAGCCCATGACGACGGCAGAAAGTCACGCTCGATACTGGTCACGATGATCACAAAACGCTCCAGCCACATTCCGATACTGACGATGATCGCGAAGATGAAAAGCCAAAATTCGCTCTCCCTAAACCGCTTGAACCAAAGGAACTGGATGGAGATGCCGTTGCAAAAGATCAGCATCCAATACATGAACCAATACGGACCATTCCAGACGCGGTTCGTGATCATGAACCACTCGAATTGCGAGCCGCTGTACCAGCCGAAAAAGAACTCCATTATGTAGGAGTAAAAAACAATGAGGCCCGTCGCGAGCATCACCTTGCCCATGAAGTTCAGATGGGTCTCGGTGATGAAGTCGTACATGTTGTACAAGTGCCGGAGCGGTATCGCCAAGAGCAGCACCATCGCGAATCCGGCGTAGATCGCTCCCGCAACGAAGTACGGCGGGAAAAACGTCGTATGCCAGCCAGGTATCTGCGAGACCGCAAAGTCGAACGAAACGGTCGAGTGTACCGATAGCACCAGCGGTGTCGAGATACCTGCGAGGATCAGGTACGCAAGCTCATATCGATGCCAGTGCCTAGCGCTTCCGCGCCAGCCCCACGAGAACACCGCGTACAGGAATTTAAAGAACGGATTCTTTGCCCGATCCCGCAGTGTCGCCAGATCCGGGATGAGGCCGATGTACCAGAACAGTAGCGAGACCGTCGCGTATGTCGATACCGCAAAAACGTCCCACATGAGAGGCGAGCGGAATTGCGGCCATATTCCCATCGTATTCGGATACGGGAAGAGCCAATACGCGAGCCAAGGACGACCCGTATGGAACACTGGATACAATCCGGCGCACGCCACCGCAAACAGCGTCATCGCCTCGGCAAATCGGTTGATCGACGTTCGCCACTTTTGATTCAGCAGCAGGAGAATGGCCGAGATCAGCGTACCGGCGTGTCCGATACCGATCCACCACACAAAGTTGATGATCGGGAACGCCCAACCGACGGGCTGGTTCGTTCCCCAGATGCCGATACCGTTCGCGACGAGCCAAACGATCGTGAACATCAGGATCTGCAATATCAAAAAAGCGATCGCAAAGCCGATGAACCAGTGAAACGGCGTCCGCTTTTTCAGCGTGACGTCGCCGATCTTGTCGCTAACGGTCGCCAGCGTGTGGTCGCCCTCGACCATCGCCGGATGCAGCTTTTGTTCTAGCTCTTTCGCGTCTTGCATAAAAAGCTCGTCTGACAGGCGCTCACCGCCTGCCTCGCGATCAGCCTTCTCTCTCAACCTCCGCGGCCGTCTTCTTTTCGGGCTCCTCTGGCTTGATCGGCTTGTGCTCACGGTAGTCGGGCATGTCCTTGTTCTGGTTTTTCAGACCCGCGAGATACGTCGTCCTCGGCTGCGTGTTCAACTCATTGAGCAGAATGTAGTTGCGCGGATCTTTCTTCGTCTTCGCCACCTGACTCGTCTCATCGTGAAGATCACCGAATATGATCGCATCCGTCGGACAGACCGCTTGACACGCGGTGACGACCTCGCCGTCACGGATCGCGCGTAGGTCCTTTTCGGCCTCGATGCGGGCGGCGGCAATGCGCTGGGTGCAATAGGTACACTTCTCCATCACGCCGCGGCTGCGGATCGAGACCTCAGGGTTACGCATCAATTTGTATTGAGGCGTATTCCAATCCTGATAGAGCAGGAAGTTGAATCTTCGCACCTTGTACGGACAGTTATTCGAGCAATAACGCGTGCCGACGCAGCGGTTATACGTCATGTCGTTGAGGCCCTCGGCACTGTGGACGGTCGCGTGGACCGGACAAACCACCTCGCAAGGCGCCTGCTCGCACTGCTGGCAGAGGACGGGCTGGAAATGCGGCCCTTCAGGATCGTTGACCTCGTCACCGCCAAAGTACGCGTCGATCCGCATCCAGTGCATCATCCTGTGACGCTCGACCTGCTCCTTGCCGACAACCGCGATATTGTTCTCCGATTGACACGCGAGAACGCATGCGTTGCAGCCGACGCAGGAATTGAGATCGATCGTCATTCCCCACTTGTGGTTTTGCGCGTATGTTTTCTGGTGCTCCTCATAGGGGTACATCGAGAGCGGATATTCATCCTTTTGGTGGCCGAGCTTCTGGTTCTCGTTAAACTCGTCAACGTTCCACACACGAAGAAGATCGCGGCCTTCCATGTTGAAATGCGTCTGTGTCGACGCGACGGTTTCGGTCGCACCGGTCCTCGCGACCTCACCCGCTCCACCGTCCGGAGCGTCCGAGCGGCGGACATCATACGCGTTGTAGCCAAGCCCAGTGCCTACGCGGCCCGCACGCGTGCGGCCGTAACCGAGGAACAGCGTGATCACGTCATCGGGTTGCCCGGGCGTGATCCACATTGGGACAGGCTTGCTCGTCTGGAGGCCGCCGATCTTGACAGTGGCGAGATCGGAATTAAGATTGCCGCCCTTTGTATTGACGAACGTAATTCCCTGCGAAGCTCCGGCGTCATCCGTGTCGTTGTTTTGATTGATGCCGAGCCGTGCCGCGGTACGCGGGCTGATAAATCCAATGTTCGTCCAGGTGACCTTATTCAGCGGTTTTGGCAGCTCCTGGAGCCAGCCATTATTCGAAAACCGGCCGTCATAAACACTCGGATCGCGGCGAATTGCGATCTCGAGAGCGCCACCGGCAACAGGAGCATCCGGCTGTGCAAGGAATCCGGCGTTGACCGCAACCGTCTTGCCTTGAGCCGCCGTGTTCGGGATCACGCCGTCGTGAACGGCCTTTCGCCAGTTGTCCTCAAATTTTGAAGCTGCCGCCGCCGCAACGCCTGCCACGGCACCGGTCGTCGCGGGTTGCGGGCCATTTCCGTTGCTCGGCGACGCTCCGTTGTTGCCGTTACTCGGTGACGACGAAGTAGTCGTCTTGGCGTTTGTCGCCGGTCGAGCGGTTTTGGTCGTCGTGCCGGACGGGCTGGTTACGCTCGCCTGCGTATTGGCACCTGCGGAACCGCTCGGGTTGGTATTTCCACCTGTATTCGAGTTGCCGTTGCCCGTCGACGCTGTGCCGGCTGCGACGGCGGCCTTTGCCGGTGTCGAGGCGGCTGCCGGCGTTATGTTCGTCCGCTGCCAGTACTCGCGAATGATGTCGTAGTCCTTCTTGTCAAAGTTCTCCTTAAAGACCGTCTGGACAACCTCGTGAATATTCTTACCGCCATATAGCGGCTCAATTAGCGGCTGCGTGATCGTGACGGTGCCGTCGTATGCACGCGTGTCGCTCCAGCCCTCGAGATAATGTTTTTCGTTGATGTGCCAATGGCAGTGCTCGGCGGTCTCATCATTGTGCATCCCTAAATGCACGCGAAGAGGCACCTTCGACATCCGCTCGGCGTTCAGCTTTAGGTCGGCTGGCGTGTTATAGACCGGATTGCCGCCGAGTATTACGAGCGTCTTCACCTTACCGCCGTCGATGTCGCCGACAAGCTCGCGAAGCTGGTCCGTCTGTGTACCGTCCGAGTTAGGCGAGAACGCATCCGCATAAACGACTATCTGCCCGACCGCACCAAGAGCCGCGTTCATCGCGTGAGCAAGTGCATGCACTACGGGCGGTGCCGTTTCGCCGGCGATCACTACGGACGTTCCCTTGTTCGCGGCGAGGTCCTTTGCCATCGGAGCGATCCACGCGGCGGCCGGACCGGAGTAATTCGACGTCGCTCCGGCGACACCGACAGCCGCTGCGATCGCGCGTGCGATAGCCGGCAGTTCGCTGGGCTTTACGCCGAGGCGATGGTCGGCCTTTGCACCTGTGATCGTGGCCGTGGTCTCGATCACGTAGAGGCGATTGATCTCTTTTTTATCCGCGGAGTATCGCCTCGCAGCCGAATAATCCTTGATCGGACCTACGTTAAAACTGGAGAAGACGTCAGCATCGAGCGACAACACACGCGTCGCCTTGTCGAGTTTATAGATCGTTTGGACCGGCGTGCCGAACGCCATCTTCGCGGCCGATGTCGCATT
>Ga0207639_10002137_pt1 | contig 13304 bp, 9 predicted proteins | sample KBSCornC32_FD_184299 | JGI IMG/M metagenome (GOLD analysis project Ga0207639, IMG submission 184299) | Corn rhizosphere microbial communities from Kellogg Biological Station, Michigan, USA - KBS Corn C3-2 (SPAdes) (version 2) | ecosystem: Host-associated > Plants > Roots > Rhizosphere > Soil ...
CTGGAACTATTATAAACTTTGGCAGCGTCAGGCCGCCTGTGCCAGTTTCGCCAGTTGTCCCACCAGCGCCTGTGCACCTTTTAGGCGAGACTCTGGCGTCGGCCAGTCGCGTTGGACCACGACCTTCTGATCGGGGCGCACCTTCATTGTGCCGGAATGGGTGTTGATCAGCTTCACCAGCGCGATCGGATTCGGGAAAGCGTTGTTGCGGAAGGTGATCGTGCCGCCCTTCGGCCCGGCCTCGATCTTCTCCACCTGCGCGATGCGGCAGAGCTGCTTGATTGCCACGATATCGAACAAATGTTGCACTTCTTCTGGCAACGGACCGAAGCGGTCGATGAGTTCGGCGGCAAAGCGCTCGATGTCTTCGCGCGTCTCAATGGTAGAGAGGCGTCGATACAACGCCATACGCACGTTGAGATCTGTGACGTAACTCTCCGGGATCATCACCGACGCGCCGATATTGATCTGCGGCGACCACTGATCTGTAATCTCGGCATCACCAGCACCGGCGCGCATCTGCGCCACGGCCTCTTCCAGCATTTCCTGATATAGCTCGATACCGACTTCCTTCACATGACCGGACTGTTCGTCGCCGAGCAGATTGCCCGCGCCGCGGATATCCATGTCGTGGCTCGCGACCGCGAAGCCAGCGCCGAGTTGGTCGAGCGATTGCAGCACCTGAAGCCGCCGCTCTGCCGTGTCGTTCAGCTTCCGGTCCGCCGGCGTCGTGAGATAGGCATAAGCACGCTGCTTGCCACGCCCGATGCGGCCGCGAAGCTGATAGAGCTGCGATAGGCCGAACATATCAGCGCGGTTCATAATCAGCGTGTTGGCGCTCGGAATATCGAGACCGCTTTCCACGATGTTGGTGGAGACGAGAACATCCACGCGCTTGTCGTAGAATGCCGTCATCACGTCTTCCAGCGCCGTCGCGGCCATCTGGCCGTGCGCCATCGCGGGTTTGACTTCCGGTACAGTGGCCTTCAGGAACTCCATCGTCTCGCGCAGATCGGCGATGCGCGGGCTGACATAGAAGCTCTGTCCACCGCGATAATGTTCCCGCAGCAACGCCTCACGGACCACCAGCGGATCGAACGGCGTGACGAAGGTGCGCACCGCCAAGCGGTCGATCGGCGGCGTCGTGATCAGCGACAGGTCGCGCACGCCGGACAAAGCCAGTTGCAAGGTGCGCGGAATCGGTGTCGCCGTCAGCGTCAGCACATGCACATCGGCCTTCAGCGATTTCAGCTGTTCCTTATGTGTGACGCCGAAATGCTGCTCTTCATCGACAATCACCAGACCGAGATTGCGGAACTTGATCGTCTTCGACAGCAGCGCATGCGTACCGACAACGATATCGACATCGCCGCTTTCCAGTGCCGCCTTTGTTTCTTTCGCGTCCTTGGCATCGACAAACCGCGAAAGCTGCCGCACCTTGAGCGGAAAACCGTTGAATCGTTCCGCAAATGTCCGGAAATGCTGCCGTGGGAGCAGCGTGGTCGGTACGACGACGGCGACCTGCTGCCCGCTCATCGCCATCACGAACGCGGCGCGCAAGGCCACTTCCGTTTTGCCGAAGCCGACATCGCCGCAGACAAGGCGGTCCATTGGCCGACCCTTGCCGAGATCCTCGATGACGTCGGCAATCGCTTTTTCCTGATCTTCCGTCTCCTGATAGGGAAACTTGGCGCAGAACTCGTCGTAGATTCCGGACGGCGGATCGACCGCAGGCATCGCGCGCAATTCGCGCGCGGCGGCAATGCGAATCAGCTCCGCCGCCATCTCGCGCACGCGCGCTTTCATTTTGGCTTTGCGCGTCTGCCAGCCCGCGCCACCCAAACGGTCGAGCTGCGCATTGCCCTCATCCGCGCCGTAGCGCGTCAGAAGCTCGATGTTTTCGACCGGCAGGAACAGTTTGCCGCCGTCATACTGCAGTTCGAGGCAATCGTGCGGCGCGCCAGCAGCGTCGATGGTCTTCAGACCCAGATACCGCCCGACACCATGTTCGATGTGCGTGACGAGATCGCCCGGCGCGAGGCTCGACGCTTCTTGCAAAAAATTCTGCGCGCGGCGCTGGCGCGTCTGGCGCACCATGCGGTCGCCGAGAATGTCCTGCTCCGCGACCACCGTGAAATCCGGTGTCTCGAAACCATGTTCGATCTCCAGACAGGTGATACCCGCCGCACTTTTGTCGAGCTTCAGCGCATCGGGCCAATCCTTCACACGCCGGATCGCGGGCAACCCGTGATCGGAGAGCACACCGCCCATGCGCTCCGCCGAACCTTCGCTCCACGACGCGATCAGCGCACGCTTGCCCGACGTCTGAAGCGCCTTCACATGCTGTGCCGCGATCTCGAACACATTGGTGCCGGTCTGCTGACGTTCCGGCGCGAAATCACGGCCGGTGCGGCCGCCGGCATCGACCGATTTCATCGACTCCGGCGCCTGGAAGGGCGAGAGATCGCGCACGCGATGATAGGAGAGCGACGCGGCCCATTCCTTGTCTGTCAGATACAGCGAATCCGGCGGCAACGGCTTGTACGGCGGCGCCTTGATCACCGGCTTGTCGTCGCCCTTCGCGACAAGCATTTCCCGGCGCGTGTCGTAATAGTCCGCGATAAGTTCGAGGCGCGCGGTCTTCGCCTCCTCGCTCTGATGCGCGAGCAGGATCAGCGCGTCGGGCACGAAATCGAACAGCGTGTCGAGATGATCGTGGAACAGCGGCAGCCAGTGCTCCATGCCCTGCTGCTTGCGGCCCGCGCTCACCGATTCATACAGCGGATCGTCGCTGGTCGCAGGACCGAAGCGCGCGACATAGCCGCTGCGGAAACGGCTGATCGACGCGGGATCGAGCGGCGCCTCGCTTGCCGGCAACAGCTCGACGGAGTCGATCTTGTCCGCCGACAATTGCGTCTCCGCATCGAAGCGACGGATCGCATCCAGTTCTTGCCCGAAGAAATCGAGACGCAGCGGCTGCTCGCTCCCCGGCGGCCACAGATCGACGATGCCGCCGCGCAGCGCGAAATCGCCGGGCTCCCGCACCGTGCTCGCATTCACATAACCATTTGCAGCGAGGAACGCGGCAAGCTTGTCGTAGCCGACACTGGCGCCGGTCTTGGCAAAGAAGCTCGCCCCCTCAATCACCTCGCGCGGTGGCACGCGTTGCAGGATCGCGTTGATCACCGTCACGACAACGGCGGGGCCGGAATCTTTCTTGCGTTGCGCGAGCGCCGCGAGTGTCGCGAGACGTTCGCTCTCGGTATCCGACTTCGGCGACACGCGGTCGTATGGCAGACAATCCCACGCCGGGAACGACAGCACCTGCACATCCGGCGCGAAGAAGCGCACGCCATCGCTGATCGCTGCGGCCTGCAGATCATCACCCGCAACAAACACAACAAGACCATTGCGGCGCTTCGCAGCTTCGGCCGCGAGATAGGCATCGTAACCGCCCGGCACACCTGTGACGGCCAGACGGCCTTCCTGTTTGGCGATGTAATCTAGACGTTCCACGTGGGATTCTTGCGCGCACAAAGCGCCTTCATGCGGGTGAACAACGCGGTATCGAATTGTGCGGGCGCGGACGCATGGCCGCGCAGCCATTCGTAAACTTCCTGATCCGGGGCTGCCAGCAGCGCTTCGAACTGGTCGAGTTCGGCCTCGCTCATGCCGTCTAACTCGGCGTCCGCGAACGTCCCGAAGATCAGATCGACCTCCTTGAAGCCGCGCCGCTTGGCGCGGAACAATAGCTGTTTGCGGCGGGCCTCCGAAGAGCCGCCTTTTTCAGGTCCGGTCATGGCCGCGATATAGCGCCCCGGTGCGTTGAGAACAACTCGGCCGCCCCATAATGTTTCCACGAGATGCGGCCCACGATTCTGTTTCCCCTTTTTGGCGAGATCCGTTCGCTGCCGGGCGTTGGCCCGCGCATCGAGAAGCTGATCGCGCGCGTTGCAGGCACGCGGCTGCTCGATCTCATTTTCGATCTGCCGTCCGGCGTGATCGACCGTTCCTATCGTCCACGATTGATAGAAGCAGAGCCCGGCCGCATCGCGACGGTGACCTTGAACGTGCTCGACCATCTTGCGCCGCGCGACCGGCGGCAGCCTTACAAGGTGCGCTGCTCCGACGACACGGCGACGATAGAGCTCGTGTTCTTTCATGCCCATGCGGACTACCTGCAGAAGACATTACCGCAGGGCGAGAAGCGGATCGTCAGCGGACGCGTCGACAAGTTCAAAGACAAGCTGCAGATGGCGCATCCCGATTTCATCGTGGCGCCGGGACAGGAAAAGGACCTGCCGCAGCATGAGGCGGTCTATGCGTTGACCGAAGGCCTGCCGGCGAAGTCTCTCTCGAAAGCGATCCGCGCTGCGCTCGAAAAAGTGCCCGTCATGCCGGAGTGGCAGGATGCGGCGTTTCAAAAGGCACACAGTTGGACCAATTTCGGTGAAGCACTCTCTGCTGCGCACAACCCGGCGCATGAAGCCGATCTTTCGCCGGAAAACTCGACACGACAGCGCCTCGCCTATGACGAGTTGCTCGCCAACCAGCTCGCACTGCTGATGATCCGCGCGCAGATGCGCGGACAGAAAGGCCGCACGATCAAACGCGATGGGCGTCTCAAAGCGAGAGCCATGGCGGCCCTCCCCTACACACTCACAGACGGGCAGACGCAGGCCCTCGCCGAGATCGAGGCCGATATGGCCGCGCCGTCGCGCATGTTGCGCCTGCTGCAAGGTGATGTCGGCGCAGGCAAGACCGTCGTCGCGATGATGGCACTGCTCGACGCCGTCGAAGCGGGGAGCCAGGGCGCGCTGATGGCGCCGACCGAGATCCTCTGCCGCCAGCATATGGCGTCTCTCGAACCGCTGGCGAAAGCGGCGAGCATACGCATGGCGATCCTGACAGGACGCGAGCGCGGACCGACGCGCGACCAGACGCTTGCGGCGCTGGCGAGTGGCGAGATCGATATTCTCGTCGGCACGCACGCCTTGTTCTCCGAAGACGTGATGTTCAAAGACCTTGCGCTCGCCGTGGTCGATGAACAGCATCGCTTTGGCGTCCATCAGCGGATGAAATTACAAGGCAAAGGCGCGCGTCCCGCCGATGTGCTGGTGATGACCGCGACGCCGATCCCGCGCACGCTGGCGCTCACTGCCTATGGAGACATGGATGTTTCGCGGCTTACCGGCCGCCCTCCCGGTCGCAAGCCAGTTGAGACACGTCTTCTCGATGACAAGCGGCTGGACGAAGTTGTCGGGCACCTCCGCACCGCCATCGCAAAGGGCGCGCGCGCCTATTGGGTGTGCCCATTGGTCGAAGAATCCGAATTCATCGACCTCGCCGCGGCGGAGGATCGCGCGCGCGAATTGAAACAGGCGCTCGGCCCCAAGGTCGGCCTCGTCCACGGCAAGATGAAAGCGGCCGAACGCGACGCCGCGATGGCGCAGTTCAAATCCGGCGAACTCTCCGTCCTCGTCGCCACCACAGTGATCGAGGTCGGTGTCGATGTGCCCGAAGCTACCATCATGGTCGTCGAACATGCGGAGCGTTTCGGCCTTGCGCAGCTGCACCAGTTGCGCGGGCGCGTTGGCCGCGGCGCCGCGAAATCGAGCTGCTTGCTCGTCTATCACGGTCCGCTGGGCGAAACGGCGAAGGCGCGGCTCAAGATCATGCGCGAAACCGACGACGGCTTTGTTATCGCTGAGGAAGATTTGCGGCTGCGCGGCGCGGGCGAGCTGCTCGGCAAACGCCAGAGCGGCCTCCCCGAATTCCGCGTCGCCGATCTTGCCGTACATGCCGACCTACTCGCCGCGGCGCGCGACGATGCCAAACTTGTCCTTACGCGAGATGCCGAACTCAAATCTGAGCGCGGCGAGGCGCTGCGCGTCTTGCTTTATCTGTTCGAACGGGACGAAGCTGTGCGCTTGCTGCGTACCGGATGACGATGACAAATCCCGATTTTCTTCCCGCGCTCGAACGCGCGCTGAACATGCGTATCGACACGATCACGCGCCTCTCCGGCGGTGCGAGCCAGGAGACGTGGTCGTTCGACGGCGTTGCGGACGGAAAGACATTCCCACTTATCCTGCGCCGGGCACCGGGTGGCGAACGCGTCATAGCCGAGGGTTCGACATCGGTACCGCTGTCGACCGAAGCGGCGGCCATCGAAGCCTCGCGCAAGGAAGGCGTCGCCGCACCACGCGTGCATTACGTGCTGCAGGACAAGGACGGCGCCGGTCAGGGTTATGTGATGGAGCGCCTCACCGGCGAGACCATCGCGCGCAAGATCCTCCGCGATGCCGTGTTCGATGCTGTACGGCCGAAACTCGCCTATCAATGCGGCGAAATCCTTGCGCGTATTCACAAGGTCGACACCGCGCCGCTGAAACAGCTGCTTCCCGTGGTCGATGGTCCGGCGCAACTGCGCGCCTATCGCGACACGCTCGATCTCTTCGACTATCCGCATCCCGTGTTCGAGATGGCGTTTCAGTGGCTCGAACCGCGCATGGCAGCGAGCAAGCGGCAGACCTTGGTGCATGGCGATTTCCGGCATGGCAATCTCCTGATCTCGCCCAACGGCGTTGAAGCGGCGCTCGATTGGGAGCTGACCCATATCGGCGATCCACTCGAAGACATCGGCTGGGTCTGTACGAATTCGTGGCGCTTCGGCGTGGCGGACAAGGTCGTCGGCGGCTTCGGCGATCTGCCCGATCTGCTCAAAGGCTACGAAGACGCCGGTGGCGGCCGCATCGATCCCGATGAGGTGCGCACCTGGATCGTCTACGGCTCGCTCAAATGGGGTATCATGTGCATGAAGATGTATCAGGGCTTCCTGAGCGACCGTTCCGTTGAGCGCGCGGCCATTGGACGGCGCTCGTCGGAGACGGAGATCGACCTGATCAACCTCATCATCGGAGGCCGGTTATGATGGACCAACCGTCGATGCGCGAACTGGTCGAGGCCGTGCGCGATTTCCTCGAACAGAAGGCGATGCCGGAATTAAAAGGCCATACCGCGTTTCATGCGCGGGTGGCCGCGAATGCACTTTCGATTGTCGTGCGCGAGTTGGAACAAGGTCCGCAATCGGCGAAAGACGAACTGGCGCGCCTGCAAAGACTGCTCGGCCATGACGGCACGCTAGAAGAGTTGAACCGCGAACTCTGCAAACGCATCCGAGATGGCGCCTTCACGCTCGACACGCCGGGGCTTGCCGAACACCTCACGATCACGACGCGTGAGAAGGTCGCGATCGATCAGCCGAGCTATTCCGGTTTCAGGCTGTAGTGGGTTTCCGCGACAGCGCGATCTGGCCGAAGGCGAGCGTTGCCATCGCGATGCCTTCCGCCCAGGCGACAACCGGACCCATCCACACCGGCGAGGTCGGGTACGGATAGAACAGCATCAGCAGGTTCTGAAGTCCGAGCCCGTTGATGATCGCCGGCGCGAGCACATAGAGCGCGAACAGAATTCCCAGCGCCGCGAAATCGCCGCGGCGGCGGCCAGGCAGGCTGCGCATGAACACGAATATCAGCACATCGCGCGTCAGGAAGCCTGACGCCGCGCCGATCAGCGCCAGTTGATCGACAAGATCAGGGCGGCTCTGATGCAGCCAGTACAGAAGCACTCCGGTGCACACGATTGCCGCGATATACGACATCATCCACGCCTGCAGCCCGCCCAGAAACGCGCCGACGCGGCCGGACGAAATCTGCGAGCCAAGCCAGCGGAAATGTACGCGGTCCTTCGGCTCGAGGAACACCATTAAGTATGTAAGCACCGTGAAGGTCGCGCCCGCGAGTGCGAGACGCAGCGAACCCGCATCCCATCCGGCGACGGTCTTGTCGGTCGATAGCCACACGTCGAAGCCGGCGACATAGATTCCGATGAAGACCAGCCACAACAGCCACACCAATGTGCCGTTCTTCATCTTGAGCTCCAGTCGCATCTCGCGATAGCAGCCAAGCAACGTCCACGCCGTGAAGATTGCGAGCGACAGCAGCAGGAAGCCGCGGCGGTCGATCGCCCTCCCCCACCAGATCACGGCATCGTCCGCAGTCTTGTGCAGCAGAAGTGCGTTCGCGGGATCGACCAGGCCCCAGATCGTATAGACCGCGACACCGGCCACCAGACCGATCGTCTGATAGACGAAGATATCGAGCCGCGAATGCGACTGGCGGCGGCGCACGGCGATGAGACTCGCGAGGAACGCGGCCGCTTGTGAGATCACACCGACGGCAACGAAATAAACAAGATCGATCAACGCCGTCGCGATGCCGCCATGCGTCGCGCGCTGAACTTCCAGCACCGCCAGACATATCGCGCCGCCGAACCAGTTGTAGACGGTCGAACCGAACAGCTTGCCCCATGTCATCGCGCCGGGCGTAATCGATGACAGCAATTGCATGTCCCAGGTGCGGTCGCGGATTTCGCCGACGACGGCCAGCGCCGCATTGCGCGAACCCCACACGACGACAATGGCGTAGAACAGCAGCCGCGCGGTGCTGGCAAGATCGTATTCCGATCCGCCCGCAATCGCCGAGGCGAAGAAAGCAAGCGTCAGCAGCACGACCATCAGGATCAGACGCCGCGGCGTCAGTTCGATCCACACATTGCGCTGGAATTCGGCGTTCATTGCTTGCCCACCTGCGCGAAATAGGTGTCTTCCAGCGCCCTGGTGGATTCGCCGAAGCTCGACACTTCAAAGCCCGCCGTCACCAGATCGCGGATCAGCTTGGAGCGCTGCTGCGGATTGCGTGTGAAGGTGAAGAGTGCGTGGTGCTCATCCACTTCGATCACATCGATACCCGCACGCGCCGAAAGGAAGTCACGCAGATCGCTGCGCGCCGTCGCAATCTCCAAGATGTAGCGTGGCCGTTCGACATCGCGCACCTTCACGGCCTTGCCGCCGGCGATCCGTCCGCCCTCGATGATGATCATCTCGGAGCAATAGTCTTCGAGCTCGGCCAGAATGTGCGACGACACGACCAAGGTCATGCCCGCATCTTTCAGGCTCACCAGCAGCGCTGAGAGATCGCGCCGCGCCTGCGGGTCCAATCCGGCGGCCGGTTCATCCAGCAGCAGCACACGCGGCTCATGCACGATCGTCTGGCCGATGGCGAGGCGCTGGCGCAGGCCGCGCGACAACTCGCCCGCGGGCGTTTCCAGACGGTCCGACAGCCCGACGCGCGCCGCCGCGGTATCGACCGCCGCGGCCACCTTGTCCGCCGTGAGGCCATGCGCGCGCGCGGCATAGGTGAGACACCGCCGCACGCTCAATTCGTCATAGAGGCCGTAAAAATCGGGCAGATAGCCAAGCCGCGCATGAATCTCGCGCGGCGACACGGCGGTATCGAGGCCATCGACGGTCACCTGCCCCGAATAGGGCATGTCGAGCGCCGCCAGGCATCGCAAAAGTGTCGTCTTTCCCGCGCCGTTCGGGCCCACCAAAGCGGTGATGGTCTGCGGCGCGACGCGCAGGGAAACCCCGTTCAACGCCCGCACCGTCGGGTACTCGTAAACCAGATCGGTTACTTCGATCATGAGCGGAAACTTACCCCAAACCCCGCGCCGGGCTAATGTAGATTCGACATTCAATTAACGGCCAAATTCGGGCAGCACACCATGCGTATAGCAATGATCGGCACCGGCTATGTGGGTTTGGTCTCCGGGGCCTGCCTGTCCGAATTCGGCCATGACGTCGTCTGTATCGACAAGGACATGGCGAAGGTCGAGGCGTTGCGCGCCGGCCAAATCCCGATCTTCGAGCCGGGGCTGGACGACGTGGTCGCGGCCAATGTGAAGGCCGGTCGTCTGTCGTTCGCCTCCGATCTGGCCGATGCCGTCAAGAACGCGGAAGCGGTGTTCATCGCGGTGGGTACGCCCAGCCGCCGCGGTGATGGCCATGCCGACCTCACCTATGTGTTCGCCGCGGCGGAAGAGCTGGCACAGCATCTCTCCGGCTACACGGTGATCATCACCAAATCGACCGTGCCTGTCGGCACCAGCCGCAAGGTGAAAGAGATCATCGGCAAGACGCGGCCCGGCGCCGAGTTCGATGTCGCCTCCAATCCGGAATTTCTGCGCGAGGGTTCGGCCATCGGCGATTTTCGCAGGCCGGACCGCGTGGTCGTCGGCTGCGATACGGACCGCGCGCGCGATGTGATGCGCGAGATTTATCGCCCGCTCTATCTGCATGAGACACCCATCGTGTTCACGAGCCCGGAGAGCTCCGAGCTCATCAAATATGCCGCCAATGCGTTCCTCGCGACGAAGATCACCTTCATCAACGAGATGGCGGAGCTGTGCGAGAAAGTCGGCGCTGATGTGCAGGACGTGGCACGTGGCATCGGTCTCGATGGACGTATCGGCTCAAAGTTTTTGCACGCAGGTCCCGGTTTCGGCGGATCGTGTTTTCCCAAGGACACCCTCGCCCTTCTCAAGACGTCGCAGGACAGCGGCGCGACAACACGCATCGTGGAAGCGGTCGTCTCCGTCAACGAAGCGCGCAAGCTCAAGATGGCGCAGAAGATCGCGGACGCATTCGGCGGCGTGAAGGGCAAGACCGTTGCCGTGCTCGGCCTCACCTTCAAACCCGGCACTGACGATATGCGCGATGCGCCGAGCCTTGTCATCGTGCCGGAGTTACAGAAACAGGGCGCCACCATCCGCGCCTTCGATCCCGAAGGCGGAAAGGAAGCGGCAAAGCTTCTCAACATCGATCTGCGCAAGAACGCCTATGACGCCCTCGAAGGCGCGGATGGCGTGGTGATCCTCACCGAATGGAACGAATTCCGCGCGCTCGACACCACGCGCATGAAGGCGCTGCTCAAGCGCCCGCTGATGGTCGATCTGCGCAACATCTATCGCCCGTCACAGATGCAGGCCGCCGGCTTCACCTATGTCAGCGTCGGCCGCGCGACGGTGGGCGGCTGATGTACAGCAATGCTGTACACATTGTGCGAGTTGTTCCCATCGTACGGACATAGCTCCGCCGTTCGAAGACAACTGCATTTTAATTTCCCTACTCTGCGGTGTTCGATAAGCGGGCCAAAATAAATTTGACTGGCTGGGTTTTGCGCAAAGCGCGGCGTCGCAAAGCGCAGTCTTTCCGCCGGGTTTCACGGCGAAATGTGCTCCTCTTACAATTTCAGGGATTTAGCTCAGATGGCGATTGCAGCGCCACGCTTCAAGGGGTGGGTAGTGTCCTAATTTGAAATCTTACCGGGATAAGGCGGGACGATCCGGGAAATAGCGGGAAGTGTCGCCGCATGAGCGACAAGAGATTCCCGACTGTGAAGTGGCAGGTCCGATGGAATTGGGCTGAGTGTCGGACGCGGGATGAGTGCGGGGATGAGTCAGCCGTGTATGCAGGCAGTGCACTCGCCACCGATGCCGTCACTAGCTCGAACAGTGACGATCAGGCTTCCTTTGCAAATGTCCGAAGGCGGCGACTCACGCCGCCACGCTTGCCAGACACCGGCATGAAGGTTCGCTGACCAATTCTCGTCCGATTGAGGAACGCCGCACAGCTTCTTCGCAATAGCGATTGCGGCTGATTTGTCGGGCACAGCGTCCAATGCGGCGGGCGATCCCACACACCCGTACACCGCCATCGCCACACACAGAGATACACCTAGGCGGACGTTTCCTCGACAAGTTCTTGCAAGGTCCACAGCCGATCCTCCACACCCGCTGCCATAGCTGGCGTGACGCGCAGAGTACGATGGATACGCACCAGATTGTAGTGTGCGAAGTGCAACGCTACCGCGCCCTTCAGATTGTCCAGCTTCTTTGAGAAGCCGTTGGTCAGGCGGGTAAAGCGGCGCATCGACATGCGCATGTTGTGGTTCTGGCGCTCCACAATCGACGTGCTGAGGGTGCGCATATCGGGGTTACCCTCGATAGCTTCCTTCTCAACCTTCGACACCTTCGGGGGCGCGTAGCGGCCCGGCCCCACTGGCTCCGCGTCGTAAAATTTTACCACCTGACCGTAATCGACATTGGAACCGAACGCGTCTTCGACGGCGCGGATGTAGGATGGCAGGCCATCGGTCGAAATCTGCGGGCGGTTGTCCAGACGGCGCTCAAGATCGCGCATGAACATGGTCGCGTTCTCAAGCGTGCGCTTGCCAGTCAGGTAGCACGGCACAAGCTTGGTCTGCGGATCAATCGCCACGAAGGTCCAGAAGTCACCAGCGCGCGGGCTTTCGCCCGGCTTAAGCTGGTTCTGCTTCTTGCGGACGTAGCTCCAAATCTCGTCGCACTCGACACGCTCGCAATGCAGGTTGCGCATCTTCTTGAACATCAATTCGTGGCAGCCCTTACCGACCTCAAAGCCAAGACGCATCACGGTGTCACGATGCGTCCCCGTCATGCGCTCCACCGAACGGATGGAATTGCCCTCGACCAAGGCTCCGATGATTTGGGTACGGCGTTCGATGGAAAGGCGGTTGACCATGAAATTCCCCTCTAATGACGGAATTCAAGCATGGATTGATGCAGTTTACAAGCATGATTTTATAAAATGCTTGTAAATGAGGAAGAATGCGGTACACTACAAGCAGAATCGAGAGGGCATGCTTGTATGGAACAAGAGAGCGGAAAGGCGAGAAGTGGGCGCGCAAGGGCAAACGCCCTAAGCCCCTCAAAGCGTTCTGAAATCGCCAAAAAGGCGGCGCGAGCGCGATGGCAGGACACCGATAAAAAGGTGCTCAAAGCCACCCACGGCTCGGCGGACCATCCCCTTTGCATCGGTGACGTTCAAATCCCCTGCTATGTCCTTGAGGACGGCACCAGAGTTCTCACGCAAGGCGGCTTCGCTGGAGCACTCGGGATGGCTCGGGGCGGCTCCATGTTCGCGGGTATGAATCGACTGGAGCTTTTTGTCTCGCGAGATCGAATAAATCGTTTTCTAGACAATGAGTTAGCCGAGCGATTCGCCAACCCTATTCCGTTCGTAACTTCTGAGGGGAATCGAGCCCATGGCTTTGAGGCTGGACTGCTCGCCGATCTCTGCGAGGCCGTGCTTAAGGCCCGCGAAGCCGGTGATCTTCAAAAGCAGCAGCTAGGCATTGCGGCTAAGTGTGAGACGCTGATGCGCGCCTTCGCCCGCGTCGGCATCGTCGCGCTTGTCGATGAAGTCACCGGCTATCAAAAAGACAGAGCGAAGGATGCCCTTGCGCGAATTCTTGAGGCGTTCATCGCGAAAGAATTGCAGCCTTGGGTTAAGACGTTTCCGGGTGACTACTACGAACACATGTTTCGCCTCCGCGGACTCGACTACGCGAAAGATACTGTTC
>Ga0207639_10002145_pt1 | contig 13279 bp, 12 predicted proteins | sample KBSCornC32_FD_184299 | JGI IMG/M metagenome (GOLD analysis project Ga0207639, IMG submission 184299) | Corn rhizosphere microbial communities from Kellogg Biological Station, Michigan, USA - KBS Corn C3-2 (SPAdes) (version 2) | ecosystem: Host-associated > Plants > Roots > Rhizosphere > Soil ...
AGTCAAGGCGGCCGCCGTCGACCACGCATCGAGCGAAGGTGCGTCCACGCCCTTGATGTCGTTGAGATTCAACTCCGCGATCAGCGAGAGGTCAAAACCTATCTCCTCAGAGCGCCGGGCGAGCCGTTTGACATAGTCCCAGCTCGCCTCCATAGTCTCGTCCTCAACATTTCTCAGCCAGCCGCCGAAGACAGGCATCCAGTATCCGTATCGCATCTCTCTATCTCCTTTATAAGAAAATCGACCAATCTCTCATGCGGATCGAACCCAACAAGATCCACCGCGTTCGCAACAAAATTCGACAGCGCGTTAATGTCGTAAAACAGCACCTCGCCCGTACGCTCGTCTGTTAAATACTCGACGCCGCCGACGTCGATCTTTGCTTCGCGAGAGATCCGCTCGACCGTCTCGATGATTTCCGCCGGCGGCTGGAACGCCTCGATCCGCAACCCTGTTGTCGGGGCATCCGCGATGCAGATCTCGCCCAGAGCCGACCCCGCGTCTTGCGATTCGACCTGACAGATCTCCGCCGGACAAAGATTAAAATTCTCGCCCTGCGGATAGACCTTGATCCCGTAGAGGAATTTACCGCCGAGTGTCTCAACCCGATTGATGTGACCGCCGAGCTTTGGCACAAATTCCTGCACGAGAACCGTGCTATCGAGCCCGAGCTCGATGAGGTTCTCATCGATTGCCGACGCCAACGCCTTGGCGGTATCGAACTTTATGATCCCGGCGCCACGTCCGCCGATATTCGGCTTAACGATCACCGGAAACTCGAGCCCGTCCGCGGCCGCCGCGATGGCGTCAGCCGAATTGACGATCCTCGTTCTCGGGTACTTCAGCCCGAGCCGAGCAAACAGTGACAACTGGAGCGCCTTGGATATCTCGATCTCGAAAGCATCGTGGCCGTTGATCACGCGCAGGCCCTGGTGTTCGAGATTCGCCAGCAGCCCGCGTGTATAAAGCACCGCGTTTCCGTGGCCCCTCAGATACGCCGAGGCGCTCATGCGGTTAAAAAACAACGAGTATTTATCGCCAGGATCAGCGTCAGGGTCAAAGAAATGTCGCGTCGCGTCGATCTTCTCGTACTCGACGCCTCGCCGCTCCAGCTCAGCAAACAGCGGCCGAAACCAGTCGGGATGCTCGTAATAGATCGCTATCTTGTTTTTACTCATACAACTAAAAAGACCGCCCATTTGAGCGGTCTTTCAAAAACTTGTTCGACTTTATCGAATACTATTTAGGGACAGCCGGACCGCACGTCATCTGCCCCGTTTGCACAGGTACACATGCACATCATCGTCATGGTCGCAGCGGTTTTGAGGACGCAAGTCATATTCGGTAGCTTTAGAATGTAACGGGTCGAGCGGCCACCGTCAAGCTAAACTGATTAAACTTTGAGAGATTATCGAAAAACAATCCACACCATCGGTCACGGCCGCCACCCTTTCGACTATTTTCTCGGCCTGCTAAAGCAGCACGGGATCGAGTTTGTGGTCGATGTGCGGGCGTTTGCGAGGTCACGCTGGCCACAGTTTAATGGACTTGTGCTTGCCGAACTGCTTCGCGAGAACGGTATCGGTTACGAACATATTCCCGAGACCGGCGGCAAGAACAAGCCTTCGCCAGAGGACCTTGAATGGGGACTCAACCGCATCACCGAGATCGCATCGGACCTCCCGACCGCTATCATGTGCTCCGAGTCAAAACCGCTGACGGATCACAAAGTGCCGCGCGCAAACTGCCATCGCGTCGGCATGCTCTCGCCTCTCCTCAGAGCCAAAGGCATCGACGACATCATTCACATATTGCCGAACGGAGAGTCTATCGAGTTTGACGAGTCCATAGTTCCGTCTGTCTGGTAATTACTAATTATTAATTGCGTAATTACTAATTAGTCCTTGTCATAGTGAAACGCCTAACAAACCGATCTATCGCGAAATTCACGATCGCTCTCAGTGCAGAGTATCCGATCTTTGCCCGCGTCCATGAGCTCTACGGCCCGCCGCCGCTGTGGGACCGTGAGCCCGGCTTCGCGACGCTGCTTCAGATAATTCTGGAGCAGCAGGTGTCACTTGCCTCAGCAAAGGCGTGTTATGACAAGCTTGCGGCAACGCTCGGCCATGTGACGCGTGAGACTGTCCTCACGTTGAGTGATGCAGAGCTGAAAACGGTCGGGTTTAGCCGGCAAAAGACCACATACGCGCGGCATCTCTCTGAAGCCCTGATCAACCGACACATCGACCTAGACTCGCTTGTCGATCTGCCCGATGCCGACGTCAAGGCCGTCCTGATGAGCCTCAAGGGCGTCGGCGAATGGACGTCAGACATCTACCTGCTGATGGCCCTGCTTCGCCCCGATGTGATGCCTAAGGGCGACATCGCTCTGCACTCGGCATATCACAAGCTCACTGGCGAGCCGCGGCCCTCATCTGACGAATTCATTTGCATCGCCGAGCAATGGCGGCCATACAGATCGGTAGCGGCGAGGCTGCTGTGGCATTTTTATCTGTCGGAGAGGAAGAATGGAACGCGGACAACGCCGAAAACACAGATCGAGGCAGATATGAAAAGAGGGAGCGGATAGATCCGTCCTCATCCGTCCGATCCGCTTCATCCGCGTTCTATCTTCCGTGATAACCTAGCTCGCGATGAAGATCCTCGACGTCGGCTGCGGTATCAACAAGACTGAGGGTGCGATCGGGCTCGACAACAACCCTCGCACGGCCGCCGACGTGGTCCATGATCTCGCCGATCTGCCGTACCCGTTCCCTGATAACGAATTTGACTCGGTAGTCGCAAATCACGTGGTCGAGCACGTGCCTGACGTGATGGCATTCATCACCGAGCTTCACCGCGTCACAAAGGCTGGCGGCAGGATAAAGCTGCTGACACCTCATTACACCAATCCCGACTGGGCGAATGATCCGACCCACCGCAACCACATCAACTCGTACACATTCAACACCTTTATCGCGGGCCGTGAGGTATTTGATTTTTATACGGAGGTCCAGCTCAAACCGGTGCGAACCTACGTCTCGCTGCTCTCGCTTTGGAAGGCGCTTGGCATCGAGTTTCTCGTCAATCTCGACCAACGGAATTACAAGCTCCGCTTCCTGCGTAAATTTTGGGAGCAGTACCTGAGCTACATCATACGGGGCAAGGAGCTACAGTTTGAATTCGAGGTTGTAAAGATTACGGAGCAATTAACCGCAGATGAACGCAGATAGACGCAGATGCCATCTATTACTTGCTTATCCGCGTTTATCTGCGTCCATCTGCGGTTAATTACTTCTCCGGCGGTAATTTCGGCAACTACAGGCGAACACTCCGGCATCTGTTAACGTAGAAATTCACGTCCCACACGAGGTTTATCTATGAAAGTCCGTCTTCTTGCCATCGCGACCCTTCTTTCCCTAATGACCGCAGTCGTCCTCGCGGCTCAAGGGCCTCGCTCGAATAGCAAAAGTCTCGTGATCCGCAAAGCGCGCGGAGCGCGGCTTGTACCGATGCTGCCCGCAACGGACGGGATCGTTACGCTGGATGCAAAGCGTCTTTCAACTGAAGGGCTGCCACGCGTCTTTGAGGCAAATTCGACGCTTCTCGCCAAGGTGAATGACGCTATCCAGGAGATCCAGACGAAAACCGGCATCGACCTTCGAAAATTTGACGAGGTCGCCCTCGGACTCAAGATCACGCCGACGGCGACAAAAGCCGTGCGCTTCGACGGTGTCGCGCTTGTCAGCGGCGATATCAACGCCGCCGCCATGATCGCGGTGGCTAAGTTGGCCTCGAATGGCGCCTACCGAGAAGAGAAGGTTGCAGGCCGTACAGTGTACGTCTTTACGGTCAAGGACATCGCCAACAAAGCCGCGACCACGGCCACGAGCGGAGCAACAGCCGGGCTGATCGACAAGGGTGTCCGCCAGATGACGACATCGATCGCCGTCGCAGCATATGACGCGAATCTCCTGGTGATAGGCGATTTTGGCCTTGTTCGCCAGACACTGACCGGGAATACGCACCCGAGTGCAGAGCTTACGTCGCTTCTCAACCGCAATCCGTCGGCGATCATGAACTTTGCCGTCAAGACTCCAGCCGGACTCGACGGCATGCTGCCGCTTGGCAACGACGAGTTGGGTAAAAATCTTCGTTCCATTCAGTACATCTCCGGAGCGATGGACGTGACGTCCGCAGGAGCCTCGCTCAGCGTCGATGCGAGAACCGCACAGGTCGATCAGGCGAATGGCCTTAAAGCCACTCTCGACGGACTCCAGATAATGGGAACGGCAATTCTCGGCGGCAGCAACAAACCGGCCAACCAGGTCTACAGCCGCATGCTCAAGAGCGCGAAGTTCGGCCAAAACGGCAACGACGTCACGCTCGATCTACTTGTCCCTCAGGCCGATATCGACGCGCTCGTGTCCGGGATCAAATAAGAAATTAACCGCAGATAGACGCAGATGGACGCAAATACGAGAGACCTGCTATCTGCGTCCATTTGCGTCTATCTGCGGTTAATTTCTCCTGCGCCGGCGATATCCACCTTCGTTTCGCGGCTGTTTTGACGCCTCGTCGATATCTCGGTTGAATTTCCCTTCTTCATTGAACAGCGGATATAGATTGAGGTCTTTTGAGATATATGCCGCGCGCAGCTCGACAGGACGCGGACCGGCTTTGATCACGCGAACGCTCGTGCCGCGGACCTCGGAAATCCAACTAGCAAACTCCTGCGCCCGGCCGACCGTCGCCGACAGCAGCAATAGCCTGATCCTCGACGGTGAAAGGATGATCGCCTCCTCCCAAACATGCCCGCGATACTCGTCGGCGAGATAATGGGCCTCATCGAGAATAACAAGGTCGGCATCCACGTTAAATCCCTCACGCAGGGCGTCAAAAAGCTGGTTTCGATAGATCTCGGTCGTGCCGACAATGACGGGAGCGTTGGAATTCTCCTTACGGTCGCCGGTCAGGATGCCGATATTCGACGCACCGAATTCGGCCTGAAACTCGGCGTATTTTGAGTTAGTGAGTGCCTTGAGCGGCGTCGTGTACCAGATGCGTTTGCCGAGCGGCAGGAGACGGCGAATTTCCTCGCGTGCGATCCAGGTTTTGCCGCTGCCCGTTGGAGCGGTGACAAGTACATCCTCCAGCTCGATCGCCGCTAAGGCCTCGAGTTGAAAAGGATCAGGCTTGAACGGCGGCTGCTCGGGCACGCCGATACCCGAGAGCAGACGCTCGACGGCCTTCACCTGCCGAGGCGTCAATTCCTTTCGTGGCTCGGAACTTTGCTGTGCAAACGGACGTTTACCTGAGCGTTCCTCAGAATGGGGAAAACGCTTGTCCTGTGGACGTTTGCGTCGGCTGTCGGACCGTTTTTGCCGCGGCATAGAATATCCTGCCCGCTAAATGCGCGAAATGAGCGAAAATGAAATCTTAACAAGTTTAAGTTACTTGGGTTATTCCTTCGGCGAACTGGATCGAGTACCCGTGTACCAGACGAGCCGTCCAGGCGGCGTTCGATCACGATCATCCAAAGACTTCATTTTCGTTTCTTTTGCGAATTTAGCGGGCGAAAATCTGATTCCACTTTGATAAGATAACCAATTGCTCCGCAACGATTTTGGCGGTGCAGGCGTCTAAATTTGACGTATCCCGGACGCCGCATTTTTTATGTTCGAGCACTCAATATACGAAGCCGAGCCGCAGCCAACGCCGCTGCACGAGAGCGATCTGTTTTACCATTACGAGCTGCCGAATTGGCAGCTCGGACCGCGTATCTACAAGATCCTCGGTATCTCGGCGGTCGCTAATCTGCTTATCTTTTTCGTTTTTACGGCGACGCCTATTCTTACGATGAAAGGCTGCGACAGTCCCTTCGTCGGCAGCGTCTGTCAGGTGCTCGATACGCTTTACGTCGGTTCTAAAGTCTTTGGCACCGACCGCGATTACGTTGATGCCGTTTACGACAAGACAAAGATAGGCGATGCGGATGTGACATTCGTCGATGTGACGGGCGATACACCGCCGCTCGATTATCCTGAGGGATATTTTCAGATCGCAAATCCAGATGAATTTGCTGCTCTCCAGGCAGCGGCAAACGACCCGAACGCCGCGTCTTCGGGCACTATCCCCGGAATACCGCCCGGCATAGCTCTGTCGACGCCCGATCAGGGGGCTGCACTTTTCAACACGCCACAGCATCTGCCGAAGAGCAATCCAAAGGCTGTCGAGGGCCCGCTGCCGAGCGGATTCGGAACGGATGACAATGCGGTCGCAACCAACAACGGCAAAAAGGGTGGTAAGAAAGGCGGCACGCCCGATGCCAGTCCAAGTCCGAGCCCTTCGCCTGAGGTCGGGCCGAGTCCGATGTCGACGGATGCGATGTCCGCTGTTCAGATCAACAAGCGGCCTTTGACCGATTTCGCTGATCAGGTCGTCACGCAATGGACGACCAAGCAGATCGATCTCAATCAAAACTTCACGATCGTCCTCAACGGCTACATCACGCCAGACGGCAAGCTCGATCCGAATAAATCGAGATTTGACGTCAAAAAAGAGAGCGGCGATCCGAAGATGATCAACATCGGCAAGGAGGCTTTTCAGGCGCTAGGCGAAACAGGCATGCTCAGTTATCTGAAGAGTGCCGGGATCGACCAGATAACTGCGGTCCTGATCCAGGACGATCAAAATCTAACGGTCCAGATCTCGTCGCCACAAAAGACGCCGGAGATGGCTAACAAGATCTCGAGTGCAGTAGCCTTTGCGATCATGTTTGGCAAAACTCGTGTGCAAAACCCGAGCGATGAACTGACGCTACTAACCGCCGCTCAGGCGTCGACCGACGGCAAGAAGAATTTTGTTCTTAATTTTGTACTTCCAAAACCCGTCGCGCAGGAGATGATCACTCGCAAGCTGCAGGAGGCCCAGGCCAAAAAGGCGCAGCCGCAGCCGAGCTCCGAGTCGAACACCAAGCCAAACAACAACACGGCTCAGAATAAATGACCTTAAGACTCTCACGAACGGTGTTTTTTGCAGCCGCGGTGCTGGCGGCGTTTGCTTGCGCGGCCTCAGCGCAAGACATCAAGATCAACGACGCACCGCTGCGGGACTTTGCAAAGGACGTTCAGACCAAGATCGATAAAAAGGAGATCGACGTCACAAAGCCTTTCGCGGTCGAGATGTCGGCGATCATCAAAGACGACGGCAAGCTCGATAAGAATGCGAGTAAATTCACCTCCGAGTCGGGTGATACAAAGATGGTCGAGGTCGCAAAGCAGGCGATCTGGGCGATGGGCGACAGCGGCTATTTTGGCTATCTGCAGCAGGCCGGCATCTCACAGGCGACGCTCTCGGTGACGCAGACAACTCAGACTTTTAACGGCAGTGTCCATTCGTCCAAAAACCGCTTTGAGGCCGCGATCGTCACAAGCGGCATCAACGCAGCACTCAAGATCGGCCTTTCGCAGGACATGCAGCCGAACGAAAAACTGATCCTCGAAAACACCCGTGCATCGCACGACGGCGGCAACATCGATATCATCTGCACCTTGCCCGCCGCTGACTTTCAGAGGATGATATTAGGTAACGCGGCCGCCGGTGCAGAAGCCCGCAGGAACTGACGGCACCCGTTGCGGAGGCCCGCGCGTGAGCAAGGGCGTAAGCGAAATGCAGCCGTAGACATCTTTTTTATTTTGATCCGTTCACGCAACCAAAACTCATTCCTCGCCGTCGCCACCCTCGGCGTCTACCTCGGCCTCATCCTCGCCGGCGCGACCCCGTCCGTCCTCGCCCAAGCCGCGACGGCGAAGCAGTTTAGTGTTAAGGACGAGGTCGCGAAGCGGGATGATCTCGATAACAAGCCTGAAGGTTGTGATCTTCTAGCTGCAAAGGTCAAAGAGAAGCACTCCCAGTTCGCGTTTGACGAGCACGATCTGCTTGCGTATGCAGCCGGCCTCCAGGAGACACTCCAGTCCTACGTAAAACTTCACGGACTGTCGGACCTCGAATGGGACGTGGCGGCGGAGCACTTGCGGCAGGTTCAAGCAGCGGAAAAGCCGGTCCTACGCGACGCGAAAACGAAAATCAGTCCCGCTCCCGAACACGCACCACTCAGCTTCAACGGGATATTACCGGGGACCGCTTTTCAGTTTTCCTTCACAAGTAATGGATATGATCTTGTTGCGACTGCGGCTGCCAAGCATAACGACAATTTAGAGGCACACAGGATCGCGATCGCATACGACGCAGTTCTCGACCTTTATCGCTGTTCCCTAACCGACCAGGCCAAAAAGCTAATCCTCAACAACACAGAACTGGCGTGGGCTGACGATGAGATTTTTCTCATAACACACCTTCCCCGCGGCTCGCTCGATACGCTACTTGCTTCTAACGCAAAGTAGCGGCGAGCATCACTTCGCCTTTCCATTCACAATTTAGAGTCACATTACAATGTGGCAGCGCGTGTCCGTAGCCCGCACGTTAGTAAGGGCTCAACGTAGTATTTAGTCAACGTCAGGAAACATGAGACGAGACTACATTGAATTCCAGGATCGTTCGGTCGCTGTTGGGTATCTGATCACCTTTCGGTGTTACGGTACGTGGCTTCATGGCGATGAACGAGGCTCCGTCGATCGGAGATTCTACAATCGGGTCGGCGCGCCAAAGATAGCTGCTGATCCGGAGAAGGTCGCCCGCAAGGCAAGTCAGCTCAAGCAGGAGCTGTTCCTTCTCGGGCCGCGCGAAAGGCATATCGTCGAGAAAGCGGTCAGGCGGGTATGCGAGGTCCGAGGTTATTTCCTGGTGGCGATCAATGTTCGCACAAATCACGTCCATGTCGTTGTTCGTGGCTCCGGAAAGCCCGAGCGCCTGATGGACGCTTTCAAGGCATACGCGACAAGGGCTCTCCGGGCCGAGGGATTGATTTCCAACGAGTTTCGGCCTTGGAGCCGTCATGGCAGCACAAGATATTTATGGACCGACGATCATGTCGCTGAGGCTGCGGACTACGTGATCAATGGGCAGGGTGATGAACTGCCGACGTTTGGATAGAGTTGAATTCATATGACGTTGAGCCCTTACTAACGTGCGGGCTACGGACACGTGCTACGGACACGACATAGAGGACACATGGCAACCAGCAGTTTTGCAGATAAGTTAGTTAAGAAAGTTTTTGGCTCGTCGAGCGACGTCTTTTTAAAGGGCGTGCGGTCGACTGTAGCGCAGATCAATGCGCTCGAGCCGCAGATACAGGCAATGTCGGATGACGAGCTGCAGGCTCAGACTCCGCGATTCAAGGAGATCATCCAAAAACATCTCGAGGGCATCGACGACAAAGAAGCACGGCGAAAGGCCGAGCAGGCGATATTGAACGACCTGCTGCCCGAGGCCTTTGCGACCGTTCGTGAGGCGTCAAAGCGCGTCACCGGAATGCGGCACTTTGACGTGCAGATGATCGGCGGTATCGCCCTGCACCAGGGACGCATCGCCGAGATGCGAACGGGTGAGGGTAAAACGCTCGTCGCGACCTTACCGTCATATCTAAACGCGTTGACGGGCCGCGGCGTTCATGTTGTGACGGTCAACGATTATCTAGCGGGACGCGACGCAGAGTGGATGGGCCGCATTCATAAATTCCTCGGCTTAACCGTTGGCACGATCCAGAACGACATGGATGATGTCGAGCGTCGCGACGCCTACGGCTCGGACATAACGTACGGTACAAATAACGAATTTGGCTTTGATTACCTGCGCGACAACATGAAGTTTGACGTCGAGTCGCTCACGCAGCGTGATCATTACTTCGCGATCGTCGACGAGGTCGACTCGATCCTGATCGACGAGGCCAGGACGCCGCTGATCATCTCGGGAGCTTCGGACGAGGCGACCGACAAATACTACACCGCGAACCAAATCATCCCGCAGCTCGAGCTTGGCTCAAAAGACGAGGAGACAAAGGTCACGACCGGCGATTACCTGCTTGATGAGAAGAATCATTCTTCCGTTCTCACAGAGCAGGGTGTCACAAAAGCTGAAAAGCTCCTCGGTGTCTCAAACCTCTATGATCCCGCAAACATGGAGCTGCTCCACTGCGTCGAGACCGCGCTCAAAGCCCACACGCTGTACAAACGCGATCATCACTATGTCGTCCAGGACGGCGAGGTCATCATCGTTGACGACTTTACGGGTCGCTTGATGCAGGGACGTCGCTGGTCAGATGGATTGCACCAGGCTGTCGAGGCCAAAGAAGGCGTCAAGATCGAGCGCGAGAACCAAACTCTTGCGACGATCACGCTGCAGAACTACTTCCGCATGTACGAGAAGCTCGGCGGCATGACCGGCACGGCCGAGACCGAGGCCGAGGAATTCAACACGGTGTACGGACTCGACGTCGTTCAGATCCCGACCAACCTTCCGATGATCCGCAAGGACACGCCGGATGTCATATACCGCACTGTCGACGAGAAATGGGACGCCGTGAGTGAGGAGATCAAGGAGCTGCACGAGAAAGGTCAGCCTGTGCTCGTCGGTACTGTTTCGGTGGAAAATTCCGAGCTTGTCGCCGCAAGACTCAAGGAGATCAGGGTTCCGCACAACGTTCTCAATGCCAAGTATCACGAGCGCGAGGCGGAGATCATCGCCCAGGCGGGCCGCAAAGGCGCGGTTACGATCGCGACCAACATGGCGGGTCGAGGTACCGACATTCTGCTCGGCGGCAACCCCGAGTTCCTCGCTCGCGAGTATCTGAAACGTCAGGAGATCAATCCCGACGAGGCGACCGAGGAGCAGTTTGAAGAGGAGCTAAAAAAAGCCAAGGTCGTCGTCAAGGAAGAGGGCGAGAAGGTCCTCGCCGCCGGCGGTCTGCACATCCTCGGCACCGAGCGTCATGAATCGCGGCGTATCGACAATCAGCTTCGCGGGCGTGCCGGTCGTCAGGGCGATCCTGGAAGTTCGCATTTTGTGCTCTCGCTCGAGGACGATCTGATGCGGATCTTCGCGGGCGACAAGGTCCGCTCGATGATGGAGTGGCTCGGCATGGAGAAAGGCGTCGCCATCGAGTCAAAGACCGTGTCGCGCCAGATCGAGCGTGCCCAAAAGGCCGTCGAGGCGCGCAACTTTGAGACTCGTAAGCACGTCCTCAAATACGACGACGTCATGAATCGTCAACGTGAGACCATTTACGGTTTGCGTCGGCAGTTGATGTTCCAGGACGATCACCGCGAATTCCTTCTTGGTGAGAGTGGCGTCGCTCGCGACCTGCTTCGCGATCTTACGGCGAGCTTCCTGTCGGATGAGGTAATGCCCGAGAAATGGGATGTCGACACCTACGCGGCTGAGATCGACAGCATCTACAATGTCGATCCGGCTCGCGACGCGGGTGTCGATTTTAAATCGATGAACGCCGCCGAGATCGAGGAGGCCGTCTGGAAAAAGGCCATCTCCGACTACGAGGCAAAAGAAAAACTCGCGGGCGGCGACAGCCTCCGTGCCTACGAGCGTTACATCATGCTCAACATCATCGACACTCAGTGGAAGGACCACCTGCTCTCGATCGATCACCTCAAGCAAGGCATCGGCCTCGTCGGCTACGGTCAAAAGGACCCGCTCGTCGAGTACAAAAAGCAGTCGTTCGATATGTTCCAGGACATGCTCGACCGCATCGATACGAATACGACCAAGGCACTCTTTAACCTCGAGATCGTCACCGAGGACGAGCGTGCCGAGCGTGAACGACTCGAGCGTCTCGAAATGCAGCGTGCGAGAAGACAGGCCGCGGGAATGGCCTTCACCGGTGCGATGGCCACAGCCGAGGCCGCCGGTGCCGAGGCCGCCGCCCACACGCCCTACAAACGTGACACTCCAAAGATGAAGCCCAACGACCCGTGCTACTGCGGCTCAGGGAAAAAATTTAAGAAGTGTCATGGGGCGGGAGTGTAGGCCCTAACTGTCAGAACCGGGAACGGTAGTGACTGGGTTCTCGGCCGCCTCACAAGTTTAGGGGGTCGCCTGAGCAAATGCTCACGCGACCCCTCAACGTCTAAACCGCTACAAAACCGGTCACTACCATTCCCCGTTCTGACACCGGTCCTATCCTGGTCCTGTTCCGGTTCCTGTACTCGAGCCGCTCGCCCCGCCTGTTCCCTGACTGCTTCCATTGCCAGACTGACCACCCTGTCCCGTTCCGCCACTGCCGAATACGCCTCCAGAACCTCCCGATGTGCCGGTCGTCCCGCTTTTTGTATTACCACCCTGCGGCACCGGATGCGTCGGCGTCGTCTGACCGCTGACGAACCTCCATGCATCGCCCTCACGTGCCGCCACGAGCGTTACGCGGTCCTCGATATTCGCGTTGCGCCCGCCGGCTGCGTTGGTGCCCATGAACGTCGCATTGACGACAGCCGCATCGCCATAGACGCGAACGTTCACCTCCTCAATATTCACCGAGCTGAATTTCACCGTTCCGTTTCGCACACCGGAGATCAGATCGGGTTTTGTCACAAGCTGACCGGCGTCGTTGATGTGCAGGTAGCCATCGGATAGAAGCTGGTCGAGCTGATCGGCATTCCCCTGAGCGAGTGCCGTGCCGAGATCTGTCGTCAGCTTTTTGACCTCAATAACCGGATCAGGCGTCGGCTGCGGCGTTGGCGTACTTGTGGGTGTTTGTTCCGCAGGATTCGGTGGACCGTCGCCGTTGTTATTGACTCCGCGATTCCCGCGCGCGTTGACGTTGCCACTCCCGGGTAATCCCAGACAGCCGGACATTAGAATGCACCCCGATAGGATTAGAATTGCAAAATATCTCATAGTCCTCCAGCCTTGTGAGAGGAGGCTAGAGTATCGTCAATGACGCGAAAAGTGACGGTTCGATGGCAAACAAAAAAGGCGGCCGTGGGCCGCCTTTTTGGAGTCGATCTTGGAACCGATCATTGGTTCTTAGGCAGGCTGATCCGTTTTAAGCTTCCCTGCCCACTGATCTGACGGTTACCTGCGACCTTTTCCATCTGTGCCATTGCACGGAGCAGGTTTTCACCGAGAACTTTGCGAATGTCCGCCTCCGAATAACCGCGCCTGAGCATCTCGTATGTCACAAGCGGCAGGTCCTCGGCACCGTTCATTCCAGCCGGTAGAAATGGAACTCCGTCAAAATCGGACCCAATACCGACGTGATCGATGCCCGCGATCTGTTTGATGTGATCGATATGATCGACGATCCGCGTGTACGGAGCGATGTAGATCGGATTCTCGGCGTAGAGCTTGGCCATCGCGATGTTGTAGC
>Ga0207639_10002146_pt1 | contig 13271 bp, 7 predicted proteins | sample KBSCornC32_FD_184299 | JGI IMG/M metagenome (GOLD analysis project Ga0207639, IMG submission 184299) | Corn rhizosphere microbial communities from Kellogg Biological Station, Michigan, USA - KBS Corn C3-2 (SPAdes) (version 2) | ecosystem: Host-associated > Plants > Roots > Rhizosphere > Soil ...
GACGCAGAGCTCACGACAGGTCAACATTCAGGCGCGCGTCAGCGGCTTCCTGGACAAGCGCGTGTACACCGAAGGCTCGATGGTCAAGGAAGGCCAGGTACTGTTCCTGATGGACAAGAAGCCGTTTCAGGCCCAGCTCGATCAGTCGAAGGCAGCGCTGCAGCAGCAGCAGGCGGTGCTGGACAACTCGCGCTCGAATCTCGAGCGGACCAAGCCGCTGGTCGCGCAGAACGCGCTGTCGCAGAAAGATCTCGACGACGCGACCGGCCAGTATCAACAAAGCGCCGCTGCGGTTGCGCAGGCGCAGGCACAAGTGGTGCAGGCGCAACTCAATCTGTCCTACTGCACTATCACGTCCCCGATCGACGGCATCTCGAGCTATGCGCAGCAGGCCGACGGCACCTATATCGGGACGTCGAACAGCCAGCTCACGACCGTGGCGGTACTGTCGCCGATGTGGGTGAACTTCAGCATCTCCGAGAACCAATACCAGAACTTCCGCAAGCAGGTCGACAGCGGCCAGCTCAAGACGCCGCCGGATGGCACCTTCAGCGTCGAGGTGATCCTGGTCGACGGCTCGGTGTTTCCGGATCGCGGCCGCATCACGTTCCTCGAGCCCGAATACGACACCAAGACCGGGACGTTCCTCGTGCGCGTCTCGGTGAACAATGCCAAAGGCCTGCTGCGCCCGAACCAGTTCGTGCACGTGCGCGTGCACGGCGCGACGCGCCCAAATGCCATTCTGGTGCCGCAGCGCGCGGTCCAGCAAGGGCCGAAGGGGCATTTCGTCTGGGTCGTCGGCCAGGACGGCAAGGCCGAGAGCCGCCCCGTGACCGTAGGCGAGTGGCATGAGGATGACTGGTTCATCAACGAAGGCCTGCGTCCCGGCGAGCGGGTCGTCGTCGATGGTGCGCTGACGCTGCAGCCCGGGATCGCAGTGCAGATCACGGACCAGCCTCCAGCGGTTTCGTCCGCACAGCCGGCCGCGGCGAAGAGCGGGACGGCGTCCGCGCAGTAGGCCGCGCGTGTTCTCTCATTTCTTCATCGAGCGGCCGATCTTCGCGGCCGTCATCTCGATCATCCTGTGCCTGGCCGGCGCAGTCTGCATGCTCAACCTGCCGGTCGAGCAATACCCGGCGATCACACCCGTGCAGGTGTCGGTGTCCGCAACCTACCCGGGTGCAGATTCGCAGACTCTCGCCGATGCCGTGGCCTCGCCGATCGAGGCGCAGATCAACGGCGTCGACAACATGATCTACATGACGTCGAACAGCTCCGCCGCCGGGCAGCTCACCATCACCGTGTTCTTCACGCTGAACACCGATCCCGACATCGCGCAGGTGCAGGTGCAGAACCGCGTGAACCTCGCGCTGCCGACGCTGCCGACCCCCGTGCAGCAGCTCGGCGTGTCGGTGCAAAAGAAATCTTCGTCGATCATGATGCTGGTCGCGCTGTTCGCGCAAAACAACCGCTACAGCGCCGACTACATCGCGAACTACGCCAACGTCTACGTGCTCGATGCGCTCAAGCGCGTGCCCGGCGCGGGACAAGCGGCGGTCCTGGGTGCCGCGAACCAGGCGATGCGTATCTGGATGAATCCCGATCGTATGGCGTCGCTGGGCATCACGACCACCGACATCCAGCAGGCTGTCAGTCAGCAGAACTCGCTGTACGGCGCGGGACAGATCGGGCAGCAGCCGAGCTCGGGGCCGATCGAGCAGACCTTCCCGGTGGTCACGCAGAAGCCGTTCGGCGAGCCCTGGCAGTACGAGAACCTGATCCTGCGCGCGAACCCCGGCGGGGGCGCAATCGTGCGGCTCAAGGATGTTGCGCGTGCCGAGGTCGGCCTCCAGCAGTACATCATCGACAGCAAGATCAACGGCACACCGGCGACCTTCCTCGCGGTCTATCTGCAACCCGGCGCCAATGGCCTCGACGTATCGAAGGGCGTGCGCAAGACGCTCGAGGACATGAAGCCGCGCTTCCCGGCCGGCATCGATTACCTCATCTCGCTCGACACCAACGACTTCGTGCGCATCTCGATCGAGGAGGTCATCCACACGCTGTTCGAGGCCATCGTGTTGGTGGTGCTAGTCGTGTACCTGTTTCTGCAGAGCTTCCGCACGACCATCATTTGCACGGTCGCGATCGCGGTGGCGTTGATCAGCACGTTCATCGGCATGCTCGCGCTCGGCTTCTCGATCAACCTGCTGACGCTGTTCGGCCTCGTGCTCGCGATCGGCATGGTGGTGGACGATGCGATCGTGGTCGTCGAAAACGTCGAACGCATCATGGCAAAGGAGAAGCTGCCGCCGAAGCAAGCGACGATCAAGGCCATGAACGAGATCGGCAGCTCGCTCGTCGCCGTCGTTCTCGTGATGGCTTCGGTATTCATTCCGGCGGCGTTCCTGTCGGGCACCACCGGCCAGCTCTACAAGCAGTTCGCGATCACGATCGTGATCTCGGTCTCGGTATCCGGCTTCGTCGCGCTGACCTTGACGCCGGCGATGTGCGCGATCTGGCTCAAGCACTCGACGCCGCCGCAGCGCGGCTTCTTCGCCTGGTTCAATCGCGGCGTCGATCGCGTCACGCAGGCGTTCGGCGACGCGGTCGTGCTGGTCATCAAGCGCATGATCCCGGCGTTCATCCTGTTGGTACTGTTGCTGAGCTCGATCGTGTACTTGTTCAAGATCCTGCCGACCAGCTTCGTGCCGAACGAAGACCAGGGGTACGTGATGGCTGCGATCATCATGCCGGATGCGGCGAGTCTCGATCGCACCACGGCGGTGGCCAATCGCGTCGATGCGATCTTCGCGAAAGATCCGGCGGTCGAGAATCGCGCCGAGATCGTCGGCTACAGCTTGCTCGATGGCGGTTTCAAGACCAACAGCGCAACGCTGTTCGTGACGTTGAAGGACTTCAAGCAACGCTACGAGTCGATCGCTACCGCGAAGGCGCAGAACCCGCGCGCGGTCCTGTTCGGCATGTATGGGCAGGCGCGCGACATCAAGGAAGGCATCGTCGCGCCGATTGCGCCGCCACCGATTCCGGGCATCGGCACGACCGGCGGGTTCGAGTTCTGGGTTCAGGACACGACCGCAGGCGAGCCGGCCAAGCTCGATCAGATCACCCAGCAGATCATGCTCAAGGCGCGCGAGCGGCCGGAGCTCACGCAGCTCAGGACGACCTTCCGCGCGTCGACGCAACAGCTGCGCGTCAGCGTCAGCCGCGAGAAGGCAGAGCTGCTCGGCGTCAACATCCAGGATGTCTACACCGCGATCCAGGCGCAGTTCGGCTCGGTCAACGTAAGCCAGTTCTACCAGTACAGCCGCTCGTGGTTCGTGATCCTGCAGTCGGAACCCAAGTTCCGCGAGCATCCCGATGACCTGACGCGCCTGTACACGCGCTCGAGCTCGGGTTCGATGGTGCCGTTGTCGGCGCTGGTGACCACTGAATGGGTGACCGGTCCCGACCTGATGCCGCATTTCAACGGCTTCCCGGCCGCCAAGATCAATGGCACCGCCGCACCCGGATACAGCTCGGGTCAGGCGATTGCTGCCATGGAGGAGATCTCGCGCGAAGTGCTGCCGGCCGGCTACACCTTTGCATGGTCCGGCCTCGCGTTCGAAGAAAAGAAATCCGGCGGCACCTCGGCGATCGCCTTTGCGTTCGGCCTGATCATCGTGTTCCTGGTGCTGGCTGCGCAGTATGAATCGTGGACGTTGCCTGGTGCTGTCATGACGGCGGTGCCGTTCGGCGTGCTCGGCGCGTTGACCGCCAACTGGATTCGCGGCCTCGAGAACGATGTGTACTTCCAGATCGGCCTGCTGGTTCTGATCGGGTTGGGTGCCAAGAACGCGGTGCTGCGTGTCACGGCCGCGGTCGAGTTGCGCCAGCAGGGCAAGTCGATCATGGAAGCGACCATCGAGGCCGGCGAGCAGCGGCTGCGGCCGATCATCATGACCTCTCTGGCGTTTGCGTTTGGCGTGCTGCCGCTTGCGATTGCACTGGGTGCCGGCGCGAACGCGCGCCATTCGATCGGCACCGGCATCATCGGCGGCATGATCGGCGAGACCACGCTCGCGATGCTGTACGTGCCGCTGTTGTTCTACATCTTCGACCGGCTAGCGGAACGTTCGGACAAGAAGCCGCATACGAGCCATGTCCCCGACGACGAATCCGCCGGTGCCGGAGCGCCCGGGAATGTGCCGCATGCCAAGCGCGATGGCGAGTGACGAGTAATGAGGGGCGAGGGACAAGGGGCGAGAGGCGAGGGGCGGTGCGCTGGCCTTGCAGGCATCCTGGCACTCGCGCTGGCGGGATGCTCGGTCGGCCCGGACTACGTCAAGCCGAAGGTCGATGCACCGGACGCGTACCGTTTCGCTGAGACCGAAACGCAGGAGACCGCGAACACCGAATGGTGGAACCAGTTCGAGGATCCGGTCCTCGACTCGCTGATCGCCGAGGCGCTGGCGAACAACAAGAACGTCAAGATCGCGGCGGCGAACGTCGAACAAGCGGCTGGCGTGCTGACGACAACGCGCTCACAGTTCTTTCCGCAAGTGAGTTACAACGGCAACGTCACGCGCCAGCGCGCGACCGAGCAGGGCGAGAGCGCGGTACTACAGCGACTGATCGGTAATCCGACAACGACCTACGAGGTCCTCGCGGGCGCGAGCTGGGAGCTCGATCTGTGGGGCCGCGTGCGGCGCTTGAGCGAGGCAGCCCGCGCGAATCTGCTCGCAACCGAGCAGGCACGTCGTGGCGTAATTCTGTCGCTCGTCTCGCAGGTGGCCAGCACCTATCTGCAGCTGCGCGGCCTCGACTATCAGCTCGAGATTGCCAACAACGCGCTCGCCTCCTATGGGGACACGGTCTCTCTGTTCGAGACGCAGTTCAAATACGGGCGTGTCTCGCAGATGAACGTAGAGCAGGCGCGTAGCAGCTACGAGACGGCGGCGTCGCAGATTCCACAGATCGAATCCCAGATCGCGCAGACCGAGAACGCGCTCGCCATTCTGCTAGGCCGCAATCCCGGCGACATTCCACGCGGCAAGTCGATCCAGGAGTTGATGTTGCCTGCAGTCCCGTCCGGATTGCCGTCGCAGTTGCTCGAGCGCAGGCCGGACATCGCGCAGGCCGAGCAATCGTTGATCGCCGCGAACGCGCAGATCGGCGCGGCGAAAGCGCAGTACTTTCCGACCATCTCCCTCACCGGCGGCTTCGGCAACTCGAGCCAGGACTTGCACGATTTGTTCTCGGGACCGGCGCGCGTGTGGAGCTTCGCGGGTCAGCTCGCAGGTCCGATCTTCACGGGCGGCGCGATCAAAGGCCAGGTTGCGCAGGCGACGGCAGCGCAGAAGGCCGCGCTGTTCAGCTACGAGGCGACGATCCAGAGCGCGTTCGCGGACGTCGACAACGCGCTTGTCTCGCGCCGCAAGCTGATTCAACAGCAGGCGGCGGAGGAGCGGCTCGTGAAGTCATTGCGGGAATATGAGCGTCTCGCCACGTTGCAGTACAACGGCGGCTACACGCCGTATTCGACGGTGCTGCAGGCGCAGCAGTCGTTGTTTCCGCAGGAGCTCACGCTCGCGCAGACGCGCGCGGCGGTCTACAACTCGCTGGTCACTTTGTACAAAGCCACTGGAGGTGGCTGGGTCGACATCGCAGAGAAGACATCGGTTCAGCCACCGGATGCGAAGGCTCCTGCGGCGCCCGCCGCTCAGGCCCAGAGTGCGGCAGCGGCCGCATCGAAACAGGATCGCATCGAAGTCCAGCAGCAGGGTGACATGTCGATCGTCGACGTCTACCGTGTGACCGGTATCGGCGGGGCGCAAGTCAAAGCGCCGAAGAGCGGATGGCCGCCGGCAGTGGTCGTGCGTCTGCATGGATTTCCCGCCGTAGAGAGCTTCCGCGCGAGCACTAGCGCGGCGAAGCTCGAGTGCGCGCAGATTCGTCCGGAGCGTCAGCCGCCGCGGCAGGATTGCCGTCTCGGAACTTCGCCGGTCGACGTGACGAAGCAAGCGTCCGACTATCTGCAGTTCAGCCTGCCGAGCTCGATGCTGACGGAGCAGAGCGGGCCGGTAGAGTTGCACTGGGTGGATCAGTGGCGGTGAGGTGAGCGAAGGACTGGTTTCGACCCGGTAGTTCACGACCGTCCGTTATCAGGCGCCCCAACATCTCATTCGCCTCATGTGGCGAGGCGTGCCGACCCGCTTTGGGACAACAGCGCCGAGCGCCCGACTGGGTTGAACCCCAGCGCGCCAGGTCCTAAGTGTCGCTTCGTCCTACCAAGTCCTGATGCTGAAACCCCTGGCATCGCACACTGTCCCTGGAGCCTTGCAGGTTTCCGATCACTTTCCCAGACTCCGCCGGGCGGTACCGCAGTGCGCAATACGGTTGGAATTTCTATCGATTGACGTGTGGGGTGCTCGCTCAACTTCAGCTCGAAGCGTCTATCATAAGAAAGGGCAGGGGTGCGCGATGCGAGCTTAGTGCCTGGGAATGACGCGCTCTTGGGAGGAGTGCTATGCCGAACAATATGACGAGACTCGCCAAGCTTACTCGTCCGAAACTGCACAATGTCCTTGCCCGGCATCGTTTGTTCGCGCAACTCGACGCTGGACGCGAGCGCGCAGTCATCTGGGTGGGCGGACCGCCAGGGAGCGGGAAGACAGCATTAGTGGCAAGTTACGTCGATGCCGCCAGGCTCCATTGCGTCTGGTACCACGTCGACGCTGGTGACCAAGATCTGGCGACGTTCTTCCACTATCTGTCGCGGGCCCTTGACACCTCGTCGAGGAAAGCACCCCTGCCGGTACTTACACCCGAGCACCTCGCCGATCTTCCTGCATTCACGCGTTACTATTTCCGCCAGCTCTACGCTCGCGTGAAAGCTCCCGCGGTATTGGTGTTCGATAACTATCAGGACGTTCCTGGTCAGTCCCCCTTGCACGCAGTGCTCGAACAAGCCGCATTGGAATCCCCAGAGGGCATCGCGCTCATCATCATCAGCCGCGAAGATCCGCCACCGGAGTATGGTCGTCTGGACGCATCCGATCGACTGACGCGCATTGAGTGGAACGATCTAAAACTGACGTTGGCGGAGGCGGCTGCCATCGCCGCGCTGCGATTCGATCTCGATCCAGCCACCCTAGGTGCCCTGTACGACGCTTCCAACGGCTGGGCCGCGGGACTCACGCTCGCCCTCGAGCAAATGAAGCGATTGGACAGGCCTGTCCTCAATCTTCAGGGAGGAGCACTGGAGTCAGTGTTCAACTATTTTGCGGGCCAGATTCTCAATACCGCCGAACCGGAGGTGCGCGAGTTTCTCTTTCGGACCGCATTGTTGCCGCGCACGACCGCGGACATGGCATTGGCGATCAGCGGCAATACGCAGTCGGCTCGCCTGCTGGAATACTTCTTTCGGCGCCGGTTGTTCACAGATCGACGCGGTGAGCAGCCGTACAGCTATCAGTACCACGACCTGTTTCGTGCATTCCTGCTGGATCAATTGGAGCGTTCCCGAGCATCGGAGGAAGTGAACGCTCTGCGTCGCGACGCTGGTGCCATCCTGGAGGCGACGCAACGCCATGAGGAGGCGTTCGCGTTGTACCAAAGCGCGAGCGATTGGGAGTCAATTACCCGGCTGGCGCTCGATCAGGCGCAAACGCTGATCGGGCAGGGTCGCAGCGGAACGTTGCGCGAATGGATCAAGTCGCTTCCGCAAGAATCCAGCGTGCATGCTCCCTGGTTGAGCTACTGGCACGGCATCTCACTGCTGGCTTTCGCACCGGACCAGGCCGTTCATCACTTGGCACGCGCCAATGCAGTGCTGGAGCAAGACGGTCAGGGCTCAGGACAGATCGCCTGCTGCACGGCGATCATTCTGGCGCATTTGGCAAATCTCAGCGACTTTCGACCGCTTCCAGAGTGGGTCGACCGGCTCATTGGCCTAGCGCGGAATGTCGAGAAGCGACAACCACTGCTGGCCGAATTGCAGAGCAATGCGGCCCTAGTTTATTTCTGCCATCTTTGCCGGCCTCGCGCGGACTATTACGAGTCGGCTCTCCAGCGAGCAACAGAACTTCTGCACTCGGATGAGATCGCGGTCAATGACAAAGTGGTCCCCGCATGTTTCATGCTCCACGCCATGCGCGAGACAGGGCATTTCATCAGCTGTGATGAGGTGATTTCGCTGCTGCATCCGCAAATGGCGTCGACTTTGGTGAGCCCCGGTGATCGGGCCTACTGGTATCAAGTCCTCGCTTGGACGGAAACCTCTCGCGGTGACCGCAAGATTGCGAGCGCTGCGTGCCGGGAATCCCAGGCGATTTGTCAGGCTCATGCAGTTAGCGGCCCGGCCCGCCATATGTACACTCACATGCTGCTGGCGGCGAACGCCATCCAAGGCCGCGATCTCAACGCCGCTCAGCAACACATGGAAGAGATGGAAGTCCATATGCGCTCCAAAGGGTCGCTGCCAGCTGCGTGGGCCGCGTGGATACGCAGCATCGTGGCGGCTATGCGCGACGACTGGGACGGTGCTGTGCGATTCGCCGAGGAGGAGCTGGACATCCTTGCGCGCAATGGGGCCGTGTTTCATCTGTACTACGCCCATTTGCATCATGCAGCGGGATTGATAGGCCAGCAGCGTTACTTGGCGGCACATCAAGCTATCGAAGAGGCCCGCGCGGTACTGGTGGGCTCGTCCGGATATCGAAACCTGGCGGATGTCGACTTGATGGCGGCCGCGCTGGCGTTGGCGCAGGGCGCGCGTGGCGATTTTGATCGGTGCGTACGGGCAGCGCTGGCGTTGCTGAAACGTACCGAGCTACATGCCTGCCTTTGGTACGTCGACCAGCGCATCCTTCCGGCTGTCCTGGCTCGAGCGTTGGAACGTGGCATCGAGCCCGTGCAGGTGCGGGACATGATTCGTACGCTGGCGCTGCAACCGCCCCCAGACGCGCGTTCCGTCTGGCCTTGGAAAATCCGGATTTCTATGCTGGGCGAATTCGAGCTTTGGCTCGATGATTCGCCCGTCGAATCCTCGGGCAAGCCGGCCAGAAAGCTACTTGCCCTTTTGAAGGCGCTCGCCTGTGCAGGAAGCAGAGGGATCACCGAGTCGCAGCTGATCGACTGGTTCTGGCCCCAAAGCGAAGGGGACGCCGCACGCAAGGCGCTCGACATTTCGCTGCATCGTCTGCGTGCGCTCCTGGGTGGCACGGCGTGCGTCAAGGTAAGTGACGGGCGAATCGGATTGGATCGCAGCCACGTGTGGATCGACGCCTGGGCATTCGAAGCGGCTACTCAGCAAGCCGGGTTCGATGATGTCAAATCGACGGAAGAGACCGCGGCACTTTATCGCGGCTCGTTGTTGCCAGGGGATGGGGATGCGGTTTGGTCCGTGTCCTATCGCGAGAAATTGCGGGACCGCTTCAATCGTCTCATCCGCACATGGGCTGAGCATCTTGAAGCGAAGCAGGACTACGCTGAAGCGCTGCGGTGGTACACCCGTGGATTGGAAGCCGACGATTTGGTGGAAGTCATGTATCAGGGCATGATGCGTTGCCAATTGAGCATGGGCCGTCCAGCAGACACCTTGGTGACTTATCAGCGCTTGCGCCGCACCCTGACGGTAAAACTACACGCCCTACCCAGCCACGAGTCGGTGGCCTTGGCGCAAGCCGCCAGCGCGCAATAAGCGCGGCCTTTGTGCCGCCGATATGCATAGACCGCGCCAGGACAAATCCGTAAGCGATTTGTGCGCCTTTCTCGAGCTCTCAGTCCGCACGCGCGTGCGACGGCGGGGTATTCGCGGCGTCGGCCTGTTTCTCACCTGAAAACGTCGCTCATCCCTAGCTTATTTGCATATTTGTAGGTGAGCTGTGTCCCCCGCGGGCATAAGGTGCGCACTGGCCAATGAGTTCGAAATGGATCGACCGGAGTACTTCATCGTGCGAGTGTATCGTCGTGCACCGGGCGAAGACCCGGAACTGGAGGGCGTGGTCGAGGTTATCGCCACGCTCAAGCAGCAGTCGTTCACGAGCATCGACCAACTCTGGACCATCCTGTGCGATCCCTCGTTGGCACAACAGCGGTCGACCGATGCCTGACGCGCGGGCGATCAGAGACAGAAACTGAACTGATGGAGGGCAGAACTATGGATAGTGGTCACAAGCCGTCATTTCGTGCAGTAGGGCGGGCAGGCGCTGGCGTGGCCGCGCTGATGGCTGGCTCGTTGCTAACGCTGGCATGTAATCCCGTCGCGCACGCCCAATCCTGGAGCATAAAGGACGGCCGGAACACGGGAATGGTCCTTCCAAGCGAATCACGAAAGCTGCAAGACGGGAGCACATATCTCACCGGCGGGTCCAGGGTGCATGTCTCGACAGAAGATGCCACCTATCCGGTCACGGGCTCCAGCATGGATTGCCGCTGGAGTTGCAAGATTGCTGCAAGTGGATCGGAAGGAGCCTGCGTAACCTTGTGCGCTGGCGTGGACAAGGATGGCGATCTATTCAGCTTTCGCGCGCTCGCCTTCGGCGGGGGCAAATATGAAGTCGGCCCTGGAACTGGAAAGTACGCCAACGCGACTGGCGGGGGCACCTTCGAGACCGTACCGACCGATGACCCGGGTCTGGCCTACGTTCGCTGGCGCGGAACGCTTCAGCTACATAAATAGCTGAGCTGAACATCCAGTCCACCGGGCGGCGAGGCTGACGCGCCGTCCGGGGTTCCCCTGGCTGCCCTAGATCTTCCGCGGTCGTCCTAACCATCTCCCGGTGATGTCCACCCGCTCCATTGTGGGGCCGGTCATTTCGCCGTGAACTCCGACCCAACACGGTGCCTTGATCTCGGGAGTAAGCCGATCATGCTAGCTCAATCGGCATTACGGCGAAGGCTCCCGCTTTTGCGACCGCTCTCCTCTGCAACCGGTTGACGGAGCGCACTAGCTCCCGGTGGTGACCCGACTACGCGCAAGCCGGACTCTGAACCGCCCCGGGATTCCCGGAGGCTCCATTCTTGAGAGGATAGGAGTCTATGAGCACATCGAAGAAGTATTCACCAGAGGTTCGGGAGCGGGCGGTGCGGCTGGTGTTAGAGCACCAAGACGAACACGACTCGCAGTGGGCGGCGATCGGTTCGATTGCCGAGAAGATCGGCTGCACCAGCGAGACGCTGCGTAAGTGGGTACGGCAGGCCGAACGCGACCAAGGCGTGAAGCCTGGGCTGACCACCGATGAGCGTGAGCGGCTCAAAACGTTGGAGCGCGAGAACAAGGAGCTCCGGCGCACCAACGAGATCTTGCGCAAGGCGTCGGCTTTTTTCGCCCAGGCGGAGCTCGACCGCCGCGAGAAGTAATGGTGGCATTCATCGATCGCCACCGGAACGAGTACGGAGTCGAGCCGATCTGTGCGCTGCTGCCGATCGCTCCGTCGAGTTACTACGAGTCCAAAGCCCGGCAAGCCGATGCGAGCCGCTTGCCTGCCCGCGCCCGACGGGATCGGCAGTTGGAAGGCGAGATCCGGCGAGTGTGGGAGGAGAACTTCCAGGTCTACGGGGTGCGCAAGGTGTGGCGCCAGCTCAATCGGGAAGCCATTGACGTGGCGCGCTGCACGGTGGCTCGGTTGATGGCACGCCTGGGGCTGCACGGTGTGGTGCGTGGGCGGCAGCGCAAGACCACAGCGCCAGACCCGGCGCATGCGCGCCCCGAAGACCGGGTCAAGCGCAACTTTGCGGCCGAGCGACCCGACGCGCTGTGGGTTTCGGATCTGACCTACGTGGCCACTTGGCGCGGCTTTGTCTATGTCGCATTCGTGATCGATGTCTATGCGCGTCGCATTGTCGGCTGGCGCGTATCGAACACGCTGCGCACCGACCTTGCGCTTGATGCGCTGGAGCAGGCGCTCTACGAGCGTGCCCCCGGAGAGCAACAGAGGCTGGTCCATCACAGCGATAGAGGTACGCAATACCTTTCGATTCGCTACACCGAACGACTCAAGCAAGCCGGGCTCGAGCCCTCGGTGGGCAGCGTCGGGGATTCCTACGACAACGCCTTGGCCGAGTCGATCATCGGGTTGTACAAGACCGAAGTCATCCGTCGGCGCGGCCCGTGGCGAGACATCGAGGCGGTCGAGTTCGCCACCCTGGAATGGGTGCATTGGTTCAATCACCGTCGCTTGCTTGAACCGATCGGGAATATTCCACCAGCGGAGCGAGAGGCAGCGTACCATCGAGCAGCAACCGAGTCGGCCATGGCGGCTTGACTCAAACCCACGAGTCTCCGGAAAACTCGGAGCGGTTCATAGTGTGTGTCCGCGAGCAATGCCCAACTGCGGCGTGAACCGGAGCGCCCAACAGCTTCGCTGTTGAGTTCCCTCCTCGCTGTGCTCGTCGGCGCCCGGTTACGCCGAACGTTGGGCGTCACGAGATGCGTAGACGGGTCGTGAAGCATCTTTGGTTTGTGATTGCGGCGATCTGGGTCTTAGCCACAGTGTGGTTTGTGTTGTGGTTTATCTCATCGGCTAGTCTTGCGTGCTCGGCTTGCGATTGCACATATGCCTTGTTCGCGGAGAATACCCGATGTCGCCAACCTCCAGTCGCTGCCCTGTTGGCCGTTATCTCATTTGTACTATCAATCGTTTTCGTGGTGCTGGGAATCTGGAAACGCAAACGGATCCATGTCTCTCCAGACACTTGACTGGTGCGCGAAAGGTGACGCCCAACCAGGGCTTCAACCGGACCGCCGAGCAGCGGCGCTGCTCGGCGGTTCCCGTCACGCTACGCGCGCCGGCGGCCGGTTAAGCCCATCGCGTTGGGCGTTCCGCGCATCAGATGAAGGACTCATTGCGGAGAATGGTGGTGCTGCCCAGAGGGATTGCTGCTCTCGCAGGTCATGCAGTTCTTCAACGGCACAGCGCGGGGCTCGAAGTGGACGCTACTCACCGTCGTCGCATCAAACCCAGTGCGCTTCGGTCAGCAACGGTTGAGGCATCGATGAAAGGTGCCCTCTCGGTCGCCCATGAACTTGTGACCTTGCCCGGATTCGACGTACACCACTTAGGCAGCCCTGAGGCTGGATTCAGCATTGACCGGCGTTTTGTATCCGATCGACGAATGCATGCGGCTGTGGTTGTAGAAACCTTCGATCCAATCGACGATGTCGAGCTTGGCCAACGCGCGAGTGTCGTAGCGCAGCAGATGAGTGCGCTCGACCTTGAGCGTCTTGAAGAAGCTCTCCATCGCCGAATTGTCCCAGCAGTTGGCTC
>Ga0207639_10002149_pt1 | contig 13263 bp, 12 predicted proteins | sample KBSCornC32_FD_184299 | JGI IMG/M metagenome (GOLD analysis project Ga0207639, IMG submission 184299) | Corn rhizosphere microbial communities from Kellogg Biological Station, Michigan, USA - KBS Corn C3-2 (SPAdes) (version 2) | ecosystem: Host-associated > Plants > Roots > Rhizosphere > Soil ...
GCGTCGGCTGACATGGATCAGGATCTCCGGTTTGGGGAGTCGGAACGGCCGAGGCCCGCGCCAGGTCCAAGGCGCGACCAAAAAATCTGTCGAAGGGCGGGATTGGTGGGTGCGCACGGACTCGAACCGTGGACCCGCTGATTAAGAGTCAGCTGCTCTACCATCTGAGCTACGCACCCTGGTCCGGGCGCGGCTGTAGCAGAGGTGATCCGGCCTGTCCAGCGCTCCTCCCGGACTTTCTCGAAATCGCCAAGCTGTTAGGTTACCGGCCCGCCGACGACGAATAAGAGGCTTCTCCCAATGCAGATTGCCGACCTCCCTGCCATCGCCCTCGCGTGGCTCGCCACCAACGCTGTTGCCCTCGCCAGCGCTGCTCTCGCGATCATCATCGGCTGGTTCGTATCGCGGTTCGCATCGCGCGGCGTCAGGGGCCTTTTGCAGCGGCCCAAGGGGCTCGACCGCAATCTGGCACCGCTCCTGTCGCAGGTTGTGCGCTACGCCATCATGATCTTCGCCATCGTCACCGCGCTCGGCTTCCTCGGCGTCAACAACAGCTCGATCCTCGCGGTGCTGGGTGCCGCCGGCCTCGCCGTCGTGCTGAGCCTCCAGAACACGCTTTCCAACATCGCTGCCGGCGTCATGCTGATCTGGCTGAGGCCGATCGCGGTGGGCGAATACATCGTCGGCGACGGCGTCGCGGGTGTCGTGGTCGAAATCGGCCTCTTCGGCACGCGGCTGCGCTCGACCTCGGGCCTTTATCTCTTCACGCCGAACCTGAAACTCTGGAACGGCGCCATCACCAACCACAGCCGCGACCCGCGCCGGCGGATCGAGGTCGCCATGACCGTGCCCGACGACATCGATGTCGGACGGGCGCGGCGCCTGCTGCTCGATATCGCCAAGGCCGACAAGCGCGTGCTGCGGACGCCGGAGCCGGCGGTGCATGTCGATAGTTTTACCGGCACGACCATCAACATGCAGCTTCGGTGCTGGGTGAAGACTACGGACTATCTACCGGCGCTCTACGCCCTGACCGAGGCGGCGAAGCTTGCCCTCAGCAAGGCGCTGAAAGACAATACCCGCAAGGCCGAGGTCACGGTGGCCCGCGACCCCTCGACCCCTGCACCCGACACGACCGACAGCCACGCGCCGGGCGAGTGACACGGCTTATTCGTGCCCGGTAAGGCCCTCGAAGGCCTTGTCGCCCCAGAGCGCCGCGACCTTGGCGTTCTTGCCGCAGCCCTGACGGTACATCTTGTACCACTCGGCGCGCGTATAGCCGCCCTGGAACGCATCGTTCCCCTTCCAGAACTCCTGGTGGTAGTCCTCGGCCGGCCAGAAGACCGTGGCCTTGTTACCGTCGGTCACCTGGTCGATCGTCGTCACCACAGGCTTGCCGAGGTCCTTGGCGATATCGGCGCGGGTCGACATGGCGAGGTCGTACTGCGCCTTATCCATCGGATAGAGCCCGGTGTGGTAGCTCGGCGCGAAATCGCAGAACTGCCCGTTGGGGTCGGTCGGATCGGTCAGGTGCCAATAGGCATCGAGGAGCTTCGCGTAGCTCGTGACCGACGGGTCGAACTCGACCTTGACCGCCTCGCGATAGCCCGTGGTCTCGGTGCCCACCTGCTCGTAGGTCGGGTTGGGCGCCGTGCCGCCGATATAGCCGGTCGTCGTCTTCACCACCCCCGGCGCATGGTCCATATCGCTCTGCACGCTCCAGAAACATCCGCCGGCAAAGATCGCCGTTTGGGTGTCCTTGGCAAGCGCCGCGGCGCCGTCGGCGAGGCCGCCGGCCGCCACCATGAGCGCTGAAAGTCCCACGAGGCTCAGGCTGCGCTTCAGCATGGTCATATCCCTCCAGAATTTGCTGGAGGATAGATGATCTTGGCGCCGCTCACACGCAACACAAAGAAAAGTGCGTCCGCGTGAACCGATCTACTCGCGCATCAGCGCTTCGACCGGATCGAGCCGCGCCGCCGCACGCGCCGGCATGAAGCCGAAGGCGATGCCGATGAGCGTCGAGGACACGAAGGCCGCAATGATCGAGACGGCCGAATAGGAAAGCCGCAGAGTCGAAATGAAATGCGTCGCCACGCCGCCGCCGACCAGCGACAGCGTTACGCCTGCCGCCCCGCCCACGATGCACACCAGCACCGCTTCGATCAGGAACTGCCGCATGATGTCGCCCGGACGTGCGCCGACGGCCATGCGTACGCCGATCTCGCGCGTCCGCTCCGTCACGGAGACCAGCATGATGTTCATCACCCCGATGCCGCCGACGATCAGCGAGATCACGGCGATCAGCGCCACGAGCAGCGTCAGCGTCTGGCTGGCGCTGGTGATGGTGTCGCGGATGGTGTCGGTATTCTGCAGGTGGAAGTCGCTGGCATTGTGCCGCGCCTGGAGCAGCGTGGTTATCTGGTCCTCGGCCGAGGTCATGTCATAGCTATCGATGATGCGCACCGAAACGCTGTTGAGCCAGTCCTGCCCGGTGATGCGGTTCATCGCGGTCGTGTAGGGCGTCCAGATGTTGAGCGTATCCTGCGGCCCAAAACCCACCGCGCTCGCTTGCGCGACGCCCACGACGCGCAACGGCACGTGGTTCAGCATGACGACCTGTCCCAGCGCGTCCTCGCCATTGGTGAACAGCGTGTCGCGGGTCGAGGTGTCGATCACCGCTTCCTGCGTCTGCCGGGTCACGTCCTCGTCGGTGAAGCCGACGCCCTCGACGAGCGTCGCGCCCGAAACGCGAAAATAGTCGGCGCTGACCCCGGTCAGCCGCGCATTGACCGTGACGTCGCGATAGACCGCCGTGCCGTTGGTCGAGATCGTCGGACTGACGCTGTCGGCATAGGGCTGCTGGGCAATCGCGGTCGCGTCGGCGGGGATCAGCGTATGAACGCGGGCCTGGCGAATATCGCCAAAGCCGCTGCCGGGGAGCACGTTGATGGTGTTGGTGCCGATCGCCGCGATGTTCTCGAGGACTTTCTGCTGGCTGCCCTGCCCGAGCGCCACCACCGACACCACCGAGGCAATGCCGATGATGATGCCGAGCATGGTGAGGAAGGTCCGCAGCCGATGCGAATTCATCGCGCGCAGCGCCATCCGCAGCGCCTCGGCGAAGCGGTCGATGGCTTCGCGCCATGGCGCGGCCTGCCGCATCGTCTCCTTGTCGAGATGCGCGAGCTCGCGCTCCGCCTTGTTCTTGTCGGAGATGATCACGCCGTCCGAGATCTCGATGACGCGCTCGGCCTTGGCCGCGACCTCCGGGTCGTGCGTCACGATGATGATGGTGTGGCCTTCGCGGTTGAGCTCGGCGAGGAGCGCCATGAGGTCGGCGCCGCTCCGCCGGTCGAGCGCACCGGTCGGCTCGTCGGCAAGGATAACGTCGCCGCCGTTCATCAGCGCCCGCGCCACGCTGACGCGCTGCTGCTGGCCGCCGGAGAGCTCGCTCGGCCGGTGATCGATGCGGTCCGAGAGGCCAAGCCGCGAGAGCAGCGCCTCGGCCCGCGCGCGACGCGCCGAAACGGCCGCACCGGCATAAACCGAGGGCATCTCAACGTTTTCCGCGGCGTCGAGGTCGGCCAGGAGCTGGTAGCGCTGGAAGATGAAGCCGAAGTTCTCGCGACGAAGCCGGGCAACCTCGTCCGGCGCCAGTGCCGCCACATCCTCGCTCTTGAAGTGGTAGCTCCCCTCCCATTCCCGGTCGAGGCAGCCGAGCACGTTCATCAGCGTCGACTTGCCTGAACCGGACTGGCCGATGATGGCCACCATTTCACCGGCATAGATCGTGAGGTCGACGTCCTTGAGCGCCGCAAAGCTCTCTTCGCCCGCCTGGTAGCGGCGGGTGAGGCCGCGGATCTCGATGATCGGATCGGTCATCTTCAGAACCCGAGGATGCCACCGGCCGGCCCGCCGCCAAACCGGCCCAAACCGCGATTGCCGCCGCGCTGCTGGCCGTTCCGGCCTTGACCATTTTGATTCTGGGCCTGGCCGTTCTGGCCGCTGGCAGTCTGGCCGCTGCCGTTTGCGCCGCCGTTGCCGGAACCGGCAAAGCCGCGCCGCGTAAAGCCCGTCGCCACGACCTGGTCGCCTTCATTGAGGCCGCTCTTGATCTCGGCCGAGACGTTGTTGTTGATCCCGACCTCGACGCGCGTCGGCCTCACCCGGCCCGTCGCCGGGTCGTAGACCGCAACCATGTAGCCGCCGCGCGGCGTCTTGGTCAGCGCCGAAGACGGCACCGTCAGCGCGTCCTTGGCTTCATCGAGGACGATCGTGACGTTGGCCGTCATGTCGATCCTGAGCTTGCCGTCGGGGTTCGGCACCTGGAAGACGCCGTTGTAGTAGATCGCGGTCGTCGTCGAGGGCGTCGTCGTGTCGCTGTCGGTCGCGACCGAATCCGGCGCCGGTGAGACGGAAAGGAGCTTGGCGTTGATCTTGTTGTCGGGCTCGCCGAGGATAGTGAAATAGACCGGTTGCCCGGGCTTCACGCGGGGCACATCGGCTTCCGAAATCTGGGCCTTGATCTCCATCGTCGAGACATCGGCGAGCTTGACGATGGTCGGCGTCGTCTGGTTGGCGTTGACGGTCTGCCCCTGGTCGACCAGCACCGCAACGATCGTGCCATCCGATGGGGCGGTGATCTTGGTGCGGCTAAGATTGAGGTTGACCGTGTCGACGTTGAGCTGGGCCTGCTGGATCTGCGCGTTGATGACGTCGATCTGCGCCTTGGCGGTATCGACGCCCGCCTGCGCGGTCTCCTGATCCGCCTTGGTCTCGACGCCCTTGGCGACGAGCGCATTCATGCGATCGAGCGAGGCCTGCGCCTGCGTGACCGTCGCCTGCTGCGACTCGAGCTGGGCTTTCGCGATGGCCAGCTGCGCCTGCGCGGTCTTGACAGCGTTCTGCTGGTCGCGCGGATCGATCTCGGCAATGAGGTCGCCCGTCTTGACGGTGTCGCCCACATTGACGTCGAGCTTGTCGATGACGCCCGAAATCTGCGCCCCGACACTGACCAGCGTGTTCGCCTGCAGGATGCCGTTGGAAAGCACCGTCTGCTGGATGTCGCTACGCGCCACCGCGACCGTATCGGGTGCCGCCGCACTACGGGGCGCAAAATACTGGTGCCACGCGAACCAGCCACCGGACGCAACGACGAGCAGCGCGACGATTGTCCAGAAGCCACGGTTGCGGCCACGCCGCCGCCGCACCGGCTTGCCCGCCGCGGGAGCTGTCGCTTTGGCTGCATCGGCCACAGTGGCGGCGCTGCCCTTCGAGGTTATATTTTTGTAATGAAACATAACGACTCGTAATGTCCTGTGCCGAAACCCACCGCAACGACAGCAATCGTGACTGCCATCAGTCCTTATCTAGTGCTCTATAGCACGCACGCAACGGTGATTGAACGAATACATTGTATCAGAGTGTTTCCCGTCGTTTAGATTGGGTTCATCTGGCAGGAAAAGCCAGATGCACTGGGCCATGGCCGAGGTATTCAGCGATGGCGATAGCGGCGGCGAAGCGACGATGATTCAAACGCGGACGGCGGTGCCGGGGTCCAGTGCGCAGCCCGGTCGGGACGTCGCCTCGGGCGATGCAGCGGTTGCCCCGATACGCCACGTCCGCCGCCAGCGCCCCATCCTCCGCCTCATTGTGAGCTTGTCGAACCATGGGCCGCAACCGCCGCGCCCCGCCCTCGTGGTTCGACAAGCTCACCATGAGGGCGATGGGACTGCCGCGCTTGTGGCCACCCCAACCCTCCCCGCAAGGGGGAGGGGGTCCGGTTGGAGTTTGAAGCACGGCGGTGCGACATGCGCTGCCCTGCACCTCCCCCCTTGCGGGGGAGGATGGGTGGGGGGATGCCGCAGGCTCTGCGGCCGCGATTTGGACACGACCTCCTCCCGCGCGACGCAGTATGGGGTGATGCGAGGGTGGGGATAACTTTTCTCACAACCTCATGGTGAGGTGCGAGCCGAAGGCGAGCCTCGAACCACGTGCGATACATCGCCGAGGGTCCTTCGAGGCTCGCTGCCCTCGCACCTCAGGATGAGGATGTTGCTGGAGGGCTAGACCCGTCCACATCCACCGGGTCATTCCCGCGAAAGCGGGAATCTCTGTTTGGGCTGTCTCGGTGTTCGCGAGAAACGAAGATCCCCGCTTTCGCGGGGATGACGCGGTGGTTGAGACGAGGCGTGGTCGGCCCCAATGTCTCCCCAACCACCACGTCATTCCGGCGCAGGCCGGAATGACGGCGTGGGTGGGCGAGGCCGTGGTCAGCACCGCACTCTCATGTTCTGAGGCACCGGTCGCCTACACCCACCGGGTCATTCCCGCGAAAGCGGGAATCTCTGTTTGTGGCTGGCTCAGTGTCCGCGCCCACATGGTCATCCCCGCTTTTCGCGCGGAAGACGCTGGGGTTGGGGCGAGGCGTGGTCGGCCCCAATGTCTCCCCAACCACCACGTCATTCCGGCGAACGCCGGAATCCAGCGCGCCTGCCCTTCTGCCGACTCAGCATGGCCGGTCCGTCACCGGGTCCGAGGGGGTGACGCCGACGGCACGCCCGGTTCATTGGATTCCGGCGTTCGCCGGAATGACACCGTGGGGGGGGGTGAGATACCAGCCGGCAACCGACTTCCTCATGGTGAGGTGCGAGCCCTTAGGCGAGCCTCGAACCACGCCCGGCGCATCGCCGACGGCCCCTCGGGCCCGGGCCTACCTGCCCCGGCACCCGCGCCAACAGGCATGCCTCACTCGGCTTCCTCGCCGATCGCCAGGATGTTGCCCTCGGAATCCTTGAACCAGGCGCCCGAGCGGCCGCCGATGGTGGCGATGCCGTCGACCGTCTTGAGGCCTGGCATGTCGTATTCCTCGAACACGACGCCGCGTTTCCTGAGCGCGGCCACATCTGCCTTGACGTCGCTCGAGCTGAAGGTCGCGAGCGTATTGGGCGCCTTGCCGGCGGCACCGGTGGGATAGAGCAGAAAACCTGTTCCCCCGCCGAGATCATAGATGAAGCCCATCTCTTCCTCGGCCCGGGGTTTGAGGCCAAGTTTTTCATCATACCATCTACGGGCGCGCGAAATGTCCGCGGCAGGAATAGTGGCGTAGACACGACGATCGGACAGCATGACTATCCTCCATTTTCGTGAAAACGAACGCGCTATGTTAACCCGGCGCCCGAACAACCGCAAATCACTCAGAAGCGCCCAGAACGTGAGGATAATTGTCTTGAACGCTCCGGGCGAATTCTCTCGTCAGTCCCTCAATACCGCCGAGTGCCCTCGGGGCAGCTCAGAGGGTCTTGGCCATCTGCACGCAGTGGATGGCGAGGCCGACGAGCTCGCTCGGGTCCCAGGCCTCGCGAGACCACCCCGTCCGCTCGTAAAAGCCCACGGCGCTCTCATGCGCGTTGACGAAGAGCCGAGCCATGCCGCGCCGCCGCGCTTCCACTGCGACAAGCTCATCCATCGCCCGGCCGTGACCATGCCGCTGCAGCGCCGGAGTAATCGCGACGAGCCGCACCACGCCCCCGGCAGGTCCCCGGCGGTCGAGACGGACCACGCCGCCAAGCGCGCCGTCGATCAGCAGCAAGAATGGCTGGTTGTCGGGCTGCCGGTCGTCCGGGTGGTTGGCGTCATAGACCACCTCGTCGCCGTGCCGCCCCGGTGCGAAGAGCGTCGCCCGGCGGATATCGTGCATCGCCTGCCACTCGGCCGCCGTCCCAACCGGCCGCAATTCATAGGTCATCGGTTCCTCCCAAAACAAAAGAGCCGCCCGAAGACGGCTCCAAGCTCGATCCAGCCTGATCGTCCGCCTTACCCCGCGAGCGCCCCTTGCGCCGCCGCGCCGCGTTCGATGAGGAGGCGGTTATAGGCGTTGATGAAGGCACGCGCCGAGGCAACAAGCGTGTCGGGCTCGGCCGCGTTACCCGAGACGATCCGGCCGCCCTGCTCGAGGCGTACATGCACGCTCGCCTGCGCATCGGTACCGCCGGTCACGCCATCCACGGCGTAAAGCACGAGGTGCGGGTTGGCGCCGACCGCCTGCTTCACCGCGTTGAAGATCGCATCGACCGAGCCGGTTCCGTCGAAGCTCACCGTCACCGGCTCGCCATCGATCGAAACCGTCATCGTGCAGCGGTGCTCGCCACCGGTCTTCGACACCACCTCCATGTCGACGAGCTTGATGCGGTCGTCGACCGAACCGGCTTCGTCGTCGACCAGCGCCACGATATCGGCGTCGTAGATATGCTTCTTGCGGTCGGCGAGGTCCTTGAAGCGGACGAACGCCTCCTGGAAGGCATTGTCGCCGAGCTCGTAGCCCAGTTCCTTCAGCTTGTCCTTGAAGGCGGCGCGGCCCGAGTGCTTGCCCATGACCAGCGTGGTTTCCTTGATGCCGACGGAGGCCGGCGTCATGATCTCGTAGGTCTCGGCGTTCTTCAGCATGCCGTCCTGGTGGATGCCGCTCTCGTGCGCGAAGGCGTTCTTGCCGACGATCGCCTTGTTGAACTGCACCGGAAAGTTGGAGGCCGCCGACACGATCTTGCTAGCGCGCGCCAGATGGGTCGATTCGATGTTGGTGAAGTAGGGCATCGAGTCGCCGCGCGTCTTGAGCGCCATGACGATCTCCTCGAGCGCCGCGTTCCCCGCACGCTCGCCGAGGCCGTTGATGGTGCATTCGACCTGCCGCGCCCCGCCCCTGACGCCGGCCAGCGAGTTGGCGACCGCCATGCCGAGGTCGTTATGGCAGTGGGTGGAAAAGATCACCCTGTCGGCGCCCGGTACGCGCTCGATCAGCGATTTGAAGAGCTGGTAATGTTCCTCCGGCACCGCGTAGCCGACGGTATCGGGGATGTTGATCGTCGTCGCGCCGGCCCGGATGGCGAGCTCGACGCAGCGGCAGAGGTAGTCGAGCGGCGTGCGGGTGGCGTCCATCGCGCTCCATTCGACATTGTCGATGAGGTTGCGCGCCTGCGTCACGGTCGCGGTGATGATCTCGAGCACCTCGTCCTGCGTCTTGCGCATCTGGTGCGCGAGGTGGATCGGCGAGGTCGAAACGAAGGTATGGATGCGGCCCTGCCGGGCGTGGCGCACCGCGGCGCCGGCGCGGTCGATATCGGCGGGGATGGCGCGGGCGAGGCCGGCGATCACCGAATTCTTGCTGCGCTTCGCGACTTCCGACACCGCCTCGAAATCGCCGTTCGAGGCGATCGGAAAGCCGGCCTCGATGATGTCGACGCCCATGTCGTCGAGGATCTCGGCGATCTGCAGCTTTTCCTCGAGCGTCATCGTCGCGCCGGGCGACTGCTCGCCGTCGCGCAGGGTCGTATCGAAGATGTAGACGCGGTCCTTGTTGCTGGCGGGGACGGTGTCGGTCGTCATTTTGGGTCTTCCTTCAAGCGGCGCGGGAGGCAACGCCATCCACCGGCCGGCACTGTTGCGGTTCGGCTGAGCTCGCTATCCCCTGACCACCCGCTCGCGTGCCGAGCTGCCGGTACTCAGGGGCTGATAAGAAGGAGAAGCAGCGCCGCAGGAAGCAGCAGCAAGCTCGCAAGCAGCATCAGCCGGCGGGTTTCCGCCTGCTTCTGGGCTGCGATGGCTATGGCGCGCTGGCGCTGCATATCGGTGTCCGTGCCGGAGTGCACGTCCCAAACATGCGCGAATTCGCCCGCGCGCGCAAGCCCATGCGTGGGCGTCGGCGATGCCGCTTCAGGCTGGCGCGAAGCGAATACCGCAGCTTTTGGCATCGCTTACGGTCTGGATGGTCGTCATCTCGCCCTTGAGCTGAGCCACCTCGGTCGCCTCCGAGCCGTTGCCCTTCATGAACAGCAGCGCCGGCCAGAAGAGGACGAGGCCCACGCCCATGGCCACCGAGTCATTGCGTGACTTTTGCTCCTGCTGCCCCACCGCGGCGGCGGCAGCAGCCGATACGTTCTGTGCCTCGACCTGCAGTTGAGCGCAGCTCAGTTTCTCATAGCCCATGGTCGACACATAGGCCGGCGCAATGTCTTTCGGCTGGGTCGCGCAGCCCGTAAGCGCAAGCGCGACGCCAACGGCCAAATAGCGGACTTTCATGTATTCCCCCCAAACACCCTGGCCGGGACGTTGGCGGAAATGTACGCAAGAACAAATGCGGAAAACTACGTGCTGCCCGCTAGTTGAAGGCGAACACGGCGCAGAGGATGACCAGGATGAACAGCCCCGCGGCGGTCATGCCGAGCATCGGCGCGCGCTGGGCGGCGGCCATGTCGCCACCCTCCGCCCGCTTGGCGTTGATGCCGGCGTAGATGATGGCGATCAGCAGCAGGACGACCAGCACCATTTTGGCCCAGAACCACCAGGTGAAGCCGGCGGTGCCGCCGAACTTGAGCCATACCATCAGCGGGCCGGTGATGATCAGCGCCCCGATGGCGCCGCGGCCGAGCTTCGAGAGACTGTCGGCAAGCGAAAACAGCAGCGGCCGCGTCTCGGCCGTCGCGCTCCGCATGCGGCTTCCCACCACCGGAATGCCGAATGCCGCCGCGCCGCCAAACGCCAGCGCGGTCAAATGAATCCAGAACAATAGATTGACGAGAACGTCCATCGTGCCCTCCCCTGCCGGCGCACCGCCGGCCTAGACTTCCCAGGGAAAGGCTAGCGCGATGGCGGCGGGCCGGCAACATCCATGATACTGAGGAACACAGCTTATCCGAAGCTGCTGTGGGTCGTGCGCGCCCGCCGCCGGAGTGCGCGACACAGTGCTCCGAGCTATTTGCGGATAGCCGCCACCATCAGGGCATAGACCCGCTCGAAGGCAGCATCGCTCGCCTTGTCGGCCCACTCGAGGCTGTGCGCCGGATCGTGGAAGCGCGCGCTGGCGTCGAACATCGCCTGCGCCGTGGCATGCGGGTCGTCCACGGCAAACACACCGGCCGCGACGCCGTCCCTGAGGATGCGCTCGATCTGGCCGACGAGCAGACTCACATGCCCCTTCACCACGTCGCGGGCTTCGCCAAAAATCTCGCGCGACACACGAAACAGCTCAGGATCAGTCGTGACCTTCTTCTGCTTGGTCTTGCGCAGCGCGTCGAACCAATGCCGCAGCCGCTGGGCTGGCGGCTCGTCGGACTCGGCGATCTTTTGCAGCGGATCGGAAACCCGCTTCAGCCAGGACTCAACGACGGCATCGCGCAGCGCCGCCTTGCTCTCAAAATGGCGATAGACCGATCCGTGGCTGACGCCGAGCTCCCGCGCCACGTCGACCACGTTGGTCTTCTGCGGTCCGAAGCGGCGAAACACGTCTTCCGCCGCCTCGAGGATGCGCCGTCTGGTCAGGACGTCGTTCATGCCGCTCCTTTGCGCTCGCTATCGAGCATGGCCATCTGCGCCGAGGCATAGCGCTCCCCCGCTGCCGCGCCAAGCGGCACCGCCGCCTCGATCTCGGCGATTTCGGCCGGCGATAGCGTTACGACCAGCGCGCCGAGAGCCTCGGTCAGGCGTTCGCGGCGGCGGGCGCCGATCAGCGGCACGATGTCGTCGCCCTGCGCCGCCACCCAGGCGATGGCGATCTGCGCTACCGTCACGCCCCGTGCTGTGGCTTTGGCGCGAAGCTTTTCGACCAGCGCCAGATTGTGGTCGAGGTTTGCGGCCGAAAAGCGCGGGCTATGGGCCCGGAAATCGCCCGGATTGGCGCCCGACGCTTTGGTCCAGTGTCCACCGATGAGCCCACGGGACAGCACGCCATAGGCCGTGATGCCGATGCCGAGCTCGCGCGTCGTCGGCAAGATCTCGTTCTCGATACCGCGCGTAATGAGCGAATACTCGATTTGCAGGTCGACGATCGGGGCAACCTTGGCGGCCCGCCGGATGGTCGCCGCGCCGACCTCGGAAAGCCCGACGTGGCGGACATAGCCGCCCTTCACCAGGTCGGCGACGGCGCCGATCGTGTCCTCGATCGGCACATCGGGATCGAGCCTGGCCGGGCGGTAGATGTCGACGTAGTCGGTATTGAGCCGCTGGAGTGAGTAGGAGACGGCGTTCTTGACCGCCGCCGGCCGGCCGTCGAAGCCAAGGAACGCCCCCTCGGGGCTGCGCATGCCGCCGAACTTCACGCTGATCACCACGTCCTCGCGCCGGCACCCCTTGAGGGCCTCGGCGATCAGCATCTCGTTGTGGCCCATGCCGTAAAAATCGCCGGTGTCGATGAGGTTGATGCCCGCGTCGAGCGCCGCATGGATCGTCGCGATGCTCTCGTCGCGATCGGCCGGCCCATAGACATCCGACATGCCCATGGCGCCGAGGCCGAACTGGGAAACCATCGGTCCCGTCTTGCCGAGCCGGCGCATCGCGGGGCGGCCGCTGAAATTCGTATCCATCTGCGTTCTCCGTCGTTGGATCACGCAAATCTAATATCAGATGACAGATTTACAAGTCTGTCAGCGCGACGCACACAGGTCTGGTGTTGAAGCAATGGTCGCGCCCGAGGTGAGCGCGGCTCAGCGAAAGCATTGAAACGAGGAAGGCGAGCCGGCTGCGAAACGGTTCAGTCAGGGAGGTCGAGCGCCCCCTCGCCCACGATGATCGCATGGCCGCCAATGCCGCCATGCGTCAGCGCGCCCCCGTCCTTGCGCAACTGCACCGAAATGCGGCAAAGCCGGCCCATCTCGAGCCCCTGCCGGATGCGGAACTCGGCTTGACCATCCGCGAAACTCGTATGCGGCGCCAAAAGCCCGATGAGCGCCGCTGCCGCAGAGCCAGTGCCTGAATCCTCGCCGATCCCCATGCCCGGCGAGAACATCCGCGCCCCGAAGTCGGCGTCGGGGTCGTCGGCGGTCTCGGTGAACACATAGACGGCATTGCTGCCGAGCGGGAAAACGTCGCTCCAGTGCGAAAGGTCGAGCTTGAGGTTCTTGAGCACTCGGGCATTGCGCACCGGCACCAGATAGAACAGCACGCCGGCCGAGAACACCGCCGGCCGATAGGGGCCGCAGCCAATGTCCGACGGCTCGATGCCGAGCGCCTCGGCGATCAGCTTTATATCGGGCGCCTTGCCGGCCTCTTCGGGCAGTTGCGGCAGCGCGAAGCGTGCCTCGGCGGTGCGCTTGTCGATCTTGTCGACGATGCAGGTCACGAGTCCGATCTTCTCCTCGATGCGCACGGCCGAAAGCCGCTGCTCGAGCGCCAGCACCACCGCCGCGCCGATCGTCGGATGCCCGGCAAACGGCAACTCCCGCTGCGGCGTAAAGATGCGCACCGCACCGGTGTGACGCTCAAGGTTCGGCC